>Ga0315275_10004680_pt1 | contig 12842 bp, 12 predicted proteins | sample YL17G03_0_MG_FD_205557 | JGI IMG/M metagenome (GOLD analysis project Ga0315275, IMG submission 205557) | Sediment microbial communities from Yellowstone Lake, YNP, Wyoming, USA - YL17G03_0 | ecosystem: Environmental > Aquatic > Freshwater > Lake > Sediment | place: USA: Wyoming | collected... | reverse complement strand
TAGGGTTTGGTCAGGTAATCGAACGCGCCCCGCTTGGTGGCTTCGACAGCGGACTCGATCGAGCCGTAGCCGGTAATGATGATGACGGGTGTCTCGGGGCTGGCCTCCTTCATCTGGCTGAGGACGTTCATGCCGTCCACATCCGGCAGCCGGAGGTCGAGGAAAACGGCCCCCAACGTCTCGCCGCCGAAAGCCATTAGGCCGTCGCGGCCGCCAGCCGCTTCCCGGACAGCGTAGCCCTCTTTGCCCAGGACCTGGCTCATGGAATCCCGCAGCGCCTCTTCATCGTCGATGATGAGAACAGGCAGTCCGGGAGTCATGTCTCCCTCCGGTTTATGGGCAGCCGTACCGTGAACGTGGCCCCCTGTCCGACTTCGCTATGAGCCTCGATCGAGCCCTGGTGCTTCCGGACGAGCCCATAGCTGATGGCCAGTCCGAGGCCTGTGCCCTTTCCGACTTCCTTGGTCGTAAAGAAGGGCTCGAACAGGCGGGCCTTGTCCTCCTCCTTGATGCCGTGTCCCGAGTCGGAAATCTCGACAGTCAGCTCGTCCCGGGCCGGGTCGAGGTCCACCCGAAGCCCGAGCGCACCCTGACCGTTCATAGATTCGGCGGCGTTCAGGATGATGTTTATGAACACTTGCTGCAGTTGGGCCCCGTCGGCGACGACGCGGGGCAGCGCCTGGGCATATGATTTTTCGATCCGGATGTTCTGGAAGAGAGCCTGGCGCTCCATGAAGGCGAGGCACCTGTCCAGGACTTCCGGGATATCGGTCGGGGACATCTCGGGCTCTCTGGGACGGGCGAAATCCAGGAGGCCTTTGACGATGTCCTTGCACCGAGTCGTCTCCTTGACGATCCTTTTCAGGTTTTCGTGATGCGCCCGGCCCGGGGGAGTGTCCTCCAGGATGAGATGGCTGTAGATGAGGATTCCCCCCAGGGGATTGTTGATTTCGTGGGCGATGCCGGCGGCCAGCTTCCCGATAGAGGCCAGTTTCTCTGATTGGACGAGATGGGCCTGGATCTCACGCAATTCCTGGGTCCGCTCCTCGACTTTCTTTTCCAGCGTCCTGCCCCACTCGACGAGCTCGGCGTTGGCTTCGCGGAGATGACCGGTCATCAGGTTGAAGGAATCGGCCAATTCGCCGATCTCGTCGCGCGAGCTCACCTCGACCTTATGGGAAAGATCCCCGCGGGCGACCTCACGCGCGGCCACGGCCATTCTCTGAAGGGGACGTATGATCCGGGTGGTCGACAAGTAGAGAAGGACGAAAAGGAAGGCCACACTGAGGGCGGCGATCAGGGCGAATGTCCGCGTGACCCGGGCCGCCGTATCCAGGGAGGGTTTTTCCAGCATGCCGACATAGAGGATGCCGATGATGCGGCCCTCAATGTCATGGATAGGCTCGTAGGCCGTGATGTACCAGTCGTTGACCACGAAGGCCCTGTCGAGCCAGGGCTTTCCCTCGTCAAGAACCGCCTGTTTGACCTGAGCGGACAGGCGGGTTCCAATGGCCCGGTCGCCCGAAGCCCTCTTGACGTTCGTCGAGATCCGGAGGTCTCCCTGGAAGATGGTGGCCGTCCCCGCCTCCCTCCCCTTATACCGTTCGTCCTTGAAGACGATCTCCTTGACCCGGTCGACAATCTCGTAGTTCCGGTTGAGGAGGATGCCGCCTGTCAGCACGCCGAGAAGCGCGCCTTCCTCCCCGACCACTGGCGAGGCGGCCTCGAGCAGCAGGCCGCTCGTCTCGCTGTTTCCTTCACGAGGCGCGGCCATGGGCGTGGGAACGAACTCTATGAGAGCCTGCTCAGCCATTTCCGGGCTTTCCCTGGCCAGTGCCTCCCGGGACATGATCTGCGGTGAGGCGACCGTCTTCCGCTCGATCGCCCGGCGAACGAGAACGTCTCCGGATTGGTCGTCTCCCGTGAGGTCCGGGGTCCTCGTCCTCACCAGGACCAGGCCCCGGGAATCCAGGAGATTCAGGATGTCCAGCCCGTTTTCCGAACGGACGCGTCCCAGATACCGAGCGAGGATTTCGGTCCGTCCCGTCATCAGTGCGTTCCGGATGCCCTCCCGGGCGGCCGTCAGCCGGACGACGGCCTCGATGGCGCGGAGCCTCTCGTTGAAGACCATCCGGGCGGAGTTGAGGTCGAGCCGGACCTTGGCCTGGGCCTGGGCGATGAGCGTGTTTCGGATCAGACGGGAACCGAAGATAAGCCACAGAAGGCTCCCCAAAATGATGACGGCCAGAAATCTAAGCCCGAGCTTCATCCGCAGAGACAAGTGACCGCTTCTCATGCCGTCGGAACCTTCACCACGCTGGGCCATTATATCAGGGAACGTGTATCCTCGTCAGCGGCGCAGCCGCTTCCAAAGAATTCCGTCCGGACGATAGATGTTTACTGTGAGCGGAAGCCCTCCCGGAAACGCATGCGTCCCGCAGCCATGGCAGGGATCGTAAGGCCGGAAGGCCATCTCGGCCATGTTGAGAAGCCCCTCATTCACTATTCCGCCTTTGATGTACGCCTTGGCCGCCTTCTCGATCGACATGTTGATCGCAGCGGCGTTCCCGATCGTGGCCACGATCAGGTTGGCGTCCGTGATCAGGCCTCTCTCATCGGTTTTGTAGTGGTGGATGAGAACTCCGCGTGGCGCTTCGACGACCCCGACGCCCTCGGTCGGCGTGGCGGTGGGCAGACGGCGGATGTCCGCGCCGGTGATCTCCGGGTCTTCGAGGAGCTCGACCATCCTTTCTGCGGCCTGAAGGGCTTCGATCAGCCTGGCCCAGTGGAACGCCAGCGTGTTGTGCACAGGCTTTCCGCCCAGGACATCATACATCCGGTCGTAATGTGTTTGGGCGCGCGGGGTTTGCATGCCGTCCGCCGCATTGAGCCGGGCTAGCGGGGCGACCCGGTAAACACCGCTGTCTTTCCCCTCGACGAATCCCTTCCAGCCGACTTTCTTAAGGAATGGGAATTTGACGTAGGTCCAGGGTTCGACGTGTTCGGCGATGTGGTCGAGGTAGTCGGCCGGCCTGAACTTGGCGAATTCTTTTCCTTCGGGATCCACGACCCTCAAATCCCCGTCGTAGAATTCGACCCGGTTGCGGCCGTCGACGAGGCCCATATAATAGGTCTTGATCTTGTAGGCTTCCCCGACGACGACATCCACGTAGGCTTTGTTCTTGAGGACGATGTCGTCGAACATCTGAAGGGCGAACTCGGCAAAGTCGACGGCCTGTCTCGCGGTTTCGAGGAACTTAACCCGGTGCTCCTCGTCGAGCCCCTTAGCCACGCCGCCGGGAAGGCCGCAGACGGGATGGATGGCCTTGCCGCAGAGATAGGCCATGATCTCCCGGACATCCTCCCGCATCCTGATCACCTTCCCACCGATCTCGAGGCCGACCTTGCCGATGACGCCCAGAATGTTGCGCTCGGCCGCGGGGGCCTGCGGTCCGACGACGAAGTCCGGCCCGCCGAGGAAAAAGAAGTGAAGGGTGTGGTCCTCCATGAAAAAAGCGTTGTAGATGAGCTCCCGGAGCTTCCGCCCGGTCGTCGTCGGTTCGACGTGGAAGACGGCGTCGACGGCCTTGGTCGCGGCCATGTGATGGGCCGTGGGGCAGACACCGCAGATCCGGGGAGTAATCCGGGGCATCTCCTCCACAGGACGGCCGACGGCAAATTTCTCGAAACCCCGGAGTTCCGGGACCTGGAGGATGGCGCGTTCGACGTCGCCGCGCTCATCGAGGAAGATCTCGATCTTGCCGTGGCCTTCGAGCCGGGTGATGGGATCGATGGTGATGTGTCGGGTCATCGGACTGCCTCCATTTTCTTGCGTTGGAGAATCGAGGAGGGAAGGCTGAACCGGTAGAAGGTCCCGGCCGGGTCGACGATGGAATCGACCAGCCGCTCAATATCCTTCTCGTCTTTAGCGTCGAGGAGAGAAGCGAAAGCCGAAAGGAACTTGGCCCCCTGGTCGCGAACCTGGTCGGAGGGACCCATGCAGCCCCGGCAGGGCATGTTCCCGTCGATGCATCGCTCCCCACACCCGCTCCGGGTCGCCGGACCCATGCAGATCACGCCCTGGGCCAGGAAACATGTCTTGGGGTCGAGGAGGATCTCGTGCGGACGCTTGATCTCCTTGATGGTCATTTTTTCCGGCTTGGTGTCGTTGCGGTCGCAGTCGTCGCAACAGGATTTATTGGGAGAGAGGACCGATCCCTTGGGCGGGAGCTTGCCCTCCAGGATGGCCGTTACGGCCCCGATGATCAGGTCGCGGTGCGGCGCGCAGCCGGGAAGGTAGTAATCCACGTCGATGATGTCGTCAAGAGGGTGGACCGTGTCCCAGAATTCGGGCAGGGTCAGGTCATGGCCGTCGACCGTGGTTTTGGTCAGCGGCTCGGCCCCCCTGGGGTTGTCCGTTGACACAGTCGTGTGGTAGACCGTCCGGAAAATCGTCTCTTTGTTCCAGAAATTGCCCAGCCCTGGGATGCCGCCGAGATGAGCACAGGAACCATGGGCAACGATGAGCTGCGATTTGCGCCGCAGGAGATGGGCCATCTCCTCCTGCTCCGACATCCGGATCCCTCCGTTGATAAAGGAAACGGCGATCGATTTGTCGGGCATGGCCTCGACGTCCTTTTTCTTGAAATCCAGGGCGACGGGCCAGAAGACGATATCCACGGCGGCTACGACCTTGAGGATGTCGGCGCCCAGGTCGACGATGGATTCCTCGCACCCCCCGCAGGAGGAGCACCAGTAGAAAGCGACTTTGGGCTTGGACTCACTCATGGGTTGTTCCTCCGTGTCCGTTGAGATTCAGGGGGCCCAGGGCCCGGATCTCCTCCGTGAACTCCTGGCAAACCCGCTGGAACTTGATCCCCTCCGAGGCGGAAACCCATTCCAGCCGGAACCGTTCCTTCTCGATTCCGAACTGCTCCAGGACTCTGGAAAGGAGCCGGTGCCGACGGAGAGCTTTGGTGTTCCCCTCCTGATAATGGCAGTCGCCGGGATGGCAGCCGGAGATGAGCACGCCGTCAGCACCCTCCTCAAAGGCCTTGAGGACGAACTGGGGATCGACCCGGCCGCTGCACATGACCCGGATGATCCGGAGGTTCGGCGGATATGTCATCCGGGCCGTGCCGGCCAGGTCCGCTCCTGTGTAAGAGCACCAGGTGCAGAGGAAGCCGACCAGCCTCGGTTCAAATTGCGCTTGGCTCATGGATGGTCTCCTGGATCTAGGTCAATAAGAATGCCCTCGATTTCGGCGAAGATCTGCGCATCGCGGAAGTGCTTCTGGTACGATGACCCGCTCGGACAGGCGGCCACGCAGGTGCCGCATCCTTTGCATAGCGCATCGGTGATGCGGGAGACGCCCTTTTCTTTGTCATAGGCGATGGCCGTAAACGGGCACAGCCCGACGCAGACCTGGCAACCGGAGCAGAGTTGGTCGTCGATGACCGCGGTGATGGGCTCGAGCTCGACCTTCCCCATATCGGCCAGGGCCAGGGCCTCGGCCGCCGCGGCGCCGGCCTGGGCGACCGTGTCGGGAATGTCCTTCGGTCCCTGGCACGTCCCGGCCAGAAAAATGCCGTCCGTGAAGGACGATACAGGAGCAAGCTTCGGGTGACGTTCCAGGAAGAACGTGTCCTGGCTGCAGGAAATGTTCAGGGTCTTCGCCAGCTGGTTGTGGTTCCAGTCCGGCTCGAGGCCGACGGCCAGGATGGCCATGTCGACGGGAATCCTCCGGACTGCCCCCAACAACGTGTCCTCGACGCGGATGATGAGCCTACCCTCTTCTTTCTCGGTGAGGGCCAGGGTTGAGATTTCGGAGACGCGGCCGCGAATAAAACGGGTCCCTTCCTTGAGGAGGCGATGATAAAATTCCTCATAGCCCTTGCCGAAGCAGCGCATGTCGATATAGAAATCGTAGATCGTGGCCTTGGTCTTCTCCTTGAGGAGATGGGCGAACTTCAAGGAATACATGCAGCAGACCCGGGAGCAGTATTCGTGATAATTCTCGTCGCGCGAACCGACGCAGTGTATGATCCCCACAGCCTTCGGCTCCTGGCCGTCGGCTAAGAGAACCTTACCACCCGTCGGCCCCGAGGCGTTGACCAACCGCTCGAACTCCATGGCCGTCAAAATATTGGGATACCGCCCGTAGCCGTACGCAGGAATGCGGCGGGCGTCGAAGGTCTGAAAACCCGAGGCCACGATGATCGAGCCGACCTCGACCTCCCGGACTTCATCCTCCATGTCATGGTTGACGGCCTGCCGGTCGCAGACCTTGGCGCATACCTGACAGGCGCCCGTCTTGAAGTGGATGCAGGCATCTTTATCGATGAAGGGGACCATGGGGACGGCCTGGCGGATCGGCACCCGGATGGCTGTCGTCGGTCCGAGCAACATCTCATCGTGGATCACCCGGCGGCCGTACTTGTCCTCGACCGTGATCGCTCCGGTCGGGCAGAAATAAGCGCAGGCGGTGCAGCCGATGCAGGCCTCCGATTCCTCGCCGAATGGAGTGGACACGCGGCGTTCCATCCCGCGCTCGACGAAGCTGATGGCCGAGGCGCCGACGATAGTCTCGCAGGCGCGGACGCACATGCCGCAGAGGATGCACTTTTCCTCGGGGTCCTTGACGGGAAACCGCGTTTCCTCCATTCCCATTTCCCGGGCGATCTCGCGGAGCGGCTCCGCAGCCGGGGCCCGGGCCAGGAGCATCTCGACATTGAACCACCTTGCCTGGAGGGCCCGCACGGAACCGGTCCGGACGTCCATCCCCTCCTCGACCTTGGTGTTGCAAGAAGTGTAGAGGTCGCTTTTCCCTTTATGAACGACCTCGACCACGCAGACCCGGCAGGCGGCGTACGGTTCGAGGACGGGATGATAGCACAGCGTAGGGATTTTAATGCCCGCGTGACGCGCCGCTTGGAGGATGGTCGTCCCCGGCTCCACCGCGAGGTCCTTACCGTCGATCTTGAGGTTGATCATTTTTTCCTCCTCACTCCACCCGGACGGCGCCGAAGACGCAGACGTCGTGACAGACGCCGCACTTGGTGCATTTGTCCTGCAGGACAGCGTGAGCCTGTCCTTTCTGGCCCGAAATGGCGTCCGCGGCGCAATTGCGCCGGCAGACGTCGCACCCCTTCCCCTTATTGAGACAAATGCCGGCGTCGATATCGTACACGTTCAACTGCCGGCAGACGTGGGCCGGGCACTTGCGGCGCCGGATATGGGCCTCGTATTCGTCCCGGAAATAATTGAGTGTTGTCAGCACCGGATTCGGAGCGGTCTTGCCCAGACCGCACAGGGCCGTATCCTTGATGGTTCTGGCCAGTTCACCAAGGAGCGGGATGTCGTCCGGAGTGCCCTTGCCTTCGGTAATGCGGGTGAGGACGTCGAGCATGGCCTTCGTGCCCTCCCGGCAGGGCGTGCACTTGCCGCAGGACTCATCCTGGGTGAAGGACAGGAAATAGCGGGCGATGTCGACCATGCACGTGTCTTCGTCCATGATCACCATGCCCCCCGAGCCCATCATCGACCCCGCGGCGGTCAAGCTTTCGTAATCGATGGGAAGGTCGATCTGGGCCTTGGGGATGCAGCCGCCGGAGGGACCGCCCGTCTGAACGGCCTTGAAGGCCTTGCCGCCGGGGATGCCGCCGCCGATGTCGTAGATGATTTCACGGAGGGTGATCCCCATGGGCACTTCAACCAGGCCGGTGTTGTTGATTTTGCCGACGAGCGAAAAAACCTTGGTTCCTTTGCTCGTCTTCGTTCCGATCCCGGCAAACCAGGCGCCCCCGCGGTCGATGATCACCGGCACGTTCGCCCAGGTCTCGACGTTGTTGATGCAGGTCGGCTTGCCCCAAAGGCCGCTTTGGGCGGGGTAAGGCGGCCGCGGCCGCGGCTCGCCCAGGCGCCCTTCGATCGAGGCGATGAGCGCCGTCTCTTCGCCGCAGACAAAAGCGCCGGCGCCGCGCTTGATCTGGATATCAAAGTCGAACCCCGAGCCCAGGATGTCCGGTCCGAGGAGCCCGTACTCGCGGGACTGCTGGAGGGCTTTATCGAGCCGCTCGACGGCCAAGGGATACTCGTTCCGGACATAAACGAAACCGGAAGTCGCTCCGATCGCCTTGGCCCCGATAACCATGCCTTCGATCACGGAATGGGGGTCGGCCTCGAGAATGCTCCGGTCCATGAACGCCCCGGGGTCCCCCTCGTCGCCGTTGCAGACAAGGTATTTCTGCCCGCCGTTGGCGCTCGCGGCATTCCGGACGAGCTGCCATTTCAGCCCGGTCGGAAAACCCGCCCCGCCCCGGCCCCGGAGCCCCGACCGGGTGACCTCGGTGATGATCGCCTCGGGCGTGAAGTCGGTCAGGGCCTTGGCCTGAGCCTTGTACCCGTCGCGGGCGATGTACTCCTCGATCTTTTCGGGGTCGATCAGGCCCCGGTTGCGGAGCGCGATGAGAACCTGTTTTTTAAAGAAGGGAATGTCGCTCAAGACCGGGACCGGCGTTTTTTCCTCGGGCGGAAAATACATGAGCTTGGCCACCGGGCGGCCCTTCAGGAGGTGTTCCTCGACGAAATGGGGTATGTCCTTGACGGCGAGCTGCTGGTAAAAGATGTTTCCGGGCTGGACGACCATGATGGGCCCGCGCTCGCAGAACCCGTTGCAGCCCGTGGGGACGATCGTGACCTCGTTCTCCAGGCCGTGTTTCTTGACCTCCTTCTCCAGGGCCGCCTTGATTTCGAAAGAGTGGTTGGAGACGCACCCCGTCCCGGCGCAGACCATCAAGTGGAGCCGATAAGATCTGTAGATTTGGGCTTTGGCCACGGCGTTCCTCCTCAGACGTCCGTCTTCTCGCTGCCGATGCCCAGGGCGTAGCCGCGGACGATGGCCCCGCCGATCACATGTTGCTCCAGGATGTCCCGCGCTTTCACGGCGTCGAGGTTGACATATTTGACCGGCGCCTGGCCGGCGACCTCCACGGTCATCATCGGCTCCTGGCTGCACAACCCGGCGCAGCCCGAGCTGGTCAGCAGGACATCGTGGAGGCCCCGGCGCTCGACCTCGTCGATCAGGGCCGTCATGACCGTGCGGGCGCCGGCGGCGATCCCGCAGGTCCCCATGTGGACGTTCACTTTGGCCCGGAATTCCCCTCCCTCGCGGACGGCCAGCGTCCGGCGGGCCCGGTCCCGGGTCCTGGCGAGTTCCTCGATGGTCAATTTCGGCATCGGCGGACTCCTCTATTTCCGGTACTTTTTGATCAGTCCCGAAACCCTGGCCGGCGTGATCTTCCCGTAGATTTCCTCGCCGACCATGACGACGGGCGCCAGGCCGCAGCAGCCGACGCAGCGGACCGCGTCCAGGCTGAACGCGAAGTCGGCGCTCGTCTGGCCGGCCTTGAGCTCCAGCTCCCGCTCGAACTTCTCGAGCACGCGCTGGGCGCCGCGGACATGGCACGCTGTGCCCAGACACACGTGAACCGGGTTGCGGCCCCTCGGCTTGAGGCTGAAAGCCCTGTAAAAGGTGGCCAGGCTCAGCACCCGGCTCAAGGGGATGGCCAGTTCCTTCGACACGCTTTCCAGGGCCGGGCGGGGAAGATAGCTGAACTCCTGCTGCACGTCCTGGAGGATGGCGATCACCGAGCCCGGGTCGGCCTGGTACCTGGCGACGATCTGTGAAACCTGCTTTTCCATTATGGCTTCCTCCTGATGCGGGCGATGCCGCCGCGGATATCCTTCTTGGCTCCGGCAATATCCTGAATCCCCGCGGACGCGGCCTTGCCGGAACCGGTCTGGAAAACATACCTGCCCGCGTCCGTTATATGGGTATACCGGAAATGGACTTCGGGATGTCCCACCATCAAGACGGTCAGGGTCTCGGCCATATCACCCAACGGCTGGAGGTCGATATGGCCGAGCCGAAAAGTCGCCCGGACCTTTGTCCCGCGGCCGGGCTCAGACCGGAGCCTCACCCTTCCACCTGTTGCCTGGGCGGCTTGGGCAAGAAGCGGAAGTCCGAGACCAATCCGCTTCGCCTTCTTGGTGGTGACAAAGGGGTCCATCGCCCGGGCCAGGAGCCTCGGGCCCATCCCCCGGCCGTCGTCCGTGATCTCGAGGACGAGGAGGTCTTTCGAAGGGCGCTCTTCGACCCGGATGGCGACCCGGCGCGCCTTGGCCCTGATGGAATTCTCGGCGATATCCAGGACATGAAGCGACAGGTCTTCCAGCATCTGATCAACTCAAAACCAAGCGCTCTCCCAGGCCTTTGAGAGCCAGGCCGATCTCTTCGACGGTCCCCGCCTCGAGCCGGAAGGAGGTCGTGACCAGGCCGATCTCTTCCAGCGCGTGGGCGTCCGATCCGGTGATCAGCGGCCATCCCGCGCCGAAAGCGCTGCGTCCCTCCTCAATGGTGAGGCGCCGCGAAATCTCCAGGGCGTCGAGAGGCAGCCCCGCCGGGATGAACCCGAGCTGGCCGATGATGCCGAAGCCTTCCCGGTCCACATGGGAGGCTACGGCCAGTCCCCGAAGTGCATGAACGGTGTCCACAACGTCTTCAAGGGACAGGCCCGCCGCGCCGGCCAGGAAACGCCCGTTGAACCCCAGAACATCGTCGTCCGCGCCGGCGACGACCTGGAGACCGAAAACGTTTTCATCGTTTTCTCCCGGCAAGACCGCATAAACGCGCTCCTGGAGGGAGAGGGCCTCCTCAACCGTATCGAAGAGGGCCAGGACATGGACTTCCTCCCGCGAGGTAACCTCCAGGCCCGGCAGGACGCGGATTCCCAGGCGCCCGGCGGCTTCGGCTACCGCCGCGGCGTTTTCCGCCGAATTGTGGTCGCAGATACCCAGCACATCGAGTTCCTTCTTCTTGGCGGCGGCGGCGATATTGCGGGGCGACATGCGGATGTCGGCGCAGGGAGAGAGGCAGGTGTGGATATGGAGATCGGCCCGAAAGGTTTTCACTTTGCTCCTACTTCCTCCCAAGATGCCCGAACAGGACGCCGGTGACCATGAAAGCGGAATCCGGAGTGCCGAGGATGATCACTCCTTCCTCCCGCGCCTTTCCCAGCGTCGTGTCCTCGGGCTTCCGGCCGTTGACGAGGATGATCGCGGCCAGGTTCTTGAGCCTGGCCACGGCGACGATATTCTCGTGGGTCTGGCAGGTGACCCAGATACTCCGCTCCTTGGCGTTTCCCATGACATCGCTCAGGAGGTCTCCGGAATAGCCGCCGGTGACGTCGACGTCGAAATTTCCCCGGGGCTGGAGCAGGTCGAGGTTCATCAGCCCCGCCAGTTGCTTCAGGTTCATCGTGAGCCTCCTCCCGGCGACTCCCGGCCGGGCCCGGGTTCGGGCCGGACCGGTCCCCGGCCGGCCGCCCTCACCACGCATTCTTCGATGGCGGATTCTCCGCGGACCACATCCTCGGCGAAGGCCAGGCACGTCGGCGCTCCGCAGGCGCCGCAATCGATGCGGGGAAGCGTTTCATAGAGAGCATCTTTTTCTTTGCGCAGGGCGATCGCCCGTGACAGGTTGAAATCCAGGGGCTTGACCGGCTTGGGCTCACGCTTGACGTCAGCGAAAAAGTACCCTTCCCGGTAGAGGCGCCGCACGTCCCTGATGTCGGGGCAGGCCTTGATCTTCTCATATTCGAGAGCTTCGATGAGCTTAAGGATCTTGTTATAAGAGACATAGACGTTCTCGACATTCAGTGAGCCGCCGACACAGCCCTGGAGACAGGAGTAGGCCTCGACAAAATCAATGTTGTTGAGCTTCCCCCGTTCGATGTCGTCAAAGACCCTGATGATCTCGGGGAGTCCGGACACGGCCAGGGAATTCCGGAGGCGGAGCGTGCGGCAGATCCCGCCCACCGTCGCCCACGCGACGCCCAGGATGCAGATGCTCTCCAGGCTCTTCCGGTAATTCTCCTGATAGCTGCTCTCCATGGCCGCCCGGATCGGGCCATAGACATCGGAGATGGCGATCGCGCCGTCGAGGTGGGAGGGCCGCTGGCCGGACGGCTGATGGATGGAGACCATCTTGGACGGGCAGGGCGTCAGGTAGAAGGCTCCGATCTCTTTTTCCGTCAGCTCGAACTGTTTCGCCTTGGCTTTCTTGACCTCCCGGGCGGCGATCTCGCGCGGCACGTCGAGCGGAATGATATGAGACAGAAGGTTGGGGTATTTCGCTTGGATGAGATGGACGATCACGGGACAGGCGTTGGAGATGAGGGGACGCGGGCCCTGGTGATCGCGGACGTATTCCTGGACGGCGAAACTCACCATGCCGCAGACCTGCTCGAGGTCAAAGGCATCATCAAAGCCGATCATCCTCAGGCTGTTGAGAATCCTGTCGGGCAGAATCTCGCGGCCGAACTGGGCATACAGGGCCGGCGAGGGGATGGCGACCGTGCGCCGGAACTTGGTCAGTTCGCCGAAGGGATCGGTCAGGGGGAGGATCGCTCCGTTCGGGCAGGCGGTGATGCATTCTCCACAATGGATGCAGCGGTCCTGAAGGAAGCGGGCTCGGCCGCCCTTGACGCGGATGGCCTGGACAGGACAGGCCCGCAGGCATTTCATCCTTCCCTCGCACTTCTGCGGGTCGACCCTGATGGTGGCCGTGACCGGCGTCATCCGTAGACCTCCGGCCGGCGGCGCAGGTCGAAAGAGATATCGAGGTTTGTCCCGTGTCCGACCTCGGAGGTGATCTCGAACCGGTCGGCGTTTTTCTTGATGTTCGGCAGGCCCATGCCGGCTCCGAAGCCCATCTCCCGCATCTCAGGTGTGGCGGTCGAGTAGCCTTCCTGCATGGCCAGGGAGATGTTGGGGATCCCCGG
>Ga0315275_10004679_pt1 | contig 12842 bp, 22 predicted proteins | sample YL17G03_0_MG_FD_205557 | JGI IMG/M metagenome (GOLD analysis project Ga0315275, IMG submission 205557) | Sediment microbial communities from Yellowstone Lake, YNP, Wyoming, USA - YL17G03_0 | ecosystem: Environmental > Aquatic > Freshwater > Lake > Sediment | place: USA: Wyoming | collected... | reverse complement strand
TCTCAGCGTCACGACGTCGAACAAGCCCTCATTCACCATCGGCTCGATCGCGAGCACCATCCCGTGAGAGAGCACCGGCCCCCGTCCGGGGAGACCGAAATTGGGAATCTGGGGATCCTCGTGCATCCGCTGCCCGATCCCGTGCCCCACGAGATTCCTCACGACGCTGAATCCGTTCGATTCCGCGTGCCTCTGAATCACGTTCGAGATGTCGGAAAGATGGTTTCCGACTCTCGCCTTGTCAATAGCGAGCTCGAGAGCCTCCCGGGTGACCGCGATGAGCCGCAGGGCCTTTTCGCTCGTCTCCCCGATCGGGTAGGTTCGCGAGGCGTCCGCATAGTACCCGTCGTGCACGACGCCGATGTCGATTCCGACGATATCACCCTCCGCGAGCCTTCGCGCGCCGGGGATGCCGTGAACGACCTGCTCGTTCACCGAGGTGCAGATGGAGGCGGGATACCCCTGGTATCCCTTGAAGGCCGGCGCTGCACCGCGCGACCGGATCAGCTCCTCGGCAGCCCGATCGAGCTCGCCGGTCGTCACACCCGGCCGGAGCATCTCTTCCAGTGTCTTGATGCAATCGACGAGGATCGCACCGCTTTCCCGGATGACATCCAGCTCCGCCTGGCTTCGTATCGCTATCATTTCAAAACACGGAGTATCTCCGCGAATGTCTCCTCGATGCCGCCCGCGCCGTCCACCGTGACGAGACCGTTGCGCTCCTCGTAGAAATCGATGACGGGGGCGGTTTGCGCCTCGTACACCTCGAGGCGTTTGCGGACCGTCGCCTCTTCGTCGTCGGGGCGCTCGACGATGCCCGAGCCGCACATGTCGCATGTGCCCGGCACTTTCGTTTTGATCGTGTCGAGGTTATAGACCGCCTTGCACTTCGGACAAACGCGGCGGTTCGAAAGCCTCCGCACGATGAGCTCCGGGGCGACGTCTATATTGAGCACGCGGTCTATGTGCAAGTCCCGTTTGTCGAGCATCCCCGCGAGCGCCTCGGCCTGCGCCAGCGTCCGCGGGAAACCGTCCATGATCCAGCCTGACCCCGCGCGCGAGTCGAGCTCTTCCTCGATGAGGCCGAGCATGACGCCGTCCGGCACGAGGAGCCCGCGCTTCATGTAGCTTTCCGCTTCGCCTCCCAACTCGGTCTTCCGCGCCACTGCATCGCGAAGAAGGTCCCCCGTCGAGAGGTGCACAAGGCCCCGCTCACGGGCGATGCGCGCCGCCTGGGTTCCTTTTCCGGAGCCCGGAGGGCCGAGTATAACAATGTGAAGGCCTGCCACGCGCTGCTCCTTACTAGAACCGCCTGCCGCGGAGATGACCCTTCTTCATGAATCCATCATAGTGCCTCATCAACAGGTGCGACTCGATCTGCTGCAGGGTGTCGAGCACCACGCCCACGACGATGAGGAGCCCCGTGCCGCCGAAGTAAAAGGGTAGCTTCCCTCGCTTAATCAGGACGTCCGGGAGCACCGCGATGAAGGCGAGGAAGATGGCGCCCGGCAGCGTCACACGGGTCAGGATCCGGTCAATGTAATCGCTCGTCCGTTTCCCCGGGCGAATGCCCGGAACGAAACCGCCGTACTTCTGCATGTTCTCGGCGAGATCGACGGGGTTGAGAATAATCGCCGTATAGAAATAGGTGAAAAAGATGATGATGAGCGCGTAGAGCGACATGTAGACCAGCGAGTCGGGCCGCAAGACCGACATGATACCCGCCATGACCGCGTTTTCCTTGAAGAACGCGGCGAGCGTGCTCGGAAACATCATGATCGACTGCGCGAAGATGATCGGGATAACGCCCGCCGTATTGACGCGGAGCGGTATGTACTGCGCTTTGCCGCCGTAGACCTTTCGCCCGACGATGCGTTTGGCGTACTGGACGGGGATCCTCCGCTGGCCCTGCGTGATGAGAATGACGCCCGCGATGACGACCACCATGATGACCAGGAGAAAGACGAGCCGCAGCGGCGTCAGGTTGCCGACTTTGATCGCGCGCCACGTATCGAGGATCTCAGTCGGGTAGCGGGCGACGATGCCGATCATGATGATGAGGGAAATGCCGTTTCCGATGCCCCGCTCAGTGATCTGCTCGCCGAGCCACATGACGAAGATCGTTCCCGCCGTCATCGTTATAATAGTAAGGAGCCTGAAGAACATGCCGCCCTGGGGAACCACCGGGATACCGCCGACGTTCATGTTCTCGAGGAAGAACGCGACGCCGATCGCCTGGACTATCGAGAGGGCGACCGTTCCGTACCGCGTGTACTGCGTGATTTTCTTCCGCCCCTCTTCGCCTTCCTTCGCGAGCTTCTCGAAATACGGGATAACGGCCTGCAGCAACTGGATGATGATCGATGCGCTGATGTACGGCATGATCCCGAGCGAGAATATCGTCGCCCGGTGGAGGTTTCCCCCCGCGAAGAGATCGTAGAGCGCGAAGATCGTCCCCTGCTGGTTCTGGAAGAACGCCTTGAGCGCGATGGGGTTCACGCCCGGGGTCGTGATATGGCCGCCGATCCGGTACACGACGAGGAGCGCCATCGTGAAGAGGAGGCGCCTCTTGAGCTCGGGTATCCTGAATATGTCCGCGATTTTCTTGAACATTACTTCTGCTCCCGATTGTCAAGCCCGGGGGCCTTCTTCCCGGAGAGAAGACGAATCGTGCCTCCGACCTTCCGTATCGCATCGGCGGCGCTCCCGCTCACGGCATCCACTTCGACGTCCAGCGCGACCGAGAGCTCGCCCCGCCCGAGAATTTTCACGGGCTGCCCGGCCTTCCGCACGAGACCCGCTTCCATGAGCGTGCCCCGGTTGACCTTCGCGCCGGCGGCGAAGCCGTTCAAACGGTCCAGGTTCACGACCTGGTACTGCGTCTTGAAGATGTTGACGAAGCCGCGCTTCGGCACGCGCCGTTGGAGCGGCATCTGGCCGCCCTCGAACCACGAGGGAATGCTTCCGCCCGAGCGCGCCTTCTGCCCCTTGCAGCCGCGCGTCGAATACCGTCCGTGTCCCGAACCGGGGCCGCACCCGACCCGTTTCCGCTTCTTCGTGGCGCCCGCGGCGGGCTTCAGTTCGCTCAACTTCATTTCATCTAGCTCCTTGTGGTTCCTTTTTCAAGAACCGTGAATCCCGGTCCTTTCTTCTCACGAACTTTGATGCTCGTTTCGTCGACTTCCTCCCACACAACGAGGTGGCGCACCTTCTGGAGCATGCCCCGGATGTGCGGGGTGTCGTTCTTGTACAGCGTGCGGTAGTTCTTCGTGAAGCCAAGGGCCCGCATGACGGGTCGGTGCTTATCATAGAGAGAATTGATGATGCTCTTGACCTGCGTTATCTTCAACATCTTCGCCATATCCATTCCTCGCTCTTTACTCTTTCGTCGCACCGGGAGCGTTCGCCTCTCCCGCGCTCTTCTCTTCTGCTTTTCCGAAAAGTCTCGAAATGCTCATACCACGCCTGCGCGCAACCTCACGGGCGCTCCGCAAGCTCCTCAGTCCCTTCATGGTCGCTTTCACCATGTTGTGCGGGTTGTTCGATCCGAGCGACTTCGTGAGGATATCCTTTACTCCCGCCACCTCGAGCACCGCGCGCACGGCGCCCCCGGCGATGACGCCCGTACCGGGGGATGCCGGCTTCAGGAGAACCTTCGATGCGCCGAAGATGCCGAACACCTGGTACGGTATCGTGCTGCCGAGCATCGGGATGCGCATCATATCCTTCTTTGCGGCCTCGCTCGCCTTGCGAATGGCATCCGCTATCTCGTTCGCCTTGCCGAGCCCGATGCCGACCCTGCCCATGCCGTCACCGACGGCGACCAGCGCGTTGAAGCTGAACCGGCGCCCACCCTTCACGACCTTCGCGACCCGGTTGATATGGATCGTCTGCTCGAGATACTCGGGAGTCGGCTCGTCTCCCATCGATCTCGGATCTCGCGGTCCCCTCGGGGCTCTCGAACCCCTCGGATCCCGGCGTTCTCTCGAATCTCTCGTGTCTCTTGTTCCTGATGAATCCACTCTGTCCACCCCCACGGGTGAGTGACGGCGCCCCGAACGGGCGCACACGTTATTAGAACTCGAGTCCGCCTTCCCGCGCGGCTTTCGCAAGGGCGGCGACTCTTCCATGATACAGATACCCGCCGCGGTCGAACGCGACGGTCTTGATTCCCTTTTCAAGCGCCGCGGCCGCGATCGCTTTACCGACCGCGATCGAGCGCTTCATCTTGAGGCTCATGGGGCGCGGCGCCCCCTTCTTGCCTCCCTTGCCCTTGTCTCCCTTTTCCGTTTTCTCGGGCTTGCCGGGCTTGTCCGCCTGTTCAGCCGGCGCTGCCTGCGCGGCCTGCGCTTCAACGGGCGGAAACTCCACCTTGAGGCTTGTCGCGTACGCCAGCGTGCGCCCCGTGCCGTCATCGATAACCTGCGCGTAGATGTGATTGAGGCTCCGGAACACGCACAGCCGCGGCCGATCGGAGGTGCCGCGCACCTTATCCCGGACTCGTTCGTGCCTCCGGATCCTGCCGCGTCTCTTTTCTCGATTAATGTCTCTTTTCACCTGTCCAAACTCCCAGTCTGTGTCGCCACTCGCGCGGCGCACCGGCGTTCAAGGCGCCGGTCGAGCGCCGCTTTGCTCCTCCTGCTAGAACCCTGTTCCGACGGCGGTTTTGCCGGCCTTATGCCTGACCGGTTCTCCCGCGTACCGGATTCCTTTTCCCTTGTATGGCTCCGGCGGCCTGAATCGGCGTATCTCGGCCGCCGTCTGGCCGACCTTCTCCTTATCGATGCCCGAAATGTTTATCTTCTTCGGCTCGGGAACCACTATCGTAATCCCCTCGCGCGGTTCGTACCTGACGAGGTGAGCGAACCCGAGGCTCAAAACGAGCGTCTTCCCCTTGAGCTCCGCGCGGTACTCGACGCCTTCGATCTCGAGACCTTTCGAGTACCCCACGGAAACGCCGTGCACCATGTTGGCGATGAGCGTCCTCGTGAGGCCGTGGAGCGACTTGTGGAGCTTGGCCTCGCTCGGGCGCTTGACCCTGATCAACGCTCCCTCCACCTCGACCATCATGTCGGGATGGAGCGTGCGCGTGAGCTCTCCCTTGGGCCCCTTGACTTTGATCACGTTGCCCGCGACTTCCGCATGGACGCCCTCCGGGATCGGCACCGGATATTTTCCTACTCGAGACATACCAACTTGCTCCCTCCATCGCTTCCCGCGCACCCTGGCGGGATTACAATATGCTCACATGGCGGGCCGCCCCGCGGCCTGCTACCAGATATGGCAGAGCACCTCCCCGCCCACACCGTGCGCCCGGCACTCCTTGTCCGTGAGGAGCCCCTTCGAGGTCGATATGACGGCCGTGCCGTACCCGCCCATGACGCGCGGAATCCCGTCCTTCGCAACGTACACGCGCCGGCTCGTGGCGCTCACGCGCTTGAGCCCCTCGATCGCGCAACGCCGCTCATCATCGTACTTGTAGTAAATCCGCAGCAGCCCTTGCTTGTTGTCCTCGATATACTTCACGTTTTTCAGGTACCCGTTCTCGAGAAAAATCTTCGCGATTTGCGCCTTGATCCGGGATGCAGGTATATCGATATACGGCTTCTTCGCCTTAATGCCGTTGCGCAACCGGGTAATCAGGTCGGCTATCGGATCGGTCATCATTTTGCCATCACCTCAAATTCTTGCCATTCGTCAAAGACCGCGCACTTACCAGCTTGCCTTAACAACGCCCGGGATCTTCCCCTCGAGGGCGAGCTCACGGAAACAGATACGGCACATACCGAATTTGCGGAGGTAGGCCCGCGGCCTTCCGCACCGGCTGCACCGGAAATACGCCCGCACCTTGAATTTCGGCGGCCTCTTCGCTTTCGCTACCAAGCACTTCTTTGCCACAGAGTCTCCCTTTCGGATGTATCAAGCCTGCCGGAACGGCATGCCGAGGAGCGTTACGAGCTCCCGGGCTTCCTCATCCGTCTTCGCCGTCGTTACGATCGTGACATCCATTCCCATGACTTTCAGTATCTTGTCATAATCGATTTCCGGAAAAATGATGTGCTCCTTGACGCCGAGGGAATAGTTCCCCCGCCCGTCGAAGCTCCGCGGGTTCAGGCCCCGGAAGTCCCTGATACGCGGGATCGCCACGTTCACGAGGCGGTCGAAGAACTCGTACATGCGGTTTTGCCGGAGCGTCACGTAGCAGCCGATCGGCATGCCCTCACGGAGCTTGAACCCCGCGATAGCGGTCTTCGCGCGCGTGATCGCGGGGCGCTGCCCCGTGATGGCGGCGAGGTCCTTCACCGCAGCCTCGAGAATCTTTGCGTCGTTGATGGCATCGCCCACGCCCATATTGACGACGATCTTCACGAGGTGGGGCACCTCGTTCACATTCTTGTAACTGAACTTCTTCATCATCTCCGGCATGACCTTCTCGAGGTACCGGTTCTTGATATTCGAAACGTACTTTGTATTCGCCATCGCATTCACCGTTTCTGTTTCCTACCTTCCGATCCGTACCGCGCGATCACGCCCGCCCGCTGCCAAACCGCATCATCTCTGATCGCTCAACATCTCCTTGCATCTCTTGCACTGGCGCGCCTTGCTCCCGTCGGCGAGAAGGGAAACGGCCGCCCTCGTCGGCTTATTGCACTTCGGACAGATGAGCATGACATCGGAGGCATGGATCGACGCTTCTTTCTCAACGATGCCCCCCTGCTGGATCTGGCCTCCCTGTTTCCGCAGGTGCCTTTTCACGAGATGTACCTTCTCGACGATGATGCGGTCGCGTGAGGGGAACACCTTGAGAATCTTCCCCTCCATCCCTTTATAGTTGCCCGAAATCACCTTTACGAGATCATTCTTCTTTACTTTCATGGAACTCCCGTTTTCCTTAAATGACCTCCGGAGCCAGAGAAACGATCTTCATGAACTTCTTCTCCCTGAGCTCCCGCGCGACCGGTCCGAAGATTCGCGTGCCGATCGGCTCTTTCTGGTCGTTGATGAGCACCGCCGCGTTCTGGTCGAAGCGGATATAGGTGCCGTCTTTTCTTCTCAGCTCCTTGCGCGTCCTCACGACCACGCACTTGACGACCTGGCCCTTCTTGATCGCCGAGCCCGGAATCGCCACCTTGACGTTAGCGGCGATGATGTCGCCGATCGCGGCGTAGCGGCGTTTCGACCCGCCGAGCACCCGAATGCACCGAACGCTCTTCGCTCCCGAATTATCGGCGACAACCAGCATGGTATACGTCTGAATCATCGTCCTGTACTCCTACTCCGCTTTCTCAATGACCTCTACCACCCGCCAGCGTTTCATTTTGCTCAGCGGCCGCGTGGACGTGACCCGCACGAGATCGCCGACATGGCATTGCTGTTCTTCGTCGTGGGCGTGGATCTTGGATGTGCGCTTCACGATCTTCTTGTACGTCGGGTGCTGGAACAAACGCTCGACGGAGACCGCGATCGTCTTGTTCATCTTGTCGCTCACGACACGCCCGACAATGCTCTTTCTCGGATTTCTCTTCTCCATACTCACTCCTCGTCACCGGTACGCACCGCGCGCCCGGCTCACGCCTTCTTCCCGGCTGCGCCGGCGCTCGCCGGCGCTTTTGTCTCCGCCGCGCCCGCGCGCATCTTCTCGTTGATGACCGTCTTGAGCCGCGCGAGATCCCTCCGGGTAATGCGCGCCTTGAGCGGATTATCGAGCCGCTTCAAGGCGAGCTGGATCTTCATGCGGGTGAGGTCCTCCGAGAGCTCCGCCTCGCGGTTCTTCAGCTCGTCGAGTGTCATCTCTCTCAGTTCGGTTACTTTCATGTCTCAAACCATCCGGATATTCATATTCCCGATATTCCTGCCCGTGTCCGGCGGGAGCTCCATGACGAGCGGCCGCCGGCGATTTCATCTCATCCCGTTACCTTCCCGGTCGCGACCCGGCGAACGAACTTCGTCTTCATCGGCAGCTTCGCGGAGGCGAGCTCCATCGCCCGGCGCGCCTCATCGTGGTCGACTCCCTCGAGCTCGAAAAGGATACGGCCCGGCTTCACGACCGCCACCCAGAACTCCGGCGATCCCTTTCCCTTGCCCATTCGCGTCTCGGCCGGCTTCACCGTCACGGGCTTGTCGGGAAATACGCGGATCCAGAGCTTCCCCGTTCGCCTGATGGCCCGCATGATCGCCACTCGCGCCGCCTCGATCTGGCGGTTCGTGACCCACGCGGGGGCCTCGGACTGGAGACCGTACGTGCCGAAATCTATTCGAGCGCCGCGGGTCGCCATCCCACGCATCCGGCCTCTCTGCTGCTTGCGATACTTCGATCGTTTCGGCATCAACATGAACAATCAACCCCTTGTGCAACCTTCAGCGCGTCCGCCCGCTCTCGTCGATCGCGGCCTCGCTCTGGGCGCGCCTGAAATCCTTCGGAAAAATCTCGCCGAGGTAGATCCAGACCTTCACGCCGACCGTGCCGTATGTGGTGAACGCGGTCGCCCGTGCGAAATCGATATCGGCCCTGAGCGTGTGGAGCGGCACCCGCCCGTCCATGTATCCTTCGACGCGGGACATCTCTGCGCCCCCGAGGCGGCCCGAGCACTTGATCTTGATCCCGTGCGCGCCCATGCGCATCGCTGATCCGATCGCCTTTTTCATCGCGCGCCGGTAGGACACGCGCTGCTCGATCTGGCCGGCGATGTGCTCGCCGACGAGCTGCGCGTTGAGCTCGGGACGTTTGACCTCGCGGATGTCGATCTGGACGTCTTTCGCGGTCAGATGGCAAAGTTCCTCGCTCAGGAAATCGACCTCGGCGCCCTTGCGTCCGATGACCATGCCCGGCCGTGCGGTGTGGATATGCACCCGCACCTTGTCCCCGCGCCGTTCGATCTCCGTTTTTGATACGCCCGCTCTCGCGAGGCGCTTCTTGATGTACTTGCGGATCGTGACATCCTCTTCCAGCCAATGCGCGAAGTTCTTCGACGCGAACCACTTGGAATCCCATGCACGGTTGATTCCGAGTCTCAACCCTATGGGATTAGTTTTCTGACCCAACTCTGCCTCCTCAAGTTACGCTTTCGTTTCGCCCGTATGCTCGACAACCACGATAATGTGACTGCTCCGTTTCCGTATCCGGTAGGCGCGCCCCTGGGCTCTCGGCCTGATGCGATACATCGTCCGGCCCTCGTTGATGCGGATCTCCTTGACGTCCATGTGCGATGGCTCGACCGGGTGGTCGGATTTCCCGGCGAGGTTGTGCATTGCGGACATCACGGTCTTCTGGATCGGTTTCGCCGCCGCCCGTTTCGAATATTTCAAGATTTCGAGGGCTTGCTCGACCGATTTGCCCCGCACGAGATCAGCGATGATCTTCGCTTTTTGGGGGGAGACCCTCACGTGCCGCGCTATGGCGCGTGCTTCCATGTTCGCCTACCTCCGCGATCTTACTGCTTCCTGCCCGGATGCCCACGGTAGATCCTCGTCGGAGCGAACTCCCCGAGCTTGTGACCCACCATATTCTCGGTAATGAACACCGGGATGAACTTGTTGCCGTTGTGTACCGCCAGCGTGTGCCCCACGAACTCGGGGGAGAGCGTCGATCTCCGCGCCCAGGTCTTGATGACCTTCTTGTCTCCCGTGTTGTTCAGCTTCTCGATCTTCCCCAGAAGCTTCTCGTCGATAAAGGGGCCCTTTTTCAGTGATCTGGCCATCGAACCTCCATACGGTGTCTGATTCGCTCTCAGCCGAGAGCGGTGCGAGCCGCGCACGAGGCCGGCTCAAACCCGTCCCGTTACTTCTTCCTCCGGTGGACGATATATTTATCAGACTGTTTGCGTCTGCGCGTCTTGTATCCCTTCGTCGGCTTTCCCCACGGGGTCGTCGGATGCCTTCCGCCGCTCGACTTACCTTCGCCGCCGCCCATCGGGTGATCGACCGGGTTCATCGCGACGCCGCGAACTTTCGGTCTGCGGCCGAGCCACCGGTTGCGGCCCGCTTTCCCGATCGAAACGTTCTCGTGATCGATATTGCTCACCTGGCCGATCGTCGCGTAGCACTCCTTGCGAACCTTGCGGATCTCGCCGCTCGGCAGGCGCAGGAGCACGAAGTTTCCCTCTTTCGCCATGAGCTGCGCGTACGAGCCGGCGCTCCGCGCCATCTGCCCGCCCCGCCCCGAGATGAGCTCGATATTGTGAATGAAAAGCCCCGTCGGGATTTTCTCCATCGGGAGCGAATTCCCGGGATGAATATCCGCATCGGGCCCCGAGACGAGCGCGTCGCCGACCTTGATGCCGTGCGGCGCCAGTATGTACCGCTTCTCGCCGTCACCGTACGTGAGGAGCGAGATGAACGCCGAGCGGTTCGGATCGTACTCGAGGGAGGTGACCTTCGCCGGAATCCCGATCTTGTCCCGCTTGAAATCGATGATGCGGTACTTCCGCTTGTGTCCCCCGCCGATGTGCCGGCTCGTGATGTGGCCGTCGCTGTTGCGGCCGCCCGTGCGCCGCATCGGCTCGAGAAGCGACTTCTCCGGAGCCTTCTTCGTGAGCACCGAATAATCGATAACGGTCTTGAACCGCTGGCCCGGCGTAATCGGTTTGAATTTCTTTATAGCCATCGATCAGTTCCTCTTTCCAAGACCTCTGCTACTCGACCCAATCCCGCCCGCTCCATCGTGAGCGGGAGCGAGCGATGCATGCAACCGCATTAGACCTGGTCGAATATGTCTATGTTCTGGCCCTCGGCGAGCTTCACGATCGCCTTCTTCCGTCTCGGGCGCTTGCCTTCGAACCTGCCGCCCCGCATGAGGGTCGTTTTCGGTTTGCCTTTTATCACCGCGGTTTTCACGTCCTTCACGGTGACATTGAACAGCTTCTCGATGGCGAGCTTGATCTCGCGCTTGTTCGCCCCCGGGTGAACCTCGAAGACGAACTTGTGATCCGCTTCCTTGAGAGCGTTGCTCCGCTCGGTAATGACGGGCTTCAGAATGATTGTTGTGATATTCCTCATTGCGCGAACACCCCCTCGAGGGAGGAGAGCCCTTCCCTCGTCAACAGGAGCACCTCGGCGCGGAGCACGCCGTACGCGTTCACGTTGCGGCTCATCGTGATCTCGACGCCGGGGATATTCCTCATCGACCGGTAGACGGCCTCGCTCCACGCATCGGTGACGAAGAGCACGCGCTTGCCGCCGAGGCCCGCCGCCTTGAGGAAGCTCGCGAACGGCTTCGTCTTCGGCTTGTCGAACGCCACTCCCTCGACGAGGATGACCGATTCGCTCTGACCCTTGTCGCTCAATGCCGAAACGAGGGCGAGGCGCTTCATCTTGCGCGGAATGGTGTACCGGTAGTCGCGCGGATGCGGCCCGAACACGACCCCGCCGTGCCGCCAGATGGGAGAGCTCCGCATCCCCGCGCGCGCGCGCCCCGTGCCCTTCTGCTTATACGGCTTCTTCGTGCTGTAGCTCACTTCGCTGCGCCCCTTCGCCTTCGCCGTCCCCGAGCGCTGGTTCGCGAGGTACTGCTTCACCGATTCGTAGAGAACGGCCTTGTTGACCGGCGCGCCGAAGAGCGTTTCGGGCAGCTCCACCGTGCCCTTCAAATTCCCGCTGAAATCGTACAGTTTTGCACTCGCCATTGGTATCCCTCTGTCTTCGTACTTCATGAGGATGCGGTGACCCGCAGGATCGTGTTCGCGGCTCCCGGCACCGCCCCCCGCACCATGATGATATTGTTCTCGATATCGATTTCGACGACCGCAAGGTTGCGGACGGTGAATCTCTTGTTGCCCATGCGTCCCGCCATCTTCTTTCCCTTGAACACGCGCGATGGGTACGCCGAGCTTCCGATCGAGCCGGCGACGGCGTGCGACTTGGAGCCGTGCGTCGCACCTCCTCCGTGGAATTTATACCGCTTGACGAGGCCGGTGAAACCCCGCCCCTTCGTCTTGCCCGTCACGTCGACCAGCTTCACGTCCTTGAAAATACTGACGTCGATCATTTGCCCCGGTTCGTATTCATCCGGATTCTCGACGCGAAATTCCTGCAGATGTTTGTATGCAGGAAGGTTCGCCTTCTTGAAATGTCCGAGCGTCGGGAGATTCGTCTTCGTCAGACGGACGGAGCCGAAGGCGAGCTGCACGGCGCCGTACCCTTCCTTCTTGCCCGTCTTCACCTGAACCACGGGACACGGTCCGGCCTGGATGACCGAAACGGGCACGACGGTACCGTCCTTGTCGAATATCTGGGACATGCCTACTTTCTTGCCGATCAGCCCTCGCATCTCGCCCTCCCCGTTCATACCTTGATCTCGATGTCCACGCCGGCCGGGAGATCGAGCTTCTGCAATGCGTCGACCGCTTTCGCCGTCACGTTCGTAAGATAGATGAGCCTCTTGTGCACGCGTATCTCGAACTGCTCACGCGACTTCTTGTTGACGTGCGGGGAACGCAGGACCGTGTACACGGTGCGCTTGGTGGGAAGCGGTATAGGCCCCGACACCTCGGCGCCGGTTCTGCGCGCGGTCTTCACGATCTCCTCAGCGCTGCGGTCGAGCGTGGAATGCTCGTATGCCTTGAGCTTTATTCGTATCCTCTGTCCGTCCACCGGCCAACCTCCGTCCGCACCAGATTATTATGCAATGATCTCGGTCACGATTCCGGCGCCGACGGTGCGGCCGCCCTCGCGAATCGCGAACCGAAGCTCTTTCTCCATCGCTATCGGTGTGATGAGCTCGATTGTCAGCTCTGCGTCATCACCTGGAATCACCATCTCTCTGCCTTCCTGAAGCGTCGCCACGCCCGTCACGTCAGTCGTCCTGAAGTAGAACTGCGGACGATACCCGTTGAAAAACGGCGTGT
>Ga0315275_10004678_pt1 | contig 12843 bp, 9 predicted proteins | sample YL17G03_0_MG_FD_205557 | JGI IMG/M metagenome (GOLD analysis project Ga0315275, IMG submission 205557) | Sediment microbial communities from Yellowstone Lake, YNP, Wyoming, USA - YL17G03_0 | ecosystem: Environmental > Aquatic > Freshwater > Lake > Sediment | place: USA: Wyoming | collected... | reverse complement strand
GGATCTCCCGGACGAACGCCTCCGCCGTCGTCCGGGCGTAGTCGAGCGAGAAGGGGATCAGGATGAGCGCATCGATCCTGAGCTCGGCGAGGAGGCGGATCTTCTCCTCCGGGGAGGTGATCAGGTAGAACGGCCGCCGCTCCGGATGGAGGACCATCTTGGGGTGGGGTTCGAAGCTGATCACCAGGACAGGACAACCCTCCCGGCGCGCCTCTTCGACCAGCCTCCGGAAGATGAACCGGTGACCCAGATGGACGCCGTCGAAGTTGCCGATGGTCACGACCGCGCGCTGCATGCGGGCGGGGATTTTTTCACTGCCGCGGATCACGTCCATAAAAACCGCTTGACCTCCTCCATGGGGTCGATACCATAGCATCAATCGAGGCAATTTCAAGCACAATCATCTTTTGTCCGGCGTTGTCCCGGAAAGAATCCCGGAGACGGGTGCGGCAGGGCGCCGCGTAGTCATTTTCACTTGACAATGGCCGGAGCGCCGGTGTAGATAGGCGCAAAGTTCCGGACATGAGGGCATTGCCGAAGTGGCGGAATTGGTAGACGCGCTAGGTTCAGGGTCTAGTGGGTGTACGCCTGTCCGGGTTCAAGTCCCGGCTTCGGCACCAGAAGAAAAGCAGGGGGTTAGGCGTTGACAGCAATCGCTGGGCCCCCTTCTTTTTTGTCCGTTTCTAACGGAATTCTAACGGACGCCTCGAAAAGCGAAGATTGAAGATATATTATAAAAAACTGACGGATTATAAAAAACTGTCTTGACAAGAGAGGCTTATCTTGCTTATTATCAGCATCCCGCTGGTCTGCAATGATTCTTTCGCGGGTGCGGAGCGTTTATGGATTTATAATATGTTGATATTCAAAATATTTCTTAGAAATCATCAACGATGAGGAGGACGGAAAGATGAGATCATTTTTTAAGTGCGTGGGTATTGTTGGTGTGGGCGTTCTTCTTTTGGGGGGTGGTAGCGCCCAGGGAGAAACTCTGCAGAACGCGATCAAATATGTGCTGCAGACCAACCCGGAAATTAAGGCGATCTCTTACAATCGACTGGCCAGGGACCAGGAGGTGATTCAGGCCAAGGGAGGATATTATCCAACCCTTGACGCCTCCCTTTCAGCCGGCCTGGACCAAAGACTGCACACGTTTGCAACGGATCCGACGCTCAGCAGACCAAAATCCACCCTCTTCAGCCTTCGCCAGAATGTGTTCCAGTTCGGCGCGACCCAATCCGAGGTAAGAAGGCAGGAAGCCCGTGTCCAGGCTGAAGCTTATCTGTTGCAGGGAACATCGGAAAACGTAGCCCTGCAGGCTTCCAGGGCTTACTTGTATCTGCTTCGTAACATGGAACTGTATGACCTTGCTAAAGAAAATTTACTCAATCATGAGCGGATTGCCGACCAGATGAAGTTGCGGAGCACGTCGGGGGTAGACCGCAAAGCCGATCTCGACCAGGTTATGGGACGCCTGGCTTTGGCGCAGTCGAATGTGGTCATAGCCACTGCAAATATTGCTGACGGAAAGACAGATTACCAGTCTGTGGTCGGCCGTCTTCCGGAAGACCTGGTTATGGCCCCTCCCATGGATTCAGCCCTTCCCGGATCGATGGACGAAGCGGAGCAGTTGGCCGTGAAAAACTATCCGATTCTCAAGTCTGCGCGAGCCGATCTGGAGGCAAGGCAGGCGCAGTATGAGACGGCAAAGCGGATTAATTATCCGAAACTTGATGTTGCGGTGGATTACAGGTGGCAAACGGACGTTAACTATCCGAATCGCGAGGAGGATCTGTTGGCAAATGCCGTGCTGCGGTTCAATATTTTTAATGGTTTGCGAGACAAGGCGCGAATCGCGGAAACATTGCATCTGGTCAGTGAAGCGCAGGCAATACTCAACAATACTCAGCGTCAGGTCGTTCAGTCCGTTCGCCTTTCCTGGGAGGCGTTTACGGCGGCGAAAGAAAGAGGGACGTACCTTGAGGACTATGTCAAGTCAACCGGGGCAACGGCAGAGGCCTTTGCTGCACAGTGGAATATCGGAAGACGCACCATGTTCGACGTTCTGGATACCCAGGCGGAATATATCACCGCCAAGTCCGATCTCGTGAGAGCCAAATACGATAAACTGTACTCTGAATATAGAATCTTAAGCGGTATGGGGAAGTTGGTAGCTACCCTGGGTCTGCAATGGCCTGACGAAAGCCGCGCTGAGACTACGCTGACGGAGCTGTTCCCCTTGCCGAATTGGAACGATTAGGCGAATGAACGGCCGGGGCCTTTGCCGCGCAGTGGAATAGAAGCACCATGCACACGTCCTCGGATGTGCATGATGGAGCGACCCCGGGGTTCATCCTCGCAGCGCCCGGATACGGTAAAATGTCCTCCTCCTTTCCGAACAACATACTCAAATGGCAGAAACATCCATTGAGTGAATCCATTTCCAAGTATTGTTATAAAATAACAGGATGGGTCAACTCCAACGACAGTGGCCAGGTATTTGAAAAAAAATAAATCAATCCTGTTGGTTTTGACTGTTTTCGCGGGTCTGGTGATTGCAGCACCGGTCATCACGGAGACGATCTTTCGCTTCGATAAAGAGTTCCTGAAGAAAGCGGAAGAGAAGTGCGGCAAAGAGGGGCCGGCACGGTTCACTGCATGGGAGGAGCTCATCCACAATGATAAAAGCCCATCGGACCGGGAAAAACTCTCAAAAGTCAACCATTTCTATAACAGCAGGATTCGATTTGTAAGCGACATCGAGCTCTGGGGCATGCAGGATTACTGGGCGACGCCTATTGAGTTTCTCTGTAAGAATGCCGGTGATTGTGAGGATTTTGCAATTGCCAAATATTTTACCCTTAAGGCGATGGGTGTAGCCGAAGAAAAGCTGAACATTGCGTATGTCAAAGCAATACAATATAATATAGCCCACATGGTCCTGACGTATTACAGCGAACCTGGAGCCGAACCGCTGGTTCTCGATAACCTGATAGACTCCATCGATCCCGCATCGAAACGAACGGATTTAATGCCCGTATTCAGTTTTAACGGCTTGGGACTCTGGACAGCCAAAGAGCGCGGGAAAGGCAAGATGGCCGGCAGCGCCGACCGGCTCAAACCCTGGCAGGGTCTCATGCAGAAGATGTCGGAGAACAAACTGTAGATAGGGGGTTTATGCAATGACACTATATCGCCAACTCATCATTTTTACGCTGGTTCTGTTTTTCCTTCTCTTTGCCGGGACATGGTATGCAAAGCTCGACAGCACCCGTTCATTCCTGGCAGATCAGCTCGAATCACATGCCCAGGATACGGCAACCTCCCTCGGCCTTTCCGTCTCTCAGCATGTTATTAAAAATGACATGCCCTCGGTTGAAAGCATGATCAACGCCGTATTCGATCGCGGGTATTATGAGCTCATCAAATTGGTCGATGCCAAGGAAAAGATTATGATCGAGCGCGTCCAGAGCGTGAAAATCGAAAATGTACCCCCGTGGTTCATTCGCTGGATCCCGCTGAAGACCCCCGAAGCAAGCGCAAATGTGATGTCCGGCTGGATTCAGGCCGGCACGATTGTGGTGAAAAGCCATCCCGGCTATGCCTACAAGACGCTCTGGGAAGATATGGTCAGCACGACCCTGTGGTTCATCGCCTGCGGTCTTTTCGTGCTGATTGCCGGAGGCTTCGGGCTGCGCTTTCTGCTCAGGCCGCTCGTGCTTGTGGAGCGCCAGGCGGACGCCTTGTGCAGAAAGGAGTATGAGCTCCAGGAGCGCGTGCCGTGGACGAAGGAACTCAGGCGCGTGGTCGAGGCCATGAACCGCATGACCTGTAAAGTGAAGGAGATGTTCGAAGAGCAGGTGACCCAGGCCGAAGGACTGCGGGAGCGCTCCTACCACGATCCGGTGACCGGTTTGGGCAACCGCCGCTATTTCGATACCCAGATCACCGCGCGGCTCGATCGCCGCGACAGCGTCACCAAAGGCATTCTGCTGCTGATCAAGCTGAACGATCTGGACAAACTCAACCAACTGAAGGGTTTTCAGGCCGGCGACGAATTTCTCAAGAGGGTCACGGCGCTCCTGCAGGAAGCCACAAAACAGTATGCGAGCTGCGCCCTTGCCCGTCTCACGGGAGGCGACTTCGGCATCTTCCTTCCGGACGCCCCGCCATGGGACGCGGCGACGATCGCCGGCGGCGTGGCCAATCAACTGAGCGGGCTTGCCGCGGAGCAGCTCGCGGTTACCGACAACATCGGTTATGTGGGGGCCGCGACCTATGAGGCCACCACTACGCTCGGCCGCCTGCTCTCGGAAGCCGATCAGGCGCTGACCGCCGCCAGGCAGACGGGACCCAACGGATGGAATGTCCGCGCGATTACCGGAGAGACGGACAAGGCGCCGCTGGGGCAGCAGCAGTGGAAGGATATGCTTGAAAAGGCCCTCAGGGAGCGCAGAATCAGCCTCGATGCCCAGCCGGTCGTGAAGACGACCGACAGGAACCATCTCCTGCATCTGGAGATTTTCTCCCGGATCATCCAGGAGGACGGCAAATTCCTGAGCGCCGGCGTGTTTATGCCCCTTGCCGAGCGCCTGAAGCTCGTTTCTTCCATCGACCGCATCGTCCTCGAAGAGGTGATGCAGCTTGACAGCAGCCGGCTCGCTGTCGGGAACATCGCGGTGAACGTGTCTCCCGCCTCGCTGCAGGATGACGCGTTCCGGCAATGGCTGCAAACCGCATTGAAGAATCTGCCCAAGACCGCGCCCCGGATCATCTTTGAATTTTCCGAATTCAGCGCCATTCAGAATCTGAATTTAGTAAAGGATTTCAGTATATTCGTGCGCGAATACGGGCACGCCATGGGACTCGATCATTACGGCCAGAGCTTCTCCAATTTGGGATACCTCAAATCGATGCGTCCCGACTATGTCAAGATCGACCGGGCCTATACCGGGGAGCTCAAGGACGAGGAAAGCGACAGCCGGTTCTTCATCGGCTCGCTGTGCAGCGTCGCCCACAGCATCGATATCAAGGTTATCGCGGAAGGGGTGGAAACCGAACAGCAGTGTCAGATCCTCAGAGAACTGAACCTTGATGGAGTTCAGGGATATATCGTTGATAAGCCGAAGCCGATCAAGGGTATGATTCGACCTGCCTGAGTGATGGGATGGGACAGGTCATTGCGGGCTCATAAAATATTATCGACCATCAGGTTCTGGGAAGTGATCGTCTCCCGAAGCCGCTTCCGCTCCTGGATTTTTTCCTGGGCCTGTTCCGGAAGCTCCGTAAAGAGAATAACGTTTTTTTGGATGAGAAGTTCGATCAGGTCTTCCAGCAGGCGGATGATCCCCATATCCGATAACGTCAGCAACAGTTTCCGGGAATCCGCACTGACGGTTTTGTGAAGAAAATCGAGGATTTCTTCATCAACAACGGACTTTTCTTCACTGGCGTTCGGTTTGAGAGAGCTGTGCATCGCGATGATCGTGCCTTCCCCGTCCCGTTCTACGTACAGCATGGCTTTTCCCCCCTGTTCCTGAATTGAGACCTTTGAAAATCTTACTTTTTTGTCACCCCGGCGAAAGCCGGGGTCCAGAACATTTTGAAATAACTGGATTCCGGTGGCTGTCCCGGACTCCGATCCGGGATTCGCCGGAATGACGATTTGCCGCGTTTCAAGAGAAATTCAAAGCTCTCGAATTGGTTTGAAATTTCTTTACAGTAGGAGTAGCATTTTTTTTTAAAAAAATATATGATAAAAAATAATTGAATGGTGGAGGGTAGGGGTTAACGGCGGTTCGAACGGCGGTTCTCCCCCGGGTGCAAAAAATGGATATTTCTGAAAAAAAGGAACAAGCCCCTCCGGAAGAATGGAATCTCGGAGAGGACTCGGATAGACATGATGACCCGCTTCTGGATTGCCTGATACAGCTAACGAAGCTGCATGGACGTCCCGCTTCCCGCAGCGGCTTGAGTTCCGGCCTGCCGCTCGTCCACAATCGCCTCACCGTAGAGCTGTTTTCAAGGGCCGCCGCCCGGGCGGATCTGGCAGCCCGCATTTTGAAGAAATCTCTTGTAAAAATTTCCCACATGCAGCTTCCGGCCGTACTGCTTCTCAAGGAACGGCAGGCATGTATCCTCGTTGAAAATATTTCCGGAGAAGGAAAATTAAGGATACTGATGCCTGAGACCGGTATGGGAGAAAAAAACGTCTCCAGGGAGGAATTGGAAAAACTTTATTCGGGGTACGCCATTTTCGTCCGTCCAAAATTCCGGATGGAAAAGGGGTCTCTTGACGATCTCGGCCCCGGTTCGACAAAACACTGGTTTTGGGGAACCATATTTAAATCATGGCGCATCTATCGTGATGTTCTTGTTGCCTCCCTCCTGATCAACGTTTTTGGTCTGACCAGTCCATTTTTTGTTCTCATCGTCTATGACCGTGTCATTCCCAACAACGCCGTGGAGACCCTTTGGGTCCTCTCCATCGGCATTATGGTTATCTATCTGTTTACCGTGGCCATGCGCGCATTGCGCGGTTATTTTGTGGATGAGGCAGGGAAGAGGGCCGACCTGAAAATGTCTGCGATGCTTCTGCAGAAAGTTCTGGGCCTGAAGTTAGAGGTCCGTCCTCAATCCATCGGCTCTTTTTCCAAGAACTTGCAGGAATTCGAGGGCATCCGCGATTTTGTCACCTCTTTTTCCATTACCTCTCTGATCGATCTCCCCTTCATGGCATTGGGCCTGTTTGTGGTCTGGTATATCGGGGAAAGCATCGTCTACATATTCATTGCCGCCATCGCATTGATGTTGCTCTATGCCGTCCTGATCCAGTTTCCGCTGCAAAAAGCGGTTGGAAAGACATTCAAGGCCTCCGCTCAGAAAAATTCCATTTTGATTGAAGGATTATCGGGCCTTGAGACCATCAAGATGCTCGGCGCGGAGAGCCAGGTCCAGCGCGCGTGGGAAGAATCGGTCGGCTACATCGCAAAATGGAGTTCCGTGTCGAGATTGCTCTCATCCTCTGTCAATCACTTTGCTTTTTTTGTACAAAGTGCGGTGGTCGTGGCCGCCGTCATCGCCGGCGTCTATATGATTTCAGAAGGCAAACTCACGCAGGGCGGTCTGATTGCGCTGGTCATCCTGTCGCGGCAGGTTATCGCGCCCATGGGACAGGTCGTCAGTCTTGCCACCCGTTTCCAACGCGCCAAGGAAGCGCTTAAAACACTGAATGATATCATGGATCTTCCGGTGGAGAGGCCTCCCGGAAAGTCGTTTTTACACAGAACCCGCTTTAATGGCGCCATCGGGGTGAAGAATCTCACTTTTTCCTATCCTGGGCAGACCATAAAGGTTCTGAACAATATCACCCTGGAAATTTCCGCCGGTGAAAAGGTCGGCGTCATCGGTCCTGTCGGTTCAGGGAAGACCACGCTGGGCAAACTGCTCCTGGGCTTATATGAGCCGATCAGCGGCATGGTCACGATGGATGGAACCGATATCCGGCAGATTGATCCCGCGGAATTGCGTAATTTTATAGGCCATGTCCCCCAGGATCTGATACTCTTTCGCGGGACCGTCCGCGACAATATTACCATGGGCACCCACGACGTGGATGACACCTCCATTATGCGGGCGGCGGAACTTGCCGGCGTCGATGAATTTGTCAAGAAGCATTCCCTTGGTTTTGACATGGAAGTCGGAGAATTGGGCAGGGGCCTCTCCGGGGGACAAAGGCAATGCGTCGTCCTGGCAAGGGCCATGCTGCTCGATCCACCCGTGGTTGTCCTGGACGAGCCGACGAGCAACATGGATAACCGAACGGAAATCAGGTTGAAAGACAATTTATCCAAAGTCATCAAAGAGAAAACCCTGATATTGATCACGCACCGGGCCTCACTGCTGGAAATGGTTGATCGTCTTATCGTCATTGATAACGGTGTCATCGTTGCGGATGGACCCAAGGCTTCTGTTCTGGAGGCGCTGAAAAAGGGCCGAGTTAACGTATAGGCAGGAGAAGACCATTGTCTGAGTCTGAGAAAAAACCGAAACCTAACGAGTTGTTCTACCGCATGCCGTCTGAGGATATCGACCTTGTCACGGATATCCGGTCGTCCGTCATGGCCCAGTCTCCCAGCGGGGGCAGGGCGATTCTATATGCCGTTCTGATTCTATCCGCCATCGGCATTTACTGGGCCTCTGTTTCGGAAGTCGAGGAGGTGACCCGGGGACAGGGCAAGGTTATTCCGGCAAGCCACATACAGGTTATCCAGAATCTGGAAGGGGGTATTCTTTCGGAGATTCTGGTTAAAGTGGGCGATACGGTGAAAAAGGACCAATTGCTGCTGAAGATTGATCCGGCCCGGTTTTCTTCATCGGTTCAGCAGAATCGGGCCAAATACCTTTCCAACAAGGCCAAGGCGGCCCGTCTGCAGGCGGAAACGAGCGGCACGCCCTTTAAAATTCCCCATGAGGTGATGGCGGAAAAACCGGAGATCGGCGTCCGGGAACAGGAGCACTATGAATCCAGGAAAACGGAGCTTCGCTCCAGTCTGGAAATCAAACAGGAGCAAAACAATCAACGCAATCATGAATTGAGAGAGCTCAACATCAAACTTGCGGAGCTGAACAAGACCTATCTCCTCTTTCAAAAAGAGCTGAAGTTGACCAAGCCGCTCGTGGCCCAGGGCGCCGTTTCAGAGATGGAAGTCCTCCGTCTCGAACGCCAGGCAAGCGAGATGCAGGGAGAGATAGAACAGACAAAACAGGCGATTCCCAGAGCGCAGTCCAAGATCGAGGAGAGCCAGGTGGCCTTGAAAGAGTTGCGGCTTGCCTTCATCAACAAGGCCAAGGCGGAACTGAACGAGGTTTCGGCGCAGCTCGGGGAGGACGCCGCCACCGCCATTGGCCTGAAAGACCGGCTTGATCGAACCTTTGTGAAATCGCCCGTCAACGGTACGGTCAATCGCCTGCTGATTAATACGGTCGGCGGCGTCATCCAACCCGGGATGAACCTCATCGAGATCGTTCCCCTGGAAGGCACGCTGCTGGTCGATGCCATGATCAAGCCTTCCGATATCGCTTTCCTGAGGCCGAATCAGGACGCCATGGTGAAGTTCACCGCCTATGATTTCACGATCTTTGGCGGTCTGGCGGCGAAACTGGAACAGATCAGCGCGGACAGCATTACGGATGAAAAGGGCAACAGCTTTTACCTCGTCAAACTGCGGACCGACAAGAACTACCTCGGCCCCAGAACCAATCCTTTACCTATTATTCCGGGCATGATCGCATCCGTCGACATCCTGACGGGCAAGAAAACGGTGCTGTCCTACCTTTTGAAACCTGTCCTCAGAGCCAAGTATATGGCATTAAGAGAACCGAGGTGATCCCATGGCGATCCTGTTAAGCAGCGCAAACGAGTCCGTGATCACGAGATGGGAAGGTCTGCTTGGCGGTCAATACCCGCTGGAACAGACGACATTGTTAAGGGAATTGAAGAGCCGATGTGCGGAAAAAAGGTTTGACCTGATTCTGCTGCATCGCCCCCTCGTTGACATGGCCGCATTCTCTGAGCTCCGCCGGGCGGCCCCCCTGAGCAAATTTTTTCTCCTCTCCGATCAGCCGAACGAGGAAGAGGGGCTCGCTTTCTTGAAACTGGGGATTGTCGGATACGGGAATACCTATATCTCTCAGGCACGGCTCGTCGAGGCGGTGCGTGTTATTTCAGGGGGCGCCGTCTGGCTGGGGCAGAAGGTCATCCAGCAGTTGATTCTGGAATCCTATTCCAAAGCAAAGGAACAGGCGGCGCCGGGATCCGGGCAACAATTGGCCGGTTTGACCCGCGCGGAGCATAAGGTTGCCGAACTGGTGGCCCAGGGCCAGTCCAATCTTGAAATTGCGTTCAATCTCAAGATCACCGAACGAACGGTCAAGGCCCACCTCACCTCCATCTATGAAAAGACGAAGACCGGCAGCCGCCTCGGCCTCGCCCTGCTGATCAACCGGGGATGAGTCCGACAATCCCCCTCTTCCTCCCTGACATTTTTCCGCAACTATGAAAATATATCTTGATTTTCTTTCGCAGGTATGAAATTTTATCGCCATGGAACGTTTGGTGGCGCGATACCTGTTCGATCCGGAAATGGCGGCGGACAAGATGATCTTCCTGACCGGCCCCCGGCAGGTGGGCAAGACGACCTTTGCCCGCAACTGGCTTGACTCCGCCGGATGCAGCGACACGTATTTCAACTGGGACGATCCCGCCGTCCTTGCGGAATACCGGAGAAATCCGCTCTTTTTCAAAAATATCGTCGAGGAAAGATACAAAGGCGGGCCCGTTCCAGTTGTCTTCGACGAAATCCACAAGCAGAAAAACTGGCGGGATATCCTCAAGGGATTCTACGATTCCAACCGGGAAAAGATCCGGCTTCTGGTCACGGGCAGTTCGCGTCTGGGGATGTATCGAAAGTCGGGGGATTCGCTGGTCGGCCGATATTTTTCGTACCGGATGTTCCCCCTGGGGCTGCCCGAGGCGGCGGCGGATTTTTCCTTTGTTCTGGACGACGATCTGCTCATTGAAAATGGGGACAGCCTGCTGCGGGAGGCAAGAAAGGTAGATACGGACAAAACCCGTGAGGCATTGGACGGATTGATCCGTTTCGGCGGTTTCCCGGAGCCCTTCCTGAAGGCGTCGCCGAAGTTTCACCGCCGTTGGCAGACCGATTACAGCACCCTTCTGACCAAGGAGGATGTCCGCGACCTGTCACGCATCGCCGATATCCGGGGGCTCGAACATCTCGTCGAGCTCCTCCCGTCAAAGGTCGGATCGCCCCTGAGCGTCAATTCCCTGCGGGAGGATCTGAATTGTCACCACAGCACGGTCGTCAAATGGATCGATATTCTGAAGGAAGTCTATCTGGTGTTCACGATCCGGCCTTGGCACAGGCAGATCCGGCGCTCGCTGAAAAAGGAACCCAAGCTCTACTTCTACGACTGGTCCCTGCTGCCGGAGGCGGGAACCCGTTTCGAGAACCTCGTGGCGGTCAGCCTCATGAGAATAGCGGCGCGGTTCACGGAAACCGGTCTCGGGATATTCGAGGTCATGTACATCCGCGATACGGCCAAACGGGAAGTCGATTTCGTCTTGGTCAAGGACAACAAACCCCTGGCCCTTTTCGAGGCGAAGGAAAGCGGGCGGGAGATCGCCGCCGCCATCCGGCATTTCGGCCGGATGCTTAAGATTCCCTGCTATCAGATCGTTCGCGATCTGGAAAGAGCGGAAGCCTTTCCGGACGACTGCTTCCTCCTTCCCGCCGCCTCATTCCTCATGCTGGCGGGGTGAAACGCACAGCGGACGCTTTTGCCTCCGCCCCGGAACTGCGGGGTGACGTGGGCGCTCTGGGAATTCCGGGGACATCCATGATAAGTAATGTCAAGGGGAAAACGGAGATTTCCCCTGACCTCCCGGATTGATGGACTCCCCGGCGGCTTTTTTAATACAATTTGCCTTAACTCGACCTTTTTCTTCTCTCTTTTTGGTCCGCGTTATTGAGATCACGCGACCAGACATCCATTTGCGGCATTTGCTGTACCAAGGTCTGATAAGGTTAGCTTTACACCCTATCCTTGATGACCTCTGCAGAAGATTGAGTTTGGGTCAACCCGCCGGCCTCGAAACAGATTTAGGCGTTGCATTGCGTTTATCGCATGCACAGTCCCCAGACGACAAGGCCCGGCGGGAATATCTTCATTTCGGCAAATCTATATATGTTACACGGCTTCTGTTTCAGGCTGCCTGCATTTCTGCGGGAAGCTTGAAATCGGCTTGTTTTTTGTCAACTGCCAGCATATACGCAACAAGCCTTCTTGCCACGGCAAGCGTTGCCCTGTTCCGGTTACCCTTCTTCAATTCCCGTTCATGCACGATAGCCAGTTGCTCGTTCCAGTGCGGAGCAAGCTTTGCGGCCTCGATGATCATGGTTTGCAAGTGCTTGTTCCGTTTCTTGGAGATCGGTCCCCGCTGTTCTTTCCCGGCAGATTCCCGTTGTGCGCTGCACAGGCCGCAGTAACTGACGGCCTTCCGAATGGAGGTAAATCGCCCGGAATCGCCGATCTCCAATACCCAGGTCAGCGCCGTGATCTCGCCTACCCCAGGGATCGTCATGAGACGTTGCACCCGATCATGGATAAGGCTGTCGGTGCGCAGCGTCTCTACAAGCCTCTTCTGAAAAGAGCGAAACATCTCATAGCCTGAACGGCTCAGCTTCAAAAGCTCCTTCACGGAAGGAGGGATTTCCTCAACCCGTTCCAGAATCTCATGGAAGTATTTTTTCCCGTGTATGCGTTTCTTGCTGTAGCTCACCCCCACTTCCATGAGCAGACCGGAAATCTTGTTTTGCATCTTGACCGCTGTCCGTACAATGTGGTTGCGGTACCGCAATATCCGCCGCAGCTCCCGGATCTCCTCCGAAAGCATGTGGCATTCCGGAAGCAGGTTCACTCGCAACAAGTCGGCTATCTTCTCGGCGTCAGCTCGATCATTTTTCTTTTTCGCTGCCGTTATCGCTTTCAGCATCTCCGGATGAGCCACTTTCAGCGCCACTGCATGCGGTTTCAAAAAGTCGTAAACCCAACCGGTGAAAATAGTCGCCTCCATCGCTCCAATCCAGGGACCAGGCAATCCTTGTACCCATTCGCCAAGTGACTTTCTGTCCGCCTCTATCTTCCCCTGACCGATAAGGGAACCGTCAATGGCTTTAATGCAATACGATATTGTCCTCTTGTGAATGTCCAATCCAATGTAGTAATATGTGCTCATGGAAACCTCCTTCTGGTCTGTTT
>Ga0315275_10004676_pt1 | contig 12848 bp, 10 predicted proteins | sample YL17G03_0_MG_FD_205557 | JGI IMG/M metagenome (GOLD analysis project Ga0315275, IMG submission 205557) | Sediment microbial communities from Yellowstone Lake, YNP, Wyoming, USA - YL17G03_0 | ecosystem: Environmental > Aquatic > Freshwater > Lake > Sediment | place: USA: Wyoming | collected... | reverse complement strand
CGGAGGAGATCGCCGCCATCTTCGAGGCGCTCCAGGCGGCCGGTGCGCTCCAGGCACAGGTCGTGGTCCGATGAGCGCGGTGCGCGGGCCCGCGGGGCTGGCGGCGGCGCCGCGTCCCGACGAGCGTGCCCAGCTCCGCCGGATGGCCCACGAGCTGGAAGGCGTATTCCTGAATCAGCTCTTCCAGGCGATGCGCGCGAGCGTGCCACGGAACGGCATCACCGAGGCGGCTCCGGGTCAGGAGCTCTTCACCTCCCTGCTCGACGAGCGCCTGGCCAGCCAGGCCGCGGAGCGGATGCAGGGCGGCATCGGCGAAGCCCTCTATCGTCAGCTGGTGAGGAGGCTCCCGCCCGAAGCGCCTTCCCGCACGCCGGACGCCCGGCCATGAAGCCCCAGTCGCTGAACCTGGTGCTGGAGGCGTCGCGACCCGCGGCGCCCGCGACCTCCGGTGCGGCGCAGCCGCTCGACCGGCTCACGGCGGCGCTCGAGCACGAGGCCCTGGCCGTCCGCGAGCTGGGCGAGGCCCTCGTGCAGCAGCGCTCCGCGGTGGCCGCCAGTGACATCGCCGCGGTGAACGCCAGCGTCGACGACGTGGGGCGTCTCCTGCTGGCCGTGGACGAGGCGCGCCGCCACCGCATGGCGGTCGCAGCCGAGCTGGGCGGGGACCCGGGCGCCTCGCTCGAGGGCTTCATGCCGCCCCCCGGTACCCCGGGTGCGGGCGCCTATGCTGCGGCGCGGGCCGCGCTGCGGCGCGAGGCGGAGAAGACAGCTCACGAGGCAGCCGTGAATCGGACCGTGCTGCGCAGCGCCGTCGAAGCGGGGGACGCGTTCCTCCAGGCGCTGTTCTCCTCCTCGGTGGATCCATCGCCGGTCTACGGGGCGGCCGAGCACCAGGACCGCCCGAGAAGCCCCGGCTTCATCCTCAACCGGAGGGTCTGACCATGTCCCTCGCCAGTCTGTTGAGCATCGCCCGCTCCGCGCTGATCGCCCAGCAGCGCGCGATGAGCGTGACGGCGCACAACGTCGCGAACGCCCAGACCCCGGGCTACAGCCGCCAGCGCCTCCAACTCACCGCGGCCGACCCCCAGCTCACGCCGATGGGACTGGTGGGCCGGGGGGTGACCGAGGCCGGCATCCAGCGCGTGCGCGACGCCTTCTTCGACGCCCGCTATCGCAGCGAGTCGGGACTCCTGGGTGACTCGGCCACGATGGGGGACTTCCTCGGCCAGGTCGAGGCGGCCGTCAACGAGCCCTCGAACGACGGGCTGGCGGCTTCGCTCGACGGGCTCTTCGGCGCCTTCGCGAACCTGGCGAACAACCCGGCCAGCTCCACCAGCCGCGCGCTGGTCCAGCAGGCCGGACGGCGCTTCGTCCAGCAGCTCCATCAGCTCGACGCCACCGTGCGCCAGGTCGCGGACGGCGCGCTCACGAAGATGCGCGAGCAGGTGGGCCAGGCGAACGACCTGGCCCGCCGGATCGGCGCGCTCAACCAGCAGATCCTCTCCAGCGGAGGACCGAGCGGGAGCGCCCCCGACCTGCAGGACCAGCGCGACGCGCTCGTGGACCAGCTTTCGAACCTCGTCGGGGTGCGCGTGATGCAGCGCGACGACGGCACCATCGGCCTGGTCGCGGGCGACACCATCCTGGTGGACGGCGCGAACGTCCAGACCCTGGCCGTGCAGGGGCTCGCCGGGGGCGGCTTCGGCCTGACCACGGCCGGGGGCGGCACGGTGGACCCGAAGTCGGGGAGCCTGCGTGCGCTCAGCGAGCTCACCACGACGACGTTGCCCGGCATCCAGCAGCGGCTCGACGCGCTGGCCCAGGCGCTGGTCACGACCGTGAACGCGATCCACCGCTCGGGCTACACCCTGGCTGGCGCGACCGGTACCGACTTCTTCGACCCGGCGGGGCTGACCGCGCAGAGCATCGCGCTGGCGCCCGCGGTCGTCGCCTCGGGAGATGCCATCGCGGCGGCCGGGACCGCAGCCCCCGGGGATGGCACGATCGCGCAGCAGCTCGCAGGCCTCGCCACGGCCGGCGCCGCGGCGCTGGGTGGGAGGAGCTTCCGGGACTTCTACATCGACCTCGCTGGAGCGATCGGGGCCGACGTGAGCTCCGCCTGGCAGGACGTGGACGCGCACCAGGCGATGGTGGACCAGGCCGACACGATGCGCGCCAGCGTGAGCGGCGTCTCGGTGGACGAGGAGATGGTCGCGCTCATCGGCCAGCAGCAGGCCTACTCGGCGGCCGCGCGCATCGTGAAGATCGCCGACGACATGATGAAGTACGTGCTCGAGATGATCTAGCCCGGCCGCGCCTCAGGCGGACTGTCGCAGGACGGTCGCGCCTTCCAGGAGGGGTTCGAGGCGGTGCCGCCGCCAGATGATCTCCAGCGCCGAGGCCGACAGGCGGGTGCCGCGCGCGAGTAGCTTGAGGCCCGAGTCCGTGCAGAGATCCTCCGCCAGCACCATGCCCGCCTGGAGGTCCGGGACGGCCAGCCGCAGACACGAGTCGCGCAGCTCACCCTGGGGCCCGCTGGCGAGCATCTCCCGCAGATGCACGATCACCATGGGGTCATAGCAGGTGCCCCGGTGTTCTTCGAGCCGGTCCAGGATCTGGTCGACAGAGGCGTCGCCCGACGCCGCGAGCGCGGTCGTGAAATCGATGATCGCGCGCAGGATCCGGGAGCGCAGCGGGATCTGGCCCTGCCGCAGATGGCTCGGGAAGCCGGAGCCGTCCCAGTTCTCGAAGATCGCGCCCACCAGGTCCCCGGCCTCGCGAAGGCCGTCCACGCGCTGCAGCAGGGCGCGCGTGGCGAGGACGAAGCGCGTGTCGTGGACGCCCGGCTGGTGCGTCTCGGTGGCGGGCTCGTCGCTCGCGGCCAGCACGCGGCCCATCTCGTGCAGGCGGGCGGCGATGTCGAGGTCGCGGCACATGGGGGCCGGGATCTCGAACCGCTCGGCGAGCCCCCGGGCCAGCTCCATGGCCCGCTCGCCGCGCGCGGCGGCCCCGGGGAGCCGCATGTCCACCAGGCTCACGAGCAGCTCGAGCAGGTGGTCGAAGCCCAGGCGGAGCTCCACGTGCAGCCGCTCGAGCTCCAGGCGGTCGGAGCGGAGTTCATCGTTGACCCGCTTGATGCGCTGCATCCAGCGCACCTTCGCGAGGAGGTCCGCGGGCTCCACCGGCCGGGTCAGGTACTCGTCCACGCCGACGGCGAGCCCCAGTCGCTTGAACTCGGCGCTGTCGGGGGACACGACGAGCACGATCATCGCATCGGCCATGCCCGGTTGGGCGCGGAGACTGCGGCACAGGTCGAAGGCGCGGGCGCCGACGAGCCCGTGGTCGACGACCACCAGGTTCGGCTGCGTGTCCCGCACGATGGTCAGCGCCTCCGCTTCCCGGGGGGCCACGAGCGGGCGAACCCCGGGCTCGAGGGCCAGCATCGCGCGGAAACCCTCCACCATCGCGTCGTCGGCCGACGCGAGCAGCACGGTCGCCGGGGCGCTCATGTGGACGTCCCCGGCGCCTGCGGAAGGGGATCGCGCGCGGTGGCGCCGGACGGCAGACTGTCAAGCGACCGCACGTCGGGCCGCCTTGCGTACTCGATCAGCATCGTGATCGTGATCCGCCGGTTGCAGGCCGAGTACGGGTCCGCGGGATCGCGCAGTTCGTGGTCGGCGAGGCCGCGGATCTGGATCACCTGGTCGGGCCCGAGGCCACTCCGCCCGAGCACGCGCCGGGCGGCGTTGGCCCGGTCGGCGCTGAGCTCCCAGTTCGTGTAGACGCTGGTGCCCGGATACGGGCGGGCGTCGGTGTAGCCCTCGATGCGCACGGCGTTGGGCAGGGCGCCGAGCTCCCGCCCGAGCAGCGCCAGGATCCGGACACCGCGCGGGCTGGGCACGGCGCTGCCGGTCTCGAAGAAGACGCCGGTCGAGTCCTCGAGCAGTTGGATGCGCAGCCCGTCGTCGGTGAGCTGGATCTCGACCTTGTCCCGGACGGCGTCGAGGTCGGTCATCTCGTCGAGCTGGCCCTCCAGGCGCTCGGCGAGCGCCCCCAGCCGGTTGCGGCGGAGGTCCACCACCTCGGACGGCGAGAGCGGCCGCACCGTGGAGGTCTGCGCGCCCTCGCCGGGCATGATCGAGCTGCCGAACTCGTCGGCGCGTCCGAGCGGGTCCTGGAAGTAGCCGGCGACCGCCGACTTGATGTCGGTGCTCTGGCCCACGATCCACATCACCAGGAAGAGCGCGAACATGGCGGTCATGAAGTCGGCGAAGGCCACCTTCCAGGCGCCGCCGTGGTGGCCGCCGCCGTGCGACTTCTTCTTCACGACGATGATGATCGGGACCTCGCGGTTCTTGTTCACTTCGCCGCCTCTCCGGCCCGCCCCCGCGCCTTGAGGCTCTTGCAGGCGGCCTCCATCTCGGCGAAGGTCGGCCGCGCCTCGGCGAAGATCGAGCGCCGCCCGAACTCGACGGCGACGATGGGGGAGAGGCCCTTCGCGAAGGCCACGACGCACGCCTTGGTGACGTGGAGGATGCGGGACTCCACCAGGTTGATGTGCTCGAGCCCCGCGGCGATCGGGTTCACGAATCCGTAGGCGCAGAGCACGCCGAGGAAGGTCCCGGTGAGGGCGGCGGCCACGTGCTCGCCGATCTGCTCCACCGGGCCGGAGATCGCGCCCATCGTGACGACGATGCCCAGCACGGCCGCCACGATGCCGATGCCGGGCAGCGCGTCGCCGACCCTCGCCATCGTCGTCACCGGCATCGCCTCCTGCTCGTGATGGACGTCGATCTCGCCGTCCATGAGCACCTCGAGGTCGTGCGGTGGCACGCTCCCGACCAGCACCAGCCGCAGCGAGTCGCACAGATAGACGATCACGTGATGGTGGCGGAGGACCTGGGAGTAGCGGGCGAAGAGCGAGCTCTTCGCCGGGGCCTCGATGTGGGCCTCGATGGCCACCAGACCGTCGCGGCGGGCGATCTGGAAGATCTCGTACATCATCTTGAGCACTTCGAGGTACAGAGGCTTGCCGAACGGAGAGGGCTGCACGAGCTTGGGAAGCTTCTCGCCGAGCGACTTGAGGACCGCAGGAGGGGTCGCGATGAGCACCGTCCCCACAGCCGTGCCGAGGATGACGATGACCTCCGAGATCTGGAAGAGGGCCATGAGCTTCCCGCCGGCGAGCGTGAAGCCGCCGATCACGGACGCGATCACGACGACCAGTCCGATCAGGGCGATCATTCGCACACTCCCAGTGAGTCCGACCCAGGCCAGCGGACGCACGGCCGTGCATCCAGTATCGGTTTGGCAGAGCGCGGCTTGAGGGCCGGCGGGGTGCCGGGGCCCCGGGCCGGCGGAGGTGCCGATCGGGCCTCAAGGAATCGGCCCCCGGCCCGATACTCAACGAAGACTCCCTACGGCCCCTGGCCCGTCCGGGGTGTGGCGGTTCCTGTCGGGGAGGAGTCCTGCGCTACTCAATTCGAGGCGGTTCCGTGAGCAAGGGCGCCCGGGTGGTCGGCGATTCCGCGACGATGCGGGAGATGGCGTCGTACCCGCTGGAGCAGGCCGGCTTCGAGCCCCTGGCCGGGAAGAGCGGCCAGGAGGGGCTGGGGCAGCTCTCCGGCGCGCCGGTGGACCGGATCGTCACCGACCTCGACATGCCGGTGATGGACGGACTCGCCTTTCTCAAGGCCGTCCGGACCAGGGCGGGATCGAGCGGTTCTGAACCAGGGACGCAGGCACGGGGAGCGGCGTGAGCCATGAAAGCCCTCATCGCGGATGACGACCGGATCTCGCGCGCGGTGCTGAAGCGCCTGCTCAGCCACATCAACGTCGAGGTGGTGGAGGCGGACAACGGCCTGGACGCGCTGAACCTGCTCGAGCAGGTGGATCCCGACTTCATCGTGTTCGACGTCCAGATGCCGATCCTGAGCGGCCTGGAAGCGCTCAGCGCGATCCGCCAGTCGCAGTTCCGGCCGGACGTGCCGGTCATCTGCATCTCGGCTTCGGGGACCAAGGAGGACGTGACCCGCATGCTGGCACTCGGCGTGTCGGACTACCTCCTCAAGCCGATCAACCCGGTCGAGGCCCTGCCGCGCATCAAGAGCGTGATGCTCCGCTCGACCCAGCGGCGCAAGCGGCGGGACGGCGGGCCGCTCAACAGTCTCCTCATCGTGGGCGCGGATCCCAGCTTCCTGGCCTTCGCGAAGCCGCTCCTCGAGCAGGATTTCGAGGTCTCGGAGATGTCCTCCGGCACGCAGGCGGCGCTCCGCTTCCGCGAGGCCGGGGCGAAGCCCGCCATCGTCTGCCTGTCGGAGGGCCTGCCGCTCGTGAACGAGGACGTGCTGGCGGACGTGATCCGCAAGATGGCGATCCAGGACGGGGCCACGCCACCGCAGATCTTCCTGCTCGCGGGCGGGGCCGCCGTGGACGAGTCGAAAGCCCTCCGCTATGACGGGGTGATCCGGAAGTCGTTCGTCCCCGCCCAGTTCGTCGAGGAGTTCCGGCGCGTGGTGATGAGCGACCAGAACGCCTACGAGAAGCTGCGCCACCTGGTGCGCGAGGGCCTGCGCGGCGAGCTGGTCACCGCGACGCAGCAGACCATTGGCGTGATGATGGCGAGCGAGGTCACGCTGCTCGGAGACGGGAACGAGGGGGACGAGACCCCGGTCGGTGTGTGCTCCCGGGTCACGATGCACGAGCCCGCAAGCGGCCTCATCCTGCACGCGGAGCTCGTCACCGGCCGCCCCGAGGCCGAGAAGATCGGCTCGCAGGTGAGGAAGCGCCCGACCACCTTCGACGACGGCGGCTCGAAGGTCCTGGGTGAGCTCGTGAACGCCATCGCCGGCCGGATGCGGGACTGCCTGCTCTCCCGGGGGTTCGACCTCAAGATGGGGATGCCCGAGACCTCGACCGACGAAGTCGGGGACGTGCCCGCGGACCTGGCCGTCCCGTTCCGCTGCTCCGAGGGAGAGGTCTTCCGCGTCGGCCTGCGGGTGGTGCAGGGCGCGACCGATCTCATCGGTGAGGCGCCGGCCGAGGCGGTCGCCTCTGCCGAGCCTCCCGCCGAGCCTCCTGCCGAGCCTCCTGCCGAAACCGTGGCCGCGCAGGCCTCGGACGACGTGCCGTCCTAGGAACTACCGCGCCGCGAACAGGCTCGGGTAGCGCGCGAGGAACGCGATCGCGTGCTGCAGCTCGCGCAGGTCCAGGACCTCGCCGATCTTGTGCGCGTTCTGCATGATGCCGCTGCCGAAGCCGAACATGCCCGGGTGGCGGTGCTCGCCCGCGGTGACCCAGCGCTTCGACTCCGGCACGATCAGCGCCTGCTCGCTCACGGGCGCGGGCCAGCCCACGCCGTCGGTCGAGAACACCCAGCGATCCACGCGCGGCTCGCGGCGCAGCGAGCCGCCTTCCTCCCGCCGCACGTCCACGTGCGGCGTCACCACGCTCCGGTAGGTCGCCAGCGCCGCCTGGATGGCGGGGTGCTCCTCGGGTGTCAGCCACGAGAGGTAGATCTGGGGGTTGCCGGGCACGTAGCCGCGCCAGGTGGGCTGCTCGTAGACCGGCACCGTGATCCCGACCGCGAGGCCCGCAGCGCGCGCGCGGCGCACGGCCTCGAGCGACTCGACGTCGCGCAGCGCCTGCCCGGGCGATTCCCCGGTGGTGAGCCGGCGGTCGAGCCGGAAGGTGAAGCGCTCGGGGACGGAACAGTCGCTCGGGGTCTCGATCCCGGCCCACGAGGCGGTGCGCGAACCGGGGCCGAGCAGCGGGTCCGAGAGGAATCCCTCGCCCCGCTCGTGGCGCGCCGCGGCCTCGGCGAGGATCGCCCCGCCGTGCTCGAGCGGGTTCAGGCCCTCGCGCGGGATCGAGCCGTGGCACGAGCGCCCGGTCACCCGGACCTCGATCGTCATGCGGCCGCGCTGGCCGCGGCGGATGCCGAGCGCGCCGTTCCGCGTGTCGCCGGTCATCTCGGTGAGCACGACGGCGTCGGGAAGCATGGCGGGTGGCGCGCCGGGGAGCACGCGCCGCGTGAGGTAGAGCGGCCCGCCGCCCTCGTTGTCCTCCTCGGCCAGCGTGACGTAGCTGCGCACGACCGCGCCGCGCAGCGCGCCCTCGGGCATCAGCTCGAGCAGGATGCGCGAGGCGACGATCTGCGCCACCACGCCGCCCAACTGGTCCGCGGCGCCGCGGCCGAAGACCAGGTGCCGCCACTCGTCGTCGGGCGGGAGCCAGCCGAGTTCCCGCCGCAGCCAGTCGCGGTCGAGCCGCGCGGAGTCCACCAGCCCGAGGAAGGGGTCGAGCCCGCCGGTCTTCTCGCGCCACTGGGCGCGCAGCGGCCTGACCGTGTCGCCGTGGCCGTCCAGGTAGATGACGCGCTTCTCGTGGCGCGGCACGCTGTCGTCGCGGTCCTCCAGCACCCAGTTCAGGTTGCCGAAGGCGTCGTAGCCGATGTCGTCCTCGTGCGCGACCGCGCCGGCCTCGAGGACCGCGCGCCGCAGGTACTCCAGGCGCGGGCCCTCGTGGTTGCTGGTGCCGCACAGCGGGTCGCCGCCCTGGGCGAGCGGCCGGTCCACGTGGTCGGCGGGGACGCGGATGGCCTCCCGCAGGATGGAGGTCGCGAGCGGCAGGTCACGCGCGGCGGCCGCCGCGATCTTCGCGTCGAGCGCGCCGCGCGTGATGCCCTCGGTCACTTCGCCAGCGCTTCCAGCCGCTGCGCGAGGTTCGGGACCTTCGCCACCGCGAGCAGCGCCATGATGGCGTACATCTTGTACTGGGCCTGGCGCGCGACGTTCACGGTGTGCTGCCGCATCACGCCGTGCGACACCTCGTCGCCGATGTCCGCGGGCAGCGGGTGCAGGTAGAGCGCGCCCCCGCCGTTCGTCAGTCCCATGCGGCTCTCGTCGCAGATCCAGTCCTTGTGCTTCGCGTTGCCCGCCAGCGCCTCCTTCTCGATCTCGCCCAGGCGCGCCTTGTCCTTCGCCTTGTTGGCCTCGACGCGCTGGAGCATGAGGTCGTAAGGGCCCCAGGACTTCGGATACACGATGTCGGCGCCCTGGAACGCCTCGTCCATCGAGTTCACCACCCTGAACGAGCCGCCCGAGGCCTGCGCGCCGGCCGCGGCGAACTCCATGGTGTCGGACATGAGGTGGTAGCCCTCGGGGTGGGCGAGCACCACGTCCGCGCCGAAGCGCGTGAAGAGCATGGAGCAGCCCTGCGCCACCGAGAGCGGCTTGGCGTACGAGGGCGAGTAGGCCCAGGAGATGGCGATCTTCCGGCCCTGGAGCCCGCGCGGGTTGCACTCGCGCATCCACATCAGGTCGGCCAGAGTCTGCGTCGGGTGGTCGATGTCGCACTGCAGGTTCACGACCGGCACGCGGCGCGGGTCCTTGGTGGCGGCGAGGTAATCGTCGATGCCCTGCTTCACGTCGCGCATGAAGCGGTTGCCCTCGCCGATGATCAGGTCATGCCGCACGCCCAGGGCGTGGGCGTTCATCCCGAGCATCGCGCCGGTCTCGACCGCGGTCTCGCCGTGCGAGACCTGCGTGCTGCTGCCGTCCACGATGACGGGGCCCAGGCCGAGGCGCGCGCAGGCGCCGGCCCAGGCCGACTTGGTGCGGGTGGACTGGTCGAAGAACAGGGCCCAGCCCAGCTCGTCCTTGAACAGTGCGGTGGACTTGCCGGCATAATCGAGCCCGGCGAAGCGGCCGATCACGGCCATGAGGATCTCGAGTTCGGGCGTGGTCCAGTCGCGGGTCAGCAGCAGGCTGCGGCCGAAGAGGGCTTCGAGCGCCGCGCGGTCGGGGACCGGCGGGAGGGACGTCACGGGACTCATGCGGGCTCCTTGCGAGTGCGGGAGCCGGCGGACCCCTCGAAGGTCCCGGCCGGCGCCTCGGGATGGCGGATGGCATCGTCTGGCCGCTGCGCTCGAGGGAGCGACCAGCCGCAGGCGGCCACGGTCATGAAATCGAATGGGGCATCGTACCCTCTGTTCTGCGTGTCTGGCAACGTGCCGGGTGCGGGCTAGTCGTGTACGCCAGCACTCCGTTGCGCGCTCAGGCGGGACCGGACGGGCGGCCGTCGCCCGTGCGCGGCGCCACCACGGATTCTCGTATTCATCCACGGTGGGCGGGGCGTATGATTTCAGTATCGGTGGCGGGCAGGGCTTGCGATCGTCGGCCTGCGTGCCTTGCGCACTCCCTTCCGCCGTTGTCTGCCTGCGATGGTCTCCTGCCGGGGAGCCGCGCCAGGCAGTTCTTCCCCGGCCGTGAGGTCGCGATGCCCATGTCCATGAGACTCCGCTGGACCATCGGCCTGCCCCTGCTCGCCCTGCTGTGGGCTTCGGCCTTCGTCGCTCCGGTCCTTGCACAGGACGAAGATCCGGATCTCCCCGGCGACCTGGGCCACACGATGGATCGGACGACCTACGTGAGGCTGCGGGACGCCTATGTCGGCCGCATCCGCGGCGTGCCGTACGACACGCCCTACAATCCGCGCCTGCACGCCATCGAGGAGATGCTGGGGGCCGAGCGGAAGTTGGCGCCCTTCACTCTGGACCAGGGCTGGATCCCCATCGGTCCGGCGCCCATCCCCAACGGGCAGACCACGGGGCGGGTGGACCCGGTGTCGGGTCGCGTGACAGCCATCGCCGTCCATCCCACGAATCCGGACATCGTGTACGTGGGCACCGCGCAGGGCGGCGTCTACCGCTCCCTCAACGGTGGCGCCACCTGGATCCCGATCTTCGACCAGGCCTTCTCGCTGGCCATCGGCGCACTGGCGCTGGCGCCCTCGAATCCATCCACCCTCTACGTGGGAACGGGGGAGGGGAACTTCTCCCTCGACTGCTTCTTCGGCGTCGGGCTCTATCGGATCAACGGCGCCGACACGGTGCTCCCCGTCCTGAGCGGCCCGATCGACCCGCCGGTCGCCACAGGAATCCCGGGGACCACGTGCTTCACGGGGCGGAGCATCAGCAAGATCCTGGTGAGCCCGACCGACGCGGGCACGATCTTCGTCTCGACCACGAGCGGTTACAGCGGTCTGAGCGGCGACCAGCGCGGCGGCACGGTCCCGCCCCTGGCGATCCGCGGGCTCTACCGCTCGTTCAACGCGACCACGCCCGCCGTGAGTTTCCAGAAGCTCACGGTGGCAAACGCGTTCAACGTCCCGCCCGACATCACGGGCGACCGCGACATCACGGACATGGTCTTCGCCCCCGGCGATCCGAACAGCATCCTGTGCTGGGTGTATGGCTACGGCGTGGTGGGCGACGGGGGGCTCTATCGCACGAGCAATGCGCTGGATGCCGCGCCCTCGTTCAGCCCGGTGCTGCCCTATCCGGTCGCCAACGGGTACAGCCGCGGCGCCCTCGCGACCACGCGGGCCCTCGGTATCGACTACGTCTACCTGGCCATGGAACAGAACGCCAATGGCGGCGAGCTGTGGTCCTCCACGGACGCGGGCCTGAACTGGACGGGGCCGCTCGCGGGCGGGCAGGGATTCTGCGACGGTCAGTGCTGGTACGACATCGTCGTCGCCGTGCGCCCCGACAGCGGCAACACGGTGATGATCGGGGGCAGCTCGAATTTCGGCGCTGCCGCGACCGACTACGCGATCTCGTACAACGGCGGCGCGACCTTCAACTACGGGCGCGACCTGGGGCTGCATGCCGACTGCCACGCGATCGCCTTCGCGCCCTCCAGCCCCAACATCGTCTACCACGGCAACGACGGGGGCGTCTGGAAGTCCACGAACGGCGGGCTGACCTGGGCGAGCCTCAACAATAGCCTGTTCAGCGCGACCCAGTTCCAGAGCCTCGCGGTGCATCCGCTGGATCGTCGCTTTACCATCGGGGGGACCCAGGACAACGGCACGAACTGGTTCAGGCCCGACTCCAGCTGGTACCGCGTGGACTTCGGGGACGGCGGCTACTCGGCCATCGACCAGAACGCGGTCAACAACACGAACGTCACGATGTACCACACGTACTTCAACGCCACGAACTACCTCCTGGGATTCGCCCGCGTGGACAATGTGGCAAACGCGCAGGACAATCTCTGGGGGTTCTACGGATGGAACAACGGGGCCACGAACAACGGCATCAGCGGCGCGGACAACGTGCTCTTCTACGCGCCGCTGGTGCTGGGACCGGGCAATCCGAACACCGTGTACTTCGGGACCGACCGGCTGTATCGCTCGACCGACCGCGGCAACACGATGTCGGTCGTGAGCCCGACTCTCCCCGGGCCGATCAGCGCGATCGCGATCTCGCCGCAGAACGACGCCGTCCGTCTCGTCGGGACGACCAGCGGCAGGATCTACGGGACGGTCACCGGAACCACCGCGCTCACGGAGTACTCGGTGATCCCCCCGATGCCGGCCAGGTACGTCGGGCGCATCGCCATCGATCCCACCAACGCCGACGTGGCCTACGTGACGTACAACGGATACGACGGAACCACCACTGCCGGGCTGAACGTGTGGAAGGCCACGAGCCTGCTGAGCGGCGCCCCCACCTGGACCGCTTCCGGCCTCGGCATCCCCGATGTGCCCGTGAACGCCCTGGTAGTGGATCCGGGGAATCCCAGCCAACTCTTCGCCGGGACGGACATCGGGGTCTTCACCTCCACCGATGGCGGCTCGACATGGCTGCCATTCAACACCGGGCTCCCGATCGTGGCCGTGTTCGACATGGCCATCCAGGCGCCCAACCGCGTCCTGCGGATCGCGACCCACGGCCGCGGCATGTGGCAGCGGAATCTCGGCGCGGTCACTGCAGTGGCGATGATCGTGGTCGGCGCGGAGATCGAGAACGGACGCGTGCGGCTGACGTGGCACGTCGGGGA
>Ga0315275_10004675_pt1 | contig 12849 bp, 10 predicted proteins | sample YL17G03_0_MG_FD_205557 | JGI IMG/M metagenome (GOLD analysis project Ga0315275, IMG submission 205557) | Sediment microbial communities from Yellowstone Lake, YNP, Wyoming, USA - YL17G03_0 | ecosystem: Environmental > Aquatic > Freshwater > Lake > Sediment | place: USA: Wyoming | collected... | reverse complement strand
GTGCGCGCGGCGGGGCGAGCGCTGCCAACGCGGGCTTCTCGCTCAAGGTGAGAAGGAAGGCGCGCTACGTCAAGGAGGACGTCTGTAACGCCTGCGGCGCGTGTGCCGCCAAGTGCCCGGGCAGCGCGCTCGATGACTTTGATATGAGGCTGAGGATGCGCAAGGCCATCTATCTCTATTTCTCGCAGGGCATCCCGGCGGTGATGACCATCGACCGCGCCAGCTGCATTTACTTCACCAAGGGCCGCTGCCGCACCTGCGAGAAGTTCTGCGAGAAGGGGGCGATCGACTTCGAAATGCAGGATGAGGTGATTGACCTAGACGTTGACGCCATAATCGTCGCGACCGGGCTCGACATTCTGGAGCCCACCGCGCTGACGCAATACGGCTACGACAGGATCACCAACGTGATCACGGCCCTCCAGTACGAGCGGTTGATAAACGCCACGGGGCCGACGGGTGGCCATCTCTTGAGGCCTTCAGACGGCAAGCCGGCCAAGCGGGTGGCCTACGTCCAGTGCGTGGGCTCGAGGGACCTCGCCAACTGCGACTACTGCTCGAGCGTCTGCTGTATGTATTCCATCAAGGACGCCATGCTAGCGAGGGAGCACGACCGCGATGCGGAGTCTTATGTCTTTCATACCGATCTGAGGAACTTCGGCAAGTGGTTCCAGAATTACGAGCGCAAGGCGCGCGAAGAATACGGCGTCATTTTCGTGCGAGGCAGGGTGGCCGAGATTGAGGACGGCCCCCAGGGCAATCCCAAGGTCTGGTACGAGGACACCACCCGGCGGAAGGTGGATTCGCTGGAGGTGGATCTTGTGGTGCTTGCGACCGCGGCCATGCCTGCTGCCGGAGCCAAAGACCTGGCGAAGGTGCTGGGCATCGAGACCGACGAGCATGGCTTCATCGTGACGCCCCGGGAGCGGCCGGCCGACACCACCGCTCCGGGCATCTTCACCTGCGGCTTCGCCAAGGGGCCGTGCGACATACCGGAGGCCGTGGGCCGGGCCAGCGCCGCGGCCGAACGGGCAGCTGCCTACGTGAGCGAGGCAGCCGTGGTATAGGGGCGGAAGGATCAGGGAGTCACGAGGATGGGCAAGGACTCGAAGATGAAGAAGGGCGGCAAGGCGGCAGGACCGGAAGCGCCACCGGAGGGCGTGCGCGTGGGAGTCTATGTGTGTAACTGCGGCTCCAACATCGCCGGGTTCCTCGATACCAAGGGCGTGGCCGAATACGCCCGCACGCTGCCCAACGTGGTTTTCGTCCGCGAGAACCTCTTCTCCTGTTCCGAGGCCGGCATTAACGACATACGAAGGGGCATAGCTGAGAACAAGCTCAACCGGGTTGTGGTCGCGGCCTGTACGCCAAGGACCCACGAGCCAACCTTCCGCGCCGCCTGCGCCGACGCGGGCCTCAATCCCTACTACTTCGAATTCGTCAACATCCGGGAGCATTGCTCCTGGGTGCATAAGCAAGATCGCGAGGCCGCGACGGCCAAGGCCAAGGACTTGATCCGGATGGGTGTTGCCCGGGCGGCGTATCTCGAACCCTTGGAGCCCATCGTGGGGAACGTCGCGCGGCTCGCGCTGGTCGTCGGCGGCGGTGTCTCGGGGATGACCGCGGCGCTCGGCCTGGCGGAGCGCGGTTTCGACGTGGCGCTGGTCGAGAAGGAGCACGAGTTGGGCGGACTCCTCAAGGAAATCGACCAGATCTATCCCTGGAGGATCAAGGCCAAGCCCTATGTCTCGGGGCTGGTCGCCCGAGTTACCAGGAACCCGCGGATCAAGGTGCTCAAGTCCTCCGAGGTCACCGATGTCAGGGGTTTCGTCGGCAAGTACGAGATCTCGGTATCTTCCCTGGCCGAGCCGGTCGTGGCGGGCGTGATTGTGGTTGCGACCGGTGCACGCCCGCTCGTGCCTGAGGGCTTCTACGGCTATGACGGCAAGCGCGTGATCACCCAGGCGGAGCTTGAGAGCCGGCTGGCCAAGCCCAAGCTGGCGGCCCGCAACGTGGTCATGATCGAATGCGTGGGTGCACGAAGCCGCGAGCGCATCTACTGCTCACGGATCTGCTGCATGACATCCATAAAGAACGCGATGCTCCTGAAGCGGAAGGGTGTAGGCACGGTGAGCATACTCTACCGGGACCTCATGTGCTACGGGCTGGCTAACGAGGCCATCCTGAGGGAAGCCAAGAAGTGCGGGGTGCGGTTCATCAAATACTCGCCTGAGAAGCCCCCGGATGTCGGCGAGGGCAAGGTCACCGTGACCAGCGACACCCTGGGCCAGGATGTGGTGCTCCCCTGGGACCTGGTGGTGCTTTCGACGCCGCTCCTCGCGGCCGCCACCAATGAGGCCCTCTCGAGGATTCTCAAAGTGCCTCTGGACGAGGACGGCTTCTTTCTGGAGGCCCACATCAAGCTGCGGCCCCTGGATTTCGCCACCGACGGCATATTCGTCTGCGGGACGGCGCGTTGGCCGGCAAGCGTTGAGGAGTGCGTAGAACAGGCGCTGGGAGCCGCCGCGCGGGCCTCGACCTTCCTTGTGGCCGGGCGAGTCAAGGTGGAACCGGCGGTTGCCTTCGTCTCCGTTGAGGACTGCCGGGGCTGCGGTCTCTGCATCGCCCTCTGCCCCTACGGGGCGATCGAACTGGTGGACACCGAGCAAGGTAAGCGGGCGCACACCGTCGAGGTTGCCTGCAAGGGCTGCGGGGTATGTGGCTCGACCTGTTACCGTCGGGCGATCAAGATGAGGCATTTCACGGACGAGCAGGTGACGGCGCAGATCCGCGCCGCTTTCGGGGAGGAGTGAGCATGGGCAGTCGGCCGAACATCATAGCCTTCTGCTGCAACTGGTGAGCGTACAGCGCAGCTGACCTCGCCGGGGTAGCGAGGCTACAATACCTGCCCGACATCAGGATAGTCAGGGTGATGTGTTCGGGTCGGGTTGATCCCGTGATGGTGATGGAGGCCTTCATCGCCGGGGCTGACGGCGTATTGGTGGGCGCCTGCAGACGGGGCGAGTGCCACTACTCCACAGGGAACCTCCACGCCGAAGCCAAGCTGGGCCTCACCCGGAAGATCATGACGATCGCCGGGCTCGCCGCGGACCGGCTGGTCATGCGCTGGATGTCCAGTGCCGAGGGCAACAAGTTCGCGGAGTACGTGGAGACATTTCAGGCCGAGATCTCCCTGCTGGGCCCCCTGGGCGAGGCCGAGGGCCTTGAGGCCGGGGATCTCCAGCTCAAGCTGCGGGCGGCGGCCGGGGCGCTCGCTGGGCGGAAGTTACGCTGGGTGTTGGGCAAAGTCGTGGAGTTCAAGGAGAAGGGCAATCTCTACGGGGAGCGTTTCACCGACCACGAAGTTGGGCGGCTCTATGATGAGATAGCGATGGACGAATACAGGCTGCGGGAGATTATCGAGAGAGTCAGAGCGAGGCCTCAGTCGGTCAAGCACCTTTCCGCGGTGATGGGCGTCGCCCCGAGGATTCTCCTGAGGCATATGGCGGACTTGAAGCGCATGGGACTGGCCAGCGTGGCCAGGGTTGAAGGCACCAGCCCCATCTGGGCTGCCGAGAGTGATGCGGAATACAAGTAGAGGGGTCGTCAGGCAAGCTGAGGGAAGTGAAGAGACGATAAGTGGCTGAGACGAAACCAACAAGTGAGCAGGCAAAGGCGCGGGAAGTGGTCGTCGTAGGGGGTGGCCTCTCCGGCATGCGGGCCGCGCTCGAGGCAGCCGATGCCGGTGCCAGGGTTCACCTGGTTGAAGAATCCGCCTTCCTGGGTGGGCTCTTGCTCCGGGAGGACCGGATTCCGCCCGAGGGCTTCCCGGCGACCTGTCTCTCCTCGATGCTGGTGCAAGAGGTCCTCGCCCATCCCAGCATCAAGGTTCACACCAATTCGGTCATAGAGAGCGTTTCCAAGAAAGAGGCCAAGGTCGCGATCAGGATCAAGTCGTCGGCTCCGAGGGTCAACGAGAAATGCAATGCCTGCGGCGACTGCCTCCTGGTCTGCCCCATCAAACCCTACGATACCTTCAACGAGGGCCTCGCGCTCCGCACGGCCATCGATTTTCAGGGACCTCGAGGTCTTGGCGGCCGCTACAACATTGAGAAGGAGACTCCCGCATGCCAGGAGAGATGTCCTGTCCACATCGATATACGGAGATATGTCGCGCTGGTTGCGGGGGGTGAGTACGAGGAAGCCATAAAGGTGATCAGGGAAAAGAACCCTCTGCCCGCGGTGTGTGGGCGGGTGTGCAATCACCCGTGCGAGACGGAGTGCAACCGCGGCCGTCAGGATGAACCCATTGCCATTGACGCCCTCAAGCGGTTTGCAGCGACCTACGAGACCGCGTTGCGCAAAGATGGGAAGCTGGCTCAGCCCAGGCCGAGGGCCAAGGCCAACGGAAGCAAGGTCGCCGTAGTGGGAGCCGGCCCTGCGGGCCTCACCGTTGCGCACGATCTTGCCCTCGAGGGTTACTCGCCCACCATCTTCGAAGCCGCGCCTGTCCCGGGAGGCATGCTGTGGCTCTGCATCCCGGAGTACCGCCTGCCGCGGGACATCATCATGAACGATGTCTCATACATTCAGGAGCTCGGTGTCGAGATCAAGTACGACACGCCGATCTCCAAGGACCTCACCCTGGACGACCTCATAAAGCAAGGTTTCAAGGCGGTCTTCGTCGGGGTGGGCGCCCAGCGGGGGCTCAAGCTTAAGGTTCCCGGGGAGGATGACTACGAGGGCTTCGTTGACTGCATCGCCTTCCTGCGCAAGGTGAACCTGGGGGACAAGACCCGGCCCGGCAACAAGGTGGTGGTGATCGGCGGCGGCAACTCCGCCATCGATTCGGCGCGCACTGCGCTGAGGCTGGGCTGCGACCAGGTCACCATACTTTACCGGCGGTCGCGCCGCGAGATGCCGGCCAATCCGTGGGAGGTCGATGAGGCCGAGAAGGAAGGCGTGAAGATCCATTACCTGGCGGCGCCGATCAGGATCACCGGTGCCAACGGCAAGGTTTCGGGCATCGTCTGTACCAAGATGAAATTAGGCAAGCTGGACGCCAGCGGGAGGCGGAGTCCCATTCCCGAGGAAGGCTCCGAGTTCGAAGTCGAAGCCGACCTGGTGATCCCGGCCATCAGCCAGGAGCCCGATCTGTCGTTCCTCAGCCAGGGCCATGGCCTGGAGATCTCCAAATGGAACTCGTTCGTAGTCAATGAGAAGACCATGGCCACCAGCCGTCCCGGCATATTCGCGGGCGGTGACGACGTGACCGGGCCGGCAACCGTGATAGAGGCCATACGGGCCGGCCACATAGCTGCTGCTTCGATCAAGGAGTACCTGGGCCAGGTATGAAGAAACCCAAATTCATTCCCGAGTTCGCCGACATCCCGGCCGAGCGGACCAAAATGCCCGAGCTTGAGGGCGAGGAGCGCCGGCTCAATTTCAAGGAGGTCGAGCTCGGGTTCACGGAAGAGATGGCCCGGCGGGAGGCCGCTCGGTGCTTAAGCTGCCGGCGCTGCATTGGCTGCGGGCTGTGCCTCGCCGAGTGCGATCAGTGCGCCATCGTCTACGATGACGAGGACAGCACGGTAGCGATCGAGGCTGATGCCATCGTTTTCACTTCTGAGGGGGAAGTCTTTAACGCCGGCCGGAAGCGGGACCTAGGGTATGGCGACGCTTGGAATGTCATAACCAGCCTTGAATTCGAGCGGCTCGCGAGCCCAACTGGTCCTTTCGGCGGCCTCATCCTGCGCCCTTCGGACGGCGAGATTCCCAAGCGCATCGCCTTCATCCAATGTGTGGGCTCGCGCGATGATGCGATAGGCGCTAACTACTGCTCGGCGGAATGCTGCTCGCGGACGCTTTCCCAGGCTTGGCGCCTGAGGGAGGCCGCCGGAGCCACAGGTGCCATTGGGGAGATGGCTGTGTGGGTGTTTCACAAGGGGCTTAGGCCCTACGGCAAGACCAGTGAGGCCCAGTTAGGGCGCCTTGCGAATGAGAAGTGGGCCCGGTTCGTAGATGCGACCGTAGTCTCGGTCAAGGAGGACCCGGCGACCGGAGCGCTTACCGTATGCTATGCCTCGGACGGCCGGGAAGGCACTGAGACCTTCGATCTGGTCGTGCTCGCAGTCGGAGTCCAGGCCAAGCGTGACTTCAGGCGCCACGCTCGCCTCGGCGGAGTGGCTGTCAACAAGTATGGCTTCATCGATCCCGGCGTCGCGAGCGCGGTCGCCTCGAAGGAGGGTGTCGCCTTCGCCGGTCCGGTACGGGGGCCGCAGGTTGCAGCCCGGAGTGTCATAGATGCCATTGCGGCGGCCTCGAAGGCGCTTGCTTTGCCAGCCTCGGCTGCGTCGCTGGTCCCGGCCACGTCATCGCGATCGGCCGTATCCCCTGACGCTGAAGCCGGGGAAGCCAAACCTATCATATTCGCGTGTGAGTACGGGCTTGAGCTTGCCGGCGTCGGTGCCTATAAGCCCTTGCTCGACGAGGTCAAAGCCCGCGGCTTCGATGTGGGCGGCGCCTACCCGTTGCTGTGCTATAAGGATGGAAGGGGAGCCATGAAGCGCGAGGTCGGTGCGGGCTCAAGGCTTGTGGTGCTCGGCTGTCACAGCCGGAGCCACGAGAGCCTCTTCGAGCGCGCTCTGGGCCTGCCTCGGGGCGCCGTGATTATTCTCGGCCGGGTGGAACTCGGGTCCGGGATGGAGGCGGCCCTGGCGCCGCTTACCTCAGGTAAGGCCGGAGCCCGGCCTGAGCAACCAGCCCGGCCTGAGCAGCCACCGCACTCCGAGCAGCCGGCCCAACCCAGAGCCGCGGTCCGAACGGTCGCCATCCTCGGTGGAGGGGTATCAGGCCTGGCGGCGGCAAGCGAATTACTAAGACGTGCCCTCGAGGTTATCGTGATCGAGAAGTCGGAGGTCCTCGGGGCCAATCTCGCCAAGGCAACGATCACCGGGGAGCCGGCGGATGCCAAGGTGGTTGAGGACTTCGTCGCGGCGGTCGAGGCCAATCCGAATGCGCGGGTAGTACGCTCGGCGACGCTCGTACGGACAGCCAGGGCGAGTGGCGCTATCGATTTGGTCGTCAACACACCCGACGGGAACCTCACGATCCGGGCCGGGGCTCTGGTCATCGCGACCGGGGCAAGCGCTTTCGATCCCGCGGAGGCCGGGTTGGACAAGCATCCCGCGACCATTACGCAGGATGACTTCCGGGCCGGACTGACCCGGGGCGACGCTCCCTGGCAGCAGATAGTCATGGTGCAGTGCGTGGGCGCAAGGGATGCTGACCATCCGTATTGCAGCCGATATTGTTGCAGGGAAGCGCTGCTCAATGCCCTTGCCTTCAAGCACCTGAATCCTCAGGCCGAACTCACCATCCTGCACCGGGGGATACGGGTCTTCGGTTTCGATGAGGAACTCTATTCCGAGGCCGCCGAAAGGGGCGTTGCCTTTATCGAGATCGAGGGTAGACCGAAGATCGTACCTCAGGCTTCGCCGTCCGGGCGCGGCCAGGGAGTCGTCAGGGTCACGGGAACCTCACGGGCGGGCAAGCCATTCGGCCTCGCCTGCGATGCCATTGTGCTTTCGGTGGCTCACAATCATGGCGATGTCGACGGAATAGCTCGTCTGGTCGGCGCGCCGCTTGATAGCCTGGGTTTCCTCGAGACCGCCAACCCGCTCATCCAGCCGTTTGCATCCCCGGCGGCGGGCATCTTCGTGTGCGGCTTCGCTCGGAACCCCGTGACCGTCGAGGAGGCTTTCGTCGAAGGCCTGGGGGTTGCCGGGGCTGTCTGTCAATACATGGGTTAAGCCGTGGTGAAGGGAGAAGCAATTGAAACTGGCGCAAATCATCGAGCTTCTTGACTGCGACGTCGTGGCGGGCGCGAAGAACCTGGGTCTTAACGTCGACGCGGTCTTCGCGGCCGATCTCATGAGTGACGTGCTTGCCTTCACGACGCCGGGCGCGCTGCTCTTGACTGGACTGGCCAATGTCCAGTCGGTGATCACGGCGCACGTGGCGGAAGTGAAGGCTGTTGTGTATGTCAGGGGCAAGAAGCCGGATGCCGACGCGGTCAAGTTGGCCGAGCAGAAGGGGCTACCGCTCTTGGCCAGCCCACTTTCGATGTTTACGGCTTGCGGCCGGCTCTTCACAAGCGGGCTCAAGTCCGACGGGGAGCAGGGCGGAACATGAGCGACGAGGTGCTTTTCCATCGCGAGTTCTCGGTTGCGGGCGGAGACTTCTCGGCGGCCGGTACGGTGTCCACCCAGATAAAGTCGATCTTGCAGGAAATCGGCTTCGAGCCTCCCATAATAAGGCGGGCGGCGATCGCGTCCTACGAGGCCGAGATGAACGTGGTGATGTACGCCGAGAAGGCAGTGGTGCGCCTGTCGGCGGCGCCCAACAGCATTAGGATTGAATTCGACGACCAGGGGCGCGGCATCCCCGACATAGACATGGCGATGCAGGAGGGCTATTCTACAGCGACTCCCCAGATGAGGGAGATGGGTTTCGGGGCCGGCATGGGCCTTCCGAACATCAAGAGGAACTCGGACGTCATGGAGATAACCTCGGAGCTCGGCAAGGGCACCAGGCTTAAGATAACCATTTTCACGGAGTAGGTGCGCGTGGGACGGTACTATCACCCGATCGAATTCATCAGTGAGAAATGCGACGGCCGGATGAAGTGCATGCGGGTCTGTCCCACGCAGGCCATCCGGGTGCGTGGCGGCAAGGCGATAATGAACGAAGAGCTTTGCGTGGACTGCGGCGAGTGCATCCATGCATGCCCCAATGGCGCGATCCGGCCCGTTACCGATCCCTTCACCCAGCCGTCGGATTTCAAGTACCGCGTGGCTCTCCCTTCACCGGTGATCTACTCACAGTTCAAGTCCGATGCCGATCCGAGGACCATCTTCCAGGCGATCAAGCTGATCGGGTTCGACTATGTCTGTGACGTCTCAAAGGCGTGCGAAGAGGTGCGGATAGTACTTGACGACTTTATGGCCTCGTACAAGGGTAGGCTGCCCCTGATTTCGTCATTCTGCCCCACGGTGGTGAGGCTGCTCCAGGTCAATTATCCCGACCTGACGGAGCTGGTGATGCCGATCGATGTCCCCCGGGAAATAGCGGCCAGGGAATTCAAGGAGCAGCTGGCTCGGGAGCTCGGCATCGATGCCAGGGAGATCGGTGTGATCTATCTCACGCCTTGCCCGGCCAAGATGGTTTCGATCAGGCAGCCGGCTGAGAAGGGGCGATCGGACATAGACGGTGCGATTTCCATCCGGGACATCTATCGCCCGCTGATGGACGCCATCAGGGAAGTCAAGGAGGGACGGACCGCCCCAGAGGTCTTGAAGGACTTCTCCTTCACGGCCGGCTGGGAGATGTTGGGCGAGATGACCAAAGTGATGGACTCGGAGCGCTCCATAGCGGTCTCCGGACTCAACGACGTGGTCAAGATCTTCGACGACATAGAGAACTCGAGACTGCGGGACGTGGGCTTTGTTGAGGCATCGGCGTGCATGGGTGGATGCATAGGAGGGCCGCTTACGGTGGAGAACATGTACGTGGCGCGGCGCAACAACCTTAGCCTGCTGGCCAAGTACGGGGGGCGGTCCAGCGTCAGTGCCGCAGAGGTTATTGAAAAATCCCTCAAGGGGTACTATTATCTTGAGCATCACTTGGCGCCGAGACCGCTGCGGCCTTTGGACCCGGAACGGGTGGTTGCTATCGAGAAGAAGAAGAAGAAAGAGGCGATCTATGGTACGCTGCCCAAGATCGACTGCGGCTGTTGCGGCGCTCCGACGTGCCTGGCCCTGGCGGACGACATAGTCCGGGGGCAGGCGACAATCGAGGACTGCATTTGGACTGGAGGTATGAGAGGTGGGAAAAGGGGATAGAAGGTCGAGGCGAGGCAAGATCTGGAGAGGCACATCGGGAAAGTCACGACCCAGGCCGAAGAAGGGCAAGACCCAGGTTAAGAAGTAACCTCAGCGAATCTGCTTGAGTATTCCTTCGGCGGTTACAATATAGGCGAAGGCGTATGCCATGTTCTTGAGACTGGCGGCGTGCAACTCGGGCTCGGTCGTGGCGGTGGCATCGGCGACGAAAAAGACGCGAAAGTCCCGGAAGAAGGCATCCCTTGCCGTGGACTCACAGCAGACATTGGTAAGCACGCCGGTTATGACGAGATCGGTCACCCCCATGCCTCGGAGGACCACCTCGAGGTTGGTGTTATAGAAGGCGCTATATCGGTGCTTCCAGACGATGCGTTCCCCGCTCAAGGGCCGAATCTGCTTCACGATCTCGACCCCGCGTGTGCCTTTGATCAGGGACTCGCCACGCTTGATCTCGGGCCAGAACTGGGCTGTAAGGCCGCCGTCGGTCCGGGGATCCTCGTGGGCATGAGCGGTGAACACCACGGGCATCTTGGCCTTCCTGGCCGCGGTGAGAATGCGTTTCACGTTGGGGATGATCTCGGTGGCGTAATGGAAGAAAACGGCGCCGCGTTCCTCAAGGAACTCGTTCTGCATGTCTATCACCATGAGGCATGCCTTGGCCTGTCGAAGCCTCATGCGGTGAACGTTATAGCGTCGGGTCTCCTTCATCCATGACGCCGTGTGATCTAACCATCCGGCTTTCGGCAAAAACAGCCCCCGCCTTGTTTAGGCAAACACAATCTGGTTGGGAAAAGATCTCTTACCTGCGTTCCATTGGCTGGCCGCAGCACATGAGCCGGCTGATGCCTAGCCCGGACTTGGTCATATCCACCTCTACTCCACAGAGTATGCAGGAGTAGCGCGGCCCGGCTGGCCTCGCGGGCTTCGCAAGGGTGACCTTCCTCCGAGGTTTCTTCTTTGCCGGTTTCTTGATCGCCTTCTTGGTTTTCTTCACCGGCTTGGCTTTCTTCTGGGCCTTCTTCTTGGCGGGCATGTTCTCACCTCCTCTCGCAGATATGGCGGTACTTTGCCCGCCAGTATATTAGTAGTGGAATTCATGTCAAGGTTTTCTTTAGAATAATGGCAACCGGCGACCGGCCGGATATTCCGGGGATTGGAAGGAGGAAGGGATGAAAGTCTGTAGGCTGAAGAGCGGATGGCCCGTGCTGATCGCGAGTGTCTTGATCGCGGCGGCTCCCACCCTGTCCAATCAGGTGGCGGGCGTCAAGCCCTTTCCGCGCGATGACGATGCGGGGGCGATGGCTCTTCATGCACTTGCCTCCTGTCTTGACGCGGTCGGGGCAGGGGCCTCCTACAACCGGCTAATCAGCCTGTCGGGCTCGGCCTTCACATTCGTTTACGATAGCACCGAGGCCTACGAGCCCCTCAGGGATCTCTTCCCGACGGATGTGCTCAGGACCTCCGCACGCGCAGCGGGCTTCCCCGACGCGCACTGGGAGATGGACCAGCCCATCGAGACAGTCAAGGCGATCGTCAAGCGGGAGATCGACGCCGGCCGTGCCGTTGTCGCCCCGTTCCTCAAGGAGGACGCCTATCACGGCTTCTTCGTGATTACCGGCTACGACTTCAGCCGCGGCATCTTCAAGCTCCAGGGTGCCCTGGGCGACAGCGCCTACGCTGAGGTGCCCATCCCGGCTTCGTGGAGCGGCCCGACCGCCAGCCCTATGGGGTGGGCCACCAACCCCGTGTTCGTGATTGGCGAGCGGGGCCCGGGGCAGGCCGCAGGTGACCTGGACAAGAGGATGGTTGAGACAGGGATGGAAGTGCTGAGGGGCGGGAAACTCACCTATGGGCTCACGCCTGGTGAGCTTCCCTACTTGGATTCCCCGGGTCCCCACGAGGCCTGGTATGGCATTCCGGCCTACAGGTTGCTTTCGTTGGACGTGGCCACGAGGCCGCTCGTTATCAAGCGAGACGGGGCGGAGGCCGTCAATTTCGGATTTCTCTGGCGGCTGGAGTCGCAGCTCGGGCAGCTTCAGCAGGACAGGAGGTATGCGGCGATGGCCCTGGATTTCATTTCCTCGAGGGTATCGGGTGGGAAGTCTATCGAAGTGCTGGCCCTGGCTGACAATGTCACGAAGATGACCGTGGACGCCAGGGACCTAAGGGAGATCTTCGGGGATAGGATTCCCTCCGAGATCAACGCCGCTGACGCCGTGGTTAAGTACGTCCGGGGCTCCAAGTCGATGGTCTTTTCCCTTGCCGGGCGTGACGGGCTGCTTGAGGACGTGAGAGGTCTTGGGATCAAGGCCTTCCGATCGCCGTGGGGCCCCGTGGTCCTTGATGATTCCCCCGCGAAGAGGTTGCGGGCCAGGCTGCTGGTCAAGAGCCTTGAGGCCCGGGATCGGGCCTCGCTGCGGGCGTTGGGTGAGATCGCGGCTTACGTCGGGCCTGATCTCGGCGTGCCGGAGCAGGAAACACCGAAAGCAAGACGGCAAAGGAAATAGATGAGCAGGAGGTGCTCTCCTTGGAAGGCAAGAGACAGATAGGTCTGATATCCAGGAAGCTGGCCGGTCTCTGCAAGACCAGCGAGTTCTTCAGGTGCGCGGGCAAGTACGCCGTACCCTCTGACGAGTCCGTCAGGGACATACTCACCCTTTTTCAGCAGATTCTCTTCATCGGATATTTCGGAAAGCAGAGCATCCCGGCCTGGGAGCTGGAATCGCACCTCAACGTGATCATGTCCAGCCTCTATGACCAGTTGTCCACGCAGATAGCCAAGAGCCTGCGCCATCGGTGCGAGGGTGAGCACGCCGTGTGCGACAACTGCATGAGCCGGGGGGAGGACCACGCGCTTAAGCTTATCAGGAAGATTCCTGATGTCCGGCGAATACTCGAAGGTGATGTGCGGGCCGCATATGACGGCGACCCGGCGGCCCAGAGCTTC
>Ga0315275_10004673_pt1 | contig 12850 bp, 12 predicted proteins | sample YL17G03_0_MG_FD_205557 | JGI IMG/M metagenome (GOLD analysis project Ga0315275, IMG submission 205557) | Sediment microbial communities from Yellowstone Lake, YNP, Wyoming, USA - YL17G03_0 | ecosystem: Environmental > Aquatic > Freshwater > Lake > Sediment | place: USA: Wyoming | collected... | reverse complement strand
AAGTATTATAGTGTATTGTCCACTGTTAATGGTTTAAAACTTACACAGAGGGAGATACAGCTTGTAGCATTTACAGCTATTCGTGGGAACATTTCTTATTCGAGTATACGAGAGGATTTTTGTAAGAAATACAATAGCACCTCTCCTACAATTAACAACATTATATCAAAGCTGAAAAGAATTGGTGTGTTTGTTAAGGATGGCTCAAAGATAAAGGTGAACCCTGTTATAATTCTTAATTTCTCTAATGATATAACGTTAGAGATAAAGATGGAGCACAATGAATAAGCCACAGAGCATGTCACATAAGGATTTTCTTATAAGGACATTAGCTGTAAAGCTGTCTGTAAATGAGAAGGTGATTGAGAGTATTGTTAATCATCAATTCCAGAGTGCTAATGAGGCTATGGATTTAAATCATTCCATAGAGCTTTCAGGATTTGGTAAGTTTATGCTTAATATTAAAAAGGCTCATAGAAAGATGGCCAAGCTTATAGGAAAAAGAGACACATTTCAAGCTACAGTGGATGATGAAACAAAGACAGATGCTGAAAGACTGAAAGCAAGTGTTGTAGTTAGTAAAACAATCGATCAAATAAATCTATTAAAACCAACAATAGACGCTCATGATTAACTTTGATAAAGTAAAACAGTTTAAACAAATCTATGAAGGCTGGAAAAATATGTTAGTTCCCCCTTCAGAAATGAAAGAATTAATTGAGCAAGTAAGTAAGGACAGATTGGAGATCTGTGATGCTTGCCCAAAACATTCTAAGAATCATGATACACCATTACGTCCAGATGATCATTGTACAGAATGTGGTTGTATGTTAAGAGCCAAGGTGGCATGTTTATCATGTATGTGTCCATTAAGATATTGGGTGCCTATGGTGAATAGCCCTGAAGAAGAAGAAAAATTAAGAAAACAAACAATGTAGCATGGCTGTTATAAAAAAGGTTCCTCTCGATGAGATTATAGATGTCTTTATGGACTTATATAATAAGGGTGTAGATTTCATTGATTTAGTAGCCTCTGAAAAAGACAACAGAATCTCTGTCATATTCACAGAAGAATATGTCAATCAAGAAGCTATAGATAATTTCGAATTAGATGATGATAATGATGAAATACAAAGTGGTGAAATCAACATAACTACTAAGCTGACAGATGAAGATTTTAATCAACTTATATAATGAAAGTAAACTACTATGAAAAAATTCTCGCAGTTCTTATAGAATTAAAAGAAACCTTTCCAACATATAATCTAGGCAGACACATAGAGACAGCTCTAGATGGATATAAAGATGTGTGGGGAATGACAGATAAAGAGATGCATTGGGCACTCATCAGATACAAAGCACAACTCACAATGGATGTTCCTCATCCAGATGAATCAGAGATAGATAGAATTATTAAAGATGGAATGCAGTTGCATACTATTCTACATGAAGACGAAGAAGACCTAGACTAACATGGCAGCACCAAAGAAAACTACATATATTAATACAGAGCTCGAATGGGCTGAAGAACAATTATCATCATGGAGAACATATGTTGATAATAATCCTATGCATGAGCTAAAGGATAGAATTGAGTGGAAACCAACAACAAAAGGTGGTGTAATGCCTATGGTTATTGCCTCTATTGAGGCTCAGGGCAAGTTCATCCAAGAGACAATGAAGAACTATTTAGCTCTTCTCGAGGTGGTTGATAAACTACGTGAGAAAGAAGAGGCTAAAGTGGAAGTGAGAGGTGGCGTAAGCATGAGCTCTAAAGCTGAGAAATGGTTAAAACAACGTAATGAAACTACATAAGGTCGATTATAAAGATTGGCTGATGAATCAGAAGCGTCTACCCACACCTGGCAGTGTTGAGTATGATGCTTTTTATGCATTTCACGAGGAGCTTTGTAAAAATGGTTGTATGATGGGAGACACATACATTAATCCCTTTTTATACTGGCATCTCAATGCATGGCATACAGAGATTGACGTTATAGATGACTATGGTAGAATAGCACAGAAATATGCTAACCCATCCCTTCGTGATAATGAGTGGATAGTAAGCTCTGAGATAGATAGAGCACAGAAAGAAAAGAAAGGACTTGTTATTCTTGGTATTCGACGTTTTGCTAAGTCTGTTCTAGAGGCATCATACGTTTCACATGGAGCAACGTTTGATGAGAACTCACAAAACATTATAGCTGGCCTAAATGCAGCTGATATAAAGCTAATTACAGATAAGATTGACAAGGGATTGAACTATCTGCCAGAGGCATGGAAATGGCAACGTGTAGAGGATAATTGGAAGAACCAAGTGACGCTTGGTGTAAAGACAAGAGGAGGAGAACGTATTCCCTTCTCGCAGATATTAATACGTAACCTTGATGAAGGTAATAATGAAGAGGCAATTGCTGGTACAAAACCTAGAAGATTAATTATAGATGAGATTGGTAAAGGAAATTTCCTACGAGGCTTTCAAGCAGCTGTGCCTGGCTTCACAACACCCTTTGGCTGGGGCTGCTCACCAATTCTTACTGGGACTGGTGGGGATATGAAGAAATTTATGGATGCCAAGAGCTTAATGTTCGATGTTGGCAACTATAACTTCTTAGAATACAATAATGCTAAAGATGAAAAACGTATACATGGGCTATTCATCTCTCATAAGTTTAGGATGGAGGCCAAGTATGAAAGTTCTCTTGGTGCATATTTAGAGCTACCAAAGAAAAATGATTTACATAATGTAAGAATGTTAGTGTCTGATGAAGAACTAGCTACAAAGATAACTAATGACAATCTTGAAAGACTTAAAAGGGCTGGTGATAGACTTGCATATTTAAAAGAGAAGATGTACTATCCACAAGAAGTGGATGATATATTCTTAAATGAAGATTCTAATATATTTGATATAGAGGGAGCAAAACGACAAAAGGCCAGACTTCTAGCTAATGAACGTACTGGTACGCCTGTTGTGCTATATGATGATGGCGATGGTATAAAGCATGAGTTTACAGACAAATTGCCCATCACCAACTTCCCTCTTAAGAATACAGATCATAAAGATGCTCCTATAGTTATATATGAGTTTCCTGTAGAGAATCCTCCTTATGGATTATATGTAGCTGGAGTCGATCCATATCGTCAAGGTAAAGCTGCATATTCAACATCATTGGGAGCTGTATACATCTATAAGAGAATGCATGCAATTACAGGAGAGAAGTATCAAGATATGTTTGTAGCTTCGTATTGTGCTCGTCCTGATAAAAAGGAAGTTTGGGAAGAACAAGCTAGACTTTTGATTAAATATTATAATGCTAGAGCATTGTGTGAGAATGATGAGGTTTCATTTATTGATTACATGATTTCTAAGAATGATGCTCATTATTTAGAAAAGCAACCTGAATGGTTGAAAGAAGTGGTACCAAACACTACTGTGAGACGTGACTATGGTATACATCGTTCAGCAGAAAAAATAAGAGACTTCCTACATGGATGTCTTAAGAAATATACAGAACAAACTCTGCTTGTTGAAAAGAATGAAGCAGGAGAAATTATTAGTGAGAAAAAAGGTATGGTGAAGATATTCGATCCTATCCTTTTGGAAGAAATGATTCAGTATAATGAAGATGGTAACTTTGATAGAATCATCGCAGCTGAATTAGCAGTAGCATTAGCTATGAAGATGGATCCTATAATGGGAAAAATAGGAGGATCAGGAGATGCTAGAGTAATGGCTATGCATCCAAGAATTAAGAAAAATAAATTATTTGAAGAGTCCAGAGGGCTTTTCAATAATAGACCTAAACAAAAACTGTTTACATAATGGCAATTATTAGATATACCAAAGATGCAACCATTAGATATGCGTATCTAAACATCTTTCCTGATCAGTTTAAAACTGAGAAGGAGAAAATGGATGAGAGTTGGATCAAGAATACAATGGACTATTTTGCTAATAAGTCCTATGCTGAGTACGTAAAGAATAGAGATACGTTTGTTAAGAACTATGATCTTGTTAAGGGCATTCTTCGTATGGAGGACTTTTATCAGTCAGCTCCTCAGGTGAAAAGTTTTACAGATATGTTAACATCTGATCTTGAATTACCAGCTTATGTAAAGATGTATTCAATCATCACTACTCCTTTAAATGAGTTAATTGGTGAGATATCAAAACGTCCTGATGCATTTAGAGTTAAAGCATTTGATGATGATTCTAAATCAGAAGAACTAGAATTTAAGACAGGTATACTTCAAGAGTATATTATAAATACAGCTAAGCAAAAGATTCTTGAAAAAGCTGCCATGCAAGGAGAAGAAATTGATGGTGAGCAACTTGAACAAATGACTTTAGAACAAGTTAAAGATGAGCTTGATTCATATACATCTATTGCAGAGAAGTGGGCTAACCATGTACTTACATGTCAAAAGGCAGACTTCACAATGAAAGAGAAGAGCGAAGATGCATTTAGAGATATGTTAATATCTGCTCGTGAGTTCTATCATATATATGAGGATAACTCTAAAGTGGGATATAATATTGAAGTGGCAAATCCAAAGAACACTTGGTTCCTATCTACACCAGATCGTAAATATGTATCAGATCCAACAGGACGTGCACAAGGTGCGTATGCTGCTGGTACTGTACAAGTTATGGAACTTTCTGAAATCATTGAGAGTATTCCTGATCTTACTAAAGATGAGATTGATCACTTAAGATCATCATTACAAGACTATGGACTTATAAATGTTCGTGAGTCTAATCTTGGTAATCCAGATGCAGGTAATGGTATTGACTCTGTACAATATGATACATACGATCCTCTTGTTCTTCAGACTCGTATGATGATTGAGTCTGAGATGAAACAGAACGATGATGGTTTACAAGACTTCTTAGGATTTACATCAAATGTGTCTTCATTTGGATACAAGTATGTAGTGGTAAGAGCATATTGGATTTCTAAGAAAAAGATTGGTAAACTTATTTACCTTGATGAGATGGGTAATGAGCAATCAACATTAGTTGACGAGAATTATAAAAGTAACACTATCCCTACACAGATATCTTTAGAGTGGGGATGGATTAACCAATGGTATCAAGGTATTAAGATTGGACCAGATATCTACCACATCAAACCATTCAAGTTATTAAACTACTGTCCTATTATTGGATTGGTGCATGAGATTAAAAATACAGAGGCAAAGAGTTTAGTAGACTTAATGAAACCATTCCAGGTTCTTTACAATGTTTGTATGAATCAATTGTACAAGCTTCTTGAGAAAGAGATTGGTAAGGTGCAATTGATGTCTATTAGACATATTCCTATTCCTAAAGATGGAGATGCACAAGATGCTCTTGATATCTGGGAGATGGAAGCACGTAATAGAGGTGTTGTATTTATTGATGACTCTCCAGAAAATTTAAAATCTCCAAGCTCGTTTAATCAATTCAGGGATATTGATATGACACGTACACAGGAGATTCAATCTCGTTACACATTAGCTCAACAATTAAAGAATGAGTGTTGGGAACTAATTGGTATGTCTAAACAACGTTTAGGATCTGTCTCAGCTTCTGAAACTGCTACAGGTACTAATGCTGCAATCACACAAAGTTATTCACAGACAGAACCATTGTTTGTAGCGCATGAGTATGTGTTAGGTCAAGTATACCAAGCTATTATAGATGCATCTTTATATGTTGAAGCTAAAAAGCCTCAATCAACTATATCATACATAACATCTGAAGGAGAATCTGCATTTGTACAAGTTAATGGAACAGATCTTAAATTCAGAGATCTTAAAGTGTTCTTAACTAATCGTCCAGAAGATCAGAAGATGTTCAATGAGATTAGAGGATTGTCTCAAGCTGTTCTACAGAATGGTGGAAGCTTACATGATGTTATTGAGCTTTATTCTACAAACTCTGTTCGTCAGATGAAGAAAGTGTTCAAGACTCTTAAAGAGCGTCAGCAACAACTTGAAGATCAGAAGATGCAACAACAACAACAGCAACTTGATCAACAAAAACAAATTGCTCAAGAACAAATACAACAAGCTCAACAGATGCAAGCTGAGAAAATAGCACATGATGATTATCAAAACGAGCTAGATAGAATCAATAAGGTACAAATTGCATTGATTGCTGCTGAATCTAAAGCAGGCCCATTAGTAGATGCTGATATCTCTGGTACTCCTGATGTTCTTGAAATGACTAAGCTTGCTTCAGAAACAAATAACGCAACTAAAGATTATGAAACTAAGATGAAGGATATTCAAGGAAAGAATCAATTAGGTAAAGAAAAAATAGCTGTAGAGAACAGAAAGATAGATGCAGATCTTAAAAATCAAGATAATGATTTAGAGATTGCAAAGATAAATGCACGTAATAGAGGATCAAAGAGTAAGTAATTCTAATCATCTTGGTTAGAGAAGATTTTATTAATGCTATATTATCTAGAATATTCAACGATTTTGAGCATATTCTATTTGTTATTAATTTAATACAACATATTTTTATATCGAAAAACCAATTCAAAAAAACAAACTACGTATGGCCAATGACTTAGAAACCCCAAATATTGGGAACTTCAGCATTCAGGATACCATGGAAATGGGTATGGGGAGTACAGAACTATTAAATGATTTATTAGGTCCTGATACAGCCTCAGCTAATCCTGATGACATTAAAGATATTAAAGCTGAAGAAACTCCAGCTCCTAAAGCAACTAAAGCTTCTACTAAGGTTGATGAAGAAGAAGATACTTCTAGATCAATCACAGACTTTTTATTAGGAGGTGATGAAGAAGAAGAGGAAGAAGAAGTAGCTCCAATAGCAAAAGCTAAAGAAGCTCCAGCAGAAGCAACAACATCTGAAGAAGAAGATGACGATGCTATCAACCCTTTCGCAGCATTTTCTAGAGACCTTTTTAAATTAGGAGGTTTCACAAAGGATGAAGACGAGGATGATGTACAAATCAATACAGCAGAAGAGTTCTTAGAACGCTTCGAATCTGAGAAGAAGAAAGGTGCATCTGAGATTGTAGAAAACTTTATAGGACGTTTTGGTGAAGATTATCAAAACGCCTTCACTTCAATATTTGTAAATGGAGTTGATCCTAAAGATTACTTTGGCACATACAACGCTATTCAATCATTCACTGATCTAGATTTATCAGACGAAGGAAACCAAATAGCAATTATTAAACAGACTTTAGCAGATCAAGATTATGATCCTGAAGATATAACAACAGAGATCGAAAGACTCAAAAATTATGGTGATCTAGAAAGCGTTGCTGCTAAACATCATAAAGTGTTGGTTAAAAAAGAAGCTGTAAAGCTTCAAAAACTGGAGCAAGAGAAAGCTGCCCAATTACAACAACAAAGTGCTTACAAGCAACAATATTCAAACAATGTCACTTCGATATTGCAAGATAAGCTTAAAGCAAAGGAGTTTGATGGCATCCCTCTTAATCCAAAGTTAGCAACTGAACTACAAGATTTTTTAATAACAGAAAAGTGGAAAACAAACTCTGGTGAAAATTTAACAGATTTTGATCGCACTGTTCTGGAACTTAAGCGTCCTGAGAACCACGAAATGAAAGTGAAGGTTGCTCTACTTCTAAAGATTTTAGAAAAAGATCCAACACTATCAACCATTCAGAAATCAGGAGTTACCAAGAAGACAGATAGTCTGTTTGGTGAAGTCGCAAGACAAGCTACTAAAAGTTCAGGTGTAAAATCTTCGAAGTCAGATAAGCCTAACTCATGGTGGAGTAATTAACAATTATTAAATTAAACATAAACAAAAAATGGCAATTCAAACTATCCCTGGTTTAACTGGCTTTACTTATGCTCGTGTAGCGTCTATGGACAAGCGTGCAGTAGGTAAACTAACAGATTCAAACCACTTGGAAAGCTTTCACTCAACTGAGCCAGCAGACTACGATAAGAAGATTATCAGTTTGTACACTCAGAGCTCGTTGTACAGCAATGACTTCTTGGACATGATCAACAAGTCAACTCCTTACTACATCGACAACAATAGTGATGCTTGGAAGTGGCAAGTACAAGTTCCTTACAAATTCCCTAAAATCATCGACATCCCTGTTTCTACTTTAGAACTAGACAAACCAGGTATTGATGGTCAAGAATTTCAAGTGATTATTGACACTAACGAATTCTCTAAGAACGCAATCGTTTCTGTAGGTACTCGTCAGTATGGTCCTCGTTGGTATGCGATCAAAGATCCTCAACCATGGAACATGGGTTATTTATACACTTTCACATTAGTAACTGACAATCCTCAAGTTGACTTTGTATCACCTGTATTCTTACAGATTGGTTTAGAGCTTGAATTAGTTGATGCTGCTATTGGTGAATTTGATCAAGACCTTTTAGGATTGCCACGTTTAGGTGAGCAAATCACTATGTTTGAATCATTGAGTTCTGCATATGGTTATGAGCACAAAATTACTGAATGGGCTGATGACAAGATGTTAGTTAATGCTGATGGTTCAGCTTTAGATATCTTAGTGTATGCTCCACAACGTCGTAACCAACTTCCTTTAACTCGTAATGATGTTAAGTGGGAGCCATTTATTGAGTTCTGGATGCGTAAGTCTATGTTAGAATTAAAGGTTAAGCGTATGATCTGGGCTCGTCCAGGCACTGTTAAATCTAATGGTTCTAAGCAAGAATTAAAGCGTACATCTGCTGGTGTTTATCACAGAATGCGTAACAATGGTAACTTAGTTCAATACAATCGTGGAGAATTCACTGCTAACTTGATTCGTTCAGTATTTGGTGATTTATTCTATCGTCGTGTGGATGTTAAGGATCGTCGTGTTAAAATGTACACTAACGAAGCTGGCTTCGACGTGTTCCAACAAGCACTTAAGAACGATGCTTTAAATTCTGGTTTAACTTTCATGGCTGATTCAGGTAATCGCTACATGCAAGGAGAAGGACAACACATCACTTACAACTTTGCATTCGATGCAATGGTTACTCGTGAGACTGGTCGTGTTGAGTTAATTCACTTAAAAGAATTAGACCTTCCTCAAACTAACTTAGAATTTGGACAGAATAAGAAATCAACTCCAGTATTTATGGTGTTTGACGTTTCTCCAATGTCTGATGGATCTATGGTTAATAACATTCGTGAGGTACGTATGAAGGGTGCTCCTTCTATGACTTGGGGTTATATTGATGGTACTCGTTCTCACTTAGGATTTGCAAAATCTCAAGGTATGTCAAGTGCTAACAAATTCCCAGGATACGAAATCTGGATGAAAGATCGTTGTGACGTATTCATTGAAGACTTGTCTCGTACAGTCTTGATCGAAGAAATCCCTCAGTTCTAATACATGGGACTTTGTCCCACGCTTATCAATCGATAAGCACAAGAAGACCTCCTCATTCCTCCCTCCTAAAATGGGGAGGCTCTTCTTGACACAGAGTGCTTGGATTGGGGTGTCCCTGGTCGCTATTCCTTCGATGGATAGCACTCTGCCAAAAACCAATTAAAATAAACTACATATGGGTAAGCAAGGAAAAATTTCTACTATTAAGAAAGATTACAACAATTCGCAATTGCAGACAATGCAAGGTGGACTTTCACGCGAAGGTTTGACACGAGTTCCAGGTACAGGTGTTTTTAAATATCCTTACAAGGAAATGGATGGTCAGTATCGTACAGGATTAAATGCTGAAGCTGCATACATTAGACGCATATCTGATCCTACAGAACGTGAATTAGAAATTGATCGTGTAACAGCGTTACGTTCACGTTTAGAATATGCATTAGGTGATATTGATTTAGGTCCTCGTTCTAAGTTTTGGAACTATGGATTATCTCAAGGCATTGATGATATGATGCACGTGCAACCAGTTAAACTATTAGATGGTGATAACTATTTTGATTTCATTAATCCAATGCAAGAATTAGCATTTGCATGGTTGAGAGTTCATCCAACAATTGCAAGTTCTTATCAAGCTTGGGAGCGTGGAGAGTTTCCAGCAGATACACAATTCTATATTGTAGATGATGAGATTGAAAATGCAGTTCTTTACAAAAAGAAGCAAGTGATAAATAAGGCGATTGTCAAGTTTGATTCTATGTCTCCTGATAAAAAGAAGAAAGTAGCAAGAATGTTAGGCTTACCTGTAACAGAAGAAACTAAAGAAGAAGTTGTTTATAACCAAGTGGATAACTTGTTAAAACAAACTGAATTCAAAGAGGGAAAATACCAAGGTTTATCTCCAATTGAAGTCTTCAATAGATTCGCAGATATGAAAGACCAATTGCTTGCAATTAAAGATTTGGTTAAACAAGCAATTACACATTCTATTTATCGTGTAAAACCTAATGGTAAGGTTTATATGGGAGAACTAGAAATGGCAATTGATGAAGAAGAATTAGTTAAATACCTTGCAGATGAAGATCATCAAGATGATTTACTAATCTTAGAGCAAAAGTTAAAAGGTAAAAAATTAGCAACAGTATGATCCCAGTAGATAGTTTATTATATAAGATTGATCAGAAACTAAATAAACTATCTACTAACGAGCATCAACAAATTGCATTAGAAGACAAGATCCTTGCACTCAATGAGGCACAGATTAAGTTAATTAAACAGAAAGTAGATGGTTTTAGCACTACTTCTGGTCTTGGTCTTGATGCGTTTAAGAAACGTTATGAAGACTTACAAAGGTTAGTGGTAAATTACGATGATGGTGCGTTACCACTAACCTTAATTAATAGTCAAATAAATCAATGGCAAGCAGATATTACTGCACTAAGTCCAGTTTATATGTTCTATATTGATAGCTATTTTCTAGCTAACAAAGGAAGATGTGAAAATAGAACTATTTGGATTAATAGAGATCTTGCAAAGCATGGAGATTTAAACATTTTACTAAATAATGTTCATTATGCTCCATCATTTGAATATCAAGAATCTTTTAATTTTTTAGGCACAGACGAAATAAGCGTATTTACAGATGGTACATTTACACCAACTGATATATACGTTTCTTACATGCGATATCCTGATTATATCAATAAAACTGGATATATAATGCTAGATGGAAATCCATCCTTTGATCAAGATTGTGAATTAGAATTATATCTAGAAGATGAAATTTTAGATTTAACAGTTCAAAACCTGGCAATGTATACTGAGAACCAATCTGCTGTAGAAAGTTCCATATACAGAATTAAAACAAATGAGTAAACAATTAAACAAATATATAAATGGCTGATTTTTCATTAACCACCCTGTTCGTAGTTCCAGTAGGCAACACATTGCCTAGCACTGGTTCTACGCAAAACTTAACTGCTGGTCAGTTTGGTTTATACTTGAACACGTATGCTGTTGCAACCACTGGTAACATTGGTGCTGCTCCATACTTCTATGCTGCTCAAGGACGTACTAATACGTATTTACAAGGCTCGAAGCGTTCTGACAAGATCTCTTCTGAGAATATCACTGAATGGTATAAAGTTACAGGTAACCCTGTTGCTGCTAACCAAGTAACTGATATTACTGATTTCACTGTAAAACCAGGCGAAATTGTAACTTTAACGTTACGTGCATTTTCTTCTTACATCAACACATTGTACTTCAATGGTTTCACTCGTAGTGTAACTGTTAACGCACCTTGTTTAGCTTGTGGTGGAGATCCTTGTACTGATGTTGATGTTCCTGCATTGATCGACGATTTGATCTATCACTTAAATTTGGATGCTCCAGGTAACAACCCTGACAACATTTCATTCTCTACGTTCTATCAATTCCAACGTATTGGTAATAATGCATCTGCAATTTTACGTATCTCTGGTAAGCCATTAACTGTTTATGGACAGCCATGTGATATCGCTGCATTCCCTTGGGAGTATGATCGTATGTACTTTAGAACTTTCATCTTCTCTGGTCCAGCTACTACTGCTGACTTTATTGTAGCAGATCCTTGTAACAATGTGGCTCTAGTGGAAGTTACTCAACGTGCAACTTATCCATCTGGAACTTCTGCTGAGATTCAACAATTAGAGAAGAATTTCTATAGCTACCAAGCTGGATATTTGAAGCATCTATACAGAATGAATGGTTACAATGAGAACTTTGAGTCTTGGGTAACTGATGGTACTGTATACGATACTTACTATATCAAGTTCAACGAATATGATAAGTCTGCGTATCAGTGGGGTGATTATATCCACGAAGATTCAACTATTATTATTGCTGCTCCTCAAGCTTTAGCTCAAGACATCGAAGATATCTTAGTTGCTGCTTTAGGTGCTGTAACTGATGACAGTGGTCCAATCACTTCAACTACTAGTACAACTACTACTATTTGGCCTTCAACTAGTACAACTACTACCTTGATTCCTTAATAAAAAGCGAGTCATATAACCTATGCCAGAGGGTAAGAGGATAATCTCTGTCCTCTGGCATTATTTTTTAACAGCATGGCAACAACTTTAGATTTTCTAGTAATAAATACCTACAACGCTTTAACATTAGGCGTTGCTGATATATCAGTATATGTTGGTGTGCCAGTGGCTCCAACTATTGAAATAACAATACCTAACACTACAGTTATAGCAAGTTTACCTTTTACTCCTGATGACTTTAATGTATTTAATTCTACATCATTAGGATTGACAGCTGTAGGTCAACCATTGGCTCCTTTGCCAGATGGTGTATATTTTATTGTATACTCAATATCTCCTGCTGCAACATATCATGTAGAGCATAATATTATGCGTACTGCTCAGATTCAGGAAAAGTTTGATAATGCATTTATGAAACTTGATATGATGGTATGTGATGGTCCTATTAGAACA
>Ga0315275_10004664_pt1 | contig 12858 bp, 12 predicted proteins | sample YL17G03_0_MG_FD_205557 | JGI IMG/M metagenome (GOLD analysis project Ga0315275, IMG submission 205557) | Sediment microbial communities from Yellowstone Lake, YNP, Wyoming, USA - YL17G03_0 | ecosystem: Environmental > Aquatic > Freshwater > Lake > Sediment | place: USA: Wyoming | collected... | reverse complement strand
CGCCCCGCCTGACCGCCTACGTGGTGCTCGCGGCGCTCGGACTGCTCGGAGCGCTTGCCCTCCGGCGGCCCGAGCTCGTCGTCGCCGCGGCACCATTCGTGCTGGTGCTCGTGCTCGGGCTGACTCGCCCGGCGCCGCGAGTCCGGATCGGTTTCTCGGTCGCAGAGGAGCGGACGCTCGAAGCCGAGGAGATCGACGCCGAGCTCGTCATCCGCGCGGACACGCACGTCGACCGGCTCGAGGTCGTGCTCGCTCTCCCCGAGGGGCTCGAGCTCGTCGACTCCATCCTGCCGCTCGCGATGCGTGTCGCGCCCGAGGGTGAGCGAGTGATTCCGTTGCGGCTGCGGGGGCGCTGGGGCCAGTGGCTCATCGGCGATGTCCGCGTGCGGGCACGCGACCGCTTCGGCGTGCTCGAGTGGGAGGAGCGTGTCGAGCGGCCGCACCGGCTGCGGATCCTGCCGCGCGCGGAGCAGCTGCGTGCGCTCGTCTCACCCGCCGAGACCCAGGCGGCCACGGGGAACGAGGTAGCACGCGTGCGCGGCGACGGTGTCGAGTTCGCCGACACGCGCGCGTTCGTCCCGGGCGACAGAATCCGCGCCGTGAACTGGCGCGCGAGCGCCCGCCGCGGCACGCTCGTGGTCAACGAGCGCCACCCGGAGCGGAACGCCGACGTCGTTCTCTTCCTCGACAGCTTCTCGGACGCGGGCGACGCGGACGCGGGCATACTCGCCCGCGCCGTGCGGGCGGCCACGACGCTCGCGGAGCCGTACCTGAGACGCCGCGACCGGGTCGGCCTCGTCACGTTCGGCGGCTCGCTGCGCTGGCTCGAGCCCGGCGCGGGAGCCATACAGCGTTACAAGCTCGTGGACGCGCTGCTCGAGACGCAGGTCTTCTTCAGCTACGCCTGGAAGGACGTCAACGTGATTCCGGCGCGCACGCTGCCGCCGAAGGCGCTCGTGATCGCCATCACACCCCTGCTCGACCCGCGCGCGGTCGGCGCGCTGATCGACCTCGCCGCACGCGGGCACGACCTCGTGGTGGTGGAGATACCCGGCGATACGTATGCGGCTCCAGGAGACGACGAGGTCGACGGGCTCGCCTGGCGGTTGTGGCTGCTGCAGCGCGAGGAGCTGCGGGCAAAGCTCGTGGGGATGGGCGTCGCCGTCTCGCGCTGGGACGAAGAGATGCCGCTCGACGCGGCGCTGCAGGGGGTGAAGACATACCGGCGGCACGCGAGACTCGTGCGGCGCTGATCACCGGCGCCGGTGCTGTCGCGGTAGCCGGGGGCACGGTGGCGGCTGCGGCCGCGTCGGCAGAGACGGACGCCGCCCGTCTGACAGCAACGATCGTCGGTGCCGGTGGCACCCTTCTGCTCGCGCTCGTGCTGTTGCTCGGGGTCGTGCAACTGGTCGCGGCTCCCGTGGCGCTCGTCGGAGGCGCGTACGCGGCCGCGCTGGCGATCGACGGCAGCGGGGTCGATCTCACGGCCCCGCTCGTGGCCGCGGGCCTGCTCCTCACGTGCGAGCTCGCCTTCTGGGCACACGAGCTGCGGACGACGTCCCCTGACGAGCCCGGCGGCCGCAGCGCTCACGCTGCCTGGCTGAGCCTGCTCACGCTCGGCGCGCTCGCGGTCGGCGCCGGCCTCGTGACGCTGGTCGACGTCGCCCGGACGGACGGGATCGCGGTGGAGCTCCTGGGTGCGGCCGCGGCGCTCGGCACGGCGATCGTGATCCTCGCGATCGTGCGACACCCGCGGTCGTAGAGACCACGAGCGAACAGGCGTCAGCCGGCAGCGGGGTCCGGCGGGGGCTGCATTGCAGCGCCCGGGAGCGTGCGTGTCGACGGACGCGGCGCCGGCTTCTTGGCGGCTGCCTTCTCGTCCTCGGGGGGAAGGACGGGCTTCGGCTCCTCGGGGAACACCGTCTCTTCCGGCTCGCCGGCGATGAGCCGCTCGAACTGATCCTTGTCGATCGTCTCGCGCTCGATCAGGATTCCCGAGAGGCGGTGCAGCTCCTCCATGTGGTCGCGCAACAGCCGTGTAGCGGCGTCGTGCGATTCCTCGATCACACGGCGGATCTCGTCGTCGATCTCCCGGGCGATCTCGTCCGAGTAGTCGGGCTCGGCACCCATATCGCGCCCGAGGAACGGCATGTCGTGGTTGCGGCCGAGCACCCGTGGGCCGAGCTTCTCGCTCATGCCGAAACGCATGATCATCTGCTTCGCCGTCGCCGTCACCTTCTCGAGGTCGTTCGCAGCGCCCGTCGTGACCTCGTGGAAGACCAGTTCCTCCGCCGCGCGCCCGCCGAGGGTCATCGCCATCTGATCCATCAGCGTGCTCTTCGTGGTCAGGTAGCGGTCCTCGCTCGGAAGCGAGATCGTGTAACCGAGCGCCTGGCCGCGGCTGACGATCGAGATCTTGTGCACGTCGTCCGTGCCCTCGAGGTAGTAGCCGGTGAGCGCATGACCCATCTCGTGGTAGGCCGTGATCTTCCGTTCCTTCTCCGAGAACAGCCGCGACTTCTTCTCGGGGCCCGCGATCACACGCATGATCCCTTCCTCGAGCTCGTTCTGGCCGATCGTCTTCTCCCCTCGGCGCGCTGCCAGCAGGGCAGCCTCGTTGATCACGTTCGCCAGGTCGGCGCCCGTGAACCCGGGGGTGGAGGCGGCGAGCACGTCGAGGTCGATCTCGCTCGCGAGTGGCTTGCCCTTCGAGTGAACCTCCAGGACCTCGCGCCGCCCCTTGCGGTCCGGCCGGTCGACGACGATCTGCCGGTCGAAGCGGCCCGGGCGCAGCAGCGCCGGGTCGAGGATGTCCGGCCGGTTCGTGGCGGCGATCAGGATCACGTTGTCCTTCACCTCGAAGCCGTCCATCTCGACGAGCAACTGGTTCAGCGTCTGCTCACGCTCGTCGTGGCCGCCGCCCATGCCGGCGCCACGATGCCGCCCGACGGCGTCGATCTCGTCGATGAAGATGATGCAGGGGCTCACCTGCTTGGCCTGCTCGAACAGGTCGCGCACCCGCGACGCTCCGACACCGACGAACATCTCGACGAAGTCCGAGCCCGAGATGGAGAAGAACGGCACGCCGGCCTCGCCGGCCGTGGCACGCGCAAGCAGCGTCTTGCCGGTGCCGGGAGGGCCGTACAGCAGCACGCCCTTCGGGATGCGGGCGCCGAGCGCCTGGAACTTCTTCGGGTTCTCGAGGAACTCCTTGATCTCCTGCAACTCCTCGACCGCCTCGTCGGCGCCCGCGACGTCCTTGTACAGCACCTTGGGCGTGTCGGGAGACATCCGCTTGGCGCGGCTCTTGCCGAAGCTCATCACCTTGGAGCCGCCACCCTGCATCTGGTTCATCAGGAAGATCCAGAAGCCGATCAGCAGGAGGATCGGGAACAGCGACGTCACGAGCGACCATAGGAGACCCGAGCCGACGCCCTTCGAGTCGAACTTGACCTTGTTCTTCTCGAGCGCGTCCTGGAACTGGATCTGCGACTGATCGCTCGGGTAGTTCACCTTCACCTTGGTGCCGGAGTCGAGCACCGCGGTGATCGAGCGGCGGTTCGGATCGAATTTCGCCTCGCTGACGTTCCCCGCATTGACCTCGTTGATCAGCTGCGAGTACGTGACCTTCTGCCCGGCGTTGCGCTTGGGAAGCAGCGTCTGGCTCGCCAGGTAGACGAGCAGCACGATCACGACGAGGGGGAACAGCGCGCTGCGGAAAAAGCGGTTCACAGTCCTGTGGAGGGTAGCAGCCTCGCCTTTGTGCAAGGCACCCCGCCGGGTGCTTCGCGAACCCTTAACGTCGACGCATCAGATGGTCAAGTCGATCAGCTACGGCACGAGATCGGGGTGCAAGACGCCGATGTAGGGCAGGTTGCGGTACCGCTCGGCGAAATCGAGGCCGTAGCCGATCACGAAGCGGTTCGGGATCTCGAAGCCGACGTAGCGGACCGGCACCTCGATCTCCCGCCGCTCCGGCTTCGTCAGCAGGGCGCAGATCTCGAGCGAGGCGGGCCGGCGGGCCCGCAGGTTGCGCATCAGGTACGAGAGCGTCAGTCCGGAGTCGATGATGTCCTCGATCACGAGCACGTCGCGTCCGGCGATGTTGATGTCGAGATCCTTGAGGATGCGCACGACTCCCGACGTGTCCGTCGCACCCCCGTAGCTCGAGATCGCCATGAAGTCGATCTCACAGGAAATGGAGAGCTTCCGCATCAGGTCTGCCATGAAGAAGACGGCACCCTTGAGCACACCGACGAGTAGCAGGTCGCGGCCGCGGTAGTCGGCGGAGATCTCGACGCCGAGCGCAGTGATGCGTGCCTGTAATTCGTGCTCGGGGACGAGGATCTCCGAGACGCCGTGGTCGACCTCGCTCACAGGACACCTCTGACAGCTCTGACAGCGTGAACGGCGCCTTCCCAACCACGCGCCTCGGCGATCCCGGGGACAGCCACGACCTCGCCGGCGCGCACCACCACCGGCCACTGGTCGCGCTGGGTCCTGGGTACCTTCGCGTCCACGAGGAGATCCTGCACCTTCTTGCGGCGCCCTGCGATGCGATCCCCCGGCCGGCGCGCACGCACCTCCAGGCCGTCCCGGCACGTGGAGAGCGACCACGGCCCCCACGCCACCGGCCGTCCACCGGCCTCGAGCCGGAGCGTGTCGTACTCGCGCACGGCGCGAAGCCCGCCGCCGAGGTCGGCCGCCTTCGAGCCGGCGTGCGAGCCCAGCAGGTCGACGAGAGACGCCTCCAGCGCTCGTGGCAGCCGTGGGCGCTCGTCGGCGAGAGCCAGCAGGTTCGCGTCGGCGCCGGGGTGCAGGCGCCGCAGCAGCGGCAGGATCTCGTCCCGGATCAGGCCCCGGGCCGTGTCGGGGTTCGACGCGTCCTCGCGCACGGGGAGGTCGTGCTCCCTGCAGTAGGCGGAGGTCTCCGCGCGCGTGACGGCAAGCAGGGGCCGCACGACGCCGTCCTCGCGGCGGGGCCTGATCCCCCTCGCGTTCCCGCTCGAGACGAGCCGGTACAGCACCGTCTCGACCTGGTCGGAGGCGGTGTGGCCTGTCGCACGCAGACCGCGGCCTGCTGTCACCGAGTAGCGGAGATCGCGTAACGCCGCCTCCGTCAGGGCGGGCTCGACATCGATCACCTCGGCGCCCAGCAGCGTGCGGCAGTGGCGCGCATCGCCGTCGGAGGCGGCTCCGCGCAGCCCGTGGTTGACGTGGACGGCGGCGACGTCGTACCCGAGCGCCCCGAGACCGTGCCACAGGCACGTCGAGTCGGCGCCGCCCGAGACCATGCAGGTCACCGTGCCGCCCGGTTCGATCAGGTCGTGGCTGCGGACGGTGGCCTCGATCCGCTCGGTCAACGTTGTCACGCGACCCATTGTGACGGAACGGGCGGTGCGACAGCGGCCGCGCGGAGGCTGGCCGGCGCTCCGAGCCGGTCTTCCTCGGCGTCGCCACCCACGCCGGCCCACCTCGTCCGCCGGCGGAAGCGACATGTCGACGGGCTCACGGTTGGAAGCGGGGCGCATCGGCCCAGCGCCGCAATGTCTCGGCGGCCACCTCGACCCTGGCCCGGTCGAGCGTGTAGAGCGTCGCATGAGCCACCTGCTCGACCCGTGCCGCCGGGATAGTCCGCTCCGAGGCATCCAGCACATATCGAAGCGCCAGCCCGTGAGCCACGACCAGCACCGAGTCCTCGCGCCGCCCGAGCAGTACCTCGAGCCCCGCCGCGAACCGGCGAGCGGCACCGGAGCGGCTCTCCCCGCCGCCGGGGCACTCGACGTCGGGCCCGCTAGCCCGCGCCCATTCGATGTAGGCGGTGAAAGGGCCACCGTCGAAGCGGCCGAAGTGGATCTCGTTCAGCTCGGGCACGGCGAGTGTCGGGACGTCGCGACCGGCGAGCGCGGCCGCAAGCGTCTCCTGTGTCCGCAGCAGTTGCGTGGAGACGCCGAGATCGACCTGCAGGCCCGCAAGTGCCTCGCGCAGGCCAAGCGCCTGCTCGACACCGAGGCGGGACAGCCCCTGCCCGGGGCGGGCGCAGCTCACCACTGCGTCGGCATTGCAGACGGCATGCGCGTGGCGGGTGAGGATGAGGGTCTGCATGGCGAATGGGGACGGCGGCCGGGCGCAGAAACCCGCCGACTAGCCCGTCCCGGAACGTTGCTCCCGAACTGCCTGCGCCCCCACGCCGCGCCGGCGGCCCTCCGCGAAGCGGAGCAAGGCGCCCAGGAAGACGGCCGGCCGCGACGCGGCCGACCCCATCCAGCTAGTGCGGCCGCCCACACCAACCCGGAGTTTCAAGTGAAACTCTCGGAGAGGCCGCACTAGAGGAGCACGCTGCGATAGTCGAGCAGGTGCTCCATCCCGATCGACTCGTACAGCCGGATTGCGGGCACGTTCCCGGCACGGACGAACAGGCACACCGTCGGGGTGCTCTCGAGCAACAGCCGCACGAGGTCGCGCAGGGCGCGGGCGGCAAAGCCCTGCCGGCGGGCGGGCGGATCGGTCCATACCTGCTGCAACTGCACCGCGGCCGGCGTCCAGGCGGAGGCCTCGGCCTTGAAGCGGATCAGGCCGTCCTCAACCCACAGCCAGGAGTGGCCCTCCTCGATCTGCGCCCGGGTGCGCCAGCGGAACCCCGTCGGGTCGCGGCGCAACGGATCGACACCGAGCTCCTCGTGATGCGCGGCCGCGCACGCGGGCACCAGCAGCTCGAGATCGGCCGCCGTCGCCGGACGGAGGCCGGTCTCGCCCGGCGGCGGCGGCGTCGTGATCGCGTACACCGGCTGCCCCGGCCGGTCCTGTCGCGGCTTTCCCAGCTTGCGCCGGGCGGCGTCCCAGAGCTCGGTCACGGCGCCCGCCTCACCGATCAGCATGCGCGCACCGGAGCGGGCCGTGAGCTCGGCGAAGGCGCCACAGCCCCGCCCCGACGGGACGACGTTCGTGCCGAGATGGCAGAGCGCCGTCAGCTCCCCGGACGAATCGGCCAGGGCGGCGAACCGCGCGCGTCCACGGCGCGCGACGTCCTCCAGGAAGACGCGCTCGACCGGATCGAGCGCGCAGTAGCGCAGGATCTGCTCCCCGGTCGGCTCGATCACCTTCCCACCCATCGGCGAGAGACTCTATCGCCGGACACGTCCCGTTCGACCCGTTGCCGGCGCGACGGCCCCCTGGAAAGCCGTAGGCTTGCCCCCATGCCAATTCACCTGCGTGCCAACCCCGGCGACTACGCCGAAGCCTGCCTCCTGCCGGGCGACCCGCTCCGTGCGAAGTACATCGCCGAGACGTTCTTCGACGACATCGTCCAGCGCAACGGCGAGCGCGGGATGCTCGGCTACAGCGGCACGTTCAACGGCCGTCCGGTCTCCGTGCAGTCGAGCGGGATGGGCTGCCCGTCAGCCGCGATTGCGATCGAGGAGCTCGTTCAGCTCGGCGTCAAGAAGATCATGCGCGTCGGCACCTGCGGCGGCCTGCAGCCGGACATGACGATGGGCGACCTCGTGATCGCTCTGTCTGCAACGGCGGCGGACGCGACGGCGTCGCACTACGTCCTGGGCGAGCCCCACGCTCCCACCGCCGACTTCGGGCTCGTCCACGACGCGGTGCATCAGGCGAAGCACCTCGGCAAGCCGGTGCGCGTCGGCCCGATCGTCTCGAGTGACATCTTCTACCAGCCGGATCCCGACCAGGCCCGGCGCTGGTCCGAGCGCGGCATCCTCGCAGTCGAGATGGAGGCGGCCGTGCTGTTCACGCTCGGCGCATTGCGGTCGATCCAGGCGGGCTGCATGTTGATCGTGAGCGACGTCATCGTCGAAGGCGAGTTTCTCCGCATCACCGACGAGGAAATGCGGAAGGCCGTCGACGAGATGACCGAGCTCGCACTCGTCACGTTGACGGGCTCTGCCCGACAGCGCAGCTAGAGGCAGCATGGGCTCGTCCTTCGCGGAGCGAGAGAAGCGCTGCGTCTTCCTCGTCAACCCGGCCTCCGCGAACGGCTCGACCGGAAGGCGTTGGCCGCAGATCGCACGCGAGGCGGCGGCGGCGGGGCTCGAGGGTGACACGCTGTTCAGCGAGCGTCCGGGCCACCTCGGCGAGCTCGCCCGCACGGCGGCGCTCGACGGGGCCGACCTGCTCGTGGTCGTGGGTGGCGACGGATCCGTCAACGAGGTCTCGGGCGGGCTAACCGGGCTCTCGCAGGCTCCGGAGCTCGCGATCATCCCGCGCGGCACCGGACGGGACTTCATCCGCACGTTCGGGATCCCCCACGACGTCGTGGCGGCGGTACATGTCGCACTCGAGGGCGACGTGCGCACGATCGATCTCGGCCGTGTCGGCTACCGGGGCTGGGACGGCCGCGACACTGACGCCGTGTTCGCGAACGTGGCGAGCGCCGGCATGAGCGGTGCGGTGGCACAACGCGCGAACGAGACCACCAAGATGCTCGGAGGCAAGGCCTCCTACCTCTGGGCGACGTTCGCTGTCTTTGCAGGCTGGTCGGCGGTGGAGACGCGACTCGTGGTGGACGGAGAGACCCGGGTTGGGCGGATGTTCGACGTGATCGTCGCGAACGGGAGGTTCTTCGGCGGTGGCATGAAGATGTGCCCGGACGCGCTGCCGGACGACGGGCTCTTCGACGTCGTCACGATCGGGGACGTGACGAAGCGCGACCTCGTCGTGACGATGCCGAAGATCTACCGTGGCACACATCTCCCGCACCCGAAGGCGGAGGCTCTCCGCGGCCGGGTCGTCACGATCGAGACCGACGAACCGGTGCCCGTCGAGCTCGACGGCGAGCAGCCCGGCACGACCCCGGCGCGGTTCGAGGTGCTGCCGGGTGCTCTCCGCCTGCGCGTGCCACCGGCCACACGGCGCCCCCGTGCTAGTCCATGACTGAGCGCCGATGACCTCCGGCATGCCGCAGCGGATCGTCCAGCTGACCGACTGCCATCTGTTCTCGGGACCTCACGGGGACGAAAGCGGCATCGACACGTGGCCGCGGCTGCACGCCGTCCTGCAGGATCTTCGCAGGCGTACTCCGGACTTCGACCTGCTCGTCGTCACCGGGGACACGGCTCACGATGAGGCGCTCGCCACATACGAGGCCGTGCGCGAGGCGCTCGGTGAGTGGGTGCCGCGGCTCCGGATCGTCCCCGGCAATCACGACGACCGGGCGTTGCTCCGGCGTGTGTTCCCGGAGTCGTGCGGCGATGCCGGCGAGCGCTTGACGTTTCACGCCGGCTCGGCCGGCTGGCAGCTGATCGGGCTGGACTCGCAACTGACGGGTGAGACGCCGGGCGAGCTCGGCGACGAGCAGCTCGCCTGGCTGCGGAGCCGGCTGGAGGCGGTGCCCGACGTCAGCACACTGCTGTTCGTGCACCATCCGCCGATCGAGGTCGGGAGCCCGTGGCTGGACGAGATCGGGCTGCAGGACGCGGACGCTCTCGAGCGGATCCTGCACGAGTTTCCTCAGGTGCGGCTCGTCGCCTGCGGGCACGTGCACCAGGAGGGGTCCGGCTCGCTGTCCGGGGCAAGCGTGCACACGACGCCGGCCGTCGGGCCGCAGTTCCGCCCGCACACTGGCGTCTTCGAGATCGAGCCGGGGCCGCCCGGATACAGGGTGATCGAGCTGTACCCCGATGGACGGTGGTCGACCGGGGTCGTGCGCTGTGCGGCGGAGTGAGGCAAGAGGCCGAGCGGCACGGCTGCGAGCCGGAGAGGTCGCGCGCTACCTGGACGGCTTGTGTGCGCGCGCTGCGGCCGGCGGCTTCTGCGCCCGCTTGACGGCAGCGAGCTCCTGCTCGAGCTTCGCGACCCGCGCCTCGAGCGCGTCGATGCCGCGCACCTTCTTGCCGAGCTCATCGACTCCGGCCCGGAGGTCGTTGAACGCCTTCAGCGCCTTCGTGCCACCCGGTAGGTCCGCCAGCTTCGCGATCGTCTGCTCGCCACGCTCGCCGAGCTTCGCGAGCACATCGCGGTCTTTCGGGGGCGTTGTCGTCGACGCAGGCACGTTTCCATTGTAGACGATCGACGCGCACGGTCGAAATCGGGGGCGTAGGGTTGTCCGATGCCGGCCACGTTCCGTCACGCCTACGATGTCACCGTCCGCTTCGCGGAGACGGACGCGCAGGGCATCGCCCACCACGCGGCGTATGTCGTGTGGCTCGAGGTGGCGCGCGTCGCCTACCTGGCCGAGCACGCCGGTGGCTACCGGTCGCTGCAGGAGCGCGGCCTCGAAGCGCTCACCACAGCCGTTCACCTCGACTACCACCTGCCGGCGTCCTTCGACGACACGCTCACGATCCGCCTCCGCTGCGTCGACGTCCGCGGCGCGCGCTTCCGCTACGAGTACCGGATCGAGCGGGAGGGAGCGCTGGTCGCGGAGGGCTACACGGGCCACGCAACCGTGAACCGCGAGACGCACGCCCCGACCCGGGTGCCCCCGTGGTTCGCCGACGCGATCGCTACGGCTGAGTCGCCGGGGCCGTCGTAACCGTCGCAGCGACGGGGGCCGGCACGACAGCGACGGGGTCCGGCACGACAGGCTGCCCCGGAATCAGCGACCCCGGCCCGGGGCTCACAGGCTGGCCGGGGGGCTGCTCGGGAGGCTGCGGAGGCTCCTTGGTGCCGACGCGGACGACCGTCGGCTCGCCAACGTAGAAGGACCGCCACACATCGTCGTGCAGGAGCTTCCCGTCCGCCGCGGCCACGGAGCGATGCACGCTCGTCTGGCGCGGCGGCGCACCGATCTCCTCGATCACGCGCCGGCCCTTCAGCAGCGCCGGATCCTCGATCTCCTTGATCGGCACCGCCCCAGTGACGGTGAGGGGCGTGGTCTCACTCTCGACGGTGCGGTCGACCGGAGTGCCGTACAGATTGACGGTCAATGATCCGGAGCCGGCGAACGTGCGCAGCAGCAGCCACTTGCCGGTGTCGTTCGTGAACCGGAGATCGAGGTCCGGGTAGTTGACCGTGGCATCACGCCCGAGCGGGTAGTGGCTGATGTAGAGGGCATGGTTCGTGCGTTGCTCGATTCCCAGCCCCGCCTCGTAGGCCGCATTGAACACCGTCGTCGAGACCTGGCAGACGCCCCCGCCGATCCCGCTCTGAAGCTCGCCGTTGATGATCACGGGCGCCTCCTGGAAGCCCTTGGCGGCGCTGCGCTCGCCCGTCGTCTGGTTGAAGGAGAACGTGCGGCCGGGCGCGATCAGGGTGCCGTCGATCAGCCGGGCGACGAGCTGGACGTTGTTGAGCCGGCCCGGTGTGCCCCCGTACGTCGTCGTGTAGCTCGAAACGACACCATTGATCCCCATCGCGGCCGCCTGCTCGGTCGTGCGCTCCGGCAGCGCCACGCGGACAGCGAGCCGGCCCGTCCGGTTCGCCGGAGCGAACGCGGCAGCCGCCAGTGCCTTCACCGTGGCGGGCATGTCCAGCTGGAGGCCGGGCCGCGAGGGCACAAGGGCGATCTTGCCGGTCGCCGTGACCGTGAACCGGGCGTCCTGGGGCCTGCGTCCGATCCTCGCCGATAGGCGTTCGAGGTAGTCCTCGGCACCGGGCCCGGCGACCGCGACACGTGTACCGCCCCCGGACGGCAGGTCGAGCAACGCCGCGATCCGCCAGGGGGGCAGACGCCAGCGCGTCTTCTCATACGTCATGTACACGGGAGCCGAGAGCGCCGTCCGGGCCAGGCGCGCAGCGGTCGCGAGCTCTGCCTCACGCACCCTCGGCGGCGTCGAGACGACAACCAGATCGACCGGGGCGCCACGCTCGAAGGAGCCGAGCGCGCGCACGATCGTCGCCGCTGCGGCGTCCCTGTCGAGCCTGCGGCCCGACTGGCCGGGAACGATCGCGACCGCCAACCCCGTACGCCGCAGCTTCGCAGCGACGGCGGCGCGATCCACGGCCGCCGCGATCTGGTCGAGCTTGTAGTCCAGCGCCGAGGTGTAGACGCTGAGCGAGGGAGCAACCTCGGCTCCGAAGAACCTGGTGTGAAGGCGGCGGAAGCCCCGCACCGGGCCGAAGCCATCGCCCTCCGCCGTCGCGGCACGCGCGGCGGCCCTCCAGTTGGCCTTGACACCGAGCTGCGACGCAGACAGCTGGAACGAATCGGCGCCGGCCGTGAACGTGATCGGAACGCGCTCGACGGTCTCTGCCCGCTCGGAGAGCAGCCTGGTCGCCTCGCGGGCCGTGAGCCCACCGACGCCGACGCCGGCGATCTCCGTTCCGGGCGCGAGCGCCGACTGCGACCCGGCGAAGGCAACGCCGATCAGCAACGCCAGCGCGGCGAGCGCTGCGGCAACGGCCCCTGCCCTGCGCACGAGGATCCGGCGGGCCGACCGGCGGCGGCGGCGTACAGCTGGACGATAGATGGACGAATTCGAGCGCACCGGCCGCGAAGAATACCGAAGCCGCGCCGGAGGTCACACCCCGTTCAGCGGGGTCGCTCGGTCCAGCCGTGCTGCAGGTACGTCGCGACGACCTGACGCTGGATCTCGGAGGTGCCCTCGACGACCTGCAACACCTTCGCATCGCGCATCCACCTCTCCACCGGGTGGTCGCGCATCACGCCGGCACCGCCGAGCACCTGCACCGCGTCGGTCGTCACACGCATCGCCGTGTCGGCCGCGAACGCCTTTGCGTACGAGCCGAGCAGGCCGGCGTCGCGCCCCTCGTCGATGGCGCCGGCGGCACGCCACGTGAGCAGCCGGGATGCCTCGATCGCCATGCCCATCTCGGCGAGCTTGAACGAGATCCCCTGCCGTTGGATGATCGGCCGCCCGAATGCGACCCGTTCGCGCGCGTACGCAGTGGCGTACTCGAACGCGGCGCGGGCAAGGCCGACAGCGGCAGCAGCCACCT
>Ga0315275_10004663_pt1 | contig 12859 bp, 11 predicted proteins | sample YL17G03_0_MG_FD_205557 | JGI IMG/M metagenome (GOLD analysis project Ga0315275, IMG submission 205557) | Sediment microbial communities from Yellowstone Lake, YNP, Wyoming, USA - YL17G03_0 | ecosystem: Environmental > Aquatic > Freshwater > Lake > Sediment | place: USA: Wyoming | collected... | reverse complement strand
CAACCCTCCGGTGCCCATCATATCCATGACCAGCACTGCGTTAAAATTTATTTGCTCACCACCGAGGTTGCCTCCTGGCCTGCTGAGGACGTTGCTGAATTCCTGCACGGGTCCGGCTATTTCGATGATGGTCCCGGGCGGAAGGCCATTGATTATCAGCATTTTTTCTTGCGGATGGTCGTACGGACAGCCGGAAGATGGAAGCTGGACTGTGCCTGAGCCGTTATCCGGGGCAATGCAGCATCCCGCCGCGACGGTTGTGGCCGTCGCAAAAGCGGCGGTAAAAAACACTGCCAGCAATAAGAATAATTTGTTCTTCATTGTTTGGGTCTCCTAAATTGTGTTTATGAACTGGTTGGAATCGATTCACTCAAAATCACTGCTCTGTCCATTCTTTTGTCTCCTATCAAAGCAATACGTTCATGCGCTCGGGCAACCTGCCAAACAGCGGCATACAAGCCCAGCCTATCGCCTGCGTATTCGGCGCATTCCTGCAACCACCAATCATTCCCGATATTCGTCACCCTTATGCCTTTCAAAAAGTGTTACTTCAAAGCAACCGTAATGCGTTCATACTCGGCTCTAAGCGGTAGAAAGCACATATAGGAGTAAAATAGTCCTGTACCGGGCGACAAAAAAAAGACAACTACTATTCCTATAGGTACACTATAGTATATTCGGGTGTTCGCATTGTGTCAACACTTTTTTTGGGATTTTATGAGTTTTTTGGGGACATGGTTCAGGTACGGCAGTGCTTGTGCTGAGTCAGCAAGCCTTCTTGTTCTCTGTAACTGCTTCCGTAACAACGTGTTATATGTGTTTTCGGTGCCTGAACGCTTCCAAATAGTGGCGCCTTTGCACACATTTTGACTGAACTGTGCTTTTTGCGGGGGCTATTCGGTGTGGTCTGTGGAGACAGGATCGACTCGGGCAGGCGGTGGCAGGGTGGCTTGGTGGGCTGCGGTTTTTCCGGCAAGCGAGGCTGTGGAGAAGGCGATCTGGAGGTTGTAGCCGCCGGATGGGCCATCGACATTCATCACTTCGCCGGCGAAGAACAGGCCAGGGCAGAGTCTTGATTCCATTGTCGTGGGGTCGATTTCGTCGGTAGAAACGCCGCCGCGGGTGACAGTGGCCTCGGCGATGGGATGGGCGGCCTTTATGGATAAGGGCAGCCTCTTAAGCACGGCAACCAACTGCCTGCGCTGTGCTTTTTGGAGCTGTGAGGCGACGATGGCGGCAGGGACATCGCTCAGGGCGCAGAGCTTTAAGAGCAAGGCCCGATGCAGGAGTTCGGCCAGTGCGCCGGCAAGCTCCTTGCGGGGATTATCCGAGGACAGAGAAATGATGGTGCTATCAAGCTGCTGGGTCTGGTATTGGGGCATCAGGTCAACACAGATGTTGATGGGGTCCGCAGAAGCGGGCAGGAAATCGGCGATGAGCCTGCTGAGGTCGAAGACGGCCGGTCCGCCAACGCCATCGTGCGTGAACATCATTGCCCCGGCGGAGCGGAGCTTGCGGCCGCAGACTTGAGTGGTGATGACCACATATGGCACGCCGAGGCCGGCAAGCTGGGCGGGCCAAGTCTCAACGGTTACGAGAGGGACCAGGCATGGTTTAGGCTCAACAATGGTGTGGCCGAAGGCTTGCGCGAATCGGTAGCCGTCGCCGGTCGAGCCGGTGTGGGGCCAGGTGACGCCGCCGGTTGCGATGATGACGGCATTGGCCGTAATCTTGCGGGCGTTGCTCAGGAGCAGAAAGCCGGTCTGGTCTTTCGCAATGCTCTGAACCGGCCAGCCGTATAAGAAACGCACCGACAAGTCCCTGGCGTCTTCGACCAGAATCCGAAGCACATCGCTTGCGCGGTCGGTAACGGGAAAGACACAGCCATCCTTTTCCACCTTCATTTCGAGCTTGTGGCGAGCGAAATACCGGAGGAGGTCGTCAGGCGAAAGGTCGTGCAGGCTGTGACGCAGGAACCTTCCGAATGGGCCGTAGGCTTTTATGAAGTCGTCAACGGAGCCGGTGTGAGTGAGGTTGCAGCGTGTGCGGCCGGTGCGGAGGAGCTTTCTTCCTGCGCTACTGTTGGCCTCTATGAGGGCGGTTTCGGCGCCAGCCTTTGCGGCGGAGATGGCAGCCATTAGCCCGGCCGGGCCTGCTCCAATTATGCACACCTGGGTTTTCATACGCGGATTTAGATACGCTAAATCGGCGGGATTCTCAAGTGGATTCCTGTGGCGGCTTCGCTGAGCCATTTGAATAGATTCCTCGACTTCGCTCGGAATGACGCTGCGGCTTGGCTCGGAATGACCCCGCGGGGCCCTGATTGACAGCGAGGGGCTCGAGATGTTAAAGTGGTGTTATGATGCGTGCGATTGAAATTGCGGCGTTGGGGTGGGCGAGCCTGATTCTGGCGGGGTGCAACGAGCCTGCGAGCAAAGCGATGTGGGACAACGTCAAGATAGGCGACCTTGCGCCTGCAAAGCCGGGGTCGGGGGAGCAACAGATCAAGACAGCGAATATCGACGTGCATATCTACGAAGTGCCGGCGGGGGACATCGGGAAGTTAGAGGACGTGTGGGAGTCGGTATATACACGAGGCGTGCGGTTTTACAGTTATCGGGCGTTTGCGGGGAATCTGTTCAGGGCTGGGTTCGGCAAGAGATTTGGGTGGAGCGGGACGGAGGATTTACTGCGGGCTGCGGGCGGCAAGAGGATGGCGAAGATAGCGCTGCTGCTGCCGGATGGCCAGCCGCAGGATGTTACAGTGACGGGGCTGGGCAGGCCGGAAGAGCTTTCATACATTGACGCGGACCTATCGCGCGAGAAGGCGGTTATCGGGCCGGGCGTTATGTCGCTGCGGGTGACGGCGCAGAAAGTAGCGGGCGAGAGGGGCGTGTGCGAGGTGATTGGGTGTCCGGTGTTTTCGGCGCCGATGACGTCGCCGATTGAGCCGCTGACGGGGCGCGCGAGGCAGCAGGAGGTCAAGTTCACGGGGGCGGGGTTTGGGTTGAAGATGAGTCCGGATGATTTTGTGGTTTTGGGGCCGAGGCAGTATCTCAGTGAGAGGGTGACTTTGCCGGGATTGTTTTTCAGTAACTTGGATGGGACTGTGTTCCTGAGTAAAGGCAGGCCGCCGGAACGGAAGATTTCAGTGAGAGTGTTTGTGCTGGTCTGCACGGGGATCAATTATTAACTCAAACTGATCAACAATCAGTTTGAGAATGCAAAAATCAAAGTGAAAAATGCAAAACTGTGGAATCCCGACATTGTCGGGATGACTATTTTAATTATGGTTTTGTGTTCTATATGGATGATGCAGTTGTAGCGGTGACACGATGCGAGGGGTATGAAGGGCCGGGAATTGGCGAGGCGATAGAGAGGCAATTTGAGCTATTGGGCGGAATTGAAAGGTTCGTCAAGCGTGGGGACAGCGTGCTGCTCAAGCCGAACTTTATAGCGCCGCGGTCGCGGCAGCACGCGACGGAGACTCATCCGGCGGTGATATTGGAGGTTGCACGGCTGCTGAAGGATTTTGGGGCAAGGCCGTTTGTCGGCGATTCGCCGGCGTGGGCGAACGCTTATGCGTGCGCGCGGAAGCTCAAGTTGGAAGAGCCTTTGCAGAAATTGGGCGTGCCGATAGTGCAGTTGGACAGGCCCAAGTGGTGCAAGCTCAGTGAGAAAAATACAAAGGTGGGGATAAGCGAGGTCGCGCTGGAGGCAGACGTGATTATCAACCTGCCGAAGTTCAAGACGCATCAGCAGTTGGTGGCGACGTTTGCGGTGAAGAATATGTTCGGGTGCGTGAGCGGGAAGCAAAAGGCCCTGTGGCATTTTCGCAGGGGCAAGATGGAGGAGTTCTGCGAGCTGCTTATCGAGATATATAAGCACGTGGGGCCGGCGCTGACGATTATCGACGGGGTGGCGGCGATGGATGGTCGCGGGCCGATCCGCGGGAGGGACAGGAAACTTGGGTGGCTCATCGGAGGGACGGATGCGATTGCGTGCGAGAGGGTGTGCTGCGAGCTGGTTAGTATTCAGCCGCAAGAAATTCCGATTATCAGGACGGCGGAGCGGATGGGATTCGGATGCCACGAGCGAGAGCGGATCAAGACGGTCGGCGATGATTATTCGCAGGATGTATGTATGGACTTCGAGTGGCCGAAGCTGGTGCCGGTGAGGTTCTCGCTGCTGCACGTGTGCAAGAGCGTGTGCAAGCAGATTGTGTTGCTGGCGAAAGGTAAAAAGGAGCGAAAAGGAACCACAGATTTCACAGATTGACGCAGATTCGCACAGATTGAAAGAGACTGGATATGAACGTATGATGGACGACGGAAGATAGAGAATGTGCAAATTCAAAATTCCAAGCACAAATTACGAAATCCGCAGGCCCCCAGAGCCCCTGGCGGGGATGGCTGGCGCCACAAATCCGAAATTCAAATGTTCAAATGACCAAAACAGATGAATCATAAAGACGGCGGCGGGATGACCGAATAGTCGGTTATGACAACATTTCGCAAATGGCGCGACTATGAGACAGGAAGATTGCGACGGTTTTGACAGATTTCTCCACTCGCTTCGCTCGGTGGAAATGACAGAGTAGTCATAGAATTTATGAAATATGGTGGTAGGGGCAGGATAATGGATAAGACGATTAACAGACGAGAGTTTTTGCGAATTGTTGGGGCGGGGGTCGTTGGAGGGACGTGGGGGCAAAGTGCTGTAGGGGGCGTCGCCCCTTCGACCCTTCGACTGGGCTCAGGGCAGGCCTCGCTCAGGGCAGGCGTTCTGGCGACGGCTAAACGGGGTGAAGATGCGAAGGTTGTGCTGCCCGAAGGCTGGTTGGAGCCGGGGCGAGAGTTTTCACTCGGACCATTTTGGTTTTGGAACGATAAACTCTCGGAGGCGGAGATTTCGCGGCAGTTGGATGATTTTTGCGAGCACGGGGTGTATGGCTTTGTGATTCATCCGCGGGCGGGGCTGCCCAAGAGCATCGGGTGGATGAGCGAGGCCATGATCGGGCATATTCGATTCGCCATCGAGGAGGCGGCGAAGCGGGATATGTGGGTGGTGCTGTACGATGAGGGGATGTATCCGAGCGGGTCGTCGAGCGGGCAGGTTGTGGCGGAGAATCCGGCGTACCGGACGCGGGGGCTGTTTGCGATTGATTTGGATGAGGCGAAGCCAGGGACGGAATTGAGCGGGATACGGATTGCGGAGGATGGGGCGCCTCAGCTGGCTGCGGGGCAGAGCCTGGTTGCGATAGTGAAGCGGCAGAAAGACGGACACAGAATAGCGGTTGTGGATCGGGCGATTGCGGATGGATATTCGGTGATACGGGGGCTGCACTTTGTAGAGGACGACCCGCCGAGGCGGGCGGACCATAAGGAGGTGGCGGAGGATGCGCCGCCCGGCGGGGACATATTGAATCCGGAGGCGGTGCAGTGCTTTATACGCTTGGTGTATCAGCGGTATTATGATGAGTTCAAAGGGCATTTCGGCAAGACGGTGAAGGGGATATTCACGGATGAGCCGTCGTTTCTGGCGAAGCGTGCAGAGCGCGGAGCGCAGCCGGGGACGACGGGGATATTAGAGCACGTGAATTCGTATCTTGGGTACGACTTCAAGGAGCATTTGCCGGCGCTATGGTATAGCGACGAGCCGGATGCGGCGAGGTACCGGAGGGATTATCAGCAGGCGCTGCAGAACAGGCTGGAGGAGACTTTTTACGGGCAGATTTCGAAGTGGTGCGATGAGCACGGGGTAGCGCTGACGGGTCATCCGGCCCAGCCGGACGATATCGGGCATTTGCGGCATTTCCAGATACCGGGGCAGGACATTGTATGGCGGTATGTCGAGCCGGGCAAGGCGAGTGCGCTGGAGGGGGCGCAATCGACGCAGGCGAAGTGCGCATCGTCGGCGATGATTCATTTGGGGAGGCGGCGGAATGCGAATGAATACTGCGGGGCGTATGGGCACGATTTTACGTTCGAGGAGATGAAGTGGCTGACGCGGTGGCTGATTGTGCGGGGGTGCAATTTGCTTTATCCTCATGCGTTTTATTATTCTGTTCGCGGGCCGAGGATTGATGAGCGTCCGCCGGACGTTGGGCCGAGCAGCGCGTGGTGGGGGCAGTATCGGCCTTTTGCGGATTCGGTGCGGCGGCTGTGCTGGCTGAATACGGACAACAGGGGCGTGTGCGAGACGGCGATTTTGGGGCTGAATGACTATCTGCCGTGGGAGGCGGCGAAGGTGTGCTTTGAGAATCAGCGCGACTTCAATTATCTGGAGGCGCGGCATCTCTGGGAGGACGCTAAAGTTGATGAAAGCGGGATTCGCATTGCAGGGATGCACTATAAGGCGTTGATTATTGAAATGGAGGCGCCGGAGAAGGCGAAGGCGGCGTTGGATGTGCTGGAGAAGGCGGGGCGAGTGATACGATGGAGTAAAGAAAAGGGGGAGACCGCCCTGCTGTCGAGTATTGACAGGCTTGTCCAGGCAGACGTGAAGGTATCGCCTGCGTCGCGGGATTTGCGGGTGCGGCACGTTGTAAAAGACGGGAGGGATTACTATATCGTCTTTAACGAAGGAGAAGGCGAGGTTGAGGTACGGTTGGATGTTTCCGCGGGAGGGAAAGTTGAAGGTGGGCAGAACCCAGCCTACGTTGTCTTGGATGCGGAGACGGGCGAGGGTGAGGAATTCAAGAATGGCGCCCCCCTGCTGCTGCGGGCGCATGAGCTGCGGGTATTGATGGCGACAAACGCCGGGACTCAAACAGCGCGGAATCCGAAGTGGGCGAAGAAGATGGCGCTGGCGGGGGTGGGGAATTTTCATAAAGTGTCGGATGTTTTGTACCGGGGGGCACAGCCGAGCGAGAAAGGGATGAAGGAGCTGGAGAAGATGGGGATAAAGACGGTCGTGAATCTGCGGTCGTTCCATTCGGATCGGGATGAGATGCAGGGGACAAAGGTGGGATATGAGCATATCACGATGAAGGCGTGGCACGCGGAGGAAGAAGAACTGGTGCGGTTTTTGAAGATTGTCAGCGATAAGGAACGGCAGCCTGTCTTCGTGCATTGTCAATACGGGGCGGACCGGACGGGGACGATGTGCGCGGCGTACAGAATAGCCGTACAGGGGTGGACTAAGGAGGAGGCCATTGCAGAGATGACCAAAGGCGGATTTGGATTTCACGGTATCTGGGAGAACCTGGTGGAATATATTCGGAAGCTGGATGTCGAGCAGATTAGGAAGGAGGCGGGGCTGGCGGAGTGAGATGTCTGCGGCGTTGCGGGGCGATGGGAATATCGAATATCGAACAGGGAATGCCGAATTATGAAGGGCGGCCGTCCTACTACACCGTCAAGACTAATCTGAGGAGTTGTCATTGCGAAGGAGGCCGAAGGCCGGCGCGCCAATCTCAAAGCGTCTGAGGCCCGGAGATTGCTTCGTCGTTTCACTCCTCGCAATGACATCCATCGGTTGAACCTTGACAGAGTACTACGGACGACTGCTAAACGGCGGGTTTGACATTTGGAGGGTATGCGGATAGCATTCGAGCGGTGAAGAAAAAATCGGTGAATATATTGGGTATAGAGACGAGCTGCGATGAGACTGCGGCGGCGGTGGTTGCGAACGGGCGGGTAGTGAAGTCGTCGGTGGTGGCGTCGCAGACGGAGCTGCACGAGAAGTACGGCGGGGTCGTGCCGGAGATAGCATCGCGTGCGCATATCGAGCAGATATACCCGGTAATAGCGGAGGCGATAGAGCGGGCGGGAATCGGGAAGGACGAGATCGACGCGGTGGCGGTGGCGAATCAGCCGGGGCTGACGATTGCGCTGGTGGTGGGTGTGACGGCGGCGAAAACTCTTAGCTTTGCGTTGGAGAAGCCTTTGATCGCGATCAATCATCTGCACGCGCATCTGCAGTCGGCGATGTTGGCGGAGGAGGAGTTGGAGCTGCCTGCGGTTGCGCTTATCGTATCAGGGGGACATACGTGCCTTTATGACTGCGAATCGCCGTTGGAGCTGAAGCTGCTCGGCTCGACAATCGACGATGCAGCGGGCGAGGCGTTTGACAAGGTGGCGAACATATTGAAGCTGCCGTATCCGGGCGGGCCGAGCATCGAGAAGGCGGCGGCGAAGGGGAACCCGAAAGCGATTCGATTTCCGCGGTCAATGTTGGGGCCGAGGTCGCTGGATTTTTCGTTCAGCGGGGTCAAGACAGCGGTGCTCTACCACTGCCGGGGGCAGGATATGAAGGGTGAGAACCTTGTGGATTCGATGAGCGAGCAGGAGATTGCGGATATCGCGGCGTCGTTCCAGGCTGCAGTCGTCGAGGTGCTTGTGAAGAAGACGCAGCGGGCGGCTAAAAAGATTGGGGCGAGGACGGTGCTGTTAGGCGGCGGAGTGGCGGCGAACAATGAGCTTAGAAAGGCCCTGCTGGAGATGTGCGAGGCGTCAATGCCGGCGAAAAAACTATTAGTGGCGCCAAAACAGTATTGCACTGATAATGCGGTTATGGTAGCCTCTCTGGCGTATTACAAGTACAAGGCCGGGCTTTTTGCGGATTTGAGTCTCGAGCCGAAAGCGACAGGCTGAAAAACGAATTGGCCACAGAGGACCCGGCGCGGCCGTTGGCCGCAACGAAAATCCTAAACACTAAATCCGAAATCCTAAACAAATTCAAATGACCAGAACACAAAATTCAAAACAAACTGCAATTGTGGGGGTTATTTGAAAGGAAGGTGAGGTATTCGGGCTGAGCAGATAAGAGAATTGTTGGGGCAGGTCAAGGCCGGGGAGATTGGGATTGACGAGGCAATAGAGAAACTGCGTCACCTGCCGTTCGAGGATTTGGGGTTTGCGTGCGTCGATCACCATCGGCAGATCAGGCGTGGGTTTCCGGAGGTGATATTCTGTCCGGGCAAGACGAACGAGCAGATAATCAGGATATTCGAGAGCCTTGCGGCGAGGGGCAACAACGTTCTTGCGACGCGGGCGGAGGCGCACGTGTTTGAGGAGCTGGCCGGGACGGGCAAGTTCCCGAAGGCGCGATATGAAAAGGCTGCGCGGGCGATTGTCCTGGAGCAGAAGGAGCTGGAGCAGTCGAAATCGGTTCTTCCGATAGTTACGGCGGGGACGGCGGATTTGCCGGTGGCGGAGGAGGCGAGGGTGACGGCGGAGATAATGGGACAGCGGACGGAGCTGATTTGCGACGTGGGCGTGGCGGGGCTTCACAGGCTGTTCGGACATCTGCCAAAATTGCAGAAGGCAAACGTTATTATTGTGGTAGCGGGGATGGAAGGAGCACTGGCCAGTGTCGTCGGGGGACTTGTAAGCTGCCCTGTAATCGCGGTTCCGACGAGCATCGGGTACGGGTCGAGCTTCGGGGGGCTATCGGCGCTGTTGACGATGCTCAACAGTTGTTCATCCGGCGTGACGGTGGTTAATATCGACAATGGTTTTTCAGCGGCTGTCACAGCCACGCTGATAAACAAAAAAATAGAAGAAGGAAAATAAAAAAGGAGACAGAATACAGGAGACAGGAGACAGGAAACAGCAGACACAAGACTTCAGACTCAAGGCCAAAGACCATCGCTCAAAACCAAAGACTGAGAACCCCGGGGGGATAGGTGTAATACTACCCCTGCCTCACATTCTTGGGAAGACCGGTAATGGCCAGGTTTGGCCGGCGCGCCGTGAACTGGAGACTCTCTATCCCGGACGCATTCGGGTGGAACCAGCGTTGGGCGGCCTGTGAAACCTGTGTCGGAAGCTGTGCAAGGCCCTCTGTATCTTTCAACTTCTCTGTCTCGACAAGGCAAGCAAGGCCCGGGCCGTTTGGTCAACAAATTCATCCGGGTCAGTCCATGAACCATATAATGTTCGGATCAGCATTGGCAAAGGCAGCAAATGTTGCTCCAAAAACTGAAGAGGACTTCTTGCTTTGATACCAAGTTTTTCTACCGGTGGGTCACATCCGCCTTGCGGCCAGAGTTTTCCTTGATACCCGTGCGTTTTGAAGACTATCTCTTCGAGTGATGACTGATGTACAAGTATCGTCCGAAAGTCAGTCGTTATAAAGAATTCCCATCCCCCTTGAACCGCTTGGCAGATTTGCAGTGCATCGCCTTCATCTCCTAGTAACTTGCGTGCGCGCTGAAGAAGGTTAGGCACAATTGGGATAGACTCGGGCTTGCACTTTTCCAAGAAGTTGGAGTATAGCGTGTCAGCAATATCTTCAAGGAAAGCCTTCTTTTCGTCAGCGTGTGTTCCTCCGACTTGAAATCTGGAGATCTCGTCCAAAGTTGCCTCGGATGTGCCAAACTCTAATTCCCATTGATCATCCAAGTCAAGCAAATGGTAGAGAGCAACATATTCGGCTGCCCAACGAGACAGGGGGATCTTTATGTCTTGAAGGTGCACGCTGCCGCCTTGTTCACACTGCCAGAGAGGAAATGTATCGTTGAGTATGCAAGTGTCGAGATATAATTGATACATTTCTGCCTGCGGAGGTACTATCCAAATGGAATTTGTCAAGCGGCGCGGTCGCAGACGACCCAGCCAACTATGTATTATATCGTTTCCCGATAACCCCACCCTCAGGTCTTTCTTCGAGCTAATGCTCCAACTGCAATACTTCCCAAGTTCTCTTTCATCAGTGGATGCCCCGCTTGACCGACCGCCTTCTGCACCACGGACTTATGCACATACTGACAGTCCTGTTCGCTGGTGTCTTATCTACGGGTTAATTTGCGTGGCGCAGCTCGGCCTTGGCAACGCCCACCAGCGACCTCAGGGCAGCATTCACCGATTGTTCATCGGGGAAATACTTGGCAACATCCGGGGAGAGGAGGACCAAGTTCGTTCCCCGCTGGAACCGCTTCACATACTTGCCTCGCACACCACCCTTGAGTTTTGAGAGGTCGTATTCCGGGCGCAAATCGTCGCCCATTGTTTTGTTATTCGCCTTTTTCATAAGACCAAGTACATCTGGTGATATTCCTACTCTATACTTTCCAGTTAGAATAATTCCTTTATTAAGTCGCCTTTGTTCATTTTGAAATGAGCGGCGATGTCATTCAAAATCCCGCTCAACGTGCCTATTTTAAGGAATTTATGGGCGGGGATAGTGATATGGTGCTCGCCTTTGGCGGTAGTGGTAAGCCGTATATGACTGCCGGTTTGCCGGGTTATTTCATAGCCGTATTTTTTCAGGAGTTTTGCGAGTTCTACGCCGCTGATTCCCCGGGGAAGTTTCATATTGCTATCACTTCATCTTTGACTATGTGCAAACGCACAATATGGGGAACTTCCTTTGCATCAAAGTGACATTTTATCGCATCTTTGATATTTTCTTTTAACTCGTCTAACGTTTCACCTTCGGTATAAATAGAGCAACCGAGAGATTTGGCGGTGTAACCACCCTCGTCAGAATTTTCAACGATAAATATAATTTCAGTCATAATCTCTGCTAAAATCGGCGGATTCTTTTACCACTGATCCCAAACAAACTCTTCACTTTATTTTTCTATTATAAACCTTCCTATCTGCTTGTCAAATCTTTTATTGACCATATCGTGCATTATTTGTAATATGCCGTGCGAAACGAGTTTGTATGCAGTTGATAGAAACGATACCCAAACTGAAACCACGCCCGGCGGAAGCGCATAAGGGCGACTTTGGCAAGGTCTGCATTATCGCCGGCAGCGTGGGGATGAGCGGAGCGGCGGCTCTTGCGGGTCGCAGCGCGCTGCGTGCGGGGGCGGGGCTTGTGCGTGTGGCGACGCCGAAGAGCATCCTGCCGATAGTGGCTTCGATAGAGCCGTCGTTCACGACTTTGCCGTTGGCGGAGGATGGCGCGGGGCGGATATCGGTCAAGGCGATGCGTGCGATTCTCGATGCTGCGGGTGAAAACGACGCGATGGCGTTCGGGCCGGGCGTGGGGATAAGCGGGGAGCTTCGAGCGATTATAGAGAAACTTATAGAGCAGGATGGATTGAGGTTGGTGATTGATGCGGACGGTCTGAACAACCTGGCGGGGCTGGGGGATTGGCCTTCCAGGCTCAGAGCGAGAGCGGTTCTGACGCCGCATCCGGGCGAAATGAAGAGATTGTGGGCGGGGCTTTTTAGAGAGGCGCTGCCTGATGAGCGGCGGGAACAGGCCGTGCAATTGGCGCAGCGGGCCGGGACGGTCGTAGTCCTTAAAGGCGCGGGGACGGTTGTTACGGACGGCGAGAAGGTTTATATCAATAAGACGGGCAATCCGGGGATGGCGACGGCGGGGTCGGGGGACGTTCTGACGGGGGTGATAACCTCGCTGCTCGGGCAGGGATTAAGCGATTTTGATGCGGGGGTTTTGGGCGTTTATGTGCACGGATTAGCGGGTGACATTGCAGCAGAGAAGATGGGCCAAGTCAGCCTGATTGCAACTGACATTGCAGATGCGCTGGGCGAGGCGTTTAAGAGAATAATGTAGTGGGGACCGCAGAGCAGTTTGCAGAGTTGATGTGGGCGGGCTTGCCGGCGGCCGTTAGACAGAATGGAGATTGACAATGGGACAGGAAGTAAAGGAGTTTTTTGAGAAGTTTCAACGCGACGCGGCGAAGATGAAGCAGGAAGTCCCCGATGCGATTAACGGTTTTTCGGGCCTGTTCGCCAAGGTGATGGCGGACGGGGCTATCTCGCTTCTGGAAAAAGAGTTCGTTGCGTTGGGGATAGCGGTGGCGATTCAGTGCACACCGTGCATCAGACTTCACGTGAAGAAGTGCCTTGATGCGGGGGCGACGAAGGAACAGGTGCTTGAAGCGGCGTCGGTCGCAGTGATGATGGGCGGCGGGCCGGCCTACACGCACATACCG
>Ga0315275_10004661_pt1 | contig 12862 bp, 7 predicted proteins | sample YL17G03_0_MG_FD_205557 | JGI IMG/M metagenome (GOLD analysis project Ga0315275, IMG submission 205557) | Sediment microbial communities from Yellowstone Lake, YNP, Wyoming, USA - YL17G03_0 | ecosystem: Environmental > Aquatic > Freshwater > Lake > Sediment | place: USA: Wyoming | collected... | reverse complement strand
ATGCCTTTAAGCGAGCCGAAGTAGTTGAGCACCGCCGTAACCGTCATTTTGCGGTAGAGCCCGCGTTCCTCGGGCATGTAGCCGACGCGGTCGCGAGCGGGTGACGACGCCGGTTCACCAAACAGCCGAATCGTCCCGCTATCCGGCCGGATGATGTCCATAATCATCCGAAGCGTCGTGGTCTTGCCGGCCCCGTTCGGGCCCAAGAAGCCATACACGCACCCTTGCGGCACGCGAACGCTCAGCTCATCCACGGCCCGGACCGCTCCGAACGACTTGCACACGTTCTCCAACTCTATCGCATACATGGGTCGTGCTCTGCTCGTGCTTAGCCTATACTCTCTATTCCGCCGGGTGACAGCGGCAAGCGCCGGCTTGCCGATGGTTTGCCCATCCGCCATCGGCAAAGCCTTCGGCCTTGCCGCTGCCACCCGCTCTTGCAGCTTGCACCAACCTAATCTCAAGGATTTGGGACATTCTCAACAAATTCGGCCGTACCACCGAGCAAATGACAATGCTCAGACTGAATCGTGAATCTCCCCCGTGGATTCGTCAATTCTCCGGGACGAGGACGATGCGCCGCAGGTTGATGGCTTTCCAGGTTTGCGCATCGCTTGGACGGACGCTTACAACCTGCTCACCGGCCTGTCTGATCTCGATCGTGCCCACGGCGAATTCCTCGAACTTGTCCCAGACCCCGGTCGCAGGCACCTTGGCCATCAACTTCTGACCGGCCGCCTCGACCGTAATCGAGACGCCCGAATGCACCGTGGCGCAACTGGCGGCGATCTTGAACTTCCCCGGCTGCTTGACGTTCACCTTCCACGACGCCCAGTCCTTCGCATTGTCCCAGAATCCGATATTGGGCCGGCCGCCGCGGGTTTCCTCTCTGAGATTGCCGTGCAGGTCGGCGGTATCCGGAGCCAGGGTGTATTTGCCGGAGGCGTCGGGCTGGACGATGGCGCTCGGCACCGGTGCGGCCAGTTCGGGCTTGAAGCCCCGAAGGTCCTCGCCGGAGATCTTGAAAGCCGCCGCGAAATCGCACGGCTTCTGCGCAGGCAGTTGAATCGTCAGGCCATTGGTGTCATGCGTCCATTTCAGTGTGCCGCGATAGCCCAAGAGCTTCACATCGGTGATCTTGCCGGTCACGCCCGGCAGCTTGGCCAACGAGCGGATCGTGACCTGCCCTTCCGTCGGCCAGCCCATGACGAACGCGTAAAGGGTCCCGTCGCCCTTCGTCGTGAAGCGAATGTCCTTGGCGGTGTAGGCGAAGTCCTCCTTGAACTTGCCGCCCGCGGTACGGACCGGGCCTTCGCCGTGGATCAGCCAGGGCCGGGTGCCGTAGATGGCCTCGCCGTTGAGGGCGATCCAGTCGGCCATCTGGGCGAGAACCTGCTCGGCTTCCCGGTCGAGCGAGCCGTCGGGCCGCTGCACGACGTTGATCAGGAGATTGCCGTTCTTGCTGACGATGTCCACGAGCATGTGGATCACCCAGTCGGTGCCGCGATACTTCCAGTTCTTGTTGTAGTACCAGTCGCCGATGGAGGTGTCGGTCTGCCAGGGCGTCGGGCGGATGCCGGGCATGACGCCGCGTTCGAGGTCGTCGATCCACATGCCCTTGGAATCCTGCTTGCAGGTGTAGACCACCTGGGGCTTGCCGCCGTGCCTCTGGGCGTCGGCATTGTAGAAATGGGCGATCAGGCTGCGGCCGACTTCATTGCCGAAGGGCACGCCGCCGTCGGTGTACAGCAGGTCGGGGTGGTACATGTCCACCAGTTCCTTGATACGGTCGAACCACTGCTGTTGCCAGCGGGGGTTGTTGCTGTACCATTGGTTGTCGCCGGGTTCGGCGGAGAAATGGTACAGATCCTGGTACTTGGGGTCCGCCCCGTCGTAAGGCACGCCGGCCTGGGGACCTGTCTTGTCGGACTTGTGGCTGTCCTGGAACCAGGTGAAGCTGGCGCCCAGGTGCTCCGAGACGCCGAACTGCATGCCGTATTTCTTCGCCGCCTTCTGCCAATCGCCGACCACGTCGCGCTTCGGGCCCATGTTGACGGCATTCCACTTGTGAAGCTGCGAGTTCCACAGATAGAAGTTGTCGTGGTGCGAGCCCATGCTGACGAAATAGCGGGCGCCGGCTTTCTTATAGAGAGCCATCAGCCGGTCCGGGTCCCACTTTTCCGCCTTCCAGAGCGGGATGATGTCCTTGTAGCCGTTCGTGGAGGAAGGACCGTAGGTCTCCAGGTGATGCTTGTACTGCATGTGTCCTTGGACGTACATGTGCTTGGCATACCAGTCGCCCATCATGGGCACCGCCTGCGGTCCCCAATGCGCCCACATGCCGAGCTTGGCGTCGCGGAACCACTCGGGGCACTGGTACTGCGTGAACGATTCGAACTCCGGCTTGAACGGCCCCGGGGCGATAGGCAGATTAAGCTTCTTCGGAGGCTGCTGTGCGGCCCACAAGCCGCCGGCCACCAGGATGCACACCCCAAACAGTCCGGCCAGCCGGAGCCTATTGGCATTCATGCTCTTCATGACGGTCCCCTTTCTCTCGAATTCGTCTTCACTTGCTCGGCCGCGAAACTCGTCCGAGGGTCCGTGCAATTCTAACCGCCAAATGACCGAGCAGCAAACGAAAGACGCGTCTGATGGCCTACCTGACTTGGAGGACGAGCTCGCGGCCCTGAACGTGACCCAGCGTGATGTCCTGCGACAGAGGATGGATGCCGGGACTCAGATTGAGCGACAGGACATCCCGGAGCGATCCCGCCGATCCTGCGGTGCTGAATCCAGGTCCGCCAACCGTGGCCCCGCCTGTTCGAATCCGGACCATCCACCGAAGGATGTTCTCAGAGGCGGGCTGGAGCTTGATCAAATCCGCCACGAAGACCACTTGGGCGGTCATGAGACCTGTCTTGGGCTCGGGGTCGCCGGTGGCGTGATCCAGACCGCCTTTTTCCGAAATGCTCACGACCCTCATGCCGGGCGCCGTGATCGTGATCCGCTTGACGAGCACAAGGTCATCATCGACCACATCCTCCACGACGGCTCGAAACGACCCGGCCGGAATCGGCTCTTGTTTCTCCCGACATCCCACAGACAGCAACAGCAAGCCCGCCACCACAACAGAAGGAATCAGGCATGACGGTACATTCTCCTTCACTTCTTCTTTCTCCTTGTGCCACCTGCCAAGGCGTCTTCCTGCCCGCTACGCCGGCGCAGATAGACAACCTCTATACCCATACAGACGCGGCCGTGCCCGGAGTGTCTCGAATAAACGGACTGCCAATGGAGACGGCAAGGTGCGTCACGTCGAACCTAAGACGGCGGGCGCTATGTTTACGCTTGCGTAGTCGTGTCTGGTGTGGACTTATCGAGATGGGCCTCCGTTCTATCGGATGTCGGCGATGTCGCTTTTCGGTTCGCCGACGAGGTAGATTCGGTTTTTGCCGCTGCCCTTGGCGTCGCGCAGGGCCAGGTCGGCCCGCTCGAAGAGCTGCTGGACGGTGGTGCCGTCGCGGGGGAAACTCGCCAGGCCGCCGCTGATGGTCAGGACGCCCCGCCCGTCGGGACCGAGGAGGCGCAGATCAGCGTTGCCGAATTCCTTCTGGAATCGCCGGGCGACGAGGATCGCCTCGCTGGGATGCTCGGCTGAGGCGGACCGTCTCTCCCGCTCGATCTCGCCGGCCGTTCTGTTGGGATCGTCCCAGAAGACGACGGCGAACTCGTCGCCGCCGATGCGGCCGACCACGTCGTGGGTCCGGCAGCACCGCCGCATCAGGATAGCCGCCTGCCGCAGAATCTCGTCGCCGGTCGGGTGGCCGTAGACGTCGTTGTAGTGCTTGAAATCGTCGATGTCGAAAACGAGCAGTGTGACGCGTCCCTTCGTCTGCCGGGCATGTTCCAAGATCTGCCGGGCGAACTCCCAAATGTAGCGGCGGTTCTTCAGGCCGGTCAGATCGTCCGTCGTCGCCAGCCGCTCCAGATGCCGGATCCTCTGCTCCAGCTTGGCAAGTTCCGGAGGCGGGAGGACGGAGGACGGAGGACGGCTGTCCCCCGCAATCTGTCTTCCATCCTCCGGCTCTTGGCTCACGCCGGCGTGCGAGCACAAACTCGCCAGGCACGTCGGGCAGACGAGATAGGCGTCCGCCCGTTTCTCGTCATCCGGACCGGCTACAAACCGTCGCGCCATCGGCTCTTCATGCATCTGGGCCAGCAGAAGGATTCTTGCTCGCGTGCCTTTGCGGAGCGCTTGCAACGCCGGGCCGAGCTGATGGGCGGTCCCCTCCATCACGACGCCGACCGCCGCAAACCGGCCGCGCGCGGCGGCATCGATCCCCTCCAGGATATTCGCGCGCACCTCACACGGATACCGGTCCACGTGAGCGGCGTCCAGCAAGGCCGTGCTGATATCGCCGATCAGCAGCACCCGGCCCCCGTCCACCGGCGAAGTTGCCGCATTCACCACCCTGTCCATCTGTCACCTGCCTACCCCAGCAGCGCGTTGAGCTCCGCCTCCGTCGCCCGCAGATCCTCATACACCGTGCCCGGGGTGTCGTGCGAGAGGCGTTTCGTCTGCGACGCGTTCCGCGCACGCGGCGAGCCACCCTGTCCGGCCATCGCGAGCCATTCCCTCAGAACGCCCCCGACCTCTTGCACGTCGCCGATCACCGAGGCGCCGGCCCGCAGCGCCGCGAGCATGGCCCGCCGCTTCGCCGAGCTGCTCTTGTCGAGCAGACAGCAGCATTGGACCGCATGGGCCGAGGCAATCGAGAAAAACGCACCATTTTCCCTCGTTAATTCTCTTATGCCGCCAAGGACCAGGACGCGTCGGCCGACCTGCCCGGCGAGGCCCACGACCGCCGAATACACATCGTCGCACGGCACGGCATCGATCGCCCATTCCCGCGCCAGTCGAACCGTCGTCCGCACGAATTCACTGCCCGGGGCGCCCACCACAACCACACACGAACCAAGACCCGAATTGCCTTTTGCCGTCACGGAACACCCTGCCTACTCGTCATCACCCGTCGGCCCGTCTGCCGTAGGGCCAAACGTCCTTCTCTATCGTACCGAGGGCCGGCCCAAAATGCAAAATGAAGTTCCCCGTCGAATGGGCGCGTGCCGGACGTGGGCCGCAAGGCATCCTCGACGATCTACTCGGGCCGGGGCAGGTTCTCCAGGTTCTGCCTGGCCCGCGAGGCATAGAAGCTCTCGGGGTACAGGCTCAGAAAGCTGTTCAGCGTGTCCCGGGCCAGCATGAGGTTCTCCCGCTTCAATTCCCTGGCGTACAGCCCGATATTCAGCCGCGTCAGCTCGTACAGCGCCTGCAAGCCCCCATCGGTGTTCTGATACTGCCGGCTCAATTCGCTCAGACGCTGAGCCCGGTGCTGATCGTCGGCGATCAGCTTGGCCTTCGCCAGCAGGATATTGTCGCGCAATCCATCTTTCTCGCCCGTCTGCGCCAGCAGCCGGTCAAGCTCTTGCTCGTACTCCAGGCTGTAGGGGTTGAGCATCACGAATCGGGCCAGCCGCTCCCGAGCGCCCTCGGCCCCCGCCAGATTCTCGTCGCTGATGAGGGTTTGCAGCTCATAGATGCGTCCCTGCAACTCCTGGAGTTTCGTTGGCGTCATCACCGTGTCCGGCGGGCGACGAAACGCGCTGAACAAGCTGTCGCTCGGCGCGGACGGCGGCTTCGGCTGACGCGCCAGATGCGATCGAACGATCTCATCGGCCTCGACGAGAATGGCCCTGGCCTCCTGCAGCCCTTTCTTGCCCACGAGAAGCCTGGCCGCACGCCAGCGGGCCTCCGCCGATTCCGGGCTCTTGCCGGGATCGTTGCACAGACGCAGCCAGGTCCGCGACGACCCCCTCGGATAATCGCTGTAGAAGTGAAGCATCTCGTCCTGGGCGATCCGCCGCAGGTCCGGGCTGTACTCGTTCAGAGTCGCCTTGTAGTAGAGAGCGATCGCCATGCGACGGCTCCGGGACCTCCGTTCGCCGATTCTCCGATGCACGACCGCCGGCATCCACCAGGGCTTGGGCGGATGGATGAACCAGTCGTACTGTGCGTTCAGCTCCTTTCTCTTGTCCTCGTACTGCAGTTCATCGGACGCGATGAACCACTCCGGCCATGCGTCGTCGCGAGCCAGGTTGCTCTGAATCTCTTTCTTCATCTCCTCCCGCAACGGGATGATCTCGGTCGGATAGAAGAACGTCTTGCGGTACTCCTTCTCCGTCGGGTCGGTGATCGTCTTGTCCAGCGCCTCGCGGATGCTGTGATCGCGAAATTCCGGGACCTCCTCCGGGTTGTTCCGGGCCACGTAGAGCTGATAATCCAGATCATCGAAGCCGATCTTCCATCCAAACACGGCAATCGCCAGCAGCAGGGTCGTGGTCGTGAAGGTCCAGACCAGCCCCGGCTTGTAGCGGGTGTAGTGGCCGATGGCCAACACCAATCCGGCGATGGTCATGCCCGTCAGCCATGCCCAGATCCAGGGAGCGAAGGAGAACCCCCATTCGAGCAGCTCCACTCCGCGCGCCCCGCCGAACGCCCCCCAATAGATCAGTTGCGGAGCCATGCACAAAGCAATCGCGATGATGCGGGACCGGAATCGCAATGGCCGGGCCGCCGCCGCAAAGCAGCTCACGATAAGGAATACGGCGAAGCCCGGCAGATTCGCCAAGAAGAACACTGCCAGAATAAAGATGAAGCTGTACCCGAAGCTCATCAACTGCGCCACGAGCACGGGGACCACGGCCATGATCCCCATCAGCAGACCCAGGACGATGATCTGCCAGGGGTACTCGAAGATGCTGACGCCGGTGATTGTGGCCCCGCCCAGATCGCGGAAATCGGGGATGCCCTGCGCTTCGAAGTCAAAGGACCAGAACGTCCCCGTCACGATCCGCGACCAGAACAGGCACGCCAGACAGAACATGAAGGCGGCCAGCAGCCAGTAGAACTGCACGTTTCTGTGACTGTAGTGAAGTGTGGGACCGATGGCCAGGAGCGTTTTCGGTGTCTTCGGCGACTTTTCGAGCTCTGGTGCCATTTACGATTTTCTATTTACGATCTACGATTGAAGATTGACCGGTGTCACGCGAGGCGCGCCCCACGGCCGCGCGGTGCCCCAGCGCCGGTCCCAAGCATCAAATAGTAGATAGTAAATCTCAAACAGTAAATCCGTTACGTTCCTTCGCCGCTGGAGGTCAGGTAGGCCACCTGTTCCGGCGTCAGCGTGTCGATGGCGAGCCCCATCGCCTTGAGCTTCAACCGGCAGACCTGGTCCTCGATCTCCGACGGTACGTCGTGGACCTTGACTTCGAGCTTGCCGGCGTGCTTGCAGACCCACTCGGCCTGCAGGGCCTGCGTCGCGAAGCTCATATCCATCACGCTGGCGGGATGTCCTTCCGCCGCCGCCAGGTTGATCAATCGGCCCTCGGCCAGGAGATAGATGCGTTTGTTGCGGCCGATGACATATTCATCGACGTGATTTCGCACGCCGCGGTTGATCTTGCGGCTCATCTTGGCCAGGCCGGGAATGTCGATCTCGACATTGAAATGCCCGCTGTTGGCAACTACCGCACGGTCCTTCATCACGCGGAAATGCTCCGGCCGAATCACATGCTTATCGCCGGTCAGCGTCACGAACACGTCCCCGACCTTGGCAGCCTCTTTCATCGGCATGACCAAAAAGCCTTCCATCGCCGCCTCCAGCGCCTTGATTGGATCGACCTCAGTGACAATTGTGATCGCCCCCATCCCGCGGACCCGCATGGCGAAGCCCCGGCCGCACCAGCCGTAGCCGGCCACGACCACCTTGGTCCCCGCCACCAGAAAGTCCGTCGAGCGAATGATGCCGTCTACGGTGGATTGCCCCGTGCCGTAGCGGTTGTCGAACAGGTACTTGCTCTTGGCGTCATTGACCGCGATCACCGGGAATTTCAGTCTGCCTTCCTCGTCCATCGCCCGCAGGCGAATCACGCCGGTGGTCGTCTCCTCCATGCTCGCGATGATCCGGCCGGCATCCTGCTTGCGCTTCCTGTGCATCTCGTTGACCAGGTCCGCCCCGTCGTCGAACGTGATCACCGGCTGATGGTCGATCGCCGCGTTGATGTGCCTGTAGTAGGTCGCCCGATTCTCGCCCCGAATGGCGAAAACTGGAATCCCGAAGTCCTTCACCAGAGAAGCGGCCACGTCGTCCTGCGTGCTCAACGGGTTCGAGGCGCACAGGACCGCGTTGGCCCCACCTGCCTTGAGCGCCCGCGCCAGGTTGGCGGTTTCCGCCGTGATGTGCAGACACGCGGCGATGTTTTTGCCCTTGAGCGGCCTGGTCCTCGCGAACCGCTCGCGAATCGCCGCCAGCACCGGCATATCGTTATCCGCCCACAGAATCCGGCGCTTGCCTTCCGACGCCAACGCCATATCGGCCACATCGTACTTCATCCACCATTCCTTTCAAATCCCAGTCCAAATGGTGAATTTTACGTCAACACGGCCTCCCCTGCAACCTTTTCTTCCAAGGCCGCGGATGTAAGCATGAATGCCCTGCGGTGGAGCAGTGCGTGATACGCACCCTAGCGGCTGGAATTCACTAAGTGGTCTTAGGCGAAAACCCTATACTACGTAGTTGGGCAGCAACGAGCCGATAGGCGAAAGGAGAAAACAAAATGGCAGATAGCCCTGAAACGCCGGCGGAGTTACCGCCGAGGCGGCAACGCAATCCTCGGGACATTCTCAATCTATTGTGCGTGCTGGCATGGGCAGCCGCCGTACTCGCGCTTTACGTCCATCTACCACTCTTTTGGCAGCGCACCACGGGCTATGGCAACTTAGGTGCCAATCCCAAATTGTTCGTCTTCCTCATGGCCTTCATCCTCTTTCTCGTGGTTCTCGGTTCCGTGTGGGTCAAGATCGGCAAGAGGTCACCCCGGCCGGGCAAATCGAGACTTGGTACTGTGTGCATTGTGCTCGCCGCATCTGTCGCGGTGGGTATGCTGGCGTTTCATGGGGCATATGCCGCTTACGCGAACTATCTGCACGACAGATCTTGCCTCGCAAAACTGAGGTTTAAGGATGTTGCCAGCGCAACGTATCCGGGAGACCGCTGCACGCTCGTGACGAGAATAAAGACACCCTCGGTCAATGGCATAGCGTACATAGACAAAGGACCGGCGGTTCTCCTGATTGCCGGAGAGACAGCCTGGCCTGCGGACGTGCAGGTGCCGGTGCGCATCCTGGAATATGGTGGAGGCTCAACACCGCAACCAGGCTTCGGTGTTGAAAACAGGAGATGGATCGGGATGGGAGGTGTGAAAGCGCCAATAGAGCATCTCGACGTGGAACTTGCGATTCCCGAGGATGATGTCGAGATACCTTTCCGAGTCACCGGATGCATCGAGATCAAGGCCACCTTCCCGGTCCTGGCCTCGCAGACCACGTACAAAGTCGTTCATGATGGCCAGATGCAAACCCAAGAGGTGTCATTCTGGGTCGTCCCGAAGAGAATGAAGTCCGAGATGCTCCGCGAACTGCACATGTACAAACGAACCAGTATGCTGATCCCGACATTGTTACTGGCGTGCTCGTCTCTGATTCCCATTTTCTTCGTAAGAGTGTACCCTACCGTTGCGTAATCTCTACGGATGGCACATGGGCTGAAGAATATCTTGGGACATTTCTGGAAAGGCGTATTAACACGCGAAGAAACGCGGTGGGCAGAGCCCATTACCGCTGCCGCCCGGCTCGGCCCCCCGTGGCGAAACAACGCAAGACCCACACAACAGTCCGCCGCCACCTGGACATGGGCAGAGAGGGGCTCCGTCATCCTGAGGCGAAGCCGGGTGCCATGTCTATGCCTCGTAGACATGTCTGATTCGATGGACAACACATGCTTCCGCAAGCGTAAGCATCGCACCCAGCAATTGCCGACATTGCTCGTCGAAACTCATAAAGGCAAGATGTGGCCCCCTTACCGTGCAGGCACCTTTCACTGGACCGGCAATTCATAGGCCCCGAGGTCCACAACCTGCGGGTATCGCGGGGCATCGGCCACACCGGTGTTCGCCGTGCCAGGATGGTCCACGAAGCGGGGCTTGGCATCCAGATCGAAAGGTATGCGTTCCAGCCGATCGGCGTTCGCATTCAAGTCGTCGACGTCGGCGGGGACAGCGGTATCGTTCCCGGCATCGACGCACGACGATCCCGCCCGCAGGTGCAGATCATCGTCTTTGGTGCCGGCCACCTTGTCGGGTCCCGCGGCGTCCTGGAAGCGCGGATCGCCATCGATGTTGCCGGCACCCCACGTGACCGTCACGGTTCCTTTGCGTACGATCCCCGGGGAGCCGCCCGGCACATCGCAGTACAGCACCATCAATTCTGCACGAGTTGTGGCTGTCCCGGTCAAGGCAATCTGTGCATCCGTGACACCGGCCTGGCCCCAGAGAATGCTATTGGCCAGCGACACCACGGCCTGGCTCACGGCCAGAGCTTGTCCGGCCTGCTTGCCCTCGGCGATGTTGCGGCTGAACGTGCAATTGGTCAACGCGCCCGTACCCTGGGCCACCATCACCGCCCCGCCATCGACGAATGCCAGATTGCCGCTGAATACGCTGTTGATGATTCGGAGGCTCTGGCCGGCCCCGAACACCGCGCCGCCCAAGCCGTGAGCCGCATTGCCGAGGAAGCGACACCCCGTCGCCCGGCAATCGCTGCCCTCGTCACTGTAGACGGCCCCGCCATCCCAGGACCCGTTGGCATGGAACGTGCAATCGACCAGCACGCTGTTGCTGTCCTGGCAGTACAGTCCCCCACCCTGCATGCCCGCCTGGTCGTCCTGGAACACGCAGTCCACAAGAGTCGGCCGGCTTTCCATGCTGTGCAAGCCGCCTCCCTGCCCGCCGGCCCAGTTGCTGATGAATATGCACTCCGACAGCATAGGCTCGGACAGGTAGCAGGAGATCCCGGCGCCCCAGCCCCAGCCTTCCAGGGCATCCCCGGAGAGCTGGCCCGCGCGATTGGTCCGGATCGTGCATTGAGAGATGACCGGACTGCCGCGAACCAGATGGATGCCGGCCCCTTCGAGGCTGTTGCCGGCGGTGACAGTGACGCCTTCGAGCAGAGTGGTGCGATCCGCATTCCAGAGGCTCACCACGTGAAGGCTGTTGTCCGTGCGTGACAGCTCGCTGTAAAGGTCAAAGGACTCCCGCACCGGCTTGTCATCGCCTTTCAGATCCCCGCTCAGGACAGTTTCGTAGACCGCAATATCACGTTTGTTCGGGTCGGACTGTGCCAGGCCGGCATAGCCCCCTTTGACCCGGACGCCGCTTCTGATCTCGAATGTGGCCGAGCGGTCTCCGGCAAGCACGTTCTTCCCCCCATCCGGCTTATACACGCCCTGGGCGACCCAGATCTCATTGCCCACCTGCGCCGCATCCAGGGCATCCTGCAGGGACGCGAACGCGTTCTTCCAGCTCGAGCCGTCCTTCGTGCTAACCGCCCGGCTGTCCACGTAGATCTGCGTGCGCAAGAAGTTCGCGACGAGCGTGTAGTGGGCATCCACCACCACCGTGGTCTGTGCAGCGCCGGGGTCAGCGACCCGTCCGGCGTCCACAGCGCTGCCCGTCCAGCGCAGGAAGTGATACCCCTTCAGCGGCGTGGCCACCAGGGCGACGGTTGCCCCCGGGGCGTACCGAAGCGTGCCCTGCCCGGGCGAGCTTACCTGGCCCCCCGCCGTGGAGCTGATGGCCACAGAACGGTAGTCCGTGGACTGCGTGCCAAGATTCATCCAGGCGGTTTCAACCCCATCGGCGTTGCACGCCTTGACGCGGTAGGTATACGCGGTGTTGGGCAGCAAACCGGCGTTATCCCAGGCGGTGGCCGTGATCCAGCCGGAGTTCACGCCGGCCGTGACGTTCTCACAAAGATACCGGGTACCGGCGGGATTTCCGTTGGCCCCCCACCGTGCCTGGATGCTGGCGAGGGTGACGGCGGCAAAACCGGCCGAGGCCGGGACATTGGCTTGCGTGCAAATGTAGGCCGTCTCACAGTACGGGGTCTGCACCGCATCGCCGTTGCGGGCCTTGACCTGCAGGCCGTAAAGGCGGTTCGGCAAAAGCCCGTCGCTGGTCCAAAAGGTGTTGTCCCGGCGCCACGGCGACGCCTGGCCCGTGGTGATGTTCTCGAGCAGCAGGCCCGACTCCCCCCGGTCCAAGCCGGAGGGAGAGTTCTGCGACCGCGCCTGAATGCTGGTGGCCGTGATGGTCCCAAAGGCAATCCCGGTGGGCGTCTCAATGGCCGAATAGCTCTGGGTCGCAGCGGATAACGCCGTTTCGACCCCATCGCCATTGCGGGCTTTGACTTGGTAGGTATACCGGACGTTGGGGGACAAACCCGTATCGAGCCATTGGGTCCCGGGCGTCCAGCCGGAATTCGCACCGGTGACAGTGTTCTGGCACCAGTACTGGGTGCCCGCCGGATTGCCGTTGGAGCCCCAGTAAGCAAGGAGCTGGCTGATGGTCACATTCGAGAAGCCAACGACCGTGGGGTCCATGGCCAGCGTGTAAACGCGGCTCTCGTCGCAGAACGGCGTGCGGTCGCCATCGCCGTTGCGGGCCTGCGCCCGGAACGAGTACCGGGTGTTCGGCAGCAGCCCGTCACTCAGCCAGAGGGCATTGTCCCGCTGCCAGACGGACAACTGCCCGGCGGTGACGTTCTCCAGCTTCAGGCCGGACTGCCCACGGCTCAATCCCGACGGGGTGTTGCTCGCCTTGACGCGAATGCTGCTTGCAGCGATCTCGCCAAACGTGACGCCCGCAGGGGTCTCGATATCCGTATACTGATACCGCACGGGCGAGT
>Ga0315275_10004657_pt1 | contig 12864 bp, 10 predicted proteins | sample YL17G03_0_MG_FD_205557 | JGI IMG/M metagenome (GOLD analysis project Ga0315275, IMG submission 205557) | Sediment microbial communities from Yellowstone Lake, YNP, Wyoming, USA - YL17G03_0 | ecosystem: Environmental > Aquatic > Freshwater > Lake > Sediment | place: USA: Wyoming | collected... | reverse complement strand
CCTTCTGCATCTTCGATAGAAATGAGAACCTTTTTTTCCTCGCGCGCGACCGCCTCGGAATCAAGCCGCTCTATTACTATTACAACGCCGGGCGGTTCATATTCGGCTCAGAATTGAAGGTCTTCCTGAAAAGCGACATCAAAAGACAGGTCAGCCAAGCGGCCCTGAACCACTACCTGCTTTTCGGCTATACGCCATCGGCCCAATCCATCCTGGAAGATGTCAGGAAGGTCGTGCCTGGCTCGTACCTTATCTACGACCTCGCGGCCAAAAAGATAACTGAGAACGCGCGCTACTGGTCGCTGTCGTTCGACGGCGATGCTTCCATCACAGAGCAGCAGGCTAAGCGCGAAATCGCAGAGAGGCTCGAACAAAGCGTAAAGGCCCAGCTCGTCGCCGATGTGCCTCTGGGGGCGTTTTTGTCCGGCGGCGTTGACAGCTCCATAATAGTCGCCCTTATGAGAAAGTACGTCAAGGAGCTGAACACCTTCTCGATAAAGTTCGACCGGCCAGGCTACGATGAATCGAAGTACGCAAAAATAGTCTCGGATATGTTCCGGACCCGGCATCACGAAATCGAGTTCAACGCCGAGAGCGTAAGGGACCTGATTGAGCAATTGCCCTATTATTACGATGAGCCTTTCGGCGACTCCTCGATGATACCGACCTGCCTTGTCTGTCGCGTCGCCAGGAAGCACGTCACCGTCTCTCTATCGGGAACCGGAGGCGATGAATTATTCGCAGGCTACCCGCGGTATCTCCAGTTCGGCGTGCTAAAGAAGCTGAATCGGTTGCCCGCGCCCGCCAAGAAAATACTGAGTCTCTCCGTGCGGACCCTTAATACCTTGCTCCGAAACGATATGCTCAACAAGCTCCAGACCTTCCTCGGCCCGAAGGAGCAGACCTGGGAGATTTACCTCAAGTTGTTCAGCTATATGTTTCGCGGCGGCGACGAGCAAAGCCGGGACCTCGCCGAATTCAGCCGCTTCGCCGCACACTTCGCGCACGAAAACGGTGTCACCAACGCCCTGAGCTTCGACACGAACGAGTATCTGCCCGACTGTCTGCTGACAAAGGAGGACAGGGCGTCAATGGCGGTGAGTCTCGAGGTCCGGGTCCCATTTTTGGATCATACGTTTGTGGAATTTGCCGCGAGGATTCCTCCGGAGCTGAAACTCAAAGGGCTGGATAAGAAACATATCCTCAAGAAGGCCTTCCGCGATATTCTGCCGCACGAAATCCTGTATCGCAAAAAGATGGGCTTCGGCGTCCCGCTGGCGCACTATTTCAGGGACGAGCTGCGGGATTTTGCTCGCACGGAGGTTTTTGCCGAGCCGACATTTGACTATTACGACCGGGATTTTCTGATGAAATTATGGCAAAAACACCAGAGGCGCTCTGCCGACTACTCCCGACTCTTCTGGAGCATTATGATGTTCAACCTCTGGAACAAAAAATGGATGGGCTAACTGACCAGACGTCCGAGGTTGTTGAAGTCTGTCCCAAAGAAAATGCGGCCCCGCGTATAGCTCGTTCGCAATGCTATCTAATCGGGCGCATCGTCTTTGCCATCGCTTCTGGTATAGACCCGCCGGCGGGTAACCTGGCTATCCAGTCGCAATTTACAGCCCAAATATGTGAACGACCGGGCGACAAGCGCCGTCGCACGCGGAAATATGGTCAGTATGTACGCTGCAGCACGCCAATACCAGGGGAAAAGACCCGCGAACTGTTGAATAATCGCGCGGGCATCGGGCTTGAAGCCGTGATAAATGGTTGTCACGAGGCTCTTTCGCAGGATTTTTTTTGCCAGCGGCGTGAATTCCGCCAGCATTCCCCGGTCCTGCGCCAACTTCAAATGCCGGGCTACTAATTCTCTGGCGTCTTCGCCCCGTTTGCCGGCCAGGTGGCGTCTTACTGCCGCAATATCAAGGGCATCAAGGTGCATCATTGCCAGCGGCTGCGCCAGATAACCTATGCGCGGGAAGCTATAGGCAATTCGCCACCACATATCGAAGTCGGCGCACAGCAGCCAGCACGAGTCGAAGAAGCCAGCTTGCTCAAATACCTCTTTGTGAATCACCATTGTCGTTGTTATCGGGCTGCAACCCTTCTGCCCTACAGCCGTAAAGAAGTTCTCAAAATAATCGAGGCCCGCCAGCGCTTTTTGAAGCGATGTGACGTTACCGACGGCGTCACGGCGGCCAAGACAGGACCTGTAATAGTTGGCCCCGCACCATCGCAGGGCAGGATTCCTGTCGAACAGTTTCATCTGAAGCTCCAACTTCTGCGGCAGCCATTCGTCATCGTGGTCGAGGAACGCTATCCAGTCGCCTTTGGCGGCGCGGATGCCGGTATTTCTTGCAGGGCCGTCGCCCGCGTTTTCCTGGTAGATGTAGCGGACCTTGCCGGCGTAGCTTCTGACTATGTCGGCCGTATTATCCGTGGAGCCATCGTCAACGACGATGACTTCATAGTCCCGGTACGTCTGGGCCAGGACACTATCTATTGTTCGCTTGATGAATCCGCCGGCGTTATATGCAGGTATGACAACACTAATCACGGCCAACTCTTTCCGTTTAATTTCAACAGCTCACAGCAAGGGTGCAAAATCCGGGAACTCCCGGGGCGACATCGAAAGACCTTGTAAGCATCTTATTTGCTCTGCTGCATCGGCCTGGCAACGCACGCAAAGTGGTGATAGATCGTGTCCTTGAACCTGTTAAGCAGCAGCACATTGACGAATTTGACTAACCTGCTGACCATCGAAGGGTCAGGCTCTTTGCCTTCAATTGTCAACAGTTCGTATCCCAGGGCCGGAAACATCTTCAACAGACTCTTGTAGGTAAAGAACCGCAAGTGTGTCCTGTCAAGTATGCCGAAGTCCTTATAATCCCAGTTTCCGCGCATGACCAAATCAAAAAGAATACGACAGTACCTGACGTTGGGAAAAGATGCCACCAAAACGCCTCCGGCGGTCAGCTTCTGCTTAATATCCAGCAGCAGACTGTACGGGTCCGGCAGGTGCTCGAGAATATCGTTGCAGATGACGCAGTCAAAGTACCTGTCCGGCACGTCCGGCAGACAGCGAGCTACATCCGCAACTATTACCTTATCGAGCTTCGTAGCGGCTATCTGCGCGGCCCGACTGTTTATTTCCACACCCCAGCACTCCGCATTGAACTTATTTTTTATCAGCGTGGAGAAATTACCTTCCGCACAGCCCAGGTCCAGAGTCTTGCTCACATTCTGGGGAATGTATTTCAGCATCTCCTCGCGGCTCTGCCGGAAGTAGGCTGCCGGCCGGGCCGACACATCACTGGCCGACTTGTCCATATCATCCAACCTCAAGCACGATCCTCTGCACAGGCAGCGACGACAATCACAGGCCCAACATTTTCTTGAGCTTGACTCTGTAGTAGATCTCAATTGTAACTGCCCGGCACAAATATGCAAGCACCGTGGCCGTCGCCGCCCCGAGCATACCCATCGCCGGAACCAGCAACACATCCAAAAGCAGATTCAGCAGCACCTGGAAAAGGTTGACCGTCTGGGCAAACTTATAGACCTTCAGAACGTTTAGAATCGGGTCGTAGAATATGGAATACGATATGGCCACTACGGCTATCAGCAGAACACGCAGAACGAGCACAGACTCACTGTAAACCTCCGAGTACAGTCGGAAAATGTAGGGCGCAGCGACGAAAACGAGCACAATACCAATGAAAGCGAGAACGAGTATCCTGGGCCTCTTGCTGTAGAGATACTGCCTCATTTTTGTCCGGTCGTTTATATTTTGACTGAGAAACGGCAAGAAGTAGCTGCCCAGGATTGTAATCAGGATAGCAACCCCTTTGAACAACTGGTATCCGAGGTTGTAAACGCCGATATCGTCCATCGACACGAAGTATCTTAGAACGAGATTGTCACCCCAGTTTATGAAGTAAACTGCAGTGACTCCAACGAACACCCACCTGGTGAAGTCAAATATCCGGCGAAGATACTGGGCGTCCAAGTCGAACGGGAGGAGCAGTTTGAAATCGACCGCTCGTATGAAAAGGACGACCACAAGGGCGGACGACGCGAAATGTATCAGAAAAACCATTCGCAGGTTTATCCTGTCCAACAAATACAATGCGACAAGGAGGGCCAGACTGGCCGAGCCGAACACCAGCTCGGCGAGCGAATTCGTGACCCTCTGATCCAGCGCCATAAAAAGGTTGCACAAAGTTGTCTTCACGGCAAGCCCCGCAAAGGCCAGCAGAACAAAAAACAAATCGCCGCGATTGATCCCGGCAAACGCCATAATGTATCTGCCGAGGAGAAGTGACATAGCGGCGAAAAGAAACAGACTCAAGATCAGGAACGTCAATTGAACCGAGAAAGTCTTGTTTATCCTGCCCCGGGCAAGCTTTTCCTGGTTTGCGAATATAATGAACGGCACCTGGGAAGATGAGATCAGCAACGCCGAGAAGAAGAACACCACCATTCTCGCCAGAGAATAACTGGCGAATAGCCCGGGCGAGAAGAACTTGGCGACTATCAGCGGCGCAACCATCCCAAGGGTCTCGCCCAATGCCCGTATGGAGGTGAACGTGATCAGGGCTTTGCCCTGCCTGAGCTCGCGCCCAATTCTTGTCACTATGATATTCACGTCACGCAGCAATTCAGCGCCACCGGATTCTCTTAAACAAACTCACTTCCGTCGGGTGAGTAATCAATTTGACCAGACACGTGCGCAGCTTTCCGGGAACTCTGCGCCGGCGTTTCTTCCAGTCGCCGAGCTTTGTTGTAAAACCCCGCGTCTGCTCACGGGACAAAGGACCCTTGAAACCAACTCCTACAACCGTATGCGGGAACTGCCGATCTCCGGCGAAATCCACGAAGCACCAATCAAACGGTTTGAGAAGCGACCTGAAGCCCTCCGGTGTGAAACGCCAATAGTCGTGCGGATAATCGTGGATGGGGAATTTCATGACCGAACTGATGACAAGAATGCCATTGGGTTTGAGTATCCGGTGGGCCTCCTCTACCGCTTTCCTTGCGAACTCCACATGCTCAAGCGTATCGAGGATCAGGACTGTCCCAGCCGACTCCGCGGGCAGGTCTATGGCGTGAAGGTTTATAACCAGGTCCACGCCGGGCCCTTCCCGCATGTCACAGCCGATATATCCTTTGCCTTCAAAAATGGGCCGGAGGTCCGCAAAACCCTCCTGGCCCGGCACCTGCAGCGAACCGAACTCGTAAATTGGCTCCGATACAGGGAGCGTCTCGGCGACAATCCCCACGAATTCCTTTATCGACTCACGCATGCGATTTCAGATACCTTCTTTTCTATTGCTTGGTGCACCGCCCGAAGAGGCACCACCTACTTCGGAATTATCTGTTCGGGCGCGTTATCCTGTCAAGTACCCTTTTCTGTCTCACCGGCGGGGCAGTTAAGTCCGCAGCGCGCAACACAAGGTGCCTTTTGGCTGCATTCCTTCAGAAAACGATACGCATTTCTCAGGAATACTGCAAAAACGCGCTAAGATTCGCTTGACAGAACAGAACGGGTCATGGTAACATAAGTACATTGGAAAAGCTTAGGTAGGAGGCCTGCCGTTTCTGATCCTGTATTGACAGTAAGTTTGTCCAGTTTTGAAGGAGGTAGGGTAAATGAGAAGAAGAGCATATCTACTGCTGGTGGCGGCTGTGGGTCTGTCTGCACCGGCTCTGGCCACCTGGACAGACCCCGTGCCGGTAACAGAAGTGAATATCCAGCCAGGCGAAGACTGGGCGCCTTTTTTAGCATTTGACGGGCTTAGTCTGTACTTTTCCAGAGTCGATACGCCGACTTCCTATCATGGCCGGATATACCAGGCCATCCGGGACGTCCCATCCGGACCGTTTACCTCGGTAAGAGAGATAAGCGAATTGAACCGTCCGGCCAACCATGTTCTGGCACCTTGGGTGTCCCCTGACAACCTGAGGATGTATTATCACACAGAGGAAGCCACAGGATGGTATATCAGAGTAAGCGAACGAGCTTCAGTTGATAGCCCCTGGCCACAGGGTGTAGTCCTCTCAGAATTGAATGCGCTGGGCAAATACATTCAAGTACCGAGGCTCACCCCGGACGAACTAACCATTTTCTTCCATGGCTCTGATATCCCCGACAGAGTGGGCCAGCACGACATCTGGATGGCGACGCGCCCCGAGAAGAACGCGCCATTCGGCGACGTGACGAACCTCGCTGGGGTCAATTCAGCGTTCCACGATGTGCATCCGTTTGTTTGGGCGGATGGCCTCGAGTTATACTTCTCGTCTGATCGAAATGGGGCTTTTCAACTGTTCCGAGCCACCAGAGATTCCTTAGACAGCCTTTTTGGCAACGTCGAACATCTGTCATTCTTTGATGTTGCCGGTGGTCACAGCAATTTTCCGTGCCTCAGCAATGATGGTATGGCCTTTTACTTTATGGGCCAGCCCGGAGGAAGATCTACGCGAGACATCTACGTCTCATACACACCTGAGCCGGGGACGTTGCTGCTGCTTGGACTTGGTGCGGCGATAGTAAGAGGAAGGCGCTCGGGCGCAGCGCCTGACAGAAAAGACCGGTTGCCTTTGAGGCGGTGTCGATAGTGAGTTTCTGGTGTTCTGAAGGAGGTAAGGGTAATGAGAATCAAGATTAGTATGCTGCTGGCGGCGGCACTCGGTCTGTCTGCGCCGGCTCTGGCGACCTGGACCACGCCCGTGCCGGTTACGGAGGTGAATCTCGAAACGGGCTGCGATGGTGGGCCATTCCTCTCGTTTGACAGGCTGACCCTCTATTTCTCTAGGTGGGACACCGACGAATTCTACTACGGGCGGATATACCGGGCCACCCGGGACATCCCATCCGGCCCGTTTACGTTGGTGACAGAGGTAAGCGAATTGAATCGGCCCGCTACGCACGTCCTGGGGGCGTGGGTCTCGCCCGATAACCTGCGGATGTACTACCACATCGAATCATCGAGCGGATGGGACCTGATGTTCACTGAGCGCTCCGGCGTTGGCGACTTGTGGCCTCAAGGTATCAGCGTCTCTGATCTGAACGTTCTGGGTACGTATCTTCAACTGCCAAGACTTACGCCCGACGAATTGACTATCTTTTTCAATGCAAGGAATATGGCCGGAGGAGAGGGCCAGCATGATCTCTGGATGGCGACCAGAGCAGACACGCACTCTCCATTTGGCAACGTCAGAAATCTCAGCGACATAAATACAGGGGCGAACGAGGCGCACGCATTTCCTTCACTGGATGACCTTGAACTGTATTTTGCTTCCGACCGTAACGGCGAGTTCCAGGCATTTAAGGCCTCGAGAGAATCCTTGGACGACCCGTTTGGCAGCATTGAGCACCTGGTCTTTTTGGATACGGCGGGCGGGTACACCGGAGGTCCTGCCTTGAGCAGCGATGGGACTGCCATATATTTTGTAAGACAGGGCGGCGGAGCGCGAACGCCGGATATCTACGTCTCATACATACCTGAGCCGGGGACGTTTCTGCTGCTCGGCATCGGGGCGGTGATGCTCTGGAATAAGCGCTCGCAAGGCACGGCCTAAAAAAGAAGGGCTTCTACGCCGAGGAGAACATTCAGGATTGGCGAACGGCAGGCGCCAAGCGCGCAGTCCCGTCAGACGTGTTCTGGGGCCCGGCTTATGGAGAACGCCCGGCTCAGCTCCACCACTTTGGCTGTGGTCTGATCTCTGAGATGGTCATGCTCTTTCAACCGGCCAATGTGGGGCGGCGCCCACGGCTACTGTCCCGCCAGTGACGGCAAAGTCATATACACGGACGCTCTTTTGGTGAAAACCGCCCTCAAGCCCGTCAAGCTTGACATAAGCGGCAAGCCCCAGGCAAGCTCAGGCACGCCTAAACACGCCTGACTTGTTAAAAGCCGCCGAAAAACGGCTTTCTTTACTACGCCCGGCAGGAATCGAACACCCCCCACTGGCGCTATCAAAAACGCCGATTCAACAGGAGCGGTGTGCAAAATCCGGCGCACAGTCTGCACCGAAACATGCTTCTGACCCGGACATTGCCGAGATCGTAGCCGTCTGGCCGGGGCTGCCGGGGCATATCAAGGCCGCAATCCACGCACTAATCGAAACCTCAAGAGACAACCGGAAAGGCAGGACCGAACAATGAACGAGATCACCAAAGGCGACGGCAATCTGGCAGGAATATAAGCTGTCTTGATGACTTGACGTGTTGAACTCGAGGCCACGATTGTGGTATTATTGACCGTGTTGAGTGCAGAAGTACCGATTGTGACGTTAATGGCAAATCCCGGATGAAGCATCTCACAATAGTCATTCCCTGGCTTATGTTCCTCAACTTGGCCGACGCAGTATCGCCACGGATTGAGTTCACAGGTCTGGCTCGAAACGATGTCCTCGAAATCGTCATCACCGCCGGTAAAGTCAACATCGGCAAACAGATTCCCTACAACAAACAGCCCGGCGACACCGTTAGAGAGTCCGGACACAACCGGTACTTGTTCCGCCAGGGCAAAAAGATAGGCGTCCTGGTCGGCAAAGACAGCGAAATCCTCACACCTTTCGACACATTCGAAGGCCGATACCTCGACACATCCTGGACCGACAAGAAAACGAGCTACTCGATCACCTCATCATCAGACACCCACTATCAGCAGGTGACCCACCCGTCGGCCGTTTACCGCAAACACGCCCCGACAGGGGTCGCACGAGTCGACGACTGGAAATTCAGCTCGCCGATTGAATACCACATCTATCTTGTCCTGCCCTACCCGCTGCAGGACCGCGCCGATTACAGGATTTCATTCCAGGGCGATACACTCCCAATGCAGAAACTGACCTTCGACCCGCTCAAGAACCCAAGTCTGGCCATCCACGTCTCGCAAATAGGATTCCATCCCGAAGACCCCGCCAAAGTAGCATTCGTCTCCTGCTGGACAGGCAGTGGAGGTGGGCTCGACTATCCCGAAGACCTGACCTTCCACCTCATCGACGACAAGACCGACGCAATAGTCTACACAGGCCGCATCGACTCCGTCAAGCCCGCCGACGAGAACGACGAGGACGCTTACAAACGCAACTTCAATCTCACAAACGTCTACAGAATCGAATTCAGCGACTTCAAACACCCGGGCAGATACAGACTCTGTATCCAGGGCATAGGCTGTTCGCATCCCTTCGACATCGCCCCGAGCGTCTGGACGGACGCGTTCCGCACTTCGCTCCGCGGCTTCTACCACCAGCGAAGTGGCATTGCTATAGGTCCCCCCTACACCGACTTCAAACGCCCGCGCTCGTTCTATCCCGATGACCGCGTCAAGATATACGCCTCAACCACACGGCTCATGGACACCCGCAACGGCCTGAGCACCTCCGACCCCTCGAACTTCCGTAACCTCGTCGCCGGCAAGACCGACCAACTCGTCGAAAACGCATGGGGTGGCTACATGGACGCCGGCGACTGGGACCGCCGCATCCAGCACCTGATCTCGTCACTCTACCTGCTCGACCTCGTCGAACACGTGGGCAATCGCATCTCGGCTGTATCCCTCAACATCCCCGAATCCAAAAACGACCTGCCCGACGTCGTCGACGAAGCCCTCTTCAACATAGACTGTTATCGCCGAATGCAGACGCCCGAAGGCGGCATCCGCGGCGGAATCGAATCCGAAGAGCATCCCAACCTGGGCGAGGCCAGTTGGCAGGAATCGCTCACGGTCATGGCCTACGAACCGGGCAGCTGGTCCAGCTTCTACTACGCAGGCGTCGCGGCCAAAGCTGCTTTCGTGCTCAAGTCCCTCGGACACAACGACACTGCAGCAATCTACGAGCAAAGCGCAATCCGCGCCATGAAATGGGCCGAAAACGACTACGCCAAACGAACTGACAGACCGTCCTCCTACACTGTCAACGGCATAAAGATCGACCGTATGGACGATCACATAGACGTTCGAGACATGCGAAACTACGCCGCCGCCGAACTCTTCCGCCTGACAGGTGACCCCCAATGGAATGACATCTTCGTCAAGACAACCATGCTCAACAAACCCGACGCCGTTCTCTACCTCTGGCAGAGCCATGAGCAGCGTCAAGGAGCCTGGGCCTATGTCAACGTCAAATGCCCAGGCGTCAACGTGAATCTCCAGCAATACTGCCGCGACGCCATCCTCAGAGAAGCCCGCGACCGCATCAACACCCAGTCGAGAACAGCATTTCGATGGACCAAGAACGACTGGGCGCCTCCCACCGCCTGCCTGAGTGTCTCCGACTCCGTTAGTCTCGTCCGCGCCCACATTCTCACAGGCGATCCCGAATACCTACGTGCAATCGTCCTGTCGTGCCAGATGGGCGGAGGCGCCAATCCGCTGAACCTCTGCTACACCACCCACGTAGGTGACAAGTGGCCACAGAGTCCGCTACACCTCGATTCGCGCCATACCGGACAACTACCGCCCGAAGGCCTCACTGTTTTTGGCCCAGTCGCCGTAACAGCCGATGACCCCTTCATCAAGGCTGTCATCAGGCCCCATTGCTATCCCGCCCCCGAGAAATGGCCCATCATGGAGGCTTACTGGGACGTCTTCTGGTATCCGATGATGTGCGAATTCACAATTCATCACCCGATGGCCTGCAACGCATACACCTGGGGATACCTCGCCGGCCTCGAAACCAGATAGCCCCCCACCACTCGACTTCAAGGACGCTGCCATGCAGGCCAGATGCGGCTGGCCCGCCGACGACGAGTTAATGGTCGCCTACCACGACACCGAATGGGGCGTGCCGCTGCATGACGATCATAAACTCTTCGAGTTCCTGCTCCTCGACAACGCCCAGACAGGTTCGAAGGGGTTCAAACCCTCGACCTTCGGATCGACAGTCCGAGATTCGCGCCATAACCCCTTTATTTACAATTGGTTACAGTGCGTTTTTTGGCCAAAAATGAGAGTTACAAGTCGATAACATGTGAATAGCAAGTGGTAATACAGTGGTGATACACTGACAACTGACACTTTTACTGACACCACTTGGTGATATGAGATACCGTTTCTCCGTGCCTTGAGGCCGGTCTTGACCACGCACAGACGGACGCATTCTCACGTGCCGCACGGATCCCGGCCACCCGAAAGCCACACGGGGGCGATCGTCCTCAAAGACCGATGATGCCAATGGGTGAGGTCGTTTTCCAGCGGCCGCGGGTGAAATCGGGGAAGTCTATCGGACTGCTTCGGTGGGCCACCGATTTCTCACTCAATTCCGTGATGCAGCTCCACGTGGCGGCATCGTACACGTCGATGTCCGGTGCCGTACCGGTCCGCATCGCCTTGATCAGGCGGTACAGCGTCATCCAGTCGGCGCCGCCGTGCCCGCCACGAGTCAGGGCCTTCTCGCCCCATGCCTTCCAGAGCGGACTTTCGAACTGCTTGTAGTAGTCGTCCATCGGTTCCCAGGTAACGCTCTTCAGGCTGCGTCCCTCGATGTAGATCTGGTCCAAGGTGGCCGAGTAGATGCCCATGGTGCCCTGCACGCGATAGATCAGATCGTAGGGCCTGGGCAGCTTAGTGTCATAGTAGAGGGTGACGGTCTGCCCGCTGACGGTCCGGATGAGGCTGGTGTTGATGTCGGCGTCACGGTTGCCCCGCGTACCGTCGGCGCTCATGGAGACGAGGTAGTCGAAGCGGTTGCTGCGGTTGATGTCCATCCATTGGGCGACCGGGCCGATGGGGTGCGTCGGATAAGCGTTGGCCAGGCGGACCTTGTCGTCCCGCACGCGGGCGGCCGTGCCAGCGTCGGACCCAATGTAGTGCTGGTATCCCGCCTCGCAGTGGCGAAGCTCGCCGAACAGACCCCTCCGCAACATGTTATGAACCAGCATGACGTTGCGGAAGTAGCAACAGTTCTCCAATATCACGCAATATCTTTGCGTTGTCTCCGCCGTCTCGACCAATTGCCAACACTCCTCGACGGTCTCTGCGGCTGGGACCTCGGTGGCCGCGTGCTTGCCGGCCGCCATGGCCGCCACGGAGATCGGCACATGCCATTTCCAGGGCCGCACAGCATTGATGACCAGGTCCAACTCCTCGGTCTCACAAAGGCGCTTGAAGTCGGTCTCGCCACGAGAATACCCATTCGGCCTGGGCTGTCCGGCAGCGGTCACCATATCCTGCGCGTTAACAACGCGATTCTCGATGACGTCACAGACTGCCTTGACTTCAACCCCTTCCAGGTCCAGCAAGACCTTCAGCAGTACGGTCCCCCGCGAGCCGATGCCCACCAGTCCGACACGCACTTTGCCCATAGCTTGAGCCTCCACATCGGAGGCTACAGCTGCGAGTGATTCCCCGCCAATGGACAACCCCGTCACTGCTGCCACTCCGATCTTCAGAAAATCCCTGCGATCGTGTTCTTCCTTCATGATCTTTCTCCTCATCAACATCCGAACATGGCCTGCAGACCCGGACTTCATCCTACAGCCACAACTCAAACGCAGGCATGGTTTTGTCGGCCACTCATGTTATCCTCTGGACTTTTCGAACTCAAGCAGCGTTCTGAAAATCTTGCGGTTATTTCTGTACCTTTTCAAGCTTGGCAAGATGGTCGCGACTGCTAGAAATGGCCCTTGGTGCTCAGATCTGATGTCTCGTTTTGGCATTCCAGAGTACCTATCTCTGGGAATGAAATGAGATCATAACTGGACAAACGGCTAGGCGCGGATCTGAACCGCCGACACACGGATTTTCAGTCCGTACTTCTCAAAACAGGCATTTCTAACTACTTGAAAATAAACAACTTATAAACACTAATTTGACAGAAAAACAGGAATTAGACAACAATATGACTAAG
>Ga0315275_10004656_pt1 | contig 12864 bp, 8 predicted proteins | sample YL17G03_0_MG_FD_205557 | JGI IMG/M metagenome (GOLD analysis project Ga0315275, IMG submission 205557) | Sediment microbial communities from Yellowstone Lake, YNP, Wyoming, USA - YL17G03_0 | ecosystem: Environmental > Aquatic > Freshwater > Lake > Sediment | place: USA: Wyoming | collected... | reverse complement strand
ACCGCAGGTCGAGCCAACCTATCCCGATGTGATCGAATATCTCGGCGCCAAGCTAATCGGTTGGGATGCGGGCATTTCCCTTACCGGTGCGATAGACCGTACTCGTCTCGATGAGATTCCCCTTTTTCGGCGAGCGGTAGATGTGCTCCGCACATGTGAGGAGCTCCGGCGAGCGAAAGCTTTCGATGAGACAGTCAAAGCGAAATTACGTGAGCCTGGAAAAGAATTCTCGCTGTTTCGCGATGACGGCGGAAAGTGGCGATTCCGCCCGGCTCATTATGACTCGCATACAGCCTCGTGTTTGGAGCCCTGGAGCCTTTCATGGACGGCGAGAAACCCCTTCGGCGACCAACCCGTGAAGTTTCGCCTTGAAGCCCTCATGTCCGCAGGTTCGTATGATGATGGGAACAACATAGTCTTGGCCGATCTTTCAGACCCGAACCAGTTTGCAGGGGCACCGCATACGGCCAACGGAGTGACAGTGGTACTGGCCAAGACACCGAATGGAACGCAGCAGGCGGGCATATTCACTGCGACAAGTTCAGGCAAGGTTCCCCGCAACGCGGCGTGGGCCAGACTGGACCGTAAATTCACACCGAATCTCAATCTGAAGGACCATCAGGCTATAGGCGTTTGGATTGAGGGAGATGGCAAAGCGCAGATCATTGCCATCCGCCTCGAAAGTCCTCACCACATCTCGTATGGTGCGGTTGCGGATCATTACATCGATGTTGACTTCACGGGTCGGCGACTGTTTACACTCATCGAAACAGAATCAGCCCGCTGGAGCGACTACGTGTGGGATGACGGCAAATGGCTCTACAACGTTTACCGTGAGACGATCAACTTCGGCACGGTTGAATCCCTCAGCGTTTGGTACAACAACCTTCCGGATGGCCAAAATGCAGAGTGTACCATCGGCCCCGTTAAAGCAATGCCGATGGTTGCCTGTACGGTGAAGAATCCCACAATAGCAGTCAATGGCAAGACAATAGTCCTGCCGGTCGAGATGCCGTCGGGCAGTTACCTGGAATTCAGCGGAGACAATGACTGCGTGCTCTACGGGTCGACAGGTGAGGTGCTCACAAAAGTGATACCAGATGGGGTTATTCCTGTTTTCTCAGCTGGCGAGAATCAGATACGGTTCTCATGCAACACAGTAGACGGACCGGCCCCGCGCGTGAAACTCACAATAATCTCTCATGGCGAACCTCTTTAAGAACATCCCATCAGATGGTCAAGTGGTAGCGAGACGCCCAGACTTGAGTGCGAGCCGGCAGCACTTTTGAGAACATTTTTGAGAACATTATCATGTGAAATAATCAAATAAAGTCCTCTATAACGCAGAGGGTGTGTGTTTTAGTGGATTATTTGGTATGTTTAAGTGCCTATGAATCAAGCACTTACAAGACGCAAAAAATGAAGCGTCGTAACACCTTGAAATTATGAGACTTACGATTTTGCCCTGCATCATTCTTTGGGAGCAGGAGGCCGCTGGTTCGAATCCAGTCACCCCGATTTGTAAGGGTGCTCTGCGCAAGCACTTATGGCGTTTCTGCCCGCTCTGCGATTCTCGTCTTTTTCGTTTTGTGGCAGTTTTTGTGGCAAACCAACTACGTTCAGGGTGACATTTTCCCTTTGGGGTGCCCACAAACCTCGATGCTGGGCCAGAAATGCAGATGTTCCACTTGCTTCTATGACTTCCTGCGCATTAGGCAGGAGGTCAGATGATAAACAGCACCTGAAGTCTGGGCCAGGAATTGACCCAAGTAGGAGTGGCAGACAATCAATCCGCGTGTCTGGTTGGTATGCTCCCTTGGACTATGGCCTGGAGGCTGTGAAGGGCGGAGTAAAAGTGCAGCGCCTGGCGGACACAACAACGCCTGACCAACGGACTTCTTATCCGTTTTCCTCCTGGCGTGTGCGTTTATAACTCGTTGCATAACGGGTATATAGGGCAGAAGCGATCTTGCTGCGTGCCTGTATGTCTCCAGTGTGTCTCTGCCCACCTTATACAAGGCTTGTCAGGTCGAGACCAATGCTGCATAATTGAAGGGGTGTTGTATCCTATGAATCCGGGGTGTCACAATATAATGATCTCGCGAAGGCAGTTCTTGAAAACAGCTGCGGCCACTGGAGTGGTGTGGCCAGCTATGTTAGCATTGAGCGAGAACAAGCCGAAAGTACCCACTCGATTCACACTGAGCATAAAACGCCTGATGCTCCGCCACACCTGGACGATCTCGCGCAACTCAAGCGATTTCAAAGACAACATATTTGTACGCATCGAGCGTGATGGTGTGGTGGGCTGGGGTGAGGCAGCGCCTAATGTCCGCTACGGTGAGAGTGTAGAACAGACTCTCGCTGTTCTGCAACTGGCTAAAGGCCTCTTCGAATCCGGCGACTGGTTCCACTACGTGGATATGCAGAAGCACTGGGAAAGCATTATCAAGGACCAACGTTGTGCTGGAGCGGCTTTGGACATGGCGATACTGGACTGGATCGGTCGGAAGCTCGATGTGCCGCTGTGCCGTTTTTGGGGGCTGGACGGACACAAGACAGCTATTACCTCATTTTCCATAGGTATCGACACCCCCGAAGTTGTACGGCAGAAGGTGAAGGAGGCGGCGGACTTCCCAATCCTGAAGATCAAGGTCGGCCGGGACAACGACGCAGAGACTTTGGCTGCTGTGCGAGAGGTAACCAATCGGCCGCTCCGCGTGGATGCCAACGAAGCTTGGCGTGACAAGGGGGTGGCCCTCGAGAAGATCCGCTGGCTGCAGGGTCTTGGTGTTGAATTGATCGAGCAGCCCTTACCGGCCGATATGATCGAGGAGACGGCTTGGCTGCGAGAGCAGGTGGACATCCCGATTATCGCCGATGAGGCGGTCAGATGCGCCTCCGACATCCCGCGGTTAGCTGGGGCTTACGACGGCATCAACATCAAGCTAATGAAAGCTGGAGGCATCCAAGAGGCAATCCGGATGATCCACGTGGCTCGTGCACTGGGCATGAAGGTCATGCTTGGTTGCATGATTGAGAGCTCATTAGCCATATCCGCTGCTGCGCATCTGGGCCCGCTGGCAGATTATGCTGATCTGGACGGTCATCTGCTGATCTCTAACGATCCGTTTCTTGGTGTCGCTGTGGAGCAAGGCAGGTTGATACTCAACAATCTTCCGGGCTTGGGTGTCAGCGAACGACCCGTGCTATAGCACGCCATAGCCAATAGACCCTGGTACCGTGCAACAGGGATAACTGGCAGGTAACAGAGCAGACCGAGGACGGAGTTGAAGAGGTCAGTGCATGCGTGTTCAAGGGCAGTATCACTTCCTGCCTCAGAGGAGTAACGGATTATATAACCTATAAACTTTGGCATTACTATCGCTGAGTTTTGGTATAGCAGCATTCGTAGCTGAGGCAAGGGGAATAGTAAGAATAATTGTCGCTATCAACAGGGATTTCTTCTTGAGTTGAGATATGTTGCAGGTCGCTGGCAGATGGATTATAATCACTATTGTTTACACAGAAGTCTGAACTACATGGCTCCTGCTGCGTTTGGGGCGATGTGGCAATCTTCCGATTCCGCTAAGCTTCATCGGAAGATTGAGATAGAAGATGATGAGGAAATACTCTCATATGAGGTGGACCAAAAATAAGGGGCAGATCACTCCAGCGACACTGTGGTTACAATGTTGGTACCCTGAAATGATGGGTTTCTGGGGCAGGACTCAGTCACAGGAGGAAACATCATGAGACGCTTGAATTCGACCGAGGCCTGTCAGACCGTCGCCCCCTTGATGCGACTGGGACGAAAGCTCGCCTGGGGCTGTCAGGCGTGGCTATGGGCTTGTATGAGCCTTTATGCCCAGGACCTGCCACAGTTTCGTGAGCATGTCATCAGCGTGGATTTGAAGTACGGGTATCAGCTTGTTGCCGCAGACTTGAACAAGGATGGCAGGGAGGATCTGATCGCCGTCGATGAGGCAGCAACCGAACTCGTCTGGTTCGAGAATCGGCATCCAACATGGGAACGGCACGTGCTGACGGACAATGTCCCGCGGCCACTGAACGCCGACTGCTGGGACATCGACGCAGACGGTATTCCTGAGGTGATCCTCGCATACCGGTTCGAATCAGATCCACAGAAGAGCGTCGGTAACGTCGTGCTGTTGAAGAGCGGCGACGATGTGCGACGGCCATGGGCGGCCCGGGAGATCGACCGAGTGCCAACGGCGCACCGCGTACGTTGGATCGACCCGGAGGGTGATGGCAAGAAGGTGCTTCTCGTGGCGCCGGTGGTCGGGACGAGATACCCGCCAGCCTACGACGATCCTGTGCCGATCTATCTCTATCGGCCGGGTGAATGGAAACGTGAAACCCTTTCCACCGACCCGCGCGGAATACTACACGCAATCCACCCGGTGAACTGGGATGGCGGCGCACGGCAGCAGTTGCTCACGGCGTGTTATCTGGGGCTGCACCGGATTGAGTTCAGTGGCAACAAGTGGATTACAACGCCCATCTCCAAGGGGGATCCGCGCCCCTGTCCCTTGTGCGGCAGCGGCGAGGTGCGTCTGGGTTACCTTGGCCACGACCGCTTTCTGGCTGCTATCGAGCCGTGGCATGGAAATCAACTGGTGGTCTACCTCCATGAAGGAGAGTCATGGAGGCGGCTCGTGATCGAGGACAAGATGGATAATGGTCACGCCTTGGCTGTGGGTGACCTCAACGGCGACCACAACGACGAGATTGTCTGTGGATTCCGCGGCAAAGGGTGCCGGCTCACGATATATCAGGCCACGGACTCAAGTGGCAGGCGATGGCAGAATACAGTGTTGGACGACGGAGGAATCGCCGCTGCCGACTGCAAGGTCGAAGACTTCACTGGTGACGGCACGCCAGACATCGCCTGCATCGGAGCATCCACCCACAACGTGAAGCTCTACGAGAACATGGGCAAATAGCCCTTCTCACAGGTCCTTGGATTTGGCCATTGGCGAAATTGTAATGTGTGCTGGACGATGACTATGGAGAGTAAGAGGCCTGACCTGTACCTGTCAGGCAGCCGCCGGCCAGATGTACGATGCCGTCAGCAGATAAGGAAAGGATATGAGAAATGTGCACAAGACAGGAGTGTTACCTGCACAGGGAATCATCGCGAAGATTGATCATCTATCCTACCAGATGGACTTTCGCTTAAGGCCAGGTAAGATTGGTGGCGGCCGGGGTCCTGTGACTTGGGAACGGTCACGGACGACCGGGACTGGGTTGGAGCACCTCAGTCCGGGTTGTGGAACAACTAAAAGGAAAGACATGGGACTGCGATTTCCAGTGCAACATATCCTTCTAAGAACTGTAGCTGCAATCTTCCTCCTGGCCATGTCTGCCAGGGCACAGGAAACCAGTGCTCGGCTGGAAAGCCTGGCGCTGCGAGCCGAGTTGAACCTTGCAAGCGGCGCGGTAACTGTCCTCGATAAGCAAACCGGTGTGAGTTGGGAACTGGGCGCCCCGGAGGCCGTGTCCAAGACCGACAGCACGGGCGTACTTCCATCTCTGCAGGTTACTCAGCGTGACGAACGAACGCTCCGCTACCGGCGCGATGGCATCGGGGAGTTTTCCTTGAGGCTCTTGGCTGATCCACCTCGGGTGGACTACTCAGCCATCCCTGAAAGTGAGGTGAAAGAACTGCGCCTGCTCGGCAAGGCTCTTCCGGTTGGCGCTGGTGACAACAACTATTACGCTGCGCCTTATCGGATGGGCATCCAGTTGCGCCCGGAAGGCGACAAGCCCTTCAGTCGTAGTTTTCGGGATGGTTGCTCGATGGCGATGTTCGGGGCGGTCAAAGAGGGCTCAGCACTTCTGGTCACCTGGACGGATCCCTACACCGAGGTTCAGGTGGATTATAGTGTTCAGCCTGCACCCCGGCTCAGGATGGGGCTGGCCATGCGCGAGCGTGCGTCCTCGGTGCGCCTGCAGCCCTTGGGACGCGGCGGCTACGTGGAGATCGCCAAAGCCTACCGGACGGTGGCTTGTGAGCGGGGCGTGCTCAAAACGCTGGCCGAGAAAATGCGCGACAACCCCCGGGTCGCGGAGTTCTTCGGTGCGGCCGATTTCAAGCCCTTTGCCTATATGCGCCTGGCTCCGAATACGCCCTGGCACAAGCAGGACCAGTGGGGTGAGCAACTGAACTTCACCTTCGAGGAGTGTGCCGACCTAGTGGAACACCTCCAGCGTGATCTGGGCATTGACCGAGCCATGCTGGTGCTTAATGGCTGGATCAATCGCGGCTACGATAACCGGCATCCTGACATCCTGCCGGCGGCGCCCGAGATTGGTGGCAATGAGGGTCTGGCCGCGTGCAGTCGGCGGGTCAAGGCTCTCGGCTGGCTCTTCGGACTGCATGATAATTATCAGGACATGTATCGCGACGCCCCTTCCTGGAACAAGGAGTATATCATCAAGAACCCCGACGGCTTGCTTCGCAAAGGCGGCGTCTGGGCTGGCGGACAATGCTGGCTCATCTGCTCCCGGAAAGCGATTGAATTGGCCAGCCGGCCACAGAACATCCCCCAGGTGAAGGAGCTCTTTGCGCCAACCCTGTACTTCTCCGACACGATTTTCGCCGCCGGATTGTACGAATGCTTTGATCCAAACCACCCGACCACGCCCGCGGAGGATCTGCAATACAAGCAGAAGCTTTGTGACTACCTGCGGGGCCAGTTCGGCCTGTTCGGCAGTGAAGAGGGGCGCGAGTGGGGCGTCGCACATGCGGACTATTTCGAAGGGCTCATGTCCCACCGCACGCATTTCCAGCGGCCCGACGACACAGATATCATCCTTCCCCTTTTTGAGCTGGTCTATGGCGACGCCATTCCCATCTATTCCCACCAGAGCGACCGACCCAGGCCGGACAACCCAGACTACATCCTGGCCCACATCCTCTATGCCGAGATGCCGGTGTACTATTTTGGCAATCACCGCTATTGGTCCAGCCCGGACGGAGACTTCAAGCCGACAGCAGGCTCCGACTCGCGGCTGGTTTTCGCCCACAAAGCCGATTTAGGGCTGACGGATGGATTTATCAAGAACACCTACGAGGTCCTCAGCCCCCTGCACCGCCTGACCGCACTGTTGCCGATGACCGATCATCGCCTCTTGACGCCCAATCGTAAAGCCGAAACCACACGTTTTGGAAAGGACGTCGAGATCACTGTCAACTACGACTCCAAGGACCTCGTTTTGGACAAAGCTGTCTTGCCTCAGTACGGCTTTTTGATCGAAAGCCCGACGCTGGTTGCCTTCCATGCGCGGAGTTATCGTACGATGCAGTTCACCCAACCGACCATGCTGGTGGTCCAGAGTGCCGATGGGAAAAGGTTGACAGCGTCGCGGCAACTGCGAATGTATGTCGCCTTCGGTGATGCCCCGGCCAAGTGGGCTGGAAGACCCGTCACCATAAAGCATTGATCGTAAAGCCAACGGCAAGGAAAAAGAAGAATAATCTTTATGATACAAGATTAGTACTACAGCGCAAACTAAGCTCAAGAATTTAGGGAGCCTGTGTCGATAAGTTCTTATAAGTGTGGTACTTATAAGGAGAACCGACATGGATGCGAAAACTATTAAGAACACGGGACGTAAACTGAGGACATTTCTGGCTGAATTCAACGATTGTTTCAGCCGCAGCGACCAGCGGGCGCACCTGCAAACTTACGTCAACGGACAACTGTCCGACCTGGAGCGTAAGAGCATCGAGCCTATTGCATTGGCGGCAAATATCCCGCCGAGGACCTTGCAGTACTTTCTCTCTACAGCGCCCTGGGATGGCCCTCGCCTGCGGGATCGACTTGAGTGGATGGTTGCTCGTGACCACAGCCATCCGCGAGCCATAGGTATCATTGATGAGAGCGGCAACCCCAAGAAGGGCAAGCATACTTGTGCTGTGCAGCGGCAGTGGTGCGGAAACACCGGCAAGGTCGATAACTGCGTGGTGGCCGTTCACCTGGCCTATGCCTTTAATGACTTTCAATGTTTGCTGGACAGCGATTTGTTCCTGCCGAAAGACTGGGCGGATGATCTTGATCGGCGTAAAGACGCTGGAATACCGCAAGAGGTTGTCTATCGCAAGAAAGCTGATATTGCCCTGGAACAACTCTCTCGGGCCATAAGAAACGGGATTCGCTTCTCGGCCTTGACTTTCGATGAATTCTATGGCCGGGACGGTGAGTTTTTGGATGGTCTGGAGAGCCTGGGACAGGACTACGTTGGAGAAGTGCCCAGCGACTTTACCGGGTGGCTGCATGAAGTACAAGTGCTGCAAAAGCCAACCCCTGCCCAGAGACGCAAACGAGGTCGAAAAAAGCACTTTCCACGTCTTGCAGCAAAGGCTCTGCCGGCTTGTGAGGTTCGCAATCTGGCGGTGTATTCCCGGTTGTTTCAGAAGCAGAAATGGCAAAGGTTTCACGTTAAAGACGGCGAGAAAGGCCCGGTGGTTTGGGAAGTCAAGCACGCCCGTTTTTATCGCAAACATCAGCAGGATGAATTGCCTGGTCCACCCCACACCTTGATTGTGGCTCGCAATGTTTTGGATCCGGGCGAAGTCAAATACTTTCTGTCGAACCGTCTGGTCGGTTCGGGTGACGTTACGCTGGAATGGCTGCTGTGGGTGGCTTTTTCCCGGTTTTCCGTGGAGCGTTGTTTTGAGTTGGGCAAGCGTGAACTGGGTATGGACCATTTTGAAGTGCGCTGCTGGCAGGCGATCCATCGTCACCTGTATGTCAGCCAGTTGAGTCAACTGTTTTGTGCCCGTGTTCATCAAGACCTCAGAGAAAAAAACGACCGGCAGTTTGTACCTTACCGTAGAGCAGGTTCGCACCGCAGCCTGTGCGTGGGTAACCGCTCAGGCCTTGCCTTCTTCGGCAAGAATGACCTTATATCGACGGGCAGCCAAATCGATAAGCTACTATCAACACCGCAACCGGCACGCAAGAAAATCCCATCGCAAAAAGCTGCTTGGTCGCCTGCGAAAAATAGGCATAAGAATCAGTCAGTTGAATTGTTGTATACCTCATGATTTATGAATACCTTGCGCTGTAGTGTTAGGCTGAAGGGGTAATAACGATATATAGAAAAATAGGAGGTTTTTATGAAGCCTAAAAGTCAATGGGCTCAATCGAAAAAATCTATAAAAGCAGCTCCGAGGGGCTGTAAATTGTCAAGACGTGGATTTCTTAGTGGCTGCGCCGCGTGTGCCGCGGGACTGACGGGCCTGTCAGCTCTGGGCATCAGTGCAGCTAAGGATCAATCATCATACCCCAGCGAAAAGGCGAAAGTGCGCCTCGTCTTCTCACATCACCGCGAGGACGCTCAAGGAAAACAAAGCGAGCAGGGCTGGCCGTACCTAGGCTACGATCTGGCCAAGGTACGCAATGAAACCCTTGAAAAGCTCCGAAAGCACTGCCCTAACTCAGAGTTCCTTCCCACTGTGGCATATAGCATCGAGGATGCCCAAAAAATCCTTGCCGGGGACAAGGACCAGCAAATCGACGGCTATCTGAGCTACATGCTTGGAGGCTGGGCCCAAGCCGGAGTCACATTCGCCAACAGCGGCAAGCCGACCATCTATGTGGGCGACCTGTTCGGGGCCTCGGGCGAGATCCTCGTGGCTATCGCCGACGCTAAGCGCCGCGGGCTAAAGGCCTTCGGTGTTACCTCATCGAGCTTCGACGACGTGGTTCAGGCGGTCCGCTGCTTCGAGTCCCTCAAGAGGCTACGTTCCTCAAAGATCCTCGACGTGGGGGCCGATCCCGGTACCCTAGGCAAAGTCATTCAAGAGGTCTTCGGAACCAAGGTCATGCCTATCACCTTTGAGCAGCTCAACGAAGCCTACCACAAGGCCGATCCGGCTCAGTCGCGGCAATGGGCTGAGAATTGGATTCGGGAGGCCCAGCGGGTCGTTGAACCATCACAGCAAGAGGTCGAGAAATCCGCAGCCATGTATGTTGCGATGCGGACACTCCTTACCCAGCAGGAGGCCCAGGCCATTACGATCAACTGCCTCGGCGGGTTCTATGGTGGGAAGATGGAGGCCTATCCCTGCCTGGGTCACTTCCAACTGAATAACGATGGGCTGGTCGGGGCCTGCGAAAGCGACCTTATATCTACTATCACAATGCTACTTATGGGCTATTTGGTCGGCAGACCTGGTTATATCTCCGACCCGGTCATTGATACTTCAAAGAACCAAATTATTTATGCACACTGTGTGGCGCCCAGTAAGGTCTTCGGCCCTAATGGCCCAGCTAATCCGTATCATATCCGCAGCCACTCGGAAGACCGAAAGGGTGCTGCCATTCGGTCGCTAATGCCGCTGGGTGAAATGACCACGACGCTCGAATTCAATCCTGATTCGCGCAAGGTGATAATCCATCAGGGGAAGGCCGTGGCAAATATAAATGAGGATAAGGCTTGCCGAACCAAGTTAGCTGCTGAGCCGAAAGGTGATATAAACAAGCTGCTGAAATTCTGGGACCAATGGGGCTGGCACCGTGTTACTTTCTATGGCGATCTCAAACGTCCTGTTGAGAATATAACTGCTTTGCTTGGCTTTGAGATAATTGAAGAAGCATAAGGCATAAGACTCTAAAAACCCAAGACCCAAAACTTTTGACCAAGTTCTTGGGACTTTCTTTTGTGGTGCCACAAATATAATACGTTTTTATTTCGGTTCATTCACAGTTAAAGTGTTTTGTAAGCGTTGTCGATTACCAGCCGTTTTTTAATCATCTTTAGTTTTCGGAGCTTCATGCCTTCACTCTCGTTATGGTCGACAGAGCATCTTACGTCGGCCCAGCTCGCTGAGCGCTTGGTGCTAAAAATCCATATTTTTGGAGACTGTAGCAAGCCGACCGGGAAACTGCTTGGTTTGAATGTGGCAGGGCTCATGCGAAAGCACTCTTTCGTTGGGAAAACACGAAGATCAGGCAGGTTTTGGCCGGCAACAGCAAATAACGAAAAGCTAATATGTGCGTAATACCTTTACACATAAGCAGTTATACAAATATTGCCCGGTTATTCTGCTACAGTCTCTATTTTTGCAGCTATTACTGCAAAGAACCTTTCGAAAATCGCTTGAAATGCTTGATTTTTTAGAGAGTGTAGCATCTTTACAGAGTTCTTTTTTATCCTGCTTGTTGTTTTTCACCGCTTCTGCCCCTATGTAGCGTATTTATTGTTTTCTTCAGACCGATACTGTATTCGTCACGCTGCATATCAACGGCTATTCGTTGACTTATATGATCCCTGGTTCGCACCCGGTATATGCTTTTCTGCATTTTGCGATGTCGGCGGTTCGCACGCTCTACCGCGTTGGAGGTTGCCGGTAGGAGCGAATCATCCAGAAAGGTTAATGCTTTTTCAAGGTTGGGCGACCAAAGTTTCTTAAGCGTGTCTCTCAGTGCTCCAAAGCGTCTGATGCGGCGACGCAGCCTGGCAAGTTTCTCCAGAGCGGTGTCCATTCGGCAACGGCGATCAAACAAGCGGTAGTCTGGCCTTTCAACGCTAACAGGACAACTCGATAACGATCTCGTTGTTTGGCATTGCGCTGCTTACGGCTCCTATCGAGAAGTTCTTCGAGGTCTTTTGGGCAGTAAAGCTCTACGTGCATCTGACAATCCCTTCAGTTTTTCTCAGAGTATGTCAGATTCCCTACTATGGCGCTACCCTATTTTAACATGCGCGCGAGAATTTTTTAGAATCCGTATCAGCCAGCGTGAAGTTCCAAGAGGAATCGGCGCAGAGTTCGACAAAGTGATGGCGTTTGGAGCAATGGTGCGGCAGTTGCGGAAATCAGCTTGACTTATGTATATAACTATCATATACTTAAATTACCATGGATGACATTGGACAACTTTTGGAATGTTCCGGCTTCGAGTGGGATCGGGGCAACATTGAGAAGAATTGGCTGAAACATAAGGTCAATCCTGTCGAGTGCGAAGAGACGTTTTTCAACAGGCCGTTGGTTGTCCTCGCTGACCCGAAACATTCTCAGCGTGAAAAGAGGTATTACGCTCTGGGACAGACCAGCGAGGGAAGGTTGCTTTTTGTGGTTTTCACAGCTCGCAAGGGGCTGATACGCATTATCTCAGCCAGAGATATGAGTCGGCAAGAAAGGAACGCTTATGAAGAAAGGCAAGAAAGAAATACCGAACTTTAAGGGCGAGGATGAAGAGCGAGAGTTCTGGAGCAAGCGCAGTTCGACTGATTACCTGGACTGGAAGAACGCAAGAACGGTTGTCTTCTCGAACCTCAAACCGTCTGTCAAGACAATCTCCCTGAGACTGCCGGAAATGATGTTGGAGGAACTCAAACTCCTTGCCAACAAAAGGGACGTGCCGTATCAATCCCTGATGAAGATGTTTCTTGCCGAAAGAATAGATGCAGAGATGCAGCGTTCAGCGACTAACTAAGACGTGCGAGACATCACAGCACTCGATGGTGTGAAATACGGACCATTCATGATAGAGAAGTACTGGAATGATAGATAATAGTGACTTTCGGGAAGCTGTAGATTTAATCGGCGGGGCCAACACTGTGCTGGTAACAACACATACGAAGCCGGATGGGGATGCGTGCGGGTGCGTTGCGGCGCTTTGTGAGATACTGACGGCTTTGGGTAAGAAAGTCCAGGCGCTTATGCTGACCGAGGTTCCGCAGTGGTATGAATTTCTCTTTACCGAGAAAGCCCCCGTGTTCGGCGAAGACGTTACAGCCGAACAGATTTCGCAGGGTCGGTTAGGTGAGTTTGATTTGATCATAGTCGTCGATGCGGACAGCTACAGCCAACTTGGCGATTTCGAGCAG
>Ga0315275_10004654_pt1 | contig 12865 bp, 11 predicted proteins | sample YL17G03_0_MG_FD_205557 | JGI IMG/M metagenome (GOLD analysis project Ga0315275, IMG submission 205557) | Sediment microbial communities from Yellowstone Lake, YNP, Wyoming, USA - YL17G03_0 | ecosystem: Environmental > Aquatic > Freshwater > Lake > Sediment | place: USA: Wyoming | collected... | reverse complement strand
AGAGGAGATCTGCAAAGCATGATCGGATTCATTGATGGCTTTGTCGAAGCCCATCTATTACTGGATCAGTCTCAGAGCATCCTTGACTGGGGGGAGGTGGAAGCTGCTTTGGAGAGTGCCCAGGAGGTCAGCTTGCGTGGGATCGTGGACAAAGCCTGGATTTGCACTCAATCCAGTGTCCTCAAATCGCGCCAAAAAAAATTTCAGGAAGCGCGTGGGTGGCTGCAGGAAGCCCATCTAACCGTTGGAGAAAAACCGAACTGGTTCCTTGACGTTCTCATCGATCAAGCCGAGGTCGAGCTGGCCATGGCTGAAAAGCGCTGGGATGATGCCCTGGACTGCTTTAATGCCCTGGCAGCTCAAAAATCCAAATTGAGCTATTTCTATTCGGGTTGGATGCTGGTATTGTGGGCAGACACCTTGATGTCTAGAGGCGAGCCAGCCGACCTTGAGCAGGCTCAAACGTACCTGTTAGAAGCTCAGGTAGTCTTCGAAAAGATGGGATCAGAGCACTATCTGGGTATGGTGAAAGAAAGAACACAACGATCGCGCGTTCAAACCTATGCCCTGGCGATTGCCCAGCAGAAGGTATCCGTAGAGCTTGCCCAGGCGGGTCACTTGCAGGAAAGTTTTCTGCCTGAACAGCCGCCCAGCCTGCCGGGCTGGCAGATTGCTGCCACGCTCAAGCCAGCTCGCGCTATGTCGGGGGACTTCTACGATTTTATTCCACTGCCAGGGGGTAAATTGGGCGTTGTCATCGCCGATGTGACCGATAAGGGTATGGGGGCTGCTCTGTTTATGACCTCCAGCCGCACCTTGCTGCGCGCCTATGCTGCCGAATATCCAGACCAACCGGCCGAGGTGCTCAAGGCGGTCAACCGCCAGATCACCCAAAATACACGCGGCGGATTATTCGTGACACTTTTTTATGGCATTCTCGATCCCGCCAATCGGAGCATGCTTTATTGCAACGCAGGCCATAACCCACCCTGCCTGCTCCGGGCAGTTGGGAGGGTCGAGGAATTACACGGGACCGGGATTCCTCTGGGAGTCTTTGAAACAGCCTCCTGGGAGGTTGGCCAGGTGCAATGCAGCACAGGCTCAGCCCTGGTTCTATACACGGATGGTGTGACTGAAGCCCAGGACCGGCAGGAAAGGGCTTTTGGAAGCCAGCGCTTGATCCAGGCGGCACAGGAGGCTGCTTTTGGCCCTCAGCGAAGTGCCCAGGGCATTCAGGAATCAATTCTAGGGTCTGTAGCTGAGTTTTCGCAGGGTGCCCCTCAGTTGGATGATATCACCCTGGTCATCATTGCCTGTGAGGCATAGCTTTTACAAAACGAAGTGCGGGAATATAAGCCCACACATCCTAAGACTGCCCGCCGAGAACCTTGTTCCCGGTTGGGCCGGGGCTGCCGCCAAAAGGCTCGATCGTGATCCCGAAGCCCTGGTAGGAACTTAATGGCCTGGGTGAATCAACCCATAAAAAGCCGTATCCCTCCGGGTCTACTGAAAACACACCCCCGCTGGTGCGTTTGCCATCCTCAATCAGCCAGAGCTGGTATTGTTGGCTGTTGTCCAGAGCGGGCAAGCCATCCACAACCAGCGTACCATGTTCACCATCGATACTGACAACCAGCATACCCGTCGCGTTGGGAGCTGCATCGGTGCTGGTCAGAGAAATGGAGCGCAGTTTGGGCTGGTTTTGGCGTGACTGCTGCCAAAAGAACAGGTTGCTCGATGCCAGGACCAGGATCAAGACCAGGCTGGCCAGACTCCAGAGCGGAGAGAGGCGCGGCACGCGCTGCCACAACTGCTGCAACAAACCTGGCGAGTTCTGTAAAGCAGGCTGGCGAACCTGCTTCAGCAAGCGCTCTTTGAGGGGCAGCGGGGGAAAGTGCTGTGGAGAGGCCAGCGCCAGGTCAACCACCACCAGGCGGTAAGCGTCCAATTCCTCCTGGCAAGCTGGACAATGTTCCAGGTGGTGTGCTGCTTTTTGGGCCTCTTCTGCATCCAGGGCCTCCAGCGCGTATGCGGGTATCAAATCGAAAATATGTTCTTCAAGCATATCCAATACTCTCATCCATGTATACGTACCTGTAATTCATTCGGATTTATACTGACGAGCCTGATTCCTGGATTCTCTCTTCATCCAGAAATTGGCGGAGTTTTTGCATAGCCAGGCGCAGGCGTGTTTTCACCGTTCCAATGGGTTCATTTAACATTTTCGCCATCTCACTGTGCGAATATCCGCCGAAGTATGCCAGCGCCATGACTTTCCGTTGGTCTTGGGGGAGTTTTGTCAGCGCCAGCCGTACTTTTTGCTGGCGTTGGTGCAGCTCGGCTTCTTTTTCAACATCCAACGGACTAGCAATTTCCAATAAAGGCTCTTCCTCCCAAGAAAACTCTTGGTTGACCGGCCGCACGCTCCGGGCTCTCAAAATATCGATGGCGCGGTGCCGGGCAATGCTGGCGATCCAGGTGACAACCTTGGCATGCGAGACATCATAGCTGCTGGCCTTTTTCCACACATTGAGAAAGACATCTTGAGTGATCTCTTCGGCAGCCGCCTCGTCATTAACCACATTGAGTGCCATGCTATACACCAGCCGGCTGAACCGGTCGTATAAGGCGCCCAGGGCATTTTCATCCTGACGCGTCACCAGCCTGAGCAGGGTTGGGTCATCGAACTTGGTGTAGTCCATTGGAACTATTATAACCAATGTAAGGTTACTTCCCACACTCATTTAAGCGACATTTGTCACATACAAGAGGGGAGTATTTCTGATATACTTATTGCAAATAATTTGCAATAAGGTTAATTCGTATGGATTCTCTTGTTCAAACTGCTCAAGTAAAACTGCTCTTGCAGGGCGGCCGGATGACTGCCCAACGGCGCTGCATCCTGGAGATGCTGGATTCCCAACCCGATCACCCAACGGCTGAAGATCTATACGAGACCGTCAAGCAGTGCGATCCAACGATCAACCTCTCGACAGTCTACCGCACGCTGCGCTGGCTGGAGCAGGAGGGCTTGGTGAGCGCGCGGCGGTTTGACGATCACCACCACCACGAGCATTTCGACCCGGCGCGGCCGGGCGAGCATTATCACTTCTATTGCACGATCTGCCAGCGGGTCGTCGAATTTGACGATCCATCGATTGAGACGCTCAAAGCGAACATGCAGCGCCAGCTTGGCGTGGTTGTCCAATCGGCGACCGTGGTCTTGAATGGGATCTGCGCGGAGTGCAGGCAAAAGTGACCTGCCATTCTTCTCCCGCGTTGCTTTCTTCCAATCCCAACCAGGGCAGTATTGCCCTGATCGGTCATCCTAATGTAGGTAAATCGGCGATCTTCCAATGCCTGACGGGCATTCATGTGACCATTTCGAACTATCCGGGGACAACGGTTGAGGTTGCCAGAGGGCTGGCCCGCGCCCTGCCGGCGACGGAATTGGTCGATACGCCAGGCATCATCACCTTCCCGCCCTATTCAGAAGATGAACAGGTTACGGCGCGCTTTTTGCTGAACGAGCCTGTGAAAGCGGTGCTTCAGGTGGGGGATGCCAAGAACTTACGCCGCACGCTGCTGCTGACGGTTCAACTGCTTGAAATGGGCTTGCCGTTGGTTCTGGCTTTGAATATGATGGATGAAGCCGTCTCACGCGGGGTGGTGTTCGACCAGCAGGCTCTCTCAGAACGCTTGTCGATTTCTGTGGTTCCCACCACTGCCACGCGCGGCATCGGCATCCAGGCATTGAACGGCGCCCTGGCTGAAGCCCGCCCTTCCCGGTTTCAGCTTGCATATCCGCTTGGCATTGAAGCAGCTTTAGAAAAGGTGACTGCCTGCTTATCCAACACTCCGCTTGCGCCGCGGGCCATGGCTTTACTGTTCTTAAGCGGGGACCTGGTTACAGAAAAATGGATCAGCGAACACCTCACATCTCAGGCAGTCCAGGAGCTGATGAACCTGCGTAAGGCTGCCCAGCAGTCCGTTACTGAGCCTCTGGGGGTAGTTATCCAGCAGGTGCGCCAGGGGATCGTGGAACAGATTGCGAAAGCAGTCATCCAGGATCATGGGGTTGGCTGGCGTGGTTTTTCGACCCGCCTGAGCCGCCTGACTACTCACCCTATCTGGGGGCTGTTCATCCTGGCGGGCGTGCTCTATGCACTGTATTGGTTCGTGGGGGTGTTCGGGGCTGGCACGCTGGTGGGGTTGTTCGAAAAGAAACTATTTGGGCAGGTGCTGAACCCGCGCCTGATATCCTGGGCTGGACAGATCGTTCCGGTACCCTTTCTGGTTGATTTCCTGGTTGGCCCCTACGGATTGTGGACGATGGGGATGACCTACGCGTTAGCGCTTATCCTGCCGGTCGTGACGACCTTTTTCCTGGCATTTGGGGTGATGGAAGATTCCGGTTACCTGCCGCGCCTGGCTGCCCTGAGCAACCGCCTGTTCGAAAAATTGGGCTTGAATGGCAAAGCAGTTCTCCCCATCGTTCTGGGTTTGGGCTGCGTGACCATGGCGACATTGACGACGCGCCTTATGGAGAGCAAGCGCGAGCGCTTCCTGGTTACCCTGCTGCTGGCGCTGGCTGTGCCGTGTTCGGCGCAGTTGGGGGTTGTGATGGGAATGTTAGCCGGGATATCTCTAACAGCCACGGCCATCTGGGGTGGGGTTGTGCTCCTGGTTTTGGTGGCTGTGGGTTGGCTGGCTGCCCGCCTGGTGCCAGGCGAGCGCACGCCGCTTCTGGTCGAGCTGCCTCCGCTGCGCTGGCCGCAGGCCTCGAATGTACTGGTCAAAACCCTGGCCCGCTTGGAGTGGTATGTAAAAGAAGTTGTGCCGATGTTCCTGTTCGGAACGGCATTGATGTTTGTTCTGAGCAAAACTGGGATCCTTGAGCGGCTTGTGCGAGCGGGTGAGCCGTTGGTTGCCGGCTGGCTGGGTTTGCCGGCGGAGGCCAGCAGCGCTTTTTTGATGGGATTCTTGCGCCGAGATTTTGGTGCAACGGGTCTTTTTGTCATGCAGAGCCAGGGGCTGCTCAACCCGCTCCAGGTGGTGGTGGCGATGGTGACGATCACCCTGTTCATTCCGTGCATTGCCAGTGTGATGATGATCGCCAAAGAACGCGGTTGGCGGATGGCTTTGGGGATGTTTACCCTGATTATCCCCCTGGCGCTGTTGGTGGGCGGCTTGTTGAATCGGGCCTTGTTGATCATCGGGTGGGGGGTGTAAAGTGGCCGAGATCACCTGCTCGATGTGTGGTCACACCTTTAACCCACAAGGGCACACAACCTGTGCAGCCTGCCCTGTGAAGAAGGGCTGCCAATTGGTCTGCTGCCCTGCCTGCGGCTTCGAGACAATTGACCCGCAGCAGTCAACCCTGGCGCGGCTGGTGATGAATTTCATAAACCGCCGCGAGGCGAAGGAAGCACACAAGATTGGTGAAAATAATTTATGACCCTTTTTGGAATCCAGATCACCTCGCCATTTATTACCCGAAAATCGCCCAAGAATGCCAGGCGGCTGTCACCCTCTGAAAAGAGCATCCAAACCTTGGTGAAGGTGCCTCCAGGCAGTCAGGCAGTTGTGATCGGATTCTTGGCCGGGATGCCTGCGGTACGGTATGCCCACCTGCGCGCCTATGGATTGGCCCCAGGCAGCCAGGTTTACGTGGTCCAGCATGCGCCGGTTACCGTGATCCGCATCGAGCATCTGGAGCTGGCCCTCGAAGGCGGCCTGGCGCAAGAGATCCAGGTGACTTTTGCTGAATAATCCCGCTTGGTTATTCCACTCTCAGGCGGGTGCCGCAAGAACGGCAGAAGCTATCGCCGGGGTTAGCGCGCTTGCCGCACTGGTAGCAGTAAATGTCACCGGCTGCTACGGCTGGCTCTTCGGCATCCGGTCTGGATGCTCTAGACCGGTGGCGCTTGGGCGTTTGTTCCTGCCTGCCTGACCGCCAGTACCAGTAACCCCCGCCAAAGATGAGCACGAGTGCCAATAATCCCAGGATCCAGGGCAGAATCTGGTAAGCGGAGCCACTTTCCGGGAACATCCAGGGCATGGCCGCCCGTAGTTTGTCTCGCCAGGTTCCGGTGGGAGAAAGGGGGGCGCTGGGTTGAACCTGCAAAGTCTCAATGCTGAGCTGGTTCGAGGCTTTTTGGTAGGTTATATCAATGGAAAAAGACTGGTCTTTTGCCACCGAGCCGATCTCCTTGATGTAGTAGCTCATCCCATCTCCACCGGTCTGTTGGGTCACCGGGCCGGGCGTGATCTGCATATCGGTGGCGCTCACGGGCAGCTGCGTCTGTACCACCATCTGATCGACATCATAATCTCCAGGCCAGTTATAGGTATAGCTATTTTGGCTGCCATCCTTCTGTAACCCGGGATCATAATATTCCATTTGGATTTCGGGTAGCGTGGCAGTGAAGGTAACCAACTCCCACTCGCCGTTGATTTGGATCTGGTAATCGACCGAGAAGAGCTGGCCGTTTGGCTGCTGGGCAGCCACGGCATTTGGCTCACCGGCTGCGGCAGGCAGGCGAAAGGTCATGACCGTTGGTAAAGTGGTTTCGGGAGGCAGCGTGATATGGTAGATGACCAGTACGCTGGGCCGGTCATATTCAGGCCAAAGATCCACTTCCAACACGCTGAGCCGAGACATATCCTGGCTGTAAGCAGGGGAGGCAATTAGCAGAGCAGCAAGGAAAAGAAAAGACAGGAACCATTTAAGCATAAAAACCTCGTTTGACTTCCCAGAGTTGGGCTAAATCTTACCATATCTTTACGGCTATCTTGCAATTTTCAGGTTTTCGACTACGAGGAAGCCAAGGCCAATTTCCTGGAATCCCGCGTGCCAATGACCGCAAATTTCCAGCTCGTGACCGCTCAACGCTCGGGCCGAGAGAGGGAGTACAGCCCAGAAAGGTAGGCCGTCCGATAGATCGAGGGTGTTCATGAGCACACTGCCTGGAGGCAGGCTGGCCAGAGGTAAAAGGCTCTCTTTTCTGTGGAAGCCTTGGATGCTCCTCAGGTAATCTAGATATCGAACATCCGGGAAACGGATTGCGGCAGAGGCCTCATCCTCTACCAGCGTGATAAAGCTGCCTGGGGAGATCTCGACCATATAGGCCATCTCACCGGGTTGGCAGGTGGAAACATGCGGCCCTGGATGGTGATTTGCCCACAAGATCTTGATCAGGAGCGGCCCCATAAATAAGAGCAAGATCAGAGTAAAAGCACAGGTGTCTTTTACCCTGGAAAGGTGGATGTCGCTGAGTGTTCCCTGGCTTTGATCTTCAATGCTCTTCGCATAACTTTGTTTGACTGGTTCAGAGACTCGGGTCAAAGCTTTTCGTTTAAGAAGCGCGCCGAGTCGATGGCTGATCGCCGCCAGGCCGGCGGCTGGAAGGATGGCAAGGAAGGCAAGGGTTGCGGCAAAGACGCGCATCATCCCCGCGTCTTCGGGCGGGATGAAGGGGAGCGACAAAAGCCATCCCAGCAAGACAGCCAATATTAAAGAACAGGCAGGCTTTTTCCGCTCACGCCACAGCACCCCAATGCCAACTGCCGATAAAGCCAGGATCACCAAACGTACTCCCCGGTAAAAGATTTGGTTCGCTGGGGTGGCCTCCCTGTTGAAGGCGGTGATCTCGCCCCCGCATAAAAAGCCAAACAGGGATTGATCCTTAATGGAAAAGTAACCAATGGTTGACTTGAGCAGGCCCTGTAAGGCCGTCTCAGGATGGCTAGAGAAGGCCTGGGCCGCTTGCTGGTACGCGAACTGTTCGGCAGCCACGGCGGGCTGTTTAGCATATTCTGGAAAATCGCTCTCGAACTGCTCCCAGCCTTTCCCGCCCTGGGCGATGCCATACAGCGTATAGGCCAGGTTGGAGTACATGCGGCTGCCTGGCTCGGCAAGCAGTGCATTCGTGATATAAGTGAGCGTAAAACCACTGGAAAGGACAAGCGCCCCTAAAAATGCGCGGTTGAGCTTAGGCTGAGGTGCACCTGGTACCAGGAAAATGAACCAGACCAGGGCGGCGGGGAGGATGAAAAAGGCGCCCGGCCGGGCTGCCAGGGCCAGGCTGAGAAGCATCATCGCCACCAGAGGAGCAGGTTTCCGCCGGCTGCCGGTGAGAAAGAAGAACGAAAAGGATAGGCAACCCAACGCCAGCCCCAAATTTTCGCTGTCGAGCAGCCCGATAAAACGCCTGTAGAATAAAAACAGGATCAAGGTGAAGATGGAAGCCGCGAAAGGCCCAAAGCCTTTTAAAACTTCGCGTGCCGCCAGGTAAACACAAACCGCGCTGATGAAAACCAGGATCGCTAAGGTAAGCTGCAAATTCTTCCCGGTCGTCCAAAAAAGGAGCGCAATGAAAAGGGTGGGCAACGGGTGCCTGGCGCTGAAGCTGGAGAAGGGAAAGCCGTTCAATAGTCGCAGCGCATCCGAGTAATACTGGGATGCGTCGCTGAAATAAAGCATTCCGCTCACCACCTGCATCTCACTGAAGGCATTCGACCACAATCCCGCCAGTCCCAACCCGAAAAGAAGACCCACCGGCGTAAACGACAGCCACCAGCCTGTAGAGCGGTCGAGCCTGAAGCCCAGGTAAAGCATCAAGTCAGCCACAAGCAGCCAGAGATTGAAACCGTGGCGGACTGCTGCACCGATCACTTGGGGGAGAGGTAAAACCAGGATCAGCCCGTAAACCAGGGTAGGAAACAGGCAGGAGAGGGCTGTTTTCAGGGGATGCCAAAAGCCAGGCCGTAGGACGAGGCTCTTATTCATCGCTTAGGACATCGAGATGCTCAGGCTGGCAACCGGATTGGAAGGGCTGACATCCAATTGCCCGCTTAGGCGGATGATTTGCTGGCTGGCGACCTGACTGAGCAGCTTGCACAGAACGTCGCCGCCCATTTCGGCCTCAGCCCGCCGGTTGAGCAGTGGGCAAGCATTCGGGCAGTTATGGGTACATTGGTGGGCGATCAGGCACTGCTTACAGCCTTCCGGGCGGGTATAGTGGGCGCGCAAAGCTCGGATATGCCGGTCATCGAGCACAAAAATACCCGTCTGGGGGTCGAGACGCCCAATAGACAGGTCAGCCTCTTTGGCTTGTTCAGCATTGGTGAGTTTGAAACAGGCTGTGGCTGCTTCTCCGGGCACAAGGTTTAAAACTTGCCGGAGAATATTACAATGTGCTCCATGCACCTCACTTAATCGCGAACCGGACATTTTCCATTCGCTGCCATAGACAGCAGCCACGGACTGAGCTTCAAAATACGCGTTGATAAAACGATCCAGGTGCTCGTCGGTCAGGAATAGGCCGGGGTGTGGTCTGCCGTTGCTGTAGACAGGCTCGACATGGATCTCTTGCGGCATCAGGTTTTCACACAGATAGCGGCAGATTTCCGCCTGTTGGTCTACTGTGTAGGCCGTCAGCGTGACACGCACATGCACGGTCTTGCCAGCTTCGTGCAGGATACGGGCTGTTCGTTCGATGAGCGGGGTGCTGTCTGCTTTGGGATCGCGTGCCGGGCGTTGAGCAGCCTGTATCTCAGGCGGGCCATCGCAGGATAACCCGATCAAATCGAAAGATTTTGCCAGCCACCTGGCGCGTGATTCAGGCATAACCCCATTCGTGGCAATATAGCGGAACAGGGGGATTGCTTTCCGTTCAGCCAATTTACCCAAAAATGGCTGTACCTGATTGACAAGCCTCCAGGATAAGACAGGCTCGCCTCCGCCATGAAAAACGACTGTCAGGGGTTGGTGGTGTTTGGCACAGTTAGCGGCGACGATCTCCGCCGCAGATTGGATTGATTGCAGGGAGAGCTCGCGCCCTTCCGCCTCAGGCAGAGCGGAGAAACAGTAGCGGCAGTGCAAATTGCATTTTTGATTGAGATAAAGGTTCAGGCTCAGCGGTTCGAAGTGGGCACTATGTTTTTTTAGGTATAACCTCTCTGCTCGAACAGCCGAACGCCTTAAGTCCTTGAGAAAAGGGAAGTGATCGTCATCGTAATGGGATCGGAGATGGTCTTCGTAAACATTCGCCCGAGCAGCGATAACCCGCACCAGGGTGCCGGGCGCGTAAAACAGGCTCCATTCTGAGGCATTGTAGCGGAAAATTGGAGCGCTGATCCCAGGAAGCCGGAAAAAGGTATTTTTTATCATCCGAGGTATGGATTGTTGGTGGGCAGGCACACCCCTTCTTTGACCAGCGTCAAAAACAGGCCCCGCGTGAATGCAAAGGCGCGCTCGAAGGGCAGCCTGGAAAAGATCGACAGCTCAAAAGCTATTTGATTCAAGCTGTTCTGCCCATTGATCAGATTGAAAGTATACAGGGTCAGCTTCTCATTTGGAAACAAGGGCACCGGCTTTGGTTTGTCTGGATGTTTGGCCCAAATTTCCTCTCCTCGTATATCGATTTCGCAGCCTGGGATGATGCGGGGAATGATCTCGGATAGTGCGCTGTCAGGCATGTTCCCTAAGGAGGGGATTTTAACCGCGTTCGAGCCTTCGGAGTGCCTGGCGAATAATTCCAATTCCGCAGCCATTGTCTTGAAAAATTGCTTGCGGGTCAGGCCCTGGTATAAATTTTCACGCGGAAATGTCTCAAAGGGATGGATGGGGAGCGTCTCATCCATACAAAGAAACCTCATTCTCTGAAAGGCTGCCCTTCCAGACTCCGCTGTTCTCTCGGATCAAATCCAGGAGTAAGTATTTGGTGATCTCCCGGTTGATCGCGCAGCGCTGGCTCTTGACCAAATGCCCATTGGGCCCCTCCGCAAAGGCGCGGGCGAAACAATCACCTGCGCAGTTCCAGTGGCAAAAACAATCTCTACAGGTAGCAAACCGTTCTCCCAACAGGCGGTGAAAGCTGTCCCGGGAAGCTTGATCCAAGGAAACATCGCCGCTTACTATTTTTCCAAAAGTAGCCATCTCTGCAAAGGGGTGCTGCTGGTTAAAAATCTCGTAGCAGGCGACGATCTCATCTTCAGGATTGACCACCAGCGCGTTGAAAGGGGCTGAACAAAACGTTGAGGTGGTCGTTTTGGGCCGGGCGCCTGAATAGGTCAGGCTCGCCTGGGTTGCTTTGGCGACCTCATATGCCTCCAGAAAAGCCTGGATAAATGCTTTCCCCTGTTCTTGATCTGGCGAACAATGTTCGCCGCGCTGGGTATTGAAAGCTGGCTCCACCTGCATCGACCGGCAGCGGGTATGCTCTACAATAAACTGTACATCATCTTTCAATTGGGTCCAGGGAGCGCAGGTGGTCATGCGGATCCCGTATTTAAATCCGCGCTCGTCTAACCGTTGGAGATTGTGCATCACGATCGACGAGGAGGGTTTGTGATCTCTCAGCGGGCGCTGGCTATCTTGGGTGCTGGGTGATCCATCCATCGATACACTGATAAAGTCGAGGTTGTCCATCAGCCAGCTCGCCTGCGTCTCCGACCAGATGGTGTTACTGGTCACGGAGATCTTGGATCGGATGGCTTTGCTCCTGGCATATTGCACCAGCTCCTGCAAAGTTTCCCATTCGAGGGTGGGTTCGCCGCCGCCGTGAAAATCGATGCGGAACTCGAGCTGTTTATTCTCAAGCGCTTGATCATGCACCTTATCGATCACGATCTTGCCCGTATCGATGGATAATTTACGCGGCAAGGATTCCCCTGCAGCTGCATAGCAGTAAGAGCAGCGCAATTGGCAGCGGTTGGTCAGAAGCAACACAGCGTTGGAAAAGGTGGGTTGGCTTTTTGTAGGCTGGGTGTCTGGGACAAAAAAGCCGATCCTGTCCAGGAATTGTAAGGCTTCCTGTTTTTGCAGCTCAACAGCGCTCGGCGGGGAGTTTCCGTAACGCAAGGCCAGTTTTGCCATAGACCGGTTTCCGATGAACGCCAACCGGATTAGAGGGCGATACAGAATATATCGATCACCCTCTTCAGCCTCTACCGGGATGAGGTGCAGCTCCATATTTAGTTTGGATACCAGTACGTGACCATGTTACAGGTGCAAATACTACCTCCTGAATGCGAGTCGCAGCTACAGGGAGCCACATATCCATCACAGCTGCACAGCGTGACACAGTTACACGAGCAGATTGCCCCTTCAGGGATCGGTGAACCGCATGGCAGTGTGTACGTATAGGTGTTACCATACAGATCGGTGTATTTATAGGTGATGCCTTCGTCGCCTGTGGGGGCCTGGTTTGGCAGCGGGGTGGGCGTGAGGGGCGGTACTTCGACTGGCAGACTATTGACATCGCCAGTCAAGACTTCCAACAGGTCAGCCCGAAACCATCCCGGTACATCGGTTTTCCCTTCGGCGATGGGGGCGGTCTGCAGAGTGGGCAGATCCTCCACCTTCACCAGCACCTTGAGCCAGGAGCTGTCATCCAGGCGGCCGATGGCGGTCACGACAGTCCCAGATTTCACCCCATCCATCATCTGGTAATATGTAGCTGGACCGGCGCGGAACCTGGCCCCATTCGAGCGCGTCCTGCAAGTGACGACTACCGGTGTCGGTGTGTAGGTTCTGGTCGGCTTGGGGGTGTTGGTCGGCTTTTTGGTGGGGGTTGAGGTTGGCCGGGCGGTATTGGTTGGTACAGGGGTATCGGTAGGTTGCAGGGTTGCCGTAGGTAGAACCTCCTCCTCCGTCTGTCGCTGACCAAAACCGCCAAAACCGCTGCCCCCTGGTCCGCAGCTGACGAGTGCCACCGAAGTCGCAGCAACCCCAGCGGCTTTGATGAAATCTCTGCGGGTGAACTTGAAACTCTTGCCCTCTTTGGAAATATCAAAAACCTGTGGAGATTCCTCTGAGGATAATTCATTTTCTTGATCCAAATGATCTTCCATAATACCC
>Ga0315275_10004652_pt1 | contig 12867 bp, 17 predicted proteins | sample YL17G03_0_MG_FD_205557 | JGI IMG/M metagenome (GOLD analysis project Ga0315275, IMG submission 205557) | Sediment microbial communities from Yellowstone Lake, YNP, Wyoming, USA - YL17G03_0 | ecosystem: Environmental > Aquatic > Freshwater > Lake > Sediment | place: USA: Wyoming | collected... | reverse complement strand
ATCCCCAACTTTTTCATGGCTGGATCTCCTTCTATTTAGGTTTTAGTTTTTAGACAATCGAAGACGGGATTTTGTTCCCGAGAAAACCAAGACATAAGGGACGAGAATGCAGGACAGTCTCTGACGCCGGTACAGGAACAAGGGGTTTCTCAGATCAGAGACTTTTCCATCCATCCCAGCTTAACGATCTCAATTCGACGAAGATCGCTCACACCGAGTTCGTATTTTTCATTCCGGCAGCAAAAATATGCTTGGGCATGGTATCCAAAGGACGGCCTTCTCCGAAATGAGCCATTCGCAATTCTTGACCCGGCTCTAGGTCGGTTTCTTAAGATAGAGGGAAGAAATCATTCCCACCAGCGAAACGGCACCGGCCAGAAGAAAGGGGGTCATAAATGACCCGGTGGCATCGGCGAGATAGCCTCCGACCGCTGGACCAAGAGCCTGGCCGATTCCAAAGAAGAGAGTGATGAACCCAAGACCTGCAGGAGCGAGGGCAGGACCGACATAGTCTCCGGCTGCAGCCGCCATGATGGTCGGAATACTCCAGGCTGTCAGACCGAAGATAATGGCCGAAGCATAAAAGCCTGCCGGTGACTTGATCAAGGCAAAGAGTGTATAGGCAACGGCGAGAGTGAGATAGGCCAGGGCAGAGCCGTATTTTCGGCCGAGAAGATCAGAAATCCCGCCCCAAATCACGCCACAGAAAATGCTGAGTCCGCCCACCATGGCCCAGAGCCCTCCTGCTTGAGCCTGACTCAACCCCATTTCTTTGACCAAGTACGCTCCAAAGAAGATCATGTAGATGACATAGGAGAATCCGTACATCAGGTAGACAAATCCCAGATACCAGACGTTCTTGACCCGGTAGACCAAACCCCACTGGAGAGCACTTGCTTTCTTAGCGTCTTCCTGGGGTTTGGGAGCCCTGATTCTATCTTCAGACCCAATAGGCATCAGACCCTTCTCTTCGGGTCGGCTCCGAACGAAGAGATACACAATTCCAGAGATCGCCAATACGATTCCTCCCAGATAATACCAACAAAACCTCCAGCTCTCCGATCCGTAGCTCTTAAGGATGGCAGGGACGATGACTCCGGCAATGAATGTCCCAACGCCGATTCCGCCTGAAACGATTCCCGTTGCAAATCCTCTTCGCTTAACGGCGAACCAGGCGGATCCAAGAGCCATGGCCGGGACGTAGGCAGCTCCGTTGCCAAAACCCGTGAGAAGTCGCATGAGGAAGGCGAAGGCGAAACTCTGAGAGAAGCCCGTGAGGATCATGGTAACTCCCATGAGGATGAGAGCCAGAGTGATGATAACCCTTGTGCCGAATCTCGCCGCGAGGAATCCACCGATAATCGCCAGGCTGAGGTATCCAATGAAATTCCCTGTCCCCAAGAGGCCCAGTTGTTGATAGCTTAATTGAAGGCCGTCCTTCATGGAAGGAAGAATCAACGTGTAGGCCATACGGCCCAATCCGTGGCCTCCAATGGCCGTCAAGAGCCCCATGGCCATCACAATCCAACCATAGTGAAGGGTCATCGTCTTGGTCGAGTCTTCTTTCATGTCCCCCTTCTTTCTCGAGGAAAAACCGGCCGACAGAGTAAGCGTTAAGAGAAGGTCCAATGAGGTGAAGCCATTCTCCCTGTTGGATTGACAGACCCTACGGTTCTAAGAGGAGGCGATCGAGTTTTTCTCTATCGATGCCAAATCGTTCCCAGGCTTCTGCGTACACCGGTTTTCCATTTTCATTCAGAGGGTCGATGAGAATCTTTCTGAGAAAGAAAGGAGAGGTCTTCGTATGACAGTCCCTGCAACCCCGGGCTCCTAACACGCTCGACCCTGAAACGACGTTGTGACTGAGAGAGAAATCAACGGGTGTTGCCTGGTCATGTTTGATCTTCTCGACATCTCCTTTCTTATCGAGACGGTAAAGAAATCCCCCTTTGACCAACACGGGCGATTGAGCCACCGGGTTTCCAAAAGGGTCATTGGACTTCAGGACTTTAAGTTGGCTCTTGATCTCATCGAGCGTGTTGACTTCTGGAATTCCATCGCCATCGTCATCTTTCAGGGGAGGTCTTTTCAGACTCCGGATCTTCCACAGAGGGATCGGTCTCACCGTCTGGGTCTGTTCGTCCAAATCTCCCCAGTAGGTGACGACCAAGGTCTTAACGGGTACGATTCGTCCTTTGAATTCTCTGAGTTGGGGGTACCACACCACGGTGGAGGTCTCAGTGAGAGAGGGTTTGGGATCCACTGGGTCGCCCGTGAGAAAGCGAGACGTGTCATAGACTGTCGAAGATCCTGTAGAAGCCAGATCATAAACAAGATCGGCTGAGGCGGATTGGTAAGGAATATGACAGGTCTGGCAGGCAATTCTTTTCATGTGACGAGGTGAGAAGGGATGGCGATACCTCGGCGCTTTCCTGTCTTTGCCTTTGTAGTGACAGTCTTCGCAGGAATTCATGGTGTTGTCGAGGTCATCGCGCACGGTCTCTTGAAGGGTATTCCCTTTGGCAAAGTTGTGGTTGGGGTCACTCGGATGACAAGAGAGACAAGTGAACTCCCTGGCCTTGTGGATATCTGTTTCTGCACTCCATTGGCGTCCTCTTTTTTTTCCGTCGGAAACCGCGTGACAGGTCCAGCAATTTTCGTCGGAAGGCTTTCGGACGATCTGAAGGTGTAGATTTTCGAAATCAGTCATCTCTTTTTTTGAATAGTCCACCGTAATTTCATCCACTGTTAAAGTGTCTGATTGCCCCTGTGCGAGTTTGAACGCAGCCCAGCCCGCTCCGACCGTTGGGCCGTGCTTGAAAAACCCCACCCGTAAAGCATCCGCTCGGTCCTTCCAGGCGTAGCCTTTCAGATGGCAAATCAGGCAATCGGCCTCACTGACACCACTCTGGTCCCAGGGCGCTCGGACATTGATGTCTCCCGAGGTGTACGGGGTGTAGTCGCCATCAAACAGGAAACTTCCCTGGAAAGTCTCGTATCCGAATTTTTTTGTTTCTTCGCTAAAATAGAGGTGGCCTTGTCGATCGTATTCGCCAAAGCCTCCGCCGGGATGACAGGCTCCACAATTCTTGACGAAGAAGAATGCGGACTTATCAATGTCCGAAGGGGATTCATTCACTTTCCGAGCCAACTGGCTTGAATCAGCCGAGGCGAGTCAGTGTTTGCCAAACATTCCAGAGGATAGGTTCCAAGGAGATTTGGGATCGAACGTATCGCTGACGGTGAGGTTCCCATTTTCATCTGTTCGACCCTGTTGGAAGTGATACGCATTGGTAATACGAGAGTAGTCATGACAGTGGCCGCATGTTTTCTTTGGGCTGTAGGGGATCTTACTCTCAACGGTGAGAGGTATCCCGTCGAACCCTCTTAGAATGATCTTTTGATGTTGTCGGCTCTGAGAGAAAAGAGAAACCGGAGAGAGGGAGACGAAGAGAAGGCCAAGAGTAAACGAAGGGATGATCCATACCATTTTTTCTTTCAACCCTGTCCCCCGCTGCGTCGGATCGAAACTTATCTTATAATAGGATGTGAGAGGGAATCAAGGTAAAAAGGAGGTTGCCGAGTAACCTCACCATAGAAGAAGGTGTGAAAAAATTGGTTTCCATTATCCTTGGCCCTTTCAGGATGGCTCTCTTTCCGGGACGTTGGAATGCCAGGCATCATTCCGGTAGCAGAAGACCCCCCGATACTAATCCCGGCCTTAGTCGGGGAATGTCGCCCCACATGGGCGTTGGGCAAGGTACCACGGGTTTTTCCCGTGAGGCTCCATCGGTTGGGCAACCCTTCGTCGCAGTAGACACACGAATTGACCCTCCTACGCAGAAAGCCACGATCTCTCAGACCGTGAATCAATGCGATGAGGGTACCCTTCGAAGCTCCGACGGAGCGCAGTAGGGTATGCTTCGGAGGGTTCCGCTCTGCGAAGCGTGTGGAGGGGCCACGTGATTTAGCCCGTGGGGCTCCATTTGACATGACTGGGCAAATCGTTGTGGTGCATTCCACAAAATATTTTTAGGGTCGGCATCGCAGACGGTTGTTCACGGGCAAGTCGGCTGGATGCCCCGTCTTCCTGCCGGTAGGCAGGGGCGGGGAGGAAGCCGACCGTGTAACCGTCTTTACATCTCCCGGAAGCCCGCCTTCTGGGCGGAGAGCTTCACCAAGAAAAGGATCCGCCGCTCATCCGCTCCGGGTGAATAGCCCACCCTCTGGGCCTAAGGGTTTTGCGACCATAACCGAGGGATTACAAACAACGGAATTTTTTTCTTGACAAGGATAGCTTAATTTGTTAATAATTAGAAGTTGATTTTAAGATCTCTGTTTTATCATAAATACCAACTTATTGATTTCAATAAGCTTTCGGTAATTAGAACAAATAGTCAAGGAACAGAAATTTCCGAGCCGGAGAGGTTCCCGAGTGGCCAAAGGGGACAGACTGTAAATCTGTTGGCGATGTCTTCGGAGGTTCGAATCCTCCCCTCTCCACCAGGCCTGCCAGCGGATGGCCTAATGATTGTTTGCCCATTGACGATTCGTCACCTGCTGCCCTAGATGTCATGATCCGAAACATGAACAACATAGAGAGCGAATTCCTCTTTCTAAGGTTCTGGACTGATACAGGAACGTTAAAAAATGAGCAGGCGGGAGTAGCTCAGTTGGTAGAGCATCAGCCTTCCAAGCTGAGGGTCGCGGGTTCGATCCCCGTTTCCCGCTCCATACTATTTGAACGACACCCTTGAGGTGTGACGTGCATCCATATCCGGCCAGCCTGTCGTGCCTTTGAGTGACAGGTTTTTCTTTTCTCTTCGGCCCACGTAGCTCAGTTGGTAGAGCACATCCTTGGTAAGGATGAGGTCACCAGTTCAATCCTGGTCGTGGGCTCCAAAAGAAAAGTGAGATGAGACAATCTCTCAGGTCATAAGGAGGAGATAAGCCATGTCGAAGCCGAAGTTTGAGAGGACGAAGCCGCACGTGAATGTGGGGACGATTGGTCATGTGGATCATGGGAAGACGACGTTGACCTCAGCGATCACGAAGATCTTGGCCACGAAGGGGTATGCGAAGTATATGGCGTTTGATCAGATTGACAAGGCGCCTGAGGAGAAGGAGCGGGGGCTAACGATTGCGATCGCGCACGTGGAGTACGAGACGGCGAAGCGGCACTATGCGCACATTGATTGTCCGGGTCATGCGGACTACATCAAGAACATGATCACGGGGGCGGCGCAGATGGACGGGACGATCTTGGTGGTTTCGGCGGCGGACGGGCCGATGCCGCAGACGCGGGAGCATGTGTTGTTGGCGAAGCAGGTGCGGGTGCCGTCGATTGTGGTATTTTTGAACAAGGTGGACATGGTGGACGATCCGGAGCTTTTGGATCTGGTGGAATTGGAGGTGAGGGAGCTTCTGAGCGGGTATGATTTTCCTGGGGATGAGGCGCCTGTGATTCGGGGCAGTGCGTTGAAGGCGTTGGAGTGCGGGTGTGGGAAGCGGGAGTGTCAGTGGTGTAGTGGGGTATGGAATCTGATGGATGCGGTGGATAGTTTTATTCCGGAGCCGGTGCGAGAGATTGACAAGCCATTTTTGATGCCGGTGGAGGATGTTTTTACGATTTCGGGGCGAGGGACGGTGGTGACGGGTCGAGTGGAGCGAGGGATCGTGAAGGTGGGAGATGAGGTGGAGATTGTCGGGATTCGTCCGACGATGAAGACGGTGTGTACGGGAGTGGAGATGTTTCGGAAGATATTGGATCAGGGGCAGGCGGGAGACAACATTGGGGCTTTGCTACGTGGGACGAAGCGAGAGGAAGTGGAGCGAGGGCAGGTGGTGTCGAAGCCGGGGTCGATCACACCGCACAAGAAATTTAAGGCGGAGACGTATATCTTGACGAAGGAGGAGGGGGGACGGCACACGCCGTTTTTCAATGGGTATCGGCCGCAGTATTACTTTCGGACGACGGACGTGACGGGGGTGGCGACGTTGCCGGAGGGGGTGGAGATGGTGATGCCTGGGGACAATGTGGCGTTGACGGTGGAGTTGATTACGCCGATTGCGTTGGAGAAGGAGTTGCGGTTTGCGATCCGGGAGGGCGGACGGACCGTGGGGGCAGGCGTCGTGAGCGATGTCCTCGAGTAACGGAGAAGGGGTTAAACATGACGACTCAAAAGATTAGAGTGTGCCTGAAATCCTATGATCATCGACTGCTGGATAAGTCAGCAGCTGAGATCGTCGAAACCGTTCGGCGGACCGGAGCGAGCGTTGCGGGTCCCATCCCCCTTCCTACCAGGATCAACAAATACTGTGTGCTCCGGTCGCCTCACGTCGACAAGAAATCGAGAGAGCAGTTCGAAATCCGCACGCACAAACGCCTGCTCGACATTCTGGAACCAACCCAGCAGACGGTAGACGCGCTGATGAAGCTCGATCTGGCGGCTGGAATCGACGTAGAGATTAAGCTCTAATGCCATCATTTCCCTGACGAAGGGAAGAGAGACCTGTGGGACGGTAGACTTATGAAGAAGACACTTGGGATCATCGGAAGAAAGATCGGAATGACGCAGATCTTCCTTGGGGATGGTTCCGTTGTTCCGGCGACGGTTATCGAAGCAGGACCTTGCAAGGTGGTCCAGAAAAAGACCAAGGAGAAAGACGGGTATGATGCCCTTCAGCTTGGATTCCTTCCCAAGAATGAAAAGCGGGTAAAGAAACCTCTGGCTGGACATTTCAAGAAGGCGGGGACGGGATCCTTCTATCTTTTGAGGGAGTTTCGAATGGAGGATGTCGGAGGATATGAGTTAGGCCAAGAGGTAACCCTGAATCTCTTCAAACCTGGCGATGTCGTGGACGTGACGGGGCTAAGCAAAGGAAGGGGATTTGCAGGAGTCATCAAGCGTCACGGGTTTCACGGTTTTCCTGCCTCCCATGGAACCCACGAGTACTTTCGACACGGAGGATCGGTGGGAATGCATTCCTATCCTGCCCGTGTTTTTAAAGGAATGAAAATGCCAGGGCATTACGGAAATGAAAGGGTGACCGTTCAGAATATCCGAGTGATCGATGTCAAAGAAGACCAGAACCTGATTCTGCTCCAAGGGGGGGTTCCAGGAGCACGACATGGGTTCGTTTTTATCCGGAGTGCGACCAAGCAGAAGAAATCGGCTCTCTCACCGGCCTAAGAGAGGAATGAGACACCATGGCCACATTAGCCGTCTATGACATTGGAAATCAAAAAGTGAGCGACGTGGAAGTGGACGAACGGGTTTTTGGTGTGGAGATTAAGCCGTCCCTTTTTTATGACGTCGTTCGCCACGATCTGGCTACCCAGCGGAAGGGCACCGCGGCGACAAAGAATAGGACCCTTGTCCGAGGAGGAGGCGCGAAGCCTTGGAAGCAGAAGGGAACGGGTCGGGCTCGTGCGGGGACTCGACGCTCTCCACTCTGGAGAGGAGGGGGTACGATCTTTGGCCCCATGCCGAGAAGTTACGGTTTTTCCCTTCCCAAGAAAGTCAAGGGAGCGGCCCTCCGAGCTGCACTCACACTGAAGCGTCAGGAAGGGAAGTTGATTGTGCTCGACAGCTTCCCACTGGAGGGGTTCAAGACCCAGAAGGTCCTTGAGGTGTTGAAAAAATTCCAGGTCGAAACCGCTCTCATTGTGACGGATGAAAAGAATCCCTTGTTGGAACGGTCGGCCCGAAACATCCCTGGCGTTCAAGTCCTCCGCCACAACGGACTCAATGTTTATGACATTCTGAATCACGAGCACTTGATCCTGCTGAGACCGGTGGTTCAAAGGATCCAAGGGGTGTTTGCATCATGAAAGAAGCACAGAAGATTGTCCGTAGGCCACTCGTCACTGAAAAAACCACTCGGCAGAAAGAAGAAGGCCGCCAGTATGCTTTTGAAGTGGACCCGAATGCCAACAAGATTGAGATTCAGAGGGCGGTGGAGCAGCTCTTCAAGGTGACGGTGCTACAGGTACACACTGCCAACGTGTTAGGAAAAATCAAGCGTTTGGGCCGAAGGTACGGGAAGAGGCCGGATTGGAAGAGGGCGATTGTGACCCTGAAGGAAGGAGATCGAATCGATTTCTTCGAAGGAGCCTAAAGCAATAAAATAAATGGAATGTTGGAGTAAAGGAATCACGGAATTCCGAGAGGTTTAATAGGTCGACTCTTTCTATTCCACAATACTCCAATACTCCATTGTTCCATGGGTAATTTAGAGGGGTAAACGATGGGTATTAAAAAATTCAGACCGACGTCTCCGGGAATTCGGTTCAAGACCGTTCACACCTTTGAGGAAGTGACCTCCTCAAAGCCCTCTAAACGCCTTGTGGTCCCGCTGAAGAAGACCGGGGGAAGAAACTGCTACGGCCGGATCACCGCGTGGCATAGAGGACAAGGCCACAAACGGATGTACCGGATGATCGACTTTAGGCGGGACAAGAAGGAAATCCCTGCGAAGGTGGCGTCGATTGAGTACGATCCGAACCGGTCCGCAAGGATTGCATTGCTTCACTATGCCGATGGAGAGAAACACTACATTCTCGCTCCCTCCGAATTACGGGTGGGAGATGCCGTGATTTCAAGCCCCACGGCAGACATCAAGCCTGGGAATGCGCTCCCTCTAAGAAATATTCCTGCGGGGACATCGATTCACAACATCGAACTAAAGATGGGTAAGGGGGGGCAACTTGCCCGAACCGCAGGATCGTATGGCCAACTTGTGGCGAAGGAGGGGCAATACGCCCACATCAGGTTGCCCTCTGGAGAAGTCCGTCTCGTCCATCAGGATTGCTATGCGACCATCGGCCAGGTGAGCAATCTCGAACATGAGAATGTCACCATCGGGAAAGCAGGCAAGAATCGATGGTTAGGCTGGAGACCGGTCGTTCGAGGCGTGGCGATGAACCCCGTCGACCATCCGCTGGGTGGTGGTGAGGGAAAGAGCTCAGGAGGAAGACATCCCTGCACTCCCTGGGGGGTTCTTGAAAAAAAGACACGAAAGAATAAGCGAACGAATCGTTACATTTTGAAGAGGAGAGATTGATGCCCCGATCGATTAAAAAAGGACCTTTCGTCGATACGCATGTGATGGAAAAGGTGCTCGAGGCCCGGCGGACGAAGGAAAGCAAGGTGATCAAGACGTGGTCCAGAAGGTCAACCGTTGTGCCGGACATGGTCGGGTTGACATTTGCGGTCCACAACGGAAAGAAGTTTATTCCGGTCTTTGTCACAGAGGAAATGGTAGGGCACAAGCTCGGAGAGTTTTCTCCCACTCGGACCTTTCACGGCCATTCTGGAGATCGAAAGACAAAGATCAAAGCCAAGCCAGTGCATTAAGGAATCGAGGAAAACATGGAAGTCAGGGCAAAATTAAAATTTGCACGGATTGGACCTCGGAAGGCTCAATTGGTAGCCGATCTGATTCGGGGGAAGGGATCAGAAGAGGCGCTGAATGTCCTCATGTTTACAAAAAAGAGCGCAGCCAAGACCGTCGGCAAGTTGCTGAAATCGGCGATTGCGAACGCCGGTCAAAATAAGACGATCGATGTCGACCGCCTTTATGTCAAGAAGATCACGGTGGACCAGGGGCCGACGATGAAGCGATTCATGCCGCGGGCCCTTGGTCGTGCCACGACGATCCGGAAGAGAACCAGCCACATTCTCATCGTCCTGGATGAGAAATAAGGGAGGAAAAGATCTTGGGACAGAAAGTACATCCGATCAGTTTTCGATTGGGTTATATCAAGACCTGGGATTCTCGATGGTATGCGGATAAGGATTATCCTCAGCTCCTCATCGAAGATCTTCGCATTCGGGGCTACTTGAAGAAAAAACTCTATCACGCGGGCGTTTCCAGGATCGAAATTGAGCGAGTGGCCAGTAAAGCCAAGAAGGCGAAAGTGACGATTTATACGGCCCGACCCGGAATCATCATCGGGAAGAAGGGAGCCGAGGTCGATAATCTCAAGAAAGAACTTCAGAAGATGACCCAAAAGGAGATCTTTATCAGTATCCAGGAGGTCAAGAGGGCGGAACTCGATGCCCAGCTGGTTGCGGAGAATGTGGCCCTCCAATTGGAACGACGGGTTGGGTTTCGGAGAGCCATGAAGAAAGCCGTGACTTCAGCGATGAAGCTTGGAGCGAAGGGAATCAAAATCGGTTGCTCGGGACGACTGGGAGGGGCTGAAATAGCTCGGAGAGAATGGTATCGAGAGGGGAGGGTTCCCCTTCATACTCTTCGAGCGGACATTGATTACGGTCTGGCAGAATCTAAGACAACCTACGGCATTATTGGCGTCAAGGTTTGGATCTTCAAGGGAGAGATCTTTCCGACGAAAGAAGGAGAGGAAAAAGCTGCATAAAGAAAGTAACGAGTCGTGAGGACTAAGGACTGAGTTTCAGTTTTTCTCTCAATGCTCAGTCCTCAGCACTCCGTCCTGATATTTTTACGTCCTTTAGAGTGCTCAGAGGAAATAAGCCATGTTGATGCCGGCGAAGACAAAATATCGGAAACAGCAAAAGGGACGAATGAGAGGAAGGGCGTCTCGAGGCAACACCCTTAATTTCGGCGATTTTGGACTCCAGGCCATCGAGTGTGGGTGGTTGGCCAGCAGAGAAATCGAAGCTGCGCGAATTGCCATGACGCGATTCATCAAGCGCAGTGGCCGGATCTGGATCCGGATCTTCCCGGACAAGCCGATCACCAGGAAGGCGGCCGAAACTCGTATGGGAAAAGGGAAAGGGCCCCCCGAAGACTGGGTCGCGGTGATTCGGCCTGGCCTCATTCTCTATGAAATGGAAGGGATTCCCGAAGACCAGGCCAAAGAGGCTTTTCGGTTGGCCGCTCATAAACTGTCCCTTGCCACGAAGTTCATTAAGAGGGGAGGTCCTCTATGAAAGCCAAGGATCTTCGCGCCTTGAATGACGGGGAATTACTTCAGAAGGCAAAGGAACTGAAAGAAGAGCTCTTTAATCTCCGCTTTCAGCAGGCGACCGGACAGTTGGACAACACGATGCGGATCCCACAGGTCAAACGGGATATCGCGCGAACACAAACCATCCTGAGGGAAAAGACCCTCAGTAAAGGGAAATGACACGTATGGCTGAGCGAGGGAAACGAAAGACATTGGTCGGCGTTGTGACGAGCGACAAAATGGAAAAGACTGTCATTGTGATGGTCAATCGGTTAGTGCTCCATCCATTCTATAAGAAGTACGTGAGGAAGAGAAAGAAGATCAAAGCTCACGACGAACAGAATCAGTGCCATATGGGTGATAAGGTCCTGTTGATTGAAACCCGTCCGTTGAGTCGAGAGAAGCGGTGGCGGGTGAAGGAAGTCCTTGAGCGGGCCGCCTAGCTCGAGAGTGGAATGGTGACCGTGGAAGGTGGCTTGAAGGCAGACCGTCTTAAAACCGCTCTCCACCCTCTACCTGCTAGCTACTAATCCCAGCGGCGAAAGGAGTCAATCCATGATTCAGATGCGCACTATCCTGGAAGTCGCTGATAATTCAGGGGCGAAGAAGTTAGGGTGTATCAAGGTTCTCGGAGGGACGCGGCGCAGGTATGGCAGCCTGGGGGACATCATCGTCGTCTCCGTGAAGGATGCGATGCCTAATTCGAAGATCAAGAAAGGGGACGTGGCCAGAGCGGTGATCGTCCGCACGAAGAAAGAAGTCAGACGTCTAGACGGCTCCTTTATTAAGTTCGATGACAACTCGGCGGTCCTCATTAACCCTCAAGGGGAGCCCATTGGAACACGGATTTTTGGTCCGGTGGCCCGCGAACTGAGGGGGAAACGGTTTATGAAGATCATCTCCCTCGCTCCCGAGGTGCTTTAAACTCCCTGTCTGCGTGACAGGGTGTCGATGGATTCAGAAGGAAGGGCCTCATGATCGTTCCAAGATTTCATATCCGAAAGAATGACTTGATCATGGTCACCACAGGGAAGGAAAAAGGGAAGAGTGGGCGGATTCTCAAAGTCCTTCCAGAGAAAGAAAAGGTGATCGTGGAAAAAATCAATTTGATTAAGAGGCACATGCGTCCCCACGGCCAGCAGAGGCGGGGGGGCATCGTGGAGAAAGAGGCTCCTTTTCACATCTCCAATGTGATGCTTCTCTGTGAGAAATGCAATAAGCCTGTTCGCATCAGACACCGGGCCATGGGGGGAAGAAAAAAGGCACGGGTCTGTTATAAATGCGGTGAGAGTTTCGACAAATAGGTGAGACGATGGCCAGAATGACCGAGATCTACCAAGAAAAAGTGGTTCCTGCCATGAAGAAACGGTTCAATTATCAGAACGTCATGGAGGTTCCGAGACTAGAAAAGATCATCATCAACATGGGCCTGGGAGAGGCGATCCAGAACATCAAGATTCTCGACTCTGCGGTCCAGGAGTTGAACCAGATTACGGGACAGAAGGCGATCATCACGAAGGCCAGGCGGTCGATCGCTCAATTCAAGCTGAGAGAAGGCATGCCGATTGGATGTATGGTCACCCTGAGGAAAGAGAGGATGTTCGAGTTCTTCAATCGACTGGCGAATGTGGCCCTCCCCAGGGTGAGAGACTTTAAAGGCCTTTCAGGGAATTCTTTTGATGGAAGAGGAAACTATGCGCTGGGCATTCGCGAACAGCTCATCTTTCCCGAGATCCATTACGAAAAGGTGGATAAAGTCAGAGGGATGAACATCGTGATTGTGACCACGGCAAGAACAGATGAAGAGGCCAAGGAATTGCTGAAATTGATGGGAATGCCTTTTAGAAACTGAGCCGCTAGCGGTTTGAGGTCTGGGGTTCGAAGCTAACGCATGGAGCTTCGAACCCCCAACCTTGAGCTTCCAGCAGGAA
>Ga0315275_10004651_pt1 | contig 12868 bp, 5 predicted proteins | sample YL17G03_0_MG_FD_205557 | JGI IMG/M metagenome (GOLD analysis project Ga0315275, IMG submission 205557) | Sediment microbial communities from Yellowstone Lake, YNP, Wyoming, USA - YL17G03_0 | ecosystem: Environmental > Aquatic > Freshwater > Lake > Sediment | place: USA: Wyoming | collected... | reverse complement strand
GGCGTCTGGCGTAGGGCCCACCACTTCAACACCGTTCAGGAAAATCCTGGCATAGGCTTCCTTCACCCCGTGGACGACCTGGGTAACGCTGTGGGTGGTAGGGGGCAACTCAGTGATCTGAGGCGCAGGCGGAAGGGTCGTGTCGAGAGTGAAGCGATAGCGAGCCGAAGCGCTCCTGTTGCCGAGGTTGTCCTCGAGCCGCACATCCACTGTGTATGATCCATCGAGGAGCAGGGCGGCAGGGGTGAACACCAGGCGGCCATCGCCTGATGCGCTCCAGGCGCCGGCCACTTCCTGATTGTTCACGTCTTTGACGGAGAAGATCGTTCTGGCTTTATTGAGCCCGCTCGTCACTTCCTCATAGGTGAGCGTCACGGACTGTGGGGGCGCCTTGAGAAAAGCATTGTTCTCGGGGGTGATTGAGGTGAGGGAAGGCGCAACGGAATCCACCAGAATATCCACCCACGTGGAGGCGCTCCGGTTTTCTGCCGCATCTTCCAGCCAGACCTCCAGGGTGTTCGCGCCCTCCGGCAACCACAGAGTCGTTGACCATTGATCTGCCCCAAGGGCAGCTTCGTGGCTCAAGAGGTATCTCTCGACGCTTTCTCTTTCTGTCGGGGCCAGAGGCCGATTGTAGATGAGCAGCTCTACAACATCTCCATACCAACTCCTGTGTTCATTTCTGTCCTCGGAGAGCCGATTTGCTTCTACGTTCCCTGCAGTCACAAGGGACAAAACCAGGTAGTTGTCATGTGGCAAAACCGTTGTTGCGCCGTTTACAGCTGGCCCACCATTGATTCTGGTTTCGGCCGGAGGGTTCTTGATGTGGTTATGCGCATAAGTAGAACTCCAAATCTCCCCATTCGGTCCCCTGTGGAAGTGGTAGGAAGAGGAATCACCGAGCAAATACGGCCCCCAGTTACTGCCCGGGCCTTGCTGTTTGACAAGCCAGAAAACAGTGCGAATGTCGCTGATCCGATCAGCGAAGGTGAAGAACTGGGTTCTTGTGGAATCAAACCGGACGACCCCTCTTCCATTATATACATCTGGAACACAGACAGGTTCAGCACCTGAACTGGCAGTGAGATGATTATTCCTGCCGGATTTGTCTTTCCACTGAATCACCTTCTCCCCGGAAAAGGCCATTGTGGATAAATCACCGGAATCAACCCAGAGCACCAGACCATCAGTGACAGGAACCGAACCGCTCAAAGGTCTGCCATTTATCCATACACGGGAAGATTTCTCACGGGTTCCAGTAAGAATGATGGCTGAGGTGTTAGAAAGATTCTTGACAGGTCGGGGCTGGATCAGGCCGCTGTAAACCGTCCCACCCGTAATGGCGGGTTTCGCAGGGGACAGGCTGTCCACTGTAAACGAGAAGCTATAAGCCTGGGAGTTGCCCGCTGTGTCTTTGGAAATAAAAGAAACCTGGTAGGCGCCATCCTGCAAAGGCAAGGTGTCGGGAATAATTGTGAATACGTCGTTTGACTCGGCGACTGTGCATGGTACGGGCAGGCTGCCTTGATACGCGACAATTACGCTTGAAATCACCGTGGCATCATCCACGGCACCTTGAACAGTGCCTTGTTGCTCCAATAGAGCAAAAACAATCTGATTGAGCGCCGACACGACGGATCCATCACTGGGATTTGTGGAAATCAACTGGGGAGCAATGGAGTCAGTGCAGGCATCTCCTATTCCATCATTGTTGCTGTCTAACTGGTCTGGATTGTAGACGGTGGGGCAATTGTCGCAGGCATCGCCAAAGCCATCTTTCGCAAGTTCGTAGACCTCAAATTCAGCAATCTGCGGATGGGGCCCTCCCCAGGTGCTGTATATAAGGATCTTTACAAACTTCGCTTGTCTTGGGGAAAACACAAATTCATGCCATGCGTTATCGTCGGGGAGCCTGAAGGCACCAATCGACGTGAAACTGGCGGGAGCTGTATCTGTGGACGAAACAAATAATTCAAAGTCTTTTGTTCCGTAACCAGTCACCTGATTCCGCGAGTGAATTCTGATTCTTCCGATGCTTTTTGTTTGCTCATTGGCAAACGCGATAATGGCATACCACGGACTGCCCCAAGCCTCCCAATAAGGCTCAGCGAGACTCCCATTAAGCATCTTATCGGCACTCCAAGAGGACCAACCGCCGGAATTGGCAACGATATGCCCACCGTTAGCCGATAGAGCAATATTGAGTGTTCCATTGACAGCATCCCTATCGGCCTGATCCGGATTGTAAACCGTGGGGCAGTTGTCAATATCATCCGGGATTCCGTCACCGTCAGAGTCGACCTGGGCGAATAGGTTCAGGGGAAAAATAGTCCACAAGGCGAGGACTGCCCAGAAGAGCAGCAACGTCTTGCTCAGGGGTCGTCTTGTGTTCCTGCTCTTCGCTCGGTCCTCAGATAGAAAACGCTTTCTTAGAAGCCCGATGATATGGGTGATGGGAGAGGGATTTCTTCTCATGATGTTATCTCCAGGAGAGACTATGCAACGAGAGCCATCTTCTTCCATTTCAGAACCAGTGAGGTCTGAAGCGACTGCGTAAATCTTTCAGGTAGTACCAGACCCAGGTCTGATGATCCTTGAGAGTTACACATCCGTCCCTGTCATAGTCGCAAGCCGGATTGTATCCTGCACTGCCTCTGCATTTGCCAAGAGATGCCAAGAAGAACCTAAGATCGTTAACACTTACTCTCCCGTCACCATCCAGATCGCCGGGCTTGAGAACCGGGATCACCGTCACGGCCACGTTATCGTAACCACTGTCTTCACCATCGTTCACGGCAAGCTCAAGAACATAAGTCCCCGTGATGTCCGGAGTGAAGGAGGGAGTCGCTGTTGTGGAGTTCCTGATGCTCTTATTCGTCAGGCTACTTCCTGCGGGCACGCTCACAAAACGCCAGTGATAAGTGAGAGCGCTTGGGCCGGCGTCCGGGTCAGTGCTCGCTGAACTGTCCAAATAAGCGGTCTGGCCAAGGTTGAGGGTAATGTCTGAGCCGGCATTCGCATTGGGTGCTACATTCTCCGTCGTTGCTGTAACCTCGACCGTGTCCGTAGAGGCTGCTTCGCCGTCGCTTACGGTGAGTCTCAGTGTGTACATACCGCCCACGTCGGGCGTGAACCCGGCGACGGCTTGATCCCTGTTGGCGATATCTTCATCCCAGAGCTCGCTTTCATCAGGAACAGCATCAAACGACCAGAGGAAGGAAAGGGGCTGAGGTTTTCCATCCGGATCATTGCTGCCGGTACCGTCTAAGGTCACCGTGTCTCCGGTTGCGGCATCCCGGTTGGACCCAGCATTTGCATTGGGCGGAACGTTTGGAGTGGCCGCTGTTATGACCACATCATCCTCGTCAAAAAGCATCCCGTCGCTCACCGTCAACAGAATCACATACCTTCCGTCCTTATCGGGCGTGAAGGTCGGCTTCGGGCCGGCCGGGTCGGACAGAGAAGCATCGGTGACCGAGCTTCCTTGCGGAATTTCGGTGAAAGACCATTCGTAGGCGATCATCGCCCCTTCCGGGTCATAGCTGTTGCTCCCGTCCAGGGTGACCGGGAGCCCGGTCCTCACATTCGCATCTTTTCCAGCGTCGGCCACTGGCGGCAGGGGCAGTGATGAGGGATCCCGAGGATTCGTGCCGGCAAGATACTCCTGAAGACTGGTGAATCCATCCCCATCAGAGTCCTGCGTCGCATCCGTCCCGTCCAGAGGATCAAAACCGTGGTCCACCTCCCAGCCGTCAGGAGCCCCGTCGCCATCCGTATCATGGTTGTTGGGGTCGGTTCCGGCTAGGTATTCGTTCAGGTTGGACAGCCCGTCGCCGTCTTCATCGCTGCTTCCGTTCCTGGCAAGGTTCCCAAAATGCTCGATCTCCCACGCATCGAGCATGCCGTCATCATCCGTGTCCTGAATGGCGTAAGTCTCTGTGAACACATCACTCTGGTTGCCTGCAACGTCCACGGCGATGAACTTGAGAGTCGTGGCCTGGGTGATCGTTATGGGCGTTTCATAATAGGGTGACGACGTGGTGGGTTCGGTCCCGTCAGTGGTATAATAGATGTCCGCAGGTTCGTTGGCAGCAAGGCTGACGTTCTGAGGTGAGAAGTATTCGTCCCCTGCCGGTGACGCCCCTGCGAAGGGCGGCATTCTGTCAACGGTGACGAGACCTGGAGCATAGGAGGCTCTGGTGTTGATGCCGTCCGCTATTTCAGCATAGAGGGCATACGTTCCCTCCGGAAGACCGGAGAGTTTCCAGGGATAGGCGTCCCCGTCTCCATCCTGATCTTCCTCAAGGTTACCCACGATGAGGACCCTTCCTGTCGTTGCCGTCTCATAGTAAAGCGCAATGACTGCGCTGCTGTCCGGATCCGCATCTTCCCACCGGATGACAACCGTGCCCTCCCTGTGCGTTGCAGGCTGAGCCGGCTCCTTGAGGGAGATCACGGGTGGATCGTTTACCCCATTGCCGTCCGTGAAGAAGGAGGCTCCTTCCGTCCACTCACTGGTGAGGCCGTGCTCATCCTGGGCCTGCGCCCTCCAGTAGTACCAGGTGTTGTCAGAGAGAGCAGAGTCCACGATCCATGACGGTACGTCCGTTTCAAAAGACCTAACCAATGCGCTGAGGCCGGAGTCCGCGTAAAGCTCGAAGCGGTAAATGATCGCATCGCTGTCCGGGTCCGTGGAGGCATTCACTTCAAGGGTCGGGGTCAGCGTGGAAACCCATGACCCGTTTCCAGGGTTCCTGAGAGTCGGCATTGAAGGCGGGTCGTTCCGGGTGCTCACAAAGAATCTGGCAATCACCCACGTACTTTCAGCAGCGCCATCGCTTGCCTTCACTCGCCAGAAATACCACGTGTTGTCCTCAAGGCCTGACACGCGCCAGGCCGTTGTCGTCAACCCCTCAGTCACGCTCCCTGAGGTTCTCTTGGCTTGGCTGTCAAAGGTGTTCACCTTGTCCAGCTCAAAGAAGTAGGTCAAGGGGTCGCCGTCCACATCTGTTCCATTGGCGACCATGAGATCCAGTTCCTGAACAGCGACCTCCGCTCCGTCCGCAGGATAAAGAACGCCCGGCACCTGAGGAGCGTCATTCTTAGTGTTCACGAAGAAGGAAGCAAGGGCCGTCTCTCTCGCGGCTCCATGCTCGTCCGTAGCCACGCCGCGCCAGGTGTACCAGGCATTGTCACTGAGAGGCGTGCTCACTGTCCACGAGGTCGAACCATTGCTTGCCTGAGCGATGCCGCTAACCGATGCGACCAGAGTGGCTGTGCTCTTGCCGGCATAGACCTCGAAGGAGTAGGCAAGAACGTCCTCATCCGCATCCGTGCTGTTGGTCACCTCCAGCAGAGGTGTGGTAGAGGTCACTTCTGTTTGATCCGCAGGACGGCTGATGTTGAATGGCCCGGGCGAATCGTTCTCTATGTTCACAAAGAAGGAGCCATAGGCCCACTGGCTCAAGCCGTACCCGTCCGTAGCCCTCACCCGCCAGAAGTGCCAGGCGTTTTCCAAAAGCTCCTGGGGAACGGCCCATGAGGTCCTCTGAGAAGTCTCCGGGACACCCGACTGGCTTGCCACAAGCAGGGTCATAGCCTCGTCTGAATAGAGCTCATAGACATAGGTCACCGCATCCCCGTCCGGGTCTGTGCTGTTCGTGATAACCAGCTGCGGTTGAAGCACGGCCACTTCAGTCATGTCTTGGGGAGAATAGATCTCCGGAGTGCCAGGGGCATTGGTCTTGGTCGGGTCTTTGCCCTGGAGGAATTCGTCCAGATCCAACACACCATCCCCGTCAAAATCCCCTTGGCCGTCCCTGTCGAGCGTGCCGAAATACGTGCGCTCCCAGGAATCCAGCATCCCGTCGCCGTCCGTATCCGAAAGAGATCTGATCGTGAGTGCCGCCCGTTTCCTGTCCTCTGAAGCCCCGTCAGATGCGGCAAAGGTGATCTCATACCGGCCGGCCTGACCCACCGCAGGGGTCCAGGCAAAAGCGCCGATGCCGTTGCCTTGTTCGTTGAAGCTCGCCCCTGCAGGAAGGGGTGCTGCGCTCAGTTTGGGGATCGTACCGTCCGGATCAGTGGCCTGAGCCACAAAGGAGAGGGATTGCCCTTCCAACCCTATGCGATCCGGCACGAATTCCAGCACCGGGCCATGGGCCACCGCGGCTTCTGCGAAACTTACCATGTAGGAGCCGGTGGTGTTGGCGTCAAAGACATAGAAGAAGTGCTGCCAGGGCTGGCTTCCAACCCTTGTCTTTGCAAGCCACGCGTTATCGGGTTTGATGCGCTTGCCGTCCGATCGAATCACTTCCTTGATCGTTTTCTGCCCTCCATTGGGATCAGAGAGCTTCACCACCATGAATCCGGCTGTCACCGGCGTTGCCAGGGTGTACTGGGTACCTGATCCGGTCAGGGTCGAAGAGCTGGACTGGTCGGAAACAGGGGTGTCTATTTTCTCCGATTCATAAACCGTGTGGGACCCGGCGCCGTCAATGGCCAGAAAGTCCCTGATCCTGTCCCGGCCCGGAAGATCCACCAGAACATCCCGAACCAGGAAATGAGTGACCGGGTCTTCCAGAAGGGAAGTCAGCTCCCCGCCCAGCTCATCGGAGTGGGTGTAATCGGCCTTGAACTCCACGAACCGGCCTGAAAGGGTGCAGGTCATGCTCCAGCGGGCCACTGCCGATGCATTAGGCGGAATGTCTCCAAAGTCGGCAAGAAGGCTCGAGGTCGCAGGATTACCGTTGACCTCGGATCCTTGGATCACAAACCCGATCAAGAGCCCTTGCTGGTTTTCCACGATCCTGGGCTGGGCCGAGTTGATCTTCAGTTTCCTCGCCACTCCCTGGCCATTGTTCGACACTCGGACCCCGAGGTTGAAGGGCACCGGCGGCTCGATCTCTGCTGTAAACGCATCATCCCCGTAAACGTCCACAGGCAGAAAGTAGTCGAGAGCGATTTTTGGGAGCGGTTTGACGTAGATGTAGTCGGGGGTCACCTCGGTCACATGCTCCTCACCGCCCACCGTGTAGGTCAGAGTCGCCCCCACGTAGTAGAGCTTGCCCTGCGGCACTCCATTGGCCGCGCCAGGAGCGGGAATGATCAGCCAGTGGATGTCTGCGGTCGAAGAGGCTGCCACGGTCCCCGAGCCGCTCACGTCGCTGATGTTCTCCATGGAAGAGAGGCGAATGAAGAACAGGGCGCTCGTGTTGTCGGGATCGGAGCTTGCGAGAACCGGTCTTCGCTGGTCATCCAGGAAATTCACGGTGACGCCCACATCCTGAAGGCTGATGTTGCTCAGCCCATTGGTGATGCGCATTTGAGCGTCAAAGGCCTGCCGCTCCAGGGTCAGCTCCTGCTTGATCTCGATCTTGACCCTGGCGCACACGGAGTCATCAGCGGCAAAGGCAGGAGAAGCTGTCAACGATGCCAGGAGTAAGATAAAGGCGGAGAAAAGCGCAAGAACGCCCAACCTTTTTTCAGCCAGCCACTGCCTGTTTTTCATCTCTGTCCTCCAAAGGAACAACGCTCACTGTTTCACCGCCGAGAACGCCGAGACCGCAAAGGGTCTTAGGGCTTTTGAACTACAAGAATCTCTGTGCTCTTGGCGCGCGCTGCTGTAAATGGCCTCCTGAGAAACTGTTCTCACCCGTTCATCTTGACCTTCAGACCTTGGCCCGCAAACCGAAATCGATGGAACTGGGCCATGGGGTTGCCGGCCGTGTCCGTAATCACCTGCATGGCAATGTAGTGAGACGTGTCCTTCATTAGGTTTTTTCGCTGGGGGTCGGCAATTCTCCACCGTTTGCCGTCGTAGAATTCCGCCCAGTTGTGATAGTCCTTAGGTTTCACCACTGCGTTCCCACTGCAAACATAACCGCCGATGGTGCGAGCCGGGATCTGATTGGCCCTGCAAAGAGCAGCAAACAGGTACATGAACTCCGTGCAGTCCCCCTGCCTGCTCCTGAGCGCGTAAAGGGCGCCGCGTTCGTTGCGGGTGTAGCCGGAATCCTTTACGTTGGACGTCACCCAATTGAAGATCTTCTCGGCCGCATCTATGGGTTTCCTGGAGGGAAGGGTAGCGGCCAGACGGGTGATTTCAGGAGCGTCCGACTCGCAAAACGGCTCAGGCTGGAGGTAGGCGGTCATGGGGGGAGTGGGAACAACATTGGGCGCGTCGGAAAGTAGAAGAGAGGCCTTCACCGAAACGATCACGGTTGCGAAGGGAGGCATTTCCGGGAATTGAAAATAGAGCGTCTGGTTGCCGTGTTCATCACTGAGGAGTTGATGGGGATGGGAGACCTCAAGGCGCTCGCACCTCTGGTTGGCCGTCACCTTGACAGGGGCCTGAGCCCAGAACTCAGCGTTCTTCAATGTCTGATTGGTGCGGTTCTGCAAGGTGAAGCTGTATTGAATCTGCCATTGGAAGGGATAGGAGGCTTCTTGCTCAGAGCGATCATAGAGAGAAAGTGCGAGCAAGAGGCCGGCAACGAGCAGGGTCGGACACCCTATCAGGAGAAAAAGCGTTCTCTTCTTCACTGGCAGTTCACGCACCGCTTCACCTCCTCCTTGCCGGGCTGGCCCAGGAGCGCCAGCTGGTGCAGGAAAGCCCGGTAGGCTTCCAGCCCCCCCTTGAGATAGAAAACCTGATTGAGCCCCTCCTGCTGAAGGGCTCTTTCAATGCTTTGGTACTTCTCTCCCCTTTCATCACACACGAGAATGGAGAGCCGTGAGGATCCTGTTTTGCTGTTGATAAGTGTTTTGAGGGAGGAAGCGAATTTCCGCGAATCCCCCTGGAGGGGCAAGGTCAAGGCCCCGGGGATCAGGGGTTGAGAGGCTGAGGCCGTTGGACCTGATACGATAACCACCAGCCAGTGCGGAGATTCTTTTTGAAGGAAAAAATCCTTAGGAGAAACCCTGCTCACCTCCTGTGCGGCGAAAGCATCCCCCTCGATGGGTCCTTTCTTCTGTATCCAGTAGCGGAGCCCGCCGTTCAGGATGGAAGTTTTCGTGAAACCTGCGACTCTGACACCATCGCAGGTCTGCTCCAGCGCAAAGTTCGGATAGCCCTCGCTCACGAGAACAAGAGGTTTGTCCTTGAGAAACGGTTTTGTCTTGAGCGCATATAGAGAGATGTGGATCGAACCTGGAATCCTAAACCTGTCAAATGCTCCTCTGTCACGGACATCTATAAAAAGAATTTCCTGCCTTTTTTTTAACATGGACAGGACGGATTCCGTGGATATGTAAAGTGACCCCGAATCCGCGTGCACCACAGGAGAAAAGGAGGAAAACAGCAGTCCCGTCGCAAACCACAGGATGAGTGGAAGGATTCCTTTTGACCACGCGGACTTCATGATGAGTCCATTTCCCTCCGGTAATTTTCTCCTGCTCGAAGGAATTCTTTTACCGTTAATCCTGGCTACCGATTTCTCCAGGATGCATGAGGCATCACTGGACACATTCGAAGCGGTCAGATTAGGCTGAAGCAACAAGAACAAAAAAGCCGGGCTACCTGTCATCAGGCAGCCCGGCTGTCCGTCAGTCTTTCCTCGGGACCCGCGGCTTTCCGCCCACCGATCTCTCGGTGTTCGGCTTTAGCTGATCGAGGTGACAATCTCTAAACTGTCACAGCTCTATGATCAGTCGCCAAGACCCTTCACATATCTTCCCCCGACACTCATAGCTTCAGCTCTTCTATACTCTCTCCGGTTCACATCACGAAGTTGAATCCCTTGGGGTGCATTCCCCACGGCTTGCCGCGAATTCGTCATACCGGCGAAAGCCGGTATCCAGAAAACCCGACTGGATTCCGTGTCAAGCACGGAATGACGGCCCGGGAGAGAAGACGAGACCCCGCAGGGGTGGTAAGCCAAGGGAGTAAAGTAAATGTAAACGCATGAATACCAGGTAACGGAAAACTTGTCAAGGAGTGTTGTATTATGACAGCAATAAATATGCCAGCACGAATCCTAAAGGGACGACAAATTTTCCACATGATTTCAGGTAATTACGTTGGCCCACGAATTACTAGGATTGCACGTGTGAAGAGAACTACCCATTCCTTACGGAAATTTCTTTCCACTTCTTGGCAAGAGATTACACACTGGTAGGCCTCATTCCAAAGAGTGTCAGGTATAGACCTGACACCGAAGGCCAGAGCGTCCTTGTGAAGCCGCAGGCTGGAAGTCTATTTCTTATGCTTCTTGCCCTTGTCGCGGATGTAGATTACTTTGGAATGACCGTCACGCTGGACTCTTTCATCCACATCGAAGAGGTCGGCGGCGGCGGCGAGTTCCCCAAGCTTGCTGAAGCCATAGTTCCGAGGGTCGAACTCCGGGGCTTGCTTGACAATATTGCTGCCCACAGCACCCAAATGAGCCCACCCACTATCGTCGGAAGCCGCCTCAAGAGCCTTTCTGAGAAGAGCGACCAGTTTGCCGTCTCTCTTCAGTTCATTGGTCGTTTTGGCTTTCCCGGCTGACCCGACATTTTCTTCAAACCTGAGAACTTCAGTGAAGATAAATTTGTCACATGCGGATACAAAAGCTTTTGGAGTTTTCTTCTCTCCAAATCCATACACGAGCAGACCTTCCTCTCTGATCCGAGAGGCGAGACGAGTGAAGTCGCTGTCACTGGAGACAAGACAAAATCCCTCAAAACGTTTCGTATAGAGCAAGTCCATTGCATCTATAATCATTGCACTGTCTGTCGCATTCTTCCCCACCGTATAACGGAACTGCTGAACCGGCTGGATGGAGTGCTCCAGCAGAACGGACTTCCATCCGCCCAGGCTCGGTGTAGTCCAGTCGCCGTAAACGCGCTTCACGCTCGCGACGCCGTACTTGGCGACCTCTGATAGGAGCCCCTCCGTGATCGAGGGCTGCGCGTTGTCTGCGTCAATAAGCACTGCCAACCTATTTTGAGACGGTTCATTCACATTCATATTCTGCTCCTTTCGTACTTCTAAGGTTTCGCGCTGATCCTAGGCGCCTAGGATCGCATCTGCGCCGCCGGCTCCAGCGCGGGGAGAGGCCAAAGGGCTCGTTGGATATTCTCCTTCGCCTGAGAACCGTAGAGTTTGGCCGGGCCACCCGCCCCAGCTACCAGCTACATACCTTGGTCCGACCCCAGCTACACCAGACTCGCGCTTCGACCTTTTTCAGTCCAGCGGTTTGATCTGCGGTGTACGCCGGAAGGCCGAACGATCAAAGCCGAGCGTGGCAGCCTTGTCGAGCGCGATCTGGAGCGAGGCGTCGTCTAGGTTCGGCGTCCGCGATAACACCCAACCATACGCCCGGCTAGGCTCGCCTATTAAGACCCACCGGTAGTCTTGGTCGAGCGCCAAAATCCAGTAGTCCCCATAAAAGGGGCGGAAGAAACTGACCCGCAATTTCGCATTGCGGCTCTCCTCTACCACCTTCGCAATACCGTCGGCTTCTTCAATAGCGCCATCCGCCTTGCGGCAGCGATTCCGTACACGGACGACATCACCGTCTAGGCGATAGCTGGCCTGAGTATCAGCCACACACATGGACTGAAACCGGTTTGGCAGGAGGGCAATTTCGTACCACTCACCCATGTACCGAGCAAGATCAACCGATTCGACCGTGGGTAACGGCGCGGTGGGTCTAATCGCGCAGCCGGCAAAACCCGCGAGCAGGAGGGCTACAGCAATCTTGTAAATGCACGTAAATGTCGTCATCGCTTCTATTCCCTCCTAAGGTTGCAGCATAGGCGCGTCAGCGCCGTTGTTTATGGACCCTATTTTCCCGAACAAGCATCTTAGTGAACACAGCCCGGCAATTCAAGGACATCCCGCAAAGATTCTAACTCAACTTATAATTTAATTTCTCTATTTTCCAAAGACTTTTTGCTACTCGCCTCGGGCGTATATCTGAACTTGTAAGTGTTTGTATGGTAGCTCCTATCAGCAAAACCATCGACTGAGCTTAGCTGATGTCGACCAGTTCAACCAGGAGGTATAAAGAGTGACCGATTTGGTGATCCTTAATGGGCCTGAAATAGGGAAGACATTACGAGGCAGAGAGGGCGTTGTTTTTCTGGGGCGGTCCCTCGACAATGACATTCGAATTGAGGACAAGACAGTCTCTCGGAGACATCTTAAGATTGAAAGCATAAGAGACAAGCATTTTGTTACGGATTTGAGTAGCCGGAATGGGACGTTCTACAATGGCAAATATGTGGTCCCTGGTCATGAGGTGGAGGTAGAGGAGGGGGTGCCTTTGGCAATCGGGATGACGGTAATCTGCTTCGGCGAAGGTTGCAGAGAGCAAATAGTGCCCTTCCTGGACACGGTGAGTCTTATTCGGGAAAAGAAAAGAAAGGGAGAGGCCTCAGAAGACAAAAGAGAGAGGACTGAGCAGAAAAGGGAAGACATGCTTTCCGAGGTTTCTCTTACTCTCAAAGACAGCGGGGCTTTTAGGGAGATCCTAGAAAAGGTGCTAGGCCATATTTTCCATCACCTGAAGAGAATAGACAGAGGCGCTTTTGTTCTAGTCGATCCGGAGACATTGCAGACCGTGGAAATCATATGCAAAGTGAATAGATCCAGCAAGGATGTTAGTGAATCTTTCAGTGAAGAGGTTGTGCAAAGCGTTCTGAAGGGAGGTAAACCTCTGATCTTTTCAAAAGGCTATACTGAAGACAGAAGTGCTCTTGTGGAAACGTTAGAAGTGCAGAAGATCGAATCGGTCATGTGTATCCCGTTAATCAATGGACCGCGGATTATGGGAGCTATGTATGTTGACTCCGTGAAGAGGCCGGATGGTTTCCGGAAGGACGACCTACTGATCCTCTTGGATATTGGGCAGCGTGTTGCGTTGGCTGTAGAAACCGATCG
>Ga0315275_10004649_pt1 | contig 12872 bp, 16 predicted proteins | sample YL17G03_0_MG_FD_205557 | JGI IMG/M metagenome (GOLD analysis project Ga0315275, IMG submission 205557) | Sediment microbial communities from Yellowstone Lake, YNP, Wyoming, USA - YL17G03_0 | ecosystem: Environmental > Aquatic > Freshwater > Lake > Sediment | place: USA: Wyoming | collected... | reverse complement strand
GTTCTGTATAGCTCTTAGACACGCTTTTTTCTCGGTTACTAACAGATGGGTCAGTTCTGGCCATGGCTCTTGCTTCTGGGCCTCGTGTTTTTGATTAGTTACGACCCGGGCACGCGAAACCTTGCGAATTATTTTGATCAGGACATAGTAGAGACGGATCATGGATCCGATGGAGCGACACAAGAGCATAGCCGTCCCAGTGACAAGGGACTGTGAGGGCGGCCCCCCCAAATTTCTACTCGTTCATGATCGGCGGTACAAAGAATGGACCTTCGTCACTGGCGGATGCCGGCGACGGGAAATTCTCAACCCTCTTCGATGTGCTATACGCGAACTCGAAGAGGAGACCCGTGGGATCATAAATCTGAAAAAGGGAAGTTATTCCTATTTCAGTTTTTCCTTTAGAGATGCCGAGGGCGTCAACAACGTGTACCACGTGTACGTGTTCGAGATGCCCTGGGCGAACGGTGAACAGTCTCACATTGTGAAACGTTTCAACGAAGAAAAATACAAAATGGAGGGGCGCGAGGTGCCGTTCCGCAAAAATTACGACGAGAATGACGGGTGTGAATTTGACACGCTCGACGGAATCTCCGGGCGCCGAGACCTGTGGGAGATGATCAGGACCCACGTCATCAGAAATCCCGCATTTCATCAAGTTCTGGCCACCCCTGAGAAGCAGACGTTCTTCCTGCGCCCCTAAGCCCGATTTTAAAAGTTCAAAAGAAATAGAAATGACGCAGTCAAAGATTGCCATTGCCAAGCGCCTCGCCGAGCTCCGTGCAGACGGATCCGACCCCGAGACGCTTGCCCGTACCATGACCGTCATGAAGATGCATCACGAAATCGAAAAGATACTCGAGGCCCCGGAGGAGCCTTCGGCCCCTGAGGTCCCGGAGCCAGAGAAGCCGTTCAAACCACTAATTCAGTCCCTTTTCGAAAGTTTATTTGGAGCGGAAAGAGATTGAGGGCGGTCCGCGCAGCGGACCCTCTCTTAGAGACTAAACCCTCTTATATACTATGTTCATCAAGAAATGGACGCGCAGGGGGGCGGACTCCCCGACCCACGTCCTCATGGACGGCGGTCAGCTCCACGTGCCCGACAAGGACCTCGATGAATTCTACCGCGCGTACTTGGCCGACCTTGCGTGTGGCCAGAGACTCTACGTCGTCGAACAAAAGACTGAAATTTTCAAATTTTTCGTTGATATAGACTTCAAGGCGGAGAGGGCCCTTGAGGATCCCGACGCCCTCGATTTGTGCCGCCGCGTCTATGCAGCCGTAGGACATGGCAGGTGCCTCGTGGCCCGCGCACCCCAACGCAAGGTCAAGGACGAGATCAAGTCTGGACTGCACCTTCACTGGCCCGACCTGTGTGTGACCAGACAAGAGGCGCTCGGTCTCCGTACGCGTATCCTTTTCGAACTCGGTGACGGGAGTGAATGGGCACAGATCATAGACGCCAGCGTCTACGGCGGCTCGGGTCTCAGAAGCATCTGGTCGCACAAGAAACCCGAGGGCGCGCCGTACGTCCCGTGGATCTCCGTTCCAGATGGGGCCGCCTTGTCACCCGTGCCGAGCCTCGATGCCCTCAAACTCTTCGCCATCCGCGTCACCGGCCAGCCCGTCACGAGCCCCCAAAAGATGCGCCGGGTTTCTTCGGCTCCTGGAGCCATAGGTCTGAGCGACTCGCGCCTCGAAGAGTTTATACGGGCGAACCTCGAGGGCCAAAGCGCCGCCAACGTCAAGGGCGTACGCAAAACTCGAGGCAAGGGTCTATGCGTCGAGACCGACTCCAGGTACTGTGAGCGGGTCCGGGCCGAGCACAAGTCAAATCACGTGTGGTTTCACATACGGGGGTGCACGATTCAACAAAAGTGCCTCGATGAGGAATGCCTCGAGTTTTCCGGACGTGAACATATTCTCCCACCTAGTATTAGTAGGGATGAAGGTCCTCGTGTGGTTAGTCCTTCTCGTCACGGTGTTGTTGATCTTCTTCCCCCGACCTGGAGTGGGTCGTTTCAGGAGTTTCGAACTGGAGGCCCACCCGTACTCGGGTCTGGATCCTCAAGAATGGAAGTCCTTCCTGACTGAGCTCCGTGCGTTCGACGCCAACCCTGAACGCGCCAGGCACCTCTACGGCGCCATAGAGCACCTGCGCAACCTCGGATTGATGAATACCAACTTTACAGAGTCTGTGAATGAGATTTCTGATCGGCTCGGCCTGGAGGGTGAAACGATCGCAAATCAGATTGCGCAGGTGCGCGGAGTTCAGTTTAGACCAAAGTACTTAAACGATACAATCCCCTTGCAATCAATAGATGACCACCGTACCGGAGCCCCCGTCGGGTCAGGATTCCCAGACCCCAGATCTCACGGTCAGTGACGCCCCGCGCACGCGATCCGGGCGCGTCACGAAGCCCCCCGTGCGTTACGAGCCCGTTGAGAAGGTCGAGGATGACTATGCGAGCGATGAGTACGATGATGACGAGTCTGATGTAGAGTCGGGCATCGAGTACAGTGATTCTGAGCTCGATGACGAGGAGGCGGACTCGGAGATGGACGACTTTATTGTGGAAGATAAAAGCGAGAGTGACGATGATGACAATGGATCCGATGGAGAGAGCGCCAAGCCCCGGCCTCGAGGACGCCCACCAACAAAGCGCCCCACCGTGGCTCCAGTACGCCCCGCAAAAAAGTAGCCGGTTCGAGGAGCTCATTCAGAACCCCGTGGCGGTCCTCGCAATCGGAATCGTCATCGGTGTCCTTATCGTGTCCATGCGGCCTATCGTCGTGCAGGCGGGCAAGAGTGCCTAGGCCGTGATGGCGTACAGGATCGCCTGACCGCTCGTTGAATCATTACCTACAAAATCTCCAAGAGGGCCAGTTTTCTTGGCAAAAACATCCTCTTGAAGGAACCCGACCCACGCACCCTCGCGGCGCTGACTGTCCGTTTCCTTTAAGAATTCTGCATCGTAAAAGGGTGGGCGCGCCTCGGTCGATTCCCACGAGGGCACCTTTAACTTGGGAAGAACCTCATAGGCCTTTGCAAGGAGCCAAAGGACTATTAGGAGGGCGATCACGGTGAAAATCACCGCCATCTATTTACTTTAGAGGGACATTAATTTACTGAGAGGGTAGGACGTTGCCGTCCGCGTCGACAAACTCCACCTTGGGCTTGTTCTCCGCCTCGCGCTTGGCAATCTCCGCAGAGACCTCCGCGTCCGCCATGCTCACCAGCTCAGCGATCGGCTTGTCTGGGAACTCCTTCTGCAGACGCTCCAGGACCTCAGCCGGGTGGGGAATGGGTGGGACGTCCGGCTTGTTGTAAAACTTGCTGTTCTCGTCACCGGGCTCGATGAATGGCGTGGAGGAACCCTCGATGGGCTTGGCCAACATGTCACGCTTGCGCTTCTCGAACATCGCCGCAGCCTGTGACTGGTTCTCGCGGTACTTGGTCATAATCTCCTCGAGCTTCTCGTTGGCGTAGTGGGCGTCCTCGATCTCGTCACGCTTCGGCGGAATTAGGAGCCACTTGTACATGTCGACCACGTAGATGTCACACAGCGCATCATCCTTCTGCAGGCGCTTGGCGTGCGTGGCCGCCTCGTCACGGGTCGGGAAGCACCCACGAATCTTCATTCCGAGCTGCTCATTCTTCTGTGGCAGGTCTGGACCCACAAACGAAATGCATGCAAAAAGCTGTCCTGGGACCGTGAGATAATCCTGCTCCAGGGAACCCATATAGAGATACAGGGCGATACTCTTTTAAGTCTAGAGATGGAGGCCCTCCGCAAATTGCACAATTCTTGCAAGCGCGAACTCATCAAGAAGTGGGTCAGTCCCGGGTCCTCCGTCCTCGACTGCGGGTGCGGCCGCGGTGGCGACTGGCACAAATGGAGGGCGGTCCGGGCCCACGTGTCAGCCATAGACCCCGACCCCGCGTCCCTCGCCGAGGCCGAATCAAGGGCCCGCGAGATGGCGTTCCCCGTGCGTTTCCTAGGACATGGTGACATCCGACAGGCGGGCCCGGCGGGCCCTTTTGACGTCGTGTGCTACAATTTTTCTTTGCACTATATTTTCGAAAACCCAGTGACCTTCCGCGAGTCGGTCGAGGCCCTGACCCGGGCCGTCAAGCCAGGGGGGCTCCTCATCGGCATCACGCCCGAACTCGCGCGGGCCGAGCTGCTCACGAGTGGTGGGCAATTCAAGGACCCCTTTGGCAACACGCTCGAAATCAAGGATGGCAAGTTATGGGTAAGCCTCACGGACGGTCCCTTCTACGCAGAGGGGCCGAAGAGCGAACCCTTGCTCGATGCAGAGGTTCTTGTGAGTGAACTGGCCACGTGCGGCTTTCGGTGCCTCTCGTGGGCACCCATGCTTCCCATACCCAATGGACACGTGTCGGATCTGTACTCGAGCTTTGTGTTCAGGAAAAATTAGTGGCATAGTATCAGTATGGTGGACAGGTGGGTCGTGTGGGCCCTAGGCCTGGCCCTCATCATAGTGATAGTCGCGACCAACAAGCCCCCTGACTTGCTTGTCGAGGTGCGTAAACGTTACGAGAGCATCATGCAGGCCCTCCGCGACGACCCCAAGCTGGACCCGCGCTGGGAGCCCGTTAAAAAGCCCGTGATATTGACGGGCATGTGCGGCTGGGACAAGTCAAAGGGGGCCATAGCCTATAACGTCAACAAGGGGTATGAGATTTACCTGTGCCTGGAGGGGGAGTCAATCGATGAGAAGAGAATCAACACGGCCACACATGTGCTTATTCACGAACTGTCTCACTCGACGGTTCGGGAATACGAACATTCAGATTCGTTTTGGAAGAATTTTAAAGATTTTCGCAAGTACCTCACAGAAAAGGGTCTCTATACACCGGGTAACGTGGGGCCATTCTGTGGGGAGAATATCAAGGGCTGACCGGGCCCGAAGGGCCCCTCGTCAGGGGTTGCGCCGAAGGGTCTGGGGGTCACAAATAGTTCGCTATGCTTCAGTTCAGGAACCTATGCGCCAGGAAAAACACCAGCGCCGCCAGCGCCGCCGTCACGGCCATCGCGCTCGCCGACCCCTCAATCATGTTCGGCATGAACTGCGCCACCTTCTCCTGAATCGGCTTGCTGGTCGCCACGACCGCCGCAATCCCCGCGAGCAGCGCCATGTACTGCTCGGGCGTCAGACCGAACGGAATCTTGCGGTTGGTCGGCTGCTGCTGCTGCTGCTGCTGCTGAGCCTGGGGCGGCCCCGCGACCGAGCCGAACGCCATATCCTGCATCTGCATGGAGGCCCCCGGGGGAACGACGTCATCCAGAGAAGTCGAGAACTCCGCCATTTGATTTTGACCAATGTTTTTTTCGCCGTTATTCGGCGGGTCATCCAAAAGGCCCGTGGGTATGGACGAGGTGATGTCAGACGAGCCATTCGTGTCGAATGCCTCCATTCTTTACTTGGGCGGAAGTTTCTTTACTGTGACCGCTGACGCGCCCGCCTTGCGAGCGAGCGCCGTGGGCACCGTCCCCAAGTGCCGGGGGTTGTAGTTGCGCTGGTGGAACTGCCAGAATGCCGCCGAGCCGCACCGGAAGTTCTTCCTGAGCGCCGCCTTGTACCAGAACACGCAGTTGGTCACGTCGTTGCTCTTGGAGGTGTTGTCTAGTACCAGGCACTCGTAGTTCTCCGTACAGGCGTCCATCACCTGGCAAAACTGGTCAAAGGTGGGAAAGACTCCAAAAAAGGCTTTGTAAAGATTTTCACGATTCTGACGTACGTTGTCACGTAGAACAAAGACATAGTCCACGTTCGTCCGAATCATAGGCGTCATGTCCATACAGTACTGGGTCGTCATCATGAAGAATATCTTCCAGTGGCGCCCGTTCATAAAGAGCTGGCGGATCACCGTATCGCGCATGAACGCCCGGTCGTACATGCAGTCGTCCATGAGTATGAAGACGGGCGTGGCCTTTCCGGCTGCCACGTTCCTCTTTTGACGCTCTATGATCTTTTCGATGGCGTCACGGTTATAGTCACCATAGACGAAAAGGTCGGGTATGAACTGCTTGTAGTGGCCGTTGCCCTCCTCCGTGCCTGACATGGCGATGCCTGACGGGATCCCGCGCTTGTGCCACAGAACGTCCGTCACGAGCGTCGATTTGCCCGTGCCACGCTTGCCGATGAATACACAAACCTTGTCGTCAGCCATTTTGCTCGGATCAAACTTTTTCAGTTGGATATTCATTCCTGAGAGTATCTGTGAAATTCAGGGGGGCGAAGGAGCGCACGGATGTGTGTGATCCTTCCGGGAAATAATTGCTCCGCAATTACTAGAGATGTCCGCAGGGGCTGTACAGCTCGCGGCCATCGGACAACAAGACGCGTACCTCACGGGCGTCCCGGCCGTCTCTTACTTCACGGCCATCTACCGACGCCACACCCCCTTCAGTCTGCAAGCGTTCAACATCCCTTTTCAGGGCCAGCAGATTCAATGGGGTGCTCAATCCGTCTGTCGCATCCCCTATAAAGGAGATTTAGTCCGAGGGGCCACCCTGGCCGTCACCCTTCCCGCTCTCGCCCCGACCTCCACCGATTTCTCGTGGCCCATTTCCATCAACCTCCAGAGACCCATCCCCTTTCTTTTCGTGAATGGTAACCTGGCCACCCCCCTCCAGGTGAACATCGGCGTGCTCGACACGTACTCCATCTCGTCGGCCCTCGGCCCGACCGGCTGGCTCAGCACGTCACCCCTGAACACCTTTGTCAGCTACAGCACGACAACGTCTAAATTCGTCTTTACGTGCACGAGCGTCACCCTAAATATCGCGGACGCCACGACCATAGGCGTCTTTTGGGGCCTTGATCCGCACAGTTTCACGAGTCAGCCCACGTCAAACACGCTCCAATGGAACGTGAGCCCTGGATCACCCCATGGCTCGTCGGCCGATTTCACGTGGGCTCAGTCTGGCTGGGTCCCCACATCAGTCGCCACGTCCCAAAATCTTACGGATTCCCTCGTCACGAACGTCGCGAGCGCCGTGACCCTCACGTCCGTCACCCCCACCTCTCCCGGCTACTTTGCCCAGTTTGTGAACTTGAGCCTTTGGCCCGCCCCACTAGGCAACACCCCCATCATTTCTTTCACACCCGGGGGGTGCTTCAAGTTTGGCGCGGTCGGCACGTACATCATCGCCGTGACTCTCAACGTCTCCGAGCCCGTCTCGCGCATAGGCATAGGGCACTGGGGACAGGACGGCCACCCGGCTGGCACGTGGGTCACGGGAACACCCGGCCCCGGTCAATGGGCCTGGAACGACTACACGTACTCATGGCTCGTCATGGCCATGCCCCTGACCCCCCTCGCCATCCTGCCCGTCACCGTCACCAACATCAATCAGTACTACTACATGGACGTCGAGTCACCTGGGGCCACCCCCCTGACCATAGGTGACGGCACGCTCGGCACGGAGATCCACGTCACCGACGTCAACCAGTACTGGTCACTGGCCTCGAATCAGACGCTCGTCAACAAGACCGTGAACCTGGGCCTCAATTGGTCCCAGTCTGGTTTCTTCCCTCAACTAGGCCCCTTGCCGGCCAGCAACGCCTTCACGTTCCTCACGACCGGAATCTATAATATACGCGGGACCCTCTCGACGACCGGCTCCAACGTTCTGTCCGTGACGCTCAGCAACGCCACGGTCGCGAACGTCATCACATGGAACACCACGCAGTCGCGCAGCCCCACCATCAACTTCACGTTGCCTGTCCACGTCACGAGTCAGACCGATCAGTACCGCATAAGCGTGGGGACCGACGCGCCGGCGACCCTCGCACCCGGCGCCACGTGGTTCGTCGTAGAGCAGATTGGTGTGCCGACCGGAACCACCACCCAACCAAACAGTTTTAAAAAGAATGGTTTGCTTTTTCTTGGTAATGTATTTTCACGGGTGGCTCAGTCCGTCACCCCCCTGGCTACTCAATTGAATTTTTCACAAACTTTTTCTTCAAGAGGAACATCACGTCACGTGTCGGTCACACCCGGGGGAAACATCCAGTTCTCAAATGTTGGTGCTTACAAGTTTCAGGCATATTTCGAGACGGCCAACGCATACGTCACCAACCTGGCCATCTTCCAATCCACGAGCGACGTTCGCCCAGCCACGCCCGTGTACCAAGTCTCGAGCCCTCTGAGCATCGGCACGGTCGGCCCGTATACCATCGACGTGATCGCCCAATGTAACGACACGTCCAACGTCTTTTTCATGGACGTGACCACCGTCAGCCCCGGTGGGGCCTCCAACGTCACCGCCAACGCGTTCGTCACCGTGGTTGGCCTGACCGCCCCAACCCCAAACACTTATGAATACGTGGACTCGGTCGGCACGTACATGATCGAGAGCGCCGAGCTCCGTATCGGTGGCCAACTCATACAGACCCTGACAGGCGAGGCGATCGAGATCTACAACGATCTCACGGTCGCCCAGGAGAACCAGCCCGGCCTCAAGCTTCTGACCGGCAAGCTCGACACGACGCAGTCGACCCAGGATCGCACATACTATGTGAACTTGCCATTCTTCTTTTACGGAAATTCTGAACTCTCCGTGCCCGTGTGCTCGCTGGCCCGTCAGGACATGGAGATTTACTTTAAATTTAGAGAATTCAGATCCCTGATATTGACTTCGAGTCAGGTGACCCAACAGACCATCGACGCATCCGTGATCGTCGAGTACGCCTACCTGTCCAACCCCGAGGTCAACTGGATGAACAGCCACGTACTCGATTACATAATCCTGCAGACCCAGTACAAAAGTTATAACCTCGGGGAGAGCACGGTCGTCGACCTCGAGTTTCAAGGCCCGGTCCGTGAGATTGCGTTCGTCATTCAGGACTCGTCCGCCCCACCCTACTCGTACGTGTCCGACCAGGGTATAGGTCTGAGCCTGACCTTCAACGGTGAAGATTTCCTGGACCAAGGCACGACCGACTTTCACTTTATGAACTTGATCGCGCCGCTCGAGCGTCACACGCGCCAACCGGACCGCGTCTTGTACCTCGTGCCCTTTTCCCGCCGGCCCCAAGACCCACGCCCATCGGGTTCGATCAACATGAGCCGAATCAACCAAAAGAAATTTCAAGTTTTCCTCCCCGGGACGAGTTCGCTCGCGACCAAACAACTCAGGGTTCTGGCCTCGTCATATAACATCCTTCGGGTATCGGACGGTCTTGCCGGGCTGATGTACGAGTAATCACCCGAGGGCCTGTAGGGCCCTCAGTACGGAGGGTGGGAACCTTCATGAATCTAATAAATTTCACGTTGTGGAACTCTATTCATTTTATGGAGTCCTTGGCACCGACAGAACTTCCGGACGTAAAAGAGGGGGCCCTGCGGGCCCCTTCCAGTCTTTTTTTAGACCCAAAAGGTAGGGAATGGCCGGCCGCCAAGTTCTTGCTCAGCTCGGCCGCAACGACGTCGTCCTTTCGGGTCAGCCGGACATTACATATTTCAAAGAGGAATACAGGGCCCAGGGTCTCTTCGCGTCTCGTGTCATCGACGTTCAGTTTGAGAGCCCGCCCGCCTTTGGCTCTGACGTGACCGTCGATCTCCCCCTGAACGGCGACCTCATCACGGCCATGTACGCGCGCTTCGACATCTCACCCCCACCCGGCACCTCCTTCTACGACTCTGCCGGTGCCCTCATGATAGAACGTGTGGAGCTGTACACGGGCTCGCAACTCATAGAGCGTCTCTGGGGCGAATACATCACTCTCATCAACGAAGTTGAGGTTCCCGCGGGCCAACAGGGCGGCCTCACGAATCTCATAGGTGGGACCCTCCTGACCGGCACGAACGCCCCCTTGAGTCGGTACACCGTCCCCCTGCGCTTCTCGTGTCTGGAGCGCGGCCTCCCGTGCATCCCCGGCCTCAAGTGCCGCGTCATCCTGCGCAGCCCGTCGTTCTTCAGCCCGTCCGGTGACGTGCACATCCCCCTCACTTTCAGGCTCCTCACAGAGTACGTGTTCCTGGGCCAGGCTGAGCGCGAGTTCATAAGCAAGCGCGGCCCTACCGTGTACCTCTCCGAGAATGTGGAAAGGGCCCGCTTCATCGCCCCGCCCGGCACCTCCAACGTCAGGTGCGCCACCAACTTCCTCCACCCCGTCAAGGAGCTCTTTTTCACTATCCAGAACCAGAACGCGAAAGGTTTCGACTACTGCCTCGACTCCTCGAACGTCTCGGGCCTCTCCAACCTCAACCAGCTCCAGTCGATGGCCATGTATTTCAACGAGGCTCAGCGCCTCGACCCCGTCATAGGGACCTACCTGTTCCTCGGCACGGCCCAATTCATAGAGAATCATACCCGTGTGCCGAGCCGCCCCTTCTATATGTACTCGTTCTCTCTGGACCCCGAGTCGCCCAGACCCTCGGGCGCCGTCAACTTTGGCCGGATCAAACATCAGTACTTTGATTTTTTCATGGCGCCTAGTGCCCAGAGCCGCGTGGTGTCCATATGGGCACGGTACTACCAGTTCCTCGAGGTCACGGGCTTCAAGTCAGCTCGCGTGCTCTTCGACAACATGGATGAAACTGGCCAAAGTTCTTTTATTTCTTAAGAGGAATGGAGCGGGCCGTCATGGACCTGTTCCTGCCCGTCTTGGAGTCGGCCGTCATCATCGCAGGTCACTACGCCAAGGGGTGTGGCCGCGACACCGTCCTCGCTGAAGACATGTGCCTGGGTCTGATGTTCGCGGCTCGTAACGTCACCGGTAAACAGATTGGTTCACTTTTTCCAGAAGTCTATGAGCAGAGTGACTCCGAGTCGGAGGAAGAGGATGAGTCAGAGAGCGAGGAGGACCCCGAGTGGACCAGATATGAGGGAACCGACGAGATCCTCACGAAAGTCAACGAGTGTGCCGACACGTGGGAAGCGTGGGAGCCCGAGTCGCCCGTGGAGCATGCGTTGAAGAACGCGGTTGAAAAGGCCAAGGAATCATATGGAGGGGCCTGAGCCCTGGGACCCCCACGACTGCGCGCCGTGGGTGCCGATCAAGGATCCCGTTCCATTTTCAAAAACAGAATTTAAAATTTTTAAAATTTTAGATTCTGAAGAGGATGAGGAGGACGAGCCGATGTTCGACAGGGTGAGGTGGTCGGCCATACCGGACGAGAGTGACTTTGAGGAGGAATGAAAGCAATTGAGGGCCCGAAGGGCCCTCGAATGGAGACCCGTGAGACGCCTAGAGATCCATGGAGCCGTGCTTCGCACCAGTTCATGGATCTCTAGGAGCGGCTAGCGCCGCGGCGGGGTCCTCCAGACCCCTAGAGAACTTTTTCGACGCCCCTAATATAATGGACTCTCTTGCCGTTGTGACCCCAGGCCTCGTGCTCAACGCCATCGCCCTCTCGTGGATCCTCAGCCTCGAGCGCAAGGGGTGCCAGTGCGGTGCCGATTGGCGCCGTCAGTACCTCAAGTACTGGTACGTTTTCGCGCTCGCAGCGCCGCTGCTGTTTGTCGTCATCAAGGACGGCAAGTACCTGATGCCGTTCGCTGGCCTCCTCGGCGTCGCAGGCCTGCTGGCCTTTGGCGCGCTCGTGAGCTTCCTGTGGGACATCGAGCGCCGCCCGTGCGAGTGTGCCCAGGACTGGCGTGAGAAGCTGGTGCTGCTGACGACGGCGCTCGGCATCATCGGCGCGGTGACCGGTGGCGTGATGGTGGCGAGAAAGGGCCTCTAGGCGTCTGAAAGACGGCGCAGCCGGTCATGGATTTCACGGAGCCGTGCTTCGCACCAGTCCGTGGAATTCATGGAGTCCAGGGTCCTTGGACGGGGCCGGCTGGGCCGGCCCCATTCAACTTTTTTCCCCGCCCCTAGTATAAAATGGCCAGCACCCTTGTCTCCGCAGCTGTCGAGGTTGAGTCCTTCGCCCTGAACGCGATCGTCGGCTCCCTGTTCTTCACGGCCAGCCTGTCCATCCTGGACCTGGTCCGCTTCTGGGTCAGCATGCTCATCCAGGTCCCCAAGAACACCGGCTCGTTCTTCCTGATCACGGCCCTGCTGACGACCCTCCTGGCCGTCCTGGGCTTCATGCTGATCAAGTTCGCGGCCCGCAACGTCACGATCCAGAAGCCCGCAACGGTCTTTGCTGTCACGCGCTAAGCGTACAACTCAGGCACAGGGTTCGGCCGTATGAACGTCTTGTAACCCCAGAAACCCAATAACAAAAGTAAAACGAGGATGAATATCGTCCACTTGCCGAACGGCGTCTTTTTGGGCGGCGGGGGCGGTGGCGGCGGCTTGGCCTGCTCGTCAAGCATGCGCTTGATCTCCAGTTCACCAAGTCGTCGGCTCATATCCTTCAGGTCCTCCTGCTCCTCTTCAGATTCGCGATCCCGAATGTGAAGTCTGAGCACGAATGCGTTGGTTTCCCAGCCCTGAAAATTCACGGGCGCGCCGTTCTTGTCGACCCAACGGACCGTCAGCCTCTGCAGGGACGCTATGGGTTCCGGGTACTGGACGGACACGCAATAGTCCTTGTTTTCATGGAAGTTCTTGATACAGGCCGAGCCCACGTCCATTATGACCGGTGCAAAGTTGCGGTTGGCGTTCGAGCCCGTGATCGTGCCGTTCGAGCCGGTGATGGCGCCCGTGTCCACGTGACTGGGGGTCCGGAGCTCGTCGATGTCCAGGAAGATATAGTCGTTGAGGCTCATGTCGACCAGCGTTGAACTCCGGATGATGTACTTCGTGGCGTAGGAAGGGTCTGTAGGGCCTGCGAGTGCTGACGTGTGTGTCGTGCCACGGGAAAGGCCGAGCATGGTGGCGAGCTCCTTCGAGTGTATTTTGATAGTAAAGAGGGTGGAGGAGCTGAAGAGAAAGTGGCCTTC
>Ga0315275_10004648_pt1 | contig 12873 bp, 9 predicted proteins | sample YL17G03_0_MG_FD_205557 | JGI IMG/M metagenome (GOLD analysis project Ga0315275, IMG submission 205557) | Sediment microbial communities from Yellowstone Lake, YNP, Wyoming, USA - YL17G03_0 | ecosystem: Environmental > Aquatic > Freshwater > Lake > Sediment | place: USA: Wyoming | collected... | reverse complement strand
GCCGACGACGCTCGAGGAAATGGCACGCCAGGCGATGACGGCGCTCGCTAAGGTGCATCGCGTCGACTGGCGACGCAGCTGTGCGTATCTGGGGGATCCGATCCCGTTCGACCAGGATGTGATCCGGTGGGACCGTTTCATGCCCAAGGTCGCCGAGCCCGAGCGAATGGTGCTGCAGCCCCGGGTGCGGGAGCGGCTGCTCGCGACCATCCCGTCGGGCGCACCGGTCGGCCTGTTCCACGGCGACTTCCAGCCCACCAACCTCTTCTTCTCGTTCGCGGGACGACTGCTGGCGGTGATCGACTGGGAGCTCTGCGGGCTCGGCGCCACGCTCAACGACTTGGGCTGGACTGTCACCTTCAACGACCCTCCCGCGTGGGCCACCGAGGGCGGCGTGGCCGGGTTCTTCTCGTCGCCCGACGCGCTGATCGCGATGTACGAGGAAGCCTACGGTGCACGGGTGCCGGACATCGACTGGTTTCGCGCGCTTGCCGCCTACAAGTTCGCGATCATCACCGGATTCAACCTCGGGCTGCACCGGCGCGGGAAGCGCCCAGACGCGACCTGGGAGGTCACCGGCCTGTCGCTGCCGACGCTCCTCGGACGCGCGCTCGAGCTTCTGAGCTGAGCGCGCGTGAAAGGAAGGTGGAATGCTGAGGCGCGCCGGGATCGTCGTGCTCGCGCTCGTGGTGCTCGCAGCCGGAGCCGGGTTTCTCTTCCGCGAGCCGATCCTGACCGCGGTCGCGCGGCGTGTGATCGAGAGCCGGATGGCGGCCGATACGGTGGCATCGCTCCGCGCCGCGCATCCCGACGCGATCCACGTCGTCCTTTGCGGAACGGGATCGCCGCTCCCCGATCCGACACGCTCCGGGCCGTGCACCGCGATCGTCACGAAGACGAAGCTCCTCGTCGTCGACGCGGGAAGCGGAGCGGCGCGAAAGCTCCTGTGGCTCGGCGTCCGGGTGGGGGATGTCGACGGCGTGCTGCTGACCCACTATCATTCCGACCACATCGACGGCCTCGGGGAGCTCCTGCTGCAGCGGTGGGCGGGCGGCGCCCGCCACGAGCCGCTTTCCGTGTACGGGCCGCAGGGCGTCGAGCGTGTCGTCGGGGGAATTAACGAGACGTACACGCTCGACGCGGAATATCGCGTTGCCCATCATGGCCCAGAGATCGTGCCGCCGTCGGGTCGCGGCGGTGCGGCGCGGTCGTTCTTGGCGCCGAAGCCCGGAGAGGAGATCGTTGTCTTCGACGAGGACGGGCTTCGGGTCAGCGCTTTCGCGGTCGATCACGGACCCGTTCGCCCGGCAGTCGGCTACCGCTTCGACTTCCATGGCCGCTCCGTCGTGGTGAGCGGCGACACCTCGAAGTCGGCAAACCTCACGCGCTTTGCGAAGGGGGCGGATCTTCTCGTTCACGAGGGGCTCGCGCGGCAGCTCGTGGCGCTGATGACCGATGCGGCCCACCGTGCCGAACGGGCTAACGTCGAGAAGATCAGCCGCGACATTCTCAGCTACCACACGTCGCCCGTCGAGGCGGCAGAGGTCGCTCGCGACGCGGGAGTGCACATGCTCGTCTTCACCCACGTCATTCCTCCGCTGCCGAGCGCCTCGATGGAATCGCTCTTCCTGAAGGGGGTCTCCGCGGTCTGGCGCGGACCGGTGGTGGTCGGCCGCGACGGCATGACCTTCACGCTGAGCGCCGGTGGGGAGGCGATCGAGCGGGGCGCCCTGTAGGCGCTCTATCCTGCAGGGTATTGAAGACCGACGAGGAGGAAGCCATGAGCCGTCTCACCGTCCAGCATTTCTACGACGAGCCGACCGGAACGCTCACCTACGTCGTGCACGACGATGCGACGAAGATCGGCGCCGTCATCGATTCGCTCACCGACTACGACCCGAAGAGCGCGCGCACCACGCTCGGCGCGTGTGAGCGCGTGCGACGGTACGTTGACGACCGCGGCCTGCGGATTCCCTACGTTCTCGACACCCACGCGCACGCCGATCGCCTCACGGGCATACCCTTCTTCGAGCAAGGCTATGGCGCGGCCTCGGTGATCGGCTGGAAGATCACGGAGGTGCAGGCGACGTTCCGGCGGATCTTCAATCTCGGAGACGACTTCCCGGTGGACGGCAGCCAGTTCGGCCTTCTGCTGCACGACGGCGAGACGCTGCGCGTCGGCCCGATCACGATCGAAGGCCTCTACACGCCCGGCCACACGCCCGCCTGCATGACCTACCGGATCGAGGACATGCTGTTCGTCGGCGACGTTCTGTTCATGCCCGACTTCGGGGTGGCGCGCTGCGACTTTCCTGGCGGCTCGGCCGAGGCTCTCTACGATTCGGTGATGCGGCTCCATGCGCTGCCCGACGAAACCCGGGTCTTCACCGGGCACGACTACCGCGTCGGCGGGCGGCCGCTCCGCTTCGAGAGCACGATCGGCGAGCAGAAGCGCTCCAACGTGCTGTTGAACGCCACGACGAAAAAGGAGGACTTCGTGGCACTGCGCAAGCGGCGCGACGCCGGCCTCGACATGCCGGTGCTCATCCTGCCCGCGGTGCAGATCAACATCCGCGCTGGCAGGCTTCCCCAGCCGGAGCCGAACGGGGTCTCCTATCTGAAAATCCCCGTCAACGCGCTTTGAGCGCCGCCCCGGGCGCCCGTCGCCGTTTCCGTCGGCGAGTGAGATCTTCAGGCTCGCGCCGGAGCGCGGCTTGTCGCCGCTACGTTCGGGCAAGGGCGCTATGGACGGACCGAACCGGGGACTTCGATCGCCTCCGTCGGGTTGAGCGTCACCTTGGTGATCACCGTCGAGCCGGTCGGGGCATCCCCGGCGAAGTTGTCCTCGTGGAACGCGAAGGTCACGCCGTCGACCGAACGATAGTCCGAGTAGATCGTCGAGAACTCCATGTTCATCTGCGGCGACGCGATCACCGACTGGGACCTGCGGACGTAGTGCGTCACGGGGTCGACCCATGCGCGCAGCGTCGTCGTCGGCCCGAGCGCGAGCTCCAGCCCCTCCAGTTCCTTCCCTTCCACCGTCACCGGCGCCGCCGCCTTGAGCTTCGACCGGTTGTCCCGGAGCACCCAGGGGATCGCCGCGCGCGCCGCCTGGAGCGACATCGAGTCGAGCATCGGCCCCGTCGTCTCGGCGATCCCGTTCTGGCTCGTGCGCCAGCCCTTCCCGTCCTTCACCACCCGAATCTCGGTGTGGTCGGGGTAGGCGAGGTCCACCCTCAGGTTCCCCGGGCGGGCGAAGAGCCGCGTTGTCGCCGCGATGGAGCCGCGGATCTTGGCCTCGACCGACCCCTCCATCTTGTAGCCCTTGACCGCCTCGAGCTTGTCCGCGCCGCCGTAGGCCTTGAGCACCGCGTCCAGCAGCGCGCCGGGGTCGGTGACCGCGGCCGAGCGAGCGCCGGCGAGGCGGACGAGCAAGGTCGCCATCAGGAGGAGATGGAGGAGCAGTCGACGCACGGAGACCTCGGAGGAGGACAGGCGCCACAAGCGGCCGAACTCTACATCCTCTTCGATCTCGAACGCTTCGAATCGCGGCGCCATGTTGCGACTGACCAAGTGCACTCTTCCGCGTACATCAAACGTTCGATTTTGAGAAGATGCATCTCGGTTCCCTGGAGTTCCAAAAGCTCTGAGGTCCTCTTGGCCGCAGTGAGCCGGGCAAGGCTTACGTATCGCTGATTCTGCGTAAGCGCGACCGGCGGGGGGCTCGTCTTCGGTGCGAACTCGGAGATGTCGAATTCGGTGGTTCTCCGCAGAAGAAACGGAATCGCTAGGCGAAGCGCCGGAAGAACCACCCCTTCACCAGCTCGCTCGCCAACAGGTATGCCCCGGTGATCGCGAGCAGCAGCAGGACGAAGCCCGCCGGCAGCGGCACGAATCCGAACAGCGTGCCGAGCGGCGTGTAGGGCAGAAAGATCGTCGTGCCCGCCACCAGGAGCGTGGCCGCGAGCAGCAGCGTGCCGGGCCGGCTCCGGAAGAACGGCCTCTGGGTGCGGATGACCAGTACGATGAACAGCTCCGTCATGAGCGACTCGAGGAACCAGCCCGTCTGGAACTGTCGCTCCGTCGCCCGCAGCAGATGGAGCAGCGCACCGAACGTCAGGAAGTCGAACAAGGAGCTCACCAGGCCGAACACCAGCATGAAGTTCCGGATGAATCGGATGTTCCACCGCCGCGGTCGGTCGACCTGCTCGCGGTCCACGCGGTCAGTCGCAATGGTCATCGAGGGAACGTCGGACAGGAAGTTGTTGAGCAGGATCTGCTTCGGCAGGAGCGGCAGGAACGGAAGGAAGAGAGACGCACCCGCCATGCTCACCATGTTGCCGAAGTTCGCGCTGGTCGTGATGAAGACGTACTTGAGCGTGTTGGCGAAGGTCCGCCGACCGTTGCGGACGCCCTGTGCGAGGACCGCCAGGTCTCGCCGCAGCAGGACGATGTCGGCAGCCTCCTTGGCGACGTCCACCGCGCCCTCCACCGAGATCCCCACGTCAGCCGTATGCAGCGCGCTTGCGTCGTTAATGCCGTCGCCCAGGTAGCCGACCACGTTGCCGGCCTTGCGAAGCGCCGCCAGGATCCGCTCCTTCTGGTTCGGCTCCGTCTCCGCGAAGATGTCCACCTCGCCCACCCGCTGGAGCAGCGCGGTATCGCTCAGACGGCGCAACTCCTCGCCGGTGAGCACGGTCGGCCGATCTACGCCCATCTGACGACCGATCTTGCCGGCGACGAGCCGGTTGTCCCCGGTGATGATCTTCAGCTCCACGCCGAGCTGCCTGAGCTCGGTGATGGCCTCGAGCGCGCCGGCCTTCGGCGGGTCCTCGAGCAGCAGAAACCCGATGAAGGTCATCTGCCGTTCGTCGTCCTTGTCGATGGTCGGATCATCGGTCACATCCCGGATCGCGACGCCGAGCACCCGATACCCCTGCTCGCTGTAGAGCTCGAAGCGCTCCTGCAGCGCGGCGCTTACCTCGGCGATCGGCACGCTGCGGGCGGCGCCGGCGCCACTGCGCGTTTCCGCATCGACGCAGACCTCGAGCACGTTTCGTAGCGCGCCCTTGGTGATCATCGTGTGCCGCTGCGCGTCGGGAGGTGCGGAGGGGCGCTCCACGACCACGCTCAGCCGCTTGCGGATGAAGTCGTAGGGGACTTCGTCCACCTTGATGTACGCCGCGACGTCCGGACACGGCTGACCCCGGAGCGCTTCATCGATCGGGTTGGGGAAGCCCGACTCAAACGTGGCGTTGAGCACCGCATACAGCAGCACCCGGTCGCTCGGGTCGCCGTCGACGCCGAGGGCCGCGTGGAGCTTCACGACCCCTTCGGTGAGCGTGCCGGTCTTGTCGGAGCACAGCACGTTCATGCTGCCGAAGTCCTCGATGGAGTTGAGGCGCCGGACGATGACGTGGGATGCGGCCATCTGCTGCGCGCCGCGCGCGAGCGTGATGCTCACGATGGCGGGGAGAAGCTCCGGAGTGAGGCCGACCGCGAGCGCAAGCGCGAAGAGGAACGAGTCCACGACCGGCCGGTGCAGATACACGTTGATGCCGAAGATCGTGATCACGAGGAGCATGGTGATCTGGATCAGCATTCCGCCGAAGTGCCGGAGCCCGACCTCGAACTCGGTTGCTGGCGGGCGGAGCCGGAGCTGCTCGGCGATCTCGCCGAACACGGTCTGTGCACCGGTCTGTACGACCAGGGCACGGCCGGTTCCGCTCACCACGTGCGAGCCCTGGAACAGCGCGTTCGACCGCTTCGCGAGTGGCGCGTCTTCAGGGACGACCCCCGCGTTCTTCTCGGCGGGGTAGCTTTCTCCGGTCAGCGTGGACTCGTCCACGAAGAGGTCCGTGGAACGGAGGATGCGGCAGTCGGCCGGGACGGCCGCGCCCGCCGCGAGAACGATCACGTCCCCCGGCACGAGAGCGTCCTGCGGTAGCTCGATCTCGTGGCCGTCGCGAAGGACCCTCACCGTCGTCTGGATGACCGCCAGCAGCCGGGCGACGGCATTGCTCGCCCGATATTCCTGCCAGAAGCCGAGCAGGGCACTGCCGAGCACGATCGCGAGAACGATCACGCCATCCGTCGTCTCGCCCAGGAAGAGCGAGAGCGCCATTGCGAACAGCAGGAGGATGACCAGCGGGCTCCGGAACTGGTTCAGCAGGAGCTCGAGCGGAGCCAGCGTGCGGGAGTCGGAGGTGCGGTTGGGACCGAACTGCAGCAGGCGCCGATCCGCCTCGACCTGGGTCAAGCCATCGGTGCGGGTCCCGAGCTCGGCGACATTCGCCTCGATCGGAGAAGCCCAGAAGGGCACGGCCATCACCGGAGCATAGGACGGAGCGGGGCAATCGCTCTAGCGGATAGATCCATTCTCACTGACTTCTTTGCGTTTTGCGAAGATCCTGTCCAGGTCAGGCTTCGAGACAGAAGCTCGTGGCGGACAAGCCAGGCGCGAGCCCGCCGCGTTCAGGTCACGGAAGAAATTCGGAGCGAGGATAGGCAGGGGAGGCCGCAGCGCCGCTTACATCGACGCCGAGCTTCGCGGCGAGGCTGAACACGACCCAGGCACCGCAGCGGCCGCAGTCGACGTCGTTGCCGTAGCAGCAGAAGGGCGTGGTGAAGTGATCGCCCTCGAGATAAAGGGGCAAGACGTGATCGCGTGCCGGGCAGGCTTCTGTGACGCGCTCACAGTGCGGCGGCAGCATCAGCTCGAGCATGCGTGCGGAGTTGCGCACAAAGCCCGGGTAGCGTGCCTTGAGCCGCATCACCTCGCGCACGGCGGCCGCCCGTTCGTCGTTCGTTTCCCAAACATCGGGGCCCGTGTCGTGGGCGCGGGGCACGTAGAAGGTGAAGGTGATCCAAGCGGCCTGCGTCTCCCGCACTGCTAGGACCAGTTCTTCGAGACGGTGCTGATTGCGTTTGGTGACGACGCACTGCACCTGGGCGGGGGTCGTGAAGCCCGCCGGTATGCGCGACAGGTTGCGCACGACCTTGCGGTAAGTTCCCCGGCCGCGGATGGCGTCGTTCAGTGCTTCGGGACCATCGAGGCTGACCACGTACAGCGCGTGGGGTCCAAAATCGGCGAGGGGGATGGTCCCGTTGGTGACGATCGTATTGCGCGGGAACAGGCGGACACCCTCGCGGATTAGTTCCCGCCGGAGCAAGGGCTCACCTCCCATCCAAATGACGGAGGCGACGCCGTGGCGATCGCGCAGCCCGGCCAGCGTCTCGAGGATGGCGGTGCTGCTCGGCTCGTCACGCACCGAAAGTGGCGCCTCGTTCGGGTTACCGTCGCGGAAGATGAAGCAGTGTTGACAGGAGAGGTTACAGCGGTTGGTGACGTTCACCACCGCGACCGGGTACTTGCGGTCGTCGCGGTAGTGGCCGCTCAGCTCGGTGCGGATCATCTGTAAGTCGGGTACTCCAGCGCGAGCCGAAAGACAACCGCAAAGCAACGAGCCAGCTCCCCGGCGAGAATCAAGTCGAATCCCAACATCTTCGCTGTTACCTTCGGGGCGGCTCTCAACCTGAACGTCCACTTCCACACGCTCGCCGTCCAGAACGTGTTCGTCGACGACGGAGCGGTAGGCTTCGCTTCGTTCCCGACCCCGAGCCGAGACGGCGATGGCTTGTCCGCCTGCACCGTTCGTTGCCCGCGAGGGGATGTTCCGCCCGGCTTGACGCCCGGCTTCTATGCGCCATAAAGCCGGCGGGTACGAACGGCAAACGATGGGGAGGCAAGCAAGATGGATACGAAGAATGTAGGTGCTCTGGGATTCGATTCCGCACGCCTCGCACGGGTGCCGCAACGCATAGAGGCTGATATCGCCGCGGGCAAGTACGATGGAGCGGCGCTGATCGTGCGCCGGCGCGGTGAAGTGGCGCTGCGCACGATCCATGGCTATGCCGATCGCGACGCCGCGCGCAGACTGACTGCCGAGGACGTGTTCGTGTCGTTTTCGGCCGGCAAGCAGTTCACCAACGCCGTCGTGCTCAATCGCATCGAGCGCGGAGATCTTCATCTCACGATGCAGATCGGCGAGGTGCTGCCGGCGTTCCGCACACGCGGTATGCGTCAGATCACGCTATTCCACCTGCTTACCCACACCAGTGGCATCATGTCGGCGATCCCCTCCGTAGCGGTGGAGGTTCTCGTCAGTATCGAACGACTGACCGAGTACGTTGCTCAGCAGCGGCCCGAGTCGGTGCCCGGCGAGCGCGTGAATTATTCGATTATGGCAGCCCATTCGGTCATGGCCGAGATGGTGTGTCGAGTCGATGGCGGCAAGCGCCGCTTCGCCCAGATTCTCGATGAAGACTTGTTCCAGCCCTTGGGTATGCGCAATACCAGCCTCGGGCCGCGCGCGGATCTGGTTCGCCGCATGTGTCCAGTGGTTGCGCGCTATACCGAACCCGGCATGTTCTATCCACAGGAAGTCGCGGGCGTGAGTCAGGTGATCTTGATAGAAGGTGCGGAAATCCCGGCCGGAGGCTATTTGACGACTATCGACGATCTCGATCGCTTCACGCAGATGCTAGCCCGCGGCGGAATTCTGGACGGCGCACGCATTCTGTCACCGCGAACCCTCGCGTACTGCGCGCAGAACCATACGGGCGACAAGTCGAATGGTCTTTTCGACTATAGCCGCGATACGCGCGGCTGGGCTCCCTTTCCGGCCAATATCGGCATCGGCTTCTTCGTGCGCGGGAGCGGGATTCAGCCCGGACCGATGAGCAACCTTTCCAGCCCACAGACGTTCTGCGGTTGGGGCGCGGGCTCGACCTGCTTCTGGGTCGATCCACGGGAGGAGCTCAGCTTTTCATTTCTGTCGACTGGCTTGATGGAAGAGACTTATCACATCGAGCGTCTGCAGCGGCTTTCCGATCTAGTGGTTACTTCGCTGGTAGACGATTGAGATGCGTGCGCTTACCGGGCACGGAGAAAATCCAAGAGCGCATCGAGGATTTCATCCGGTTTCTCCGCCATCAGGTTATGGCCGCAGTCCTCGATCTGCAGCAGCTTCGCGTTCGGGATCGCTGCCGCCAGATCGCGGCCCGAGCGGGCGGGGGTCATGGCGTCGCGCCGGCCGAGCACGATGAGCGCCGGGCAGCGGACCTGCGCGGCGCGCTCCAGTCCCGCCGCGTAGTCGTTGCAGGCGGCGAAGTCGGCGTGCAACAGGCCCGGTTTCTGCCGCTGCATCAGGCGCAGGTTTTCTCCGATGACCCAGAACCCGGGTCCCGGATTGCTCGGATAGTGGGCGTGGGCAGAGTGAGACCAGAGGTTGATCATTTGATGCGCCCGGGGCTCGTCGCCCGCAGCCGCTTCGAGCAGCTCGGCGGAGACACGCATCGGAAACGCCGCGCCGAGCAGCGCGATGCGCTCGATCCGTTCCGGGTTTCGCGCCGCGCAGTCGAGCGCGATCAGCGACCCCATGCTGTGCCCGACGAGCGTGGCGGTTCGCACCTTGGCGGCATCGAGCAGCGCGACGATCCAGTCGGCCATGGCCTCGATGTCCGCGAGCGGTGCACCCGCGCTCCCGCCGTGCCCGGGAAGGTCGACCGCCAGCACGCCGTAGCCGTGGTGCGCGAGGTAGCGCGACTGCAGCACCCAGACGCAATGGTCCTGCGCGCCCCCGTGGATGAAGACGATCGCCGGAAGCGCGGGGTCGAAAGCCCTGCCGCCGGGATAAACGAAGGTTCTCTTGCCCGCGACCTGGAGGTCCATCGTCAGCCCTTCTGCGCCGCACGCAAGCCGCGTCGCAAGTCCTCGATGAGATCGTCGGGATCTTCCAGGCCGATCGACAGCCGGATCGTTCCCGCGCCGATCCCCGCCTCGGCGAGCGCGGCGTCGCTCATGCGGAAGTGCGTCGTGCTCGCGGGGTGGATCACGAGGGACTTGGCGTCGCCTACGTTCGCGAGATGCGAAAAAACTTTCAGCGACTCGATGAAGCGCCTGCCGGCCGCGCGGTCACCCTTCAGGTTGAAGCTGAACACCGCCCCGCAGCCGCGCGGCAGGAGTCGCTTCGCCAGCGCGTGATCGGGATGCGAGGGCAGCTCCGGATAGGCGATCGACTCCACCGCGGCCTCGCCGCCCAGAAAGGCCGCGATCCTGCGCGTGTTCTCGACATGCCGCTGCATCCTGAGCGGCAGCGTCTCGACGCCCTGCAGGATCTGGAACGCGCTCGCCGGGCTCATGCAGGCGCCGAAATCGCGCAGACCCTCACGGCGCGCGCGCAGGAGGAATGCGGCCACGGTGGACTCCTCCTGGAAGTCCATCCCGTGAAAGCCCGCGTAGGGTTCGGTCAGTTCCGGAAATTTCCCGGATGCCTCCCAGTCGAAGCCTCCGCCGTCCACCAGCACGCCGCCGATGGCGACGCCGTGCCCGCCGAGGAACTTGGTCGCCGAGTGGAGAACGAGGTCGGCGCCGTGGTCGAACGGCCGCAGCAGGTAAGGGGTGGTAAAGGTCGAGTCGACGAGAAGCGGCAGCCCGGCGTCGTGCGCGATCGCGGCAACCGAGGGGATGTCGAGGACGTCCAGCCCCGGGTTGCCGAGCGTCTCCGCGAACAGCAGCCGCGTGTTCGGCCGGATCGCGCGGCGCCAGGCGTCGAGGTCACCCGGGCGCACGAACGTCGTCTCGATGCCGAAGCGTGGCAGCGTGTAGGACAGGAGGTTGTGCGAGCCGCCGTACAGGGCGCGCGAGGCGACGAGGTGGCAGCCCGCCCCGGCGAGGGTCGCGATCGCGAGGTGCAGCGCGGCCTGGCCGCTCGCGGTCGCGATCGCGCCGACGCCGCCTTCGAGCGCGGCGACGCGCTCCTCGAGCACGGCGTTGGTGGGATTGGAGATGCGCGAATAGACGTGCCCGCCGCGCTCCATGTTGAACAGCGCCGCGGCGTGGTCGGCGTCGCGAAAAACGAAGGAGGTGGTGAAGTATATCGGCGCGGCTCGCGCGCCCGTGACCGGGTCGGGCCGTTGGCCCGCGTGCAGGCTGAGCGTGTCGAACTGGAGAGAGCGGGGTGCGGCCATGATGATCTCCTCGGAGAGGATAGATTCTTTCTCCGTAACTCCTTTGCGGTTTGCGAAGATGTCGTGGTTGTGCGTTGCGCCCCCGGAAGACTACCAGGCTAACGGAACTTTTTGCGAGCGATCAAGTTCGTGATCAGGTTCGAATCGACATCCCGTTTCCGCAGCCATACGTGGACGAGCTCGGTTCTACAGGGCGTTGGAGCGTCAATTCTCGGATTATCTGCGGGCTCGGCCATCCTGGACCTTGTCCCGCTGGTGGATTGCCGCCGTCCATCGGAGGTAAGCTTCGCGATAAGGGAGGACCCGCCATGAACGACCACGAGCGCCTCAAGCACGCTTTCGAGAAGACGCCAACGCTCTTCCAGCTCCTCGCCACGGCGCGGAGCCGGCGCGTGGGGCGTGGATATCGGATCGATTCGGGCACCGAGCTCGCGCATCCCGTAACCGGCAGGAAGATGGCGCAGGCGGCGGGGCCGATGCGGTTCGTGTCGCAGAAGGAGCCTCTGCCCCTGACGAGGCTCGAGGAGGCGCTGCTCTGCTGGGCGGCCTGCGGACCGAGCGGTCTCGTCGCCTGGGACATCTCGATGGAGGGCGGATTTCACGAGCTCACCTGGATCTCGGGCCGCACTGCGCCCGCGCCGGGAAACTCCCACGCCACGGATCTCCTCGTCATCAACGATTCGGGTGCCTTCATCTACAAGCCGACGAGACAGCGGTCGAAGCCGATCGAGGTCGAGTCGGAAGCCGACTACGGCAAGGTGCTGCGCTGGTACGACGACGGGCTCGTCCAGATCCTCGAGGAACGGCCGGACGTCGACTACATGCTGCGCATTCCCGGAGCGCCGCACGCCACGCTCATGGGCCCGTACCAGTTCAACATGAACATGCCAGGTTCGACCTGGCTCATTCCGATCACCGACTGCGGCTGGCTCAATTCGGCACTGATCAACAGCTTCGACTTCTGGCACACGTATCCGATCGACGAGTGGAACGGCGGCCGGCCGGCGGGAGTCGAGAAGTGGGTGCGCGAGGGGATGCTCGAGCTGCCGGTGCCGATCTCGGCGAGCGAGCAGACGGTCTTCCAGGTCGAGGCGTACCCGACCGGATGCATGATCCAGAACATCCGTCTCGCCGCCGAGGCGATGGGGCTCGGGGCCTGGATCTTCTGCGGCTTCAGTCCCGACGCGCTAATGGGTGCTATGCCGGAGGTCACGCGCGGCCTCGGATTTCACGTCGAGGCGCCAAACCCGAAGGCGCCGGTTGCCACGGGGCAGACCAAGATCTTCGGAATCGAGGGCGTGAAGGAGGCGACCTACGTCCCCTCGCCGCGCTTCAAGACCGCAGAGCAGCTCGTTGAGTTCTGGTATCAGGAGAAATACGGTCCGGGCGGCACCCTGCATCAGGGCGAGGACAACTACCTGCGGAAGGTCGGCTCGCCATGGAAAGCCGAGACGACCGACGCGATCGTGAAGCACCCCCGCACCCGGCCCGCCGATTGGGTCAAGGAGGCGCTCGTCGCCTACATCGATTACTGCGTGAAGACCTTTGGGCAGTGGCCCGTCACATACAATCCGATGCAAGCGCACTTCGGCGCCACCGTTCACAACATCGACGAGGAGTTCTATGATCGCTATTACCGTGAGGGCTACCTGAACGATCGGATCCGCGGCCGGTCGCGGATCTGGGGTGAGTGAGCGATCGCACGGCCTGAGAGACCCTTGCAGGCCATCTCCGCGACGGACCGGACGTTGACTAGGGCCGAAGCGAAATTATCCGGCGGAGCGAAACGCGGCGGGCTCGCGCCTGGCGCAGGCCGCGTCACGAGCGCCAGGTCTATCACGA
>Ga0315275_10004640_pt1 | contig 12881 bp, 13 predicted proteins | sample YL17G03_0_MG_FD_205557 | JGI IMG/M metagenome (GOLD analysis project Ga0315275, IMG submission 205557) | Sediment microbial communities from Yellowstone Lake, YNP, Wyoming, USA - YL17G03_0 | ecosystem: Environmental > Aquatic > Freshwater > Lake > Sediment | place: USA: Wyoming | collected... | reverse complement strand
CTCGACGGCGACTGTGTGGTGGTGCGGAAGCAGGAGACAGCCGACGACGGCGACATCGTGGTCGCACTGATCGGCAACGAGGCGACGCTCAAGCGGTACTACCGCGAGGTCGACGGTATTCGCCTCGAACCCGCGAACCCGGCGCTGTCTGCAATACGCATCCGGTCAGGTCAGTTCGCGGTGCAAGGGGTTGTTGTGAGCGTAATGCGGGTGCTTGACAAGAGGCCTTAGAGGGTGCCCGCGTTCCCTTCTCAATCAGGATTCACTAAAGAGATGACCGAGAAGAAGCAACCGAACAATGACGGTGCACCGTCTTCCAACCTAGCGACAGCTGTCTTTGCCACGATATCGATTCGTGACCTCCCTGACTACTGCCGCGTCATCACGCGAGAAGGCACTGCGACGCTGCGTAAACCCGAGTATGAGCACCTCGTTCGACGGCGTGACCACTACGGGATGTTCATCGATGGTATGACTCGTGAAACACTCTGCCGGAATGACGGTGGCAAACCACGGATTGCCACGCTGACGGCCCGGGAAGCCGGTATCCTCGTCGACGTTATTCAGGCGGGGAAGCCGGTGCGCCCGCACGCCACGAAAACTGGTGGCGCCTGCGCGAGCCCCGAGGCGGCCTCCCGTCTTTTTGAAGAAGCTCGAAGAAAAGCTGACGTCAAGCTTGGTCGCTATGAGTTCCGAGCGTTCCGCACGCACCGGAGTCCGGGCAACCGGAAGCTCAAGGCCTTCGAGTTCGCCCCGCCGGACGCGCTAGAGTATTGCGTGATCGTTCCCGCCTGATCTCCACCGCACTCGATCCACGGCCTCACTCCGTCCTGCTCTGATTCTCCTTCGCCGCAGGTAGTTACGCCTTCGCTCGTTTCTCGCTCCCTTCTCGCTCCTTCCTCGCTCCCGATCGCAGAGATTGCGATCTAGCGGCGGGCGCGGTCGCTCGCCGGGGAAGGAGGAAGGCATGGAGAAGGAGTGGCGTTGCAAGGAGTGCGACACGCTCCTCGGGGTCGAGCGGGGAGCGCGTCTGCACCTCAGGTACAAGCAAGCGCAGTACATCGTGGATGGTGACTTCGCCGTGCTCGCGGTCTGCCGCAACTGCTCGACCGTCAACGAAAGGATCCGCAACGAAGACTCGCCGCGGCCTGCGCCCGCAGGCGCATAGCGGCACATTCAGAAAAACCTCGAGGCGCATGACGCCCTGATCGGCCAGTAGACGGTGCCAGACGCCCGGCCAGGAAGGCCAGGCGTCATGGCAAGCGTCTCGAGGGATCGAGATCGTGAACGACTCGAACAGGAACTTCAGACCGGTGAGTACCAAAACCAGCTGCGGAGGCTCGAGAAGAAGGAGCCGTTCTTCCTGCAGTTCAACACGTGGGCGGACGTGTTGACGCTCATGCGGAGCGGCACCTCGAGGGACATGAACAAGGACGAGGTGCTGCGCCCCATCCTCACCGCACACGCGGCGGACCAGGACCATCGCTGGCGCACGATTCTTCTCGTGCTCTTCTGGCCCGGGCTCCGATCGATTCACAGCAAGAAGCGGCTCTGGGATCGAGAAGAACCCGACGAGCTGTGGCAAAGGATCTACTGGGCTTTCCATCAGTCGGTGTGCCGGATCGATGTCGCGCGCAGGCGCGATGGTCTCGTGCAGCGGATCTACAACGACACGATCCACCGCCTACACGACGACTACCGGCGCGAATGGCTCCACGCCGACCGCGAGGCCGCGACCGACCCGGTGGAATTGACGGCGCTCTCGGGCGTCGCCGAGGGGATCGACTTCGAGGGCATGGATCTACGCGAAGCGTGCCAGAAGGAGATCGATCGTTTTCGGGGGCACCTCGACGCCGGCCGGATCAGCGAGGCGGACTTCCTTCTTCTGATCGGAACGCGCCTCTACGGCCAGTCGATCTCCGAGTACGCGCGCGGCGCGGGGCTCAACACCGAGGCGGCGAAGAAACGGCGCCAGCGTGCGGAGGCGCTCATTCGCCAGCACGAGAAGGGGATGCCGTGATTCCGCGGCGGCATGTCCCCGTCAAGCGCCCTCGACCCCCCTTTGTCCATCAGGGACGGATGGAACGACGGATAACCGGAAACGAGGAAAATCTCATGATCACCAAAGCCGAAGTCCGAGAGCTGATCACGGACCTGTTCGAGGAAGAGGCTCTTCTCATCGGCGGTCTCGTCGCCATCCACAACGTGGATGACGATCTTGTCTGGCGTCTGGTCAAGAACTTCGACGTGATTCGCGAGAAGATCCTCCGCCGCCTCGAGGACGAAGAGCTATCCGAGAATGCCGGCCCGCCACCGCCCATGCCCCACCTCAAGCGCCATCCGGCCATCGAGGATTTTCTTCTCTCTCTGAGGAGGATGTAGCCATGGCTGCGCGGGCGAAGATCGCAATGCATCGCCACCTGCACGCGATGTCGGAGAAGGACGTCGACGCGGTAGTTCAATCCGTCGCGGATCTCATCGTCAGCTACCTCTCACAGAATCCGGAGACGTTGCGCCGCGCGGCTCCACAACGTAAACAGTCGGCCGTGAAGGCCACGCACGTGAAGGAGACACGGGAATGACGATTCCCGCCGTTTTCCGCAAGCGCGGCAATGAGGGCGGGTCGCTCATGGAGGATCTCGGCTTCCTCGTGCGCGAAGCACCGGAGATATACCACGCCCAGTCCGCACGTTTCCTATCGAGCCACAAGCTCGCCGACTTCCGCCGGAACGTCCCGCTTTTCCACAAGAAGGAGCTCGGGCTCGTGAAAGAGGAAGATCGGCCGGCGTACCTGGTCGGACGCGCGGCGCACACGTTGATCCTTGAAGGCCGCGCGGTTTACGAAGCCGAGTACGCCTTCGGAGGTCCGATCAACCCGAAAACGGGTGCGCCGTTCGGCAGCCGCACGAAGGCCTTTCAGGACTGGGCCGAGGCACAGGGGAAGCCTGTGCTCGACGACGAGCAGGCCGCGCTCATCGAGAGCATGTACGCGGCGGTCCGCGCGCACGAGCACGCCGCCCTGCTCCTCGCTGACGGGATCGCGGAGGGCGTCGTGCGGGCTGAGTACTGCGGCGTGCCCTGCCAAGTGCGACTCGACTGGCTGAACCCCGCGCGCGGCATCGTCGACCTTAAGACCTGCGACAACCTGGACTGGCTGGAGACGGATGCGCGCAGCTTCGCGTACGCGCATCAGATGGCCTTCTACCGCTCCGTCCTCGCCTGCGTAATCGGACTTGTTCTACCGGTTCACCTGATCGCGGTGGAGAAACGCGAACCGTTCCGCGCCGGCGTGTGGCGGATGGGCGAGCAGGTGCTGGGGATCGTGCGGAAGGAGAACGAGGAGGCGATCGAGCGCCTCAAGACCTGCCGCGATCGGGATTACTGGCCCACGGGCTACGAGGAAATCCGCGTCTTCGACTGGATCTAAATCCACGGGGAGCGGGCGGGACGATGGCGCGTGTTGCCCGGCGCGCCGGGACTTCCCAAGCCCGCCCCTCCCCGTCATAGACAACGAAAGGAGGACCGTTCGATGAAACTATTGGAACAGGTGACTACGGGGCGAAGCCCCGCTCCGAGGCGCGTGATGCTCTACGGCACGCACGGCATCGGCAAGTCGACATTCGCCGCACACGCGCCCAAACCGATCTTCATCCAGACCGAGGACGGCCTGGGCGAGATCGAGTGCGACAAGTTCCCGCTGACCACGACGTTCGATCAGGCCATGCAGGCCCTCTCGGAGCTCTACACCGAGAAGCATCCGTTTCGAACCGTGGTGGTCGACTCGCTCGATTGGCTGGAGCGCCAGATCTGGGCCGAAGTGTGCCGCAAGCGAAGCGTCGAGAGCATCGAGGACATCGGCTACGCGAAGGGCTACGTCTTCGCCCTCACGCAGTGGCGCGAGTTCCTCGAGGGTATGACGGCGCTACGCAACGACAAGGGCATGATGATCGTCCTCATCGCCCACGCCCGGATCGAGCGCTTCGAGAACCCCGAGACCGAGAGCTACGACCGCTACGTCCCGCGCCTGCACCGGCTCGCGTCGCAGGTGATCCAGGAATGGTGCGATGAGGTCCTCTTCGCCACGTTCAAGGTCTACACCAAACAGACGGACGAAGGCTTCGACCGCAAGCGCAGCCAGGGCATCGGCACCGGTGAACGGATCATGCGCACGGTCGAGCGCCCGGCCAACGTGGCGAAGAACCGACTCGCCCTTCCCGAAGAAATGCCGCTCGACTGGGACGCCTACGCCCAGCATCTGACCAACGGTTTCAACGGACCACCGCAGAGCGCGAAGAGCAAAGGAGCGAAGTGACCATGGCAAACCTCGGCAACTTCAACGCGAATGACGTGAACCCCGCGACCGACTTCGAGCCCCTGCCGGCGGGGAAGTACCTCGCGATCATCACCGACTCGGAGATGAAGCCGACCAAGAGCGGCAGCGGCAACTATCTGGAGCTGACCTTCCAGGTGATCGACGGGCCCTTCAAGGGCCGCATGCTCTGGTCCCGCCTGAACCTCGATAACCCGAGCCCCCAGGCCGTCCAGATCGCGCAGGGGGAACTCTCGGCGATCTGCCGAGCGGTTGGAGTGATGCAGCCTAAGGACTCGATCGAGCTGCACAACCTGCCGCTTCTCGTTACGGTGAAGTGCAAGAAGCGCGACGACACCGGGGACGTCGTGAACGAGATCCGGGGCTACGCGAAGAAGGAGACGGCGAACGGCGCGCGAGCGCAGGAGACGACCAACACTCCTCCCTGGGCCCGGCGATGATCGAGCTCGAGCTGCCGTTCCCGCCCTCGGTCAATCATTACTACCGCCGAGTGGGACCGAGGACGCTCATCAGTCGCGAGGGGCGCCGGTTCCGGGAACGGGTCTGCGCCCACCTCGCGCGCCTGGGGGTTCGCCGGCTGCGCGGGCCACTGCGGATCGAGATCGAGATCTACCCACCCGACCGCCGCCGGCGCGACATCGACAACGTGCAGAAGGCTCTACTTGATGCCCTTCAGCACGGAGGGCTCTACGAGGACGACAGCCAGATCGTGAAGCTCGACATCGAGCGCCGTGGCTGCGTCTCCCAGGGCCGCACCATCGTCCGCATCCAGGAAGCGCGCCATGCTTGAGCTCCGACCATACCAGGAGGAAGCCGTCGCCGCGATCTACCGGCACCTCCGCGAGCGCGACGACAACCCGTGTGTGGTGATCCCGACCGGTGGCGGCAAGACTCCGGTCATGGCCACCGTATGCCGGGACGCCGTGGGCAGGTGGAACGGGCGCGTTCTGATCCTGGCCCACGTAAAGGAGCTCCTCGAGCAAGCGCTAGAGAAGATCCACGTGGTCGCCCCGGAGATGTGGATGAAGACCGGGATCTACTCGGCTGGCCTCAAGAGTCGGGACACCGAACATCCGATCATCATCGCGGGGATCCAGTCGGTCTACCGGCGCGCCTGCGAGCTCGACCGCTTCGACCTCGTGATCATCGACGAGGCGCACATGATCCCCCCGGACGGCGATGGCATGTATAGAACGTTCCTGGAGGATGCTCGGAAAGTGAACCCGAACCTGCGGGTAATCGGGTTCACGGCGACGCCGTTCCGGATGAAGAGCGGCGTGATTTGCGAGCCGCAGAACGTGCTGAACCACATCTGCTACGAGATCGGCGTGAAGGAGCTGATCGTCCAGGGCTACCTCTGCCCCCTGGTGACGAAGGGGAGCGCCAAGCCGATCGATACCTCGGGCCTCCACGTGCGTGCGGGGGAGTTCGTGGCTGGCGAGGCCGAGGACCTGATGGACACCGACGAGCTGGTGGAATCGGCCTGCCGGGAGATCGTGGAGCAAACGCGGGCTCGGCGGTCGGTGCTCGTCTTCACCACTGGGGTTCGGCACGGCGAGCACATCGCGTCGGTGCTGCGCCGTAAGGCGAGCGAACCGGTCGCCACGGTGTTCGGCGAGACGGCCGACGCGGAGCGCGACCAGGTGCTCGCCGACTTCAAGGCCGGTTCAGTTAAGTATTTGGTTAACGTCAACGTGCTGACGATGGGTTTCGACGCTCCGAATATCGATTGCGTCGCGATGGTCCGGCCTACGCTCTCGCCCGGACTCTACTATCAGATGGTCGGACGCGGCTTTCGTCTCTGTGACGGCAAGGAGAACTGCCTGGTCCTCGACTTCGGTGGCAACGTCCTGCGCCACGGCCCTGTGGATGCGATCCGGATCCGGCCCGTGAACCACCGTGGAGACGGGGAAGCGCCGGCCAAGCAGTGTCCCGAGTGCCGGAGCATCGTCGCCGCCGGCTACGCGGTGTGCCCCGACTGCGGGTACGAGTTTCCGCCGCGAGAGCGCCGAAACCATGATGCCACCGCCTCGACGGAGGGGATTCTCTCAGGCGAGGTGACGACCACCGTGCATCCCGTGGACGCTGTCTACTACTCCGTGCACCAGAAGCGCGGCGCCCCCGACGACGCGCCCAAGACGCTACGTGTCGAGTACCGCATCGGCTTCCACCAGTACCAGTCCGAGTGGATCTGCTTCGAGCATTCGGGCTGGGCCCGCCACAAGGCGGAGTCTTGGTGGCGGCGTCGCTCTGAGGCGCCGGTGCCGGAATCGGCCGCGGAGGCGGAAGCGCTGGCTAGTGACGGTGCGCTTTGCGAGACGCGCTCGATCACGGTGCGAAGCGTTGTCGGCGAAGAGTACCCGCGAATCATCGGCTACGACCTGGGCCCCAAGCCCGCATGGCGGGAGCCGGGCATGGATGACGGCGTTGGCGAAGAGGTCTACGCCTACGCGGACGAAGGAGACTTGCCGTTTTGAGCACTCTACTCGAGGCCGCGCTGCGCTATGCGGAACTGGGATACCGGGTCTTCCCCTGTGTTCCCGGGGGTAAGGTGCCGCTCACGCCGCACGGCTTTCAGGACGCCACGACCGACCCGTCGCAGATCGATTCATGGTGGACGGATCATCCGAACGCGAACATTGGAATGCCGACCGCGGGTCTCCTCGTGATCGACGTGGACGGCCCGGACAACCCGTGGCCGGAGGATCCGGAGAAGGCGCTCTCCCTCGCGCAGTCCGCGACATCCCTCACGCCGCGCGGTGGAAGGCATCACATCTTTAAGGCCCCGCCCGGCGAGACCCTGACCTGCACCGCCGGGAAGATCGCGCCCAAGGTCGACACGCGCGCCAATGGCGGATACATCGTGATGCCGCCGTCGACGGTGAAGGGCAAGCCCTACCGGTGGACGGACGGGGCAGAGCTGGACGTTCCCGCGGGCGACCTACGCGAGCCACCCGAGTGGCTCTTGCGTCTGCTGAGCGGGTCACCGCCGCTCTTCGACGAGTCCGCCCCTGGGAGCACCGCGGATTCCGCGTCGCCTTCTGGTGAAGCTAACGCTGCGGACGGCGCAGATCCCGAAGCTGATGGCAACGCCATCCCCGCCGGGCAGCGTAACGCCGCTCTTGCGCGTCTTGCAGGCAGCATGCGCCGGGTAGGGATGAACCGGGAAGAGATCCTCGGCGCGCTCGAACGTGTCAATGCGGGCCGCTGCCGGCCGCCGTTACCACCGCGCGAAGTGGAGCGGATCGCCAGCAGCATCGCACGCTATGAGCCCGATCAGGTCGCCGTAGCCGTGGTCGAGAACCACTGGGCGCAGGATCGGGAGCGAGAGGTGCCGGTCGTCGACGGCGCGGCCACCAGCGATCCTGGTCCGCTCCCGGGCGAGCTCCTGCGGGTGCCGGGCTTCGTGTCCGAGGTCATGGACTACTGCTTGGAGACCGCCCCGTATCCGAACGTGGCGATGGCGTTCGCCGGCGCGCTCGCTCTCCAGGCCACGCTCGCCGGACGGAAGGTCCGCGATCCCGGCGACAACCGCACGAACATCTACATCCTGGGCCTCGCGCATTCCTCGGCTGGCAAGGACCGGCCCCGGAAGATCAACGCCGAGATCCTGCATACGATCGGCCTCTCGGGCCAGATCGGCGGGCGATTCGCCTCGGGCGAGGGCATCCAAGATGCGCTCATCACCGAACCCTGCATGCTGTTCCAGACCGACGAGATCGACGGGATGCTGCAGTCGATCAACAAGGCTCGCGACGCCAGGTACGAGAGCATCATGGGGACGCTTCTCACGATGTACTCGTCGGCCAACTCGATCTTCCCCATGCGGCGCAAGGCCGGCAAAGAGGCGCCGGGCGCGATTGACCAGCCCTGCCTCGTGGTCTTTGGAACAGCGATCCCGAACCACTACTACGAGGCGCTCTCTGAGCGGATGCTCACCAACGGGTTCTTCGCACGCATGATCGTCCTGGAGTGCGGCACACGATCCGCCGGGCGGGAACCGCGGCTGCTGCCTCTGCCGAACCGAGTACTGGAGACAGCCCGTTGGTGGGGCGACTTCAGGTCCGGGACGGGGAACCTCGAGAACTGGCATCCGGTCCCACAAATTGTCCCGCAGGCCGACGAGGCCAAGGCCGTCCTGATCGAGACTCGTCTCGAAGCCGAGGCGGAGTACGCGAAAGCTGAAGCGGCCGACGACTGCGTCGGGACTGCCGTCTGGGGACGAGCCAGCGAACACACGCGGAAGCTCGCGCTCATTTACGCGGTGAGCGAGAACCATGAACATCCGGAGATCGGCCGAGCGGCGACGGAGTGGGCGAGCCATCTGGTGCTTCACCAGGCGAGGCGGATGCTATTCATGGCTCAGTCTCACGTTGCAGATAACCCGTTCCACGCCGAATGCCTGAAGTTCCTCCAGAAGCTCCGAAACGCCCCCGGCCAGGAGCTACCCCATAGCCTGCTACTCAAGCGCATGAAGATCGACGCCAAGAGTTTCCTCGGGCTGGTGACCACGCTCGAGCAACGCGGCGACATCTCCATCCGGACGCAGACGACGCCCGGTCGGACAGGTCGGTTCTATCGCCTGGCCGAGGCTCTTACGGACCGGCGAGGGGAAGGATCGTGAGAGAGGGGAATCAGGGTCGCGAATCGGATCACGCGCCGAGGAAGAAAGGAGACAAAAGGTGAAGGAGAGACAACCTGTAAATCTATATAAAATACACACACTTCTTCTTCCTTCTACTCTTACTCTCTGTTCCCCCCTCTCCTGTATACCCCCTGTTTTTGGCGCGCGCGTGTCTATACGTGGTGAACCCGGAAGCCGCCCTTCTCGGGGAGCCGGCCGACCGCCGCTGAGCGCGAACGCTTTCCTCCTAGCAGGTAGGAGACTGAGTGCGTTCCCTGCGGTTTATATCGATCCCCAGGAAGATAAAGGCTATTATACGAAACCGTATAAGCAGTAGTTAGCTGGCCATGAGACGTACGTTCACGCACGAAACCAAAAGGAGCCCCCGATGGATACCACACGTACACGAAAGCTCGTCGTCGCCGCGCTCGTTGGCGCGTTGGCTCTCACAGCAAGCGTTGCGCAGGCGCAAACCTCGCGCTTCGACGAACTGGCCAACCTGCCGTTCGCGGAAAACCGGCCTACGAAGGAAACCGCGCAGACGCTGCGCGACGAACTGCTCTTCCAGCGGGCGACGCAGACCTATCTCTGGGCGTTGCCACTCATCAACACGCTCGGCATGCAGGTCGGCTCCGAAAAAGTTTTCGGTAAAGGCTACAACGTGCTGCCGATCTTCAAAAACCGGCTCGATGCCAAGACGCTGATCACCACGCCGAACTCCGATGTGATCTACGCGCTCAGCTACGTTGACCTAGGCAAGGATGGTCCGCTGGTGTTCGAAGCGCCGCCGGGATTGCAGGGCATTTTGCTCGATTTCTGGCAGCGCCCCATCCCAGTGGATGGCGGCAAGTTCTTCGGTGACGTGGGCCTGCCCGGACCGGATGCCGGCAAGGGCGGCAAGATGCTCATCCTCCCGCCCGGCTACAAGGGCGAAGTGCCGGAAGGTTATTACGTTTACCGGTCAGGCACCTTCAACGTGTTCGTCTTTCTGCGCACCTTCTATCAGGACCCGAAGAATCTGACGCCCGCCGTGGCGCTGATGGAACAGACGAAGATTTATCCGCTGAACGGCCAGGCCACCGCCAAGCCGATGCAGTATCCCAACGCCTCGGGCGTGGCGGTCAACGAACTGCCGTGCAGCGATGGCAGCGTGTTCGACCAACTCAAGGCGCTCGTGGACAGCGAGGGTGCCAATCTCGCCGACTCCGATGGGTTCGGCATGTTGGCGTCCATCGGCATCATCAAGGACAAGCCGTTCAATCCCGATGCGAAGACCAAGGCCATCCTGGATCGGGCCGCCAAGACGGGCTACAAGATGAGCCGCGTCATCGCCTATGGTGACAAGACGAGCGGTCTCGACCTGCACGTCTATTCCGACCGCACTTGCTGGCTCAATCCGTTTGCGGACGGCACGCCCGCGAATCCCGGTGGCGTGAAGAACATGGCCTGGGAGAATGTCGCCGGAGCCTATCCGTATCTCGATGTCGACGCCCGGATCTGGATGTTCTCCAACTACTACTCGCTCAGCCCGGGCATGGTGTCGCAATTCCCGGGCAAGGGGGCCAAATACATGATCGCCTTCAACGACAGCAAGGGCGAGCCCCTGTCGGGCGGCAGCAACTATAAAATAAACCTGCCGGCCAACATCCCCGCCGCCAACTTCTGGTCCGTGACGCTCTACGAGGCGGAGAATGCTTCGGGTCTCGCCAACGGCCGGCCGTATCCCTCGCTCGGTTCGCGCGACAAGCCCGCGCAGAACGCGGACGGCAGCACGGATATTTACCTCGGCCCGAAAGCGCCCGCCGGCAAGGAAGCCAACTGGAATACCACGGTGCCCGGTAAAGGCTATTTCGTCATCCTCCGGCTCTACGGCCCCACCGAGAACGCCATCAACAAAAGCTGGAAGCCCGGTGAAGTCGAAAAGGTGAAGTGATTCGATGCTGAAACACGCGGGCTGGCTGAGTGGCCGGCCCGCGACTTCACCAACAAACCGATCAACCAAAGTGTTTCACGGACACAACGAAAAAGGAGAGGTCGATGACGACAAGAAGTAAACGAAACCTCGTCGCCGCCGCGCTCGCTTGCGCGCTGGCTTTCACGACTGCACAAGCGCAGCAAGTGCCGCTGCCCAAGACCGCCGCCGACGTTCCCGGCCCCGCCGCCGGCACGGCCATGACCAAGGAGTATGTCCAGACGATCGGCAAGATGGCCTACGTCTGGGGGTACGCGATGGTCAACTCGCACAACCGGCGCGCCGGATTCGCCTATGTGACCAGCCAAAACGGCAACGTGCCCGGCTGGAACGGCGGAGCCCTCCCGATGGCCCCGATCGGCTACAACTGCATGCTGACCGATTACATCAAGCCGGAGCAGACCTTCGTCGCGTGCCCCAACCAGGACGTGGTGTACGGCGGCGGGTACTTTGCGCTGGACAAGGAGCCGGTGGTCTTCCAGGTGCCGGATTTCGGCGACCGCTTCTGGGTCTACGCGATCTATGATGCGCGCACGGACGAAGTTGCCGAAATCGGCAAGCCCTATGGCTCCAAGCCCGGTTTCTATCTGCTCGTCGGGCCCAACTGGAAGGGCGAAACGCCCTCGGGCATCACGGCCGTGGTGCGTTCCTCGACGGAACTGGCGTTCGTCGCCCCGCGCATATTCAAGGGCGACAATGCCGAGGACTCCAAGGCCATCCAGTCGGTTCTCGGCCCGATCATGTTCTACCCGCTCAGCAAGTTTGACGGCCAGATGAAGACCACTGACTGGAACAAGGTGCCGCATTTCCCGATGCCGGCCGGCGCGGGCGGCGAGACCAAATGGGTTCAGCCAGAGAAGTATTACGATCAGCTTCCCGGCGTGATGAAACTCGTTCCGCCGCTCCCGGGCGAGGAAGCCCTCTACGGCTGGATCAACTCCGTGTTCGAGGCCGCCGAAAAGGATCCGGCGACTAGGGCGGCGCTGGTGGAGTCCTTCGTTGCCGCCGACAAGGAACTCATCGCCGCGCTCTTCCAATGGAAGTTGAATGGCCGCTCCGCCGGCAACGGCTGGTTCTCACCCCTGAACAACGCGCAGTGGGGCACCGACTACCTCAACCGCACCGGCACGGCCAAGTCCAACATGTATGACAACAAACCCAACGAAACCAAGTACATCTACCGCGACGACGACAGCATGGGGCAGCAGCTCAACGGCAAGAACAACTACACCGTCACCTTCCCCAAGGGCCAGGAACCGCCGGTCAAGGGGTTCTGGTCCATGACCCTCTACAACGAACATCACCTGTTCACTCCCAACCCGCTGAACCGCTATTCGCTGGGCACCAAGAGCATGTCCTTCCTCAAGCACAACGCCGACGGCTCGCTCACGCTGTATTTCGGCGCGAAGTCGCCCGGCAAGGACAAGGAAACCAACTGGGTGCCCGCACCGGATGGCAATTTCTCGCTCTACATCCGCGCCTACTGGGCGGACAAGGCCATCCTCGAGGGCACCTGGATGCCCCCGCAGGTCGTGCAGGTGAAGTGAGCACCGATAGCCAGCTAACAACCGGTTGCAGCGGACGGCGCTGGCGCGCCGCCGCTGAACCGGGGCGTTAGACGGATGAAAGGGATGAGTTGGTCGAAATTGATCTGAATAATGTGCCCGAACAAGACGGGTACCCGATAGAGCCTGAGTTCGTCCGACTCGACATCTATCGATTGATGACTTGTTTCGGGGGGAGCAGGTTCATCACGGAGTCTGCGCAGAGCGAAAACAAATGGGAATCTGAGTTTTTCAGAAGTCTCGCGAATGATCTAGAGCGTAGCGAGATATCTCGGCTCCTCGTGTCGATCGCGGTGACTTCGAGAAATCATATGGACCAAGGTGGATGGCATGCCGCCGACTTGCCAGGATTGCCACCGGATGAAGTTGGGGTGTTGTGTTCCGACGCAA
>Ga0315275_10004638_pt1 | contig 12883 bp, 9 predicted proteins | sample YL17G03_0_MG_FD_205557 | JGI IMG/M metagenome (GOLD analysis project Ga0315275, IMG submission 205557) | Sediment microbial communities from Yellowstone Lake, YNP, Wyoming, USA - YL17G03_0 | ecosystem: Environmental > Aquatic > Freshwater > Lake > Sediment | place: USA: Wyoming | collected... | reverse complement strand
GCGGTAAGATCGGACAGTCGGGAGAATGCTCTCGATATGGTAAAGCGTGGAGTCATCAAGGGAAGAAAGGAAGTCAGTGCTTCCAATATTCCTTTGCCTTCGCGGATTGAGTGCGTAAAGGAGATGAAAATTGATTGATGATGATGATGAGGAGCAAAAGCTCGAGAAGTGGGAAGCTCCCCTTCGAAAGTTAATTCCGAAAGTTTTGTATCAGGCGATGCAAAGCGATCTCACACTCATGAGCGATTCCGATTTGATCAAAGAGGCGCTTCCCGATTCTTTAGATTGGCGGCTTCGGATTCGGTACAATTCTCTACTCTCAAGGATTCTTGATCCATCCGTTGCCCTGATCGACAAAGTGATTCGGACAGAGAGCATTATTGATGGGCTTTGCGGCTATGACATTTGGCGACGGCGAACGCAGAACAATGCAAAGTGCGTCTTTTACACGAGAAAGATCGGGACTTATCTCGAAGACCAAGATGCCTTGCTCACGGCAATGAGTGCGCGTCTTTGGGAAATTGCCAGCATTCCGATCACGAATGGAGAAGGACGGCTTGACTTAAAGGCCGCCACAATGCTGCATAAGACCATTCAAATTCTGCTCGACCGCAAATTCGGCCAAGCTGTTCAGAGGCAGGTTACTGCTAGCGTCGATCCGATTAACCTCGACCCAGCCAGAATCGAAGGGGAAATTATGAGAATCGAGGCGATAAGCCGTGGCGACCAGTAATTTAGATAAACTAAAGCAGGCTCAAGAGTATTACCAAGAGCATTTGCCGTTCTATGTCAAGAGCGACTTCCAGGCTTGCAATGCTCATAAGCTATATGAGTGGCAGAGGGATTTTCTCACAAATCGAAAGCTCCTCGCTTTTCTCACGGCTGCGAACCAAATTGGAAAAAGCTCGATACAGATCCTTCGCTGCATAAATCAGGCGTGCCGTCAAGATCTCTGGCCGTATTACTTTCCTAATTTGAATCCTAAGTCATTTTTGTATCTATACCCAGAGAACAAGCTAGCTACTCAGGAATGGCATGAGAAATGGGTCAAGATGTATATGAGTCGCGGTGCGATGATTGACGATCCGCGATACGGCTGGAAAGCGAATTACGATAAAAAATACATAGAATCCGTGAAGTTTAATAGCGGAGTGACATTATTTTTCAGGAATTACTCCCAATCTCCTAGTTCTTTGCAGGCTAGTACCGCTGATGCGGTGTTTCTCGATGAGGAAACACCAGAAGCGCACTACGATGAATTGATGGTACGGACCCAGGCACGTCAAGCTATCGGGTCTGGTTATGTGAGCATGTGCTTCACTGCGACTCTCGGCCAACTTTACCTGTATCAGTGCATGGAAATGCAGGGACTCGAGGAAGAGACGTTCAAAAATGCGTGGAAACGGCAGGTTTCAGCGTTCGATTGTCTGAAATATTGTGACGGCACGCCAAGCAAGGTATGGACGAGAGACTATATCGAGAACGAGCTAATCCCCAAATATCGTAACCCGGCAGAAATACAGAGGCGTATTTTTGGCAGGTTTATCAAAACCTCTGGTCTACTCCATCCTGACTGGGTTTATGACAAAAACACTGAGCCAGTGGGCGTCACGGCTCTCAAGGGTTGGACATATTATGTTGGGGTCGACTTTGGAGCTGGCGGCGAGTGGGGTCATAGTTCAGCGATAGTGGTCTGTGCAGTCTGTCCCGAGTATATAAACGTGCGAGTCGTCAAGAGTTGGTCCAGTAAAAAGCAGCGTATGACTCAAGCAGACCTTGTGATGCAAATGAAGATTCTCACGGAAGGCTTGGAGTATATATGTTACGCGGATTGGGCGGCGACCGATTTCTTTGAGTTTGCAGGCCGCGAGGGTTTGGTTGTCAACAAGGCCGAGAAAAGTCACGAGATAGGTATCAATCTGCTGAACATGGTTATCAGGGATAATCAGCTCAAAGTCCTTGTTGGGGACGGGATTGGCGATAACGACTTCCTGATACAAGAACTCCAAAGCATAGGCACGGACACTAACAAGAGAAAACGCAGAGACGACTTGGCCGACGCACTCCGTTACGCTCTGAGCCTATGCCCTCTCAGGACTACCCCGATCATCAGACCAAAACAGACTGAATCAAGAGAGGCAATCGACCCCCGAATGGCTTTCTATAAGGGATTGGATAGGACGGGCGATCCGATGATTCAGCTTCACGACGAGCTTCTTCAAGATATCGAAGAGGTCTACAATCTATTTAAGGACTTGCCGTGACACTCTCACCGAAAGACATTGCAACCATCATTAAGACCTGCAAAAATGCGGGTATAAGTGAATTCCAACTAGGCGACCTGAGCCTTAAATTCTTCGAAGTCTCGCCGCAAGCTGGACAACCAACAATGACTGAACAGGACAAGCGAATTGAGCTAGAGAGAACACTCAATAGCGATGATGATCTCAACGAGCTTCGTCTACAGAACCTGATGATTGATGATCCGCTGCGGTACGAGGAATTTATGAGGTCGCCATATGGGAAAATCTAAGAAAGAACTGAACGTACTTTATACCGATGCAGAGCGTAGTTTAAACGCTCACTTCGCGGAAATAAGAACAAATATTCTTTTAGATATCGGCAATCATCACCCAAAGCAAGATAGATTCACGGGAAATAGAACTGGGCTCAATAACACAGCTCAGCAGCAACGCACGATTCGCATCACTAAGAATCATATTCAAAACATCACGAAGTTTATCAGAAATACGATCCAAAACCGTGCTCCTGGGGGGAGTGTTTTCCCAAAAAACCCCAAGGAGTTGAGCGATCAAAAGAGTGCCGAGCTGAATGCGAGCGTCTACGACTATCTACTGCACAAACATTCTTTGACTTCGTTTTACGCCAAGATGATTCATGATTTTGTTGTTTGCGGGGAATCCTGGACAAAAGTATTCCATGACCCGAACGGCGGTGACTTTTCGCACTACGAGGGGAAAGAACCAGTTTTTAAGCACGCCTTAATCTACGAGCGAATACCTCCCTATAATTTGCTGACCGATCCCGATAGTGACTCATGGGCTACATGTAAATGGGTTTGCATCCGAAAGAACCTACCGACTCGCGTACTGCAGGAAAAATATGCGGGTGACGAGGAGAAGTGGCAGATAATAAAGCAGAGCGGTGATGCGAATGACACGGATTGGTTCGATGGATTTACAGGCATGTATCATGATTCCGGCGAATACGTTCAGCTCCGTGAGTATTATTTTAAGCCGTGCCGCGAGTACCCAAAAGGATACTTTTATTTCGGCACAGATCATGGTGTTTTAGAAAAGGGTGAGTTGCCTGATGGATTTCCTATATTCAACTCTATTTATGACGAAAGCCCAGAGAATCCTCGGGGTTATTCTGTTATCCGCCAAATAAAACCCTTCCAAATTGAAATCAATAGGTGCGCCGCCGCGATTATCACTGAAAGCCTTGTGTTGGGCGCGTCGACCGTTGTTTACCAAGCGGGAAGCAAGTTGTCAACGTCCAGTGTGGGCAACGGTTTGAAGGGTCTTTCGTATGCGTCGGCAAACATGCCAACAATCATTCCTGGCCGGTCTGGTGAGCAATATACGGAATATATGCAGAGTCAAATTGCTGAGATGTACAGAATTGCTCAAGTCCCGGAGCAAGATGAAGACAAGATAACGAGCGGGCAAAACGATGCAATGGCAATGCTGTTTCGAAGCGTGCGCGATAAGATGAAGTTTTCACTTTATGGCGAGAAGATCGAGAAACATATTCTTGATATCATCGACTACAGCTTGAAACTATCGCGGCGATACATGCCCGACGACGAAGTCATTCCGATCGTTGGAAAGAGCGAAACAGTAAATATTCCTGAGTTTCGAAACACGAATCCGAATAACTATTCGATCAAAATTGAGCCAAGAACCGATGACTTTTCATCGACGATGGGCAGGTCGATTCAACTTTCGCAGGTCATGCAATATGCGGGTAGCTCGCTGCCGCCAGATGCAATCGCGCATGTTATTCGTCAATTTCCGTTCATTAACGACGAACAAATGTTCAAAGACATGACAACCAAGAGCGATACGGCGGATGCAGTGATACTGAGTCTGGACCGTGGCGAGATTCCGTTCTTCTTTGACAAGTGTGATCACGACTATATGATCGAACGCCTGCAAACCCGCATGAATTCGGCGGATTTTCCTCTCTTGAGCCAACAAATTCAGAACGCATACAATGACAGACTGACAGCTCACGAACAGTTCCTGCAGCAACAGCAACAGGATGCAGCGCAAGCTACGTCGGGTTTCCTCCCCTCGGGTGGCGGCTTGATCACCGTGGACTACTATGTCCAAACGGCTGATGGGAAGCAATCAAGGGCGCGCGTGCCTTATGAGTCGATGGACTGGCTGATCAAAAAGCTCGCTTCGCAGGGAACCAACGTCGAGCAACTCAATAACCTTCCCCTTGCCGCGCAAGCGGACATTGGTAAGATGAACCAACAACAGCAACAACCAGCGCCTCAGCAAGCGCCAATGCAAAGCCCGCAAGGCTAGGAGAATTTATGGACGAGTTTGATAGCCCAGAAGTTTTGGATACGGATTCGGGAGTCGAAAGCCCTGAGCCCGCGAGTGAAGAGCCCGAGTATCAACCGAATTATTCCTTTAAGGTGAAAGACGACGAACACGAGTTTGATGAGTGGGTTCGCCCGTCGATTACTTCGAAAGAAAATGAGGATAAGCTCCGCGATCTTTACACCAAGGCTTACGGACTTGATTCTGTGAAGAGTCGTGCAGACGACTTTGAGCGGAAATATTCAGACGTTAATGGGAAGTACGGCTCACTTAATCAGCAATGGGAACAGATGAGCAACGGCCTTCAGAAAATTAACGATATGAAAGAAAAAGATTTTGGCACATTTCGCAAGGTGTGGCAGATTCCAGATCACAAGATTTTAGAGGCTGCATCCGAAATAATGCAGTACATGCAAAATCCTGAGTTGAAAGCTCAGTATGATGCGAACCAAGAACGCTCTATTCAAATGCTCCAGCAAGAGCAAAGCCTTTCCCAGTACACGCAGCAAACGCAGCAAATGCAGCGTCAAATGCACGATATGAAGATGATGCAAGCCTACTCTGACCCAGAAGTTTCGCGCTTCGAGAAGGAATTCGACAAGCGTATGGGCGCGGGTGCTTTCAAAAAAGAAGTGAATGACTACGGTTCGCTTCAATTTCACAACGGCCAGTACCTTGAACCGTCGGCGGTTGTCGGAAGCACCTATCAGCGCATGAAAAGCCTTTTGGGCGAAGTACAGGCTCAGCAAACTGAGGTCCCGCAAGTGCCTCAAAGAGCGAGTGCATCATTGCCAAATCTTGGGTCAGGTAAAACGGGTAGCGCGGTGAAAAAAAGGCTTCAAAGCACCGATGATTTACGAAAACTTGCAGCTAGCATGAATCGCTAGAGAAGGGTAATCCGATGGCAACGACAAAGAGCGCCACGTTCTCCGCCATGTTGAACGAGTGGCTCGTATATAGTGACATACTCGAGCAGACTTTTCAGAAACAGAACTGGCTTATGTCCAACGCAAACATGATCAAGACGTGGCAAGGTGGCCAGTTGATCGTGCCAATTCAGCAATCATTTGCGTCTTCGATGAAGATGGGTGGGCTGACTGACATTGCTGATGTAGATGGTGCAACTTACCTCCGTGGCAGCTTGCCAGGATACAAAGAAGCATACGGCAGTTTGCAATTCCATAGTCGTGACTTGTACTTAGACCATTTCACCCTGTCGGCCCAAAACTTTTTACGAATTTTGCCAGATCAAATTGACCAGCTTATGAAGCTCTTCAAGCAGTCAGTTTCGATTCAGGTTTTGAACGGCACGTTTCTTGATCGGCCAGCAACGGCATTTGACGCAGCGACAGACGTGTGGGCTGTAGCTCACCCTGACCGATTCACGATCGGCCAGAAAGTCGTTACTTCAGACGGTACGACGACTGTTACTGGCTATATTGGCAACATCAACGTCAACACCGGAATCTGTCTTTACACGACGACTCGTGGCGGCGCGACTCCCGTTGACCTTGCGGGCTTGGTGGAAGCCAACACCAATATGTACATCGACGGCGGTAACACGACCAACTTCGGTTCCCTTCGCGCGATGCTGCTCCCAGCTTCCGCTGGCGGCTCTGATACCTTCGCTTCTCTAACCAAAACAACCGCACCCTACATGCAGGCGATCCAATACAATGCAGGCGGTAGCGCCGGTACTGGTGATTGGGGTACTAACACGGCGGTCAAGGGCTCTAACATGCTTCAAGTAGTTTTTGATGCGATGCGTAAAGGCTATCAGCTTGGTGCTGAGCCTAAGCAATTCGTGATGAGCTACAAGAACTACTCTGCTTGCTTGCTTGCTCTGGAAACAAATTCCGGTGCATACAAGAACATCAAGCCGAACGTGAGTTTCGCTGGATACTCCATGATTGAGGTCGGCGGTGTTGCCGGTGCTTGTGAGCTGATCGGTATCAGAGAGATGCAAGACGATTGGATCGCGGGAATCGACACCAAGTATTTGGACTTTTTCTGTGGTAACAAGCCGTGGCAGGTGATGAGCACGCCTGATGGACTGAAATACTACACAACTCGGCAAACGGATGGTTTCAAGTACACGACAGATATCGTGTTCGCTGGGGACTTTTTATATAGAAATCCTAGCAGCTCAGTAGCAATTTACAATATTCCTGACTTCCCTTTCAACGTCGCCTAAATTATGGGGTGTTCGCTGAACACCCTCCTCCTCGGGAGAGCAGAATGTACGTCTACAATAGTCTCAAAGTGGCAGGCGTCGAGGTACTTTCTGCCTTTCCCACAACCGATCTTTTCGAGGGTCGACAGATTTATATTGATGGCGTGACTTATGTCTACACATCAAGCTCGAGTCCAGCGCCTTGGAGTCCGATCGGTGGCGCACAAACTTCTGTAGATAGAAACACAGACGTTGTCTACACATCTACACCCGCGACAACCGAAGCGTTTGGATATATGGGAACTGGCGGTCAGACCAACACCAATTTCCAAAATCAAACTGATAAATACGGTTTCACGATAGCTGGTCCGACGCTCGCAAAGAACATCATCGCTATCACTACGACTTTGCGGTTCAATTCGCAAAATCTTGGCGACCTTGATGGTAATGCCTTTCAGCTCGAATTGTGGACTGCATCGCCTGCTTTATTACCAGCGACTTTTATCGCGTCAAGCGACGTGATTCGCGTTTTTGACCAGAACACTGGTTCAGCAAATTTCGACGTTGAATTCACGTTTCAAGTGCCGATCACGATATCAGCGGCCTTGTCTCCCAACGGTTACTGCGCGTTTGTCGTGCAAAAGTCGACCGTTTCGACGAACACAAATCTTCAATTCCAATTCCCAATCGTCAATAGTCCGAACAGTTCAATGGTTGGGTTCTATAATTTCATTTGGGACTATGGGATTGGATGGGAAATATATCCGGCTCAGAGATATCCGGTCACACTGAGTTTTCGGCAAAAGGACGTGTTGGGGGTTCCTCCCGACCGCTTTAAAGTGCTTGGCCTGGGATGGGATGGGCTCCTCGATATCGACTTCCTCCCACCCGGACAGGTATTACCTCCTCTGCAGGCCGGAAGATACCTCTACACCGATGGAGCGGACCTCCAATGGAATGTCGTCTACCCAGACCCTTCTCTCTATACGGGGGAATTCTTGCAGGCTCAGGGTAGTGCTGCGATATGGGCACCAGTCTTTCCCAACCAAGCAGGCCAAACCGGCAAAGTTTTAACAACCGATGGGACGCAGACTCTCTGGGTTCCTGCTGGCACAGGCGTTCTTCCGCCACCGACAGGCCAAGCCGGTAAGTTTCTCGGTAATGACGGGCTAAACGAATTTTGGCTGAGCCCATACCCTGACCAGTCCACCCACCTTGGCGAATTTCTATCAACCGATGGAGCTGGCACGGTATTTTGGGCACCAGTTTTCCCATTGCCGGATAACACTAACAACGGCTATTTCCTGCAATCATCCGGTTCGGGAGTGCAATGGACAGAAGTTTATCCTACTCCTGGTGTTTCTACGTTTAACCAGATTCTATCTTCAACTGGTTCTGGCAACACGGTTTGGATCGAACGGTATCCCAGCCAAGTGGGAACTAATGGGCTCTTCCTTCAGTCGATTGGTACGGGCGATCCCGTATGGACTGCGATGCCAGTACAGGGCGATCTTCCTGATCCTGTAGGTCAAGCCGGAAAAGTTCTCGGCAGCGATAATACGGTCGCTGTCTGGTCAACATTCCCTAGCTTTTTCCCGACATATACAGGCACATTCTCGACTAAATTCCTGACTGAGACTGCCGCTAATACTCTTGCTTGGCTTGATCCATTACCATCTCAAACTGGACAGAGTGGGAAGGTCTTGACGACCAATGGGACTGTAACGTCTTGGGTTCCAGGAGCTTCAGGCTTACCGTCACAGACTGGTCAGGCTGGCAAATACCTACAAACTGATGGGACGACTGCGACTTGGCAGGGTGTTACGTCGCTGACAGTGTCGGATATCACCGGAGCACCGACTACGAGAACTGTCAGCGCACCAAACTTCTATACCGTTGATACATCATTCGGTTCGTACAATCTAAGTTTAGCGAACCTTCCGAACGGCGCACAAATAGTGTTGAAAGATAGGGCTGGCAATGCCGGGACGAATCCAATTTTTATTCAGACAGTGACGGGGACGATAGACGGCAAAACATCGGTTTCATTGGCCAGTACATATGCGTCTTACACATTCATTTCAGACGGCACTAACTGGTATATTTTGTGAGGACGTTATGACTTATCAAGGAACCAACCCAACAAGCGAAACAATCAATTACAAAGACATCGGGAGTAGCCCTTCAGCTACTGTACCAACTGGTTTTCAGGCAATAGTGCTGCGGAATGGAAGATTTTATTTTAAGAATGCGGCTGGACTTGAGCAACCGCTACCCGGAACATTATTCAACTTTAAGGGCGATCAATCGTCTACATTCTTTTCTTCAAAGATAGTGCCCATCTCGGTGTATCCCAATAGTCAAGTCGTCCAGGGCTGTGCCTCGGACGGTTATAACTATGTGCTTGTCGTAGCTGCAAACCAGGGCTGCGCTCGCAGTTCAGACGGATCGAAATGGACGTCGATATCAAACCCCGTAGCTTCCCCTCTTGCAGCGGCTGGGACTACCGGAAAACTTATGATTGCTGGTCCAGGTCAGACCTCCATCTCCACAGACGGTGGTTTTACTTGGTCAGGAGCAGTGTCACAGCCCAATAACCCAAACTGCAGATTGAGATATCTCAACAACGCTTGGTTCTCATGTGGTGATAGTGGCATAAATCGTTCGCCAGATGGAATCACTTGGACGTCGGTTGCAACGGGTAAACCGCCTTTGCAGGATATGGATTTTGGTAATGGAAACTACGTCTGCGTCGGTGGAGCTGATGCTTCAATTTCATTTTGTTGTACGAGCCCGGACGGAATCACCTGGACAAATCGCACGCTTCCTACCGTAGCAAGGGTGGCGAGGTCGGTTGTATATAATTCTAGTCAGAATAGATGGGTCATAGTCGGAGATAATGGTGCGTCCTGGACGAGTACCGATACAGTCACATGGACCTATACCCTAATATCGAGTGGCAACCCTTTTTATGTTATATGGAATATCGGCAACGTGTTTATGGCCTGCGATAAATACGGCAGCTTAGTTACTACTTCCACGGGCGCTGGTTGGTCGAATCAGGGTAGTATCCTTGGTTTTTCATTCAGCACAAATGAAGTGAGTTACGCGGGGAGATTGCCGGACAGACCTTGGCTTTCCGATGGAACCAGTTCGCAGAAACTATATATGTATCCAATTGGTCCTGGACTGGTTCCTGGCACTGACAGATTTACAGGAGTCGCAACTTATGGGACTGGTGAAGTAGCATTGATGACGAGTGGTGCTTCAGCTACGGGATTTGATGTTGCATTGATAGCTGGCATACAAGGCACTCTTCATAAAGCAATACAAACAACTCGATATGTTGATGCAGTTATAGACGGCTCTGCAGCCGGTGTATGGGCCAATTCCGTACAAGGAACTTTCACAAACAACGCAAGCACAGTCATGGGTTCCTGGGTAAACGCTATTGGGATGAACCTTTCTCCTGGCATATATCGAGTCCAGGGTTCGTGCCATTTCACTATAACGACTACCGTAAACGGAACAAGTTTGGAATTGATGGTTGGTCTTGGTCTATCAACGTGGAATACTGGAACCTCTGGTGCTTCACTTCGCTTCGGAGAAAACGCGAGTTGCGTCGGTGTTCAGCAGACGACTGGACCATTCCCAACGCGATATACTCTCCTCACCCCATGGATTTATTTACAGGTAACGTCGACCCAAATAATTCATATGTTCGCTTCTGGCAATGCAACCCAAACATCAACTACCTTATCAATTTTAACACAGATGGCTGGAACGGCAACGGTCACACCAGTTACCCGCTATTGCGTAATAACTGTTCACAAGTTTTGAGGCAGCCATGAAAATCATCGACTACGGCTACAAGATTCCAGAGCTGACAGACAAAGACTTTTGGGACACGTATAACTTCGACGTAACGCGCTTATCGACTCACAATCACGATGGCAACAACTCGACTTTGCTGCGGGCTGGTTCAACTGCGCCGTATTCCAAAGAGGTGTTGGTTGCTGACTGGACTGGAACTGCCGCCAATTGGCGATATGATCTCAAGTTTCCATCATCATGGCTCATGAAATGGCTTCCAGGTGCGGCTTGCCCGGTTCAGGTTATCGTGAGGAATGCAGCCGGAAACGTGCTTTATCTCGAGCAATCGCGTTACATCACAAGCGCACCGAGTCCTGAATACGGCGTCTCTTTTTATTCGGTATCCCAACTCGATTGCAATATCGCTTACTACTGAGGTTTATATGCCCGTAGAATGGTCCAGAGAAACAGTGAGCGATCACCGTAAGGGCATCACCGACCTAATCACAAATCCCGACTCTGCTTTTCAGGAGGAGTCGGAGAATCTCATTTACAACTATAAACTCAATCTTTTGAGTACCCGTGATGAATACGGCGTGGCTTATAGCCCATTGGTTCCAAAAGATGTTTCGCAGATATTTCAGCTCGAAGATTATCTGATTTGTTACGGCGGCAATGGCGATGGATATCTTGATGCAAAGATAGATGGACAGCTTTATGCGAGATTGGAGCTTGATAAGCTATCGGCGTGGAGTCAAGTCATCACTCCGAAGAGTCGAACGCAATCGGTCACGTTCAACATCGCAAACACAGATGGAAAGGGATTCAATCTTTTCATTCCCGACCCATTTCAGATGGACAATTTTATCGTCAAATCGGGAGTGTCGGGTTCGACCCCTGTTGTGACTTATGACCAGATTTCGAAGTCAATTATCATCACTGTCGATACTGCCAAGATCACGGCTGACAAGCGGTACGATACAGGTGGTGGCGTCTATTTGAAATGGAGTTGGGCGCTTGGTGCTTTCGCAATTACAGGCAGTTCGACTACTCTTTTCTCTGGTACGCTCACCTCGGAAGAGGTCAAGTTTACTGGTCAACTGAATATTCAAACAGCGCCAATTGCCGGTAGTTACTATAATGCCAACGCTCGAAGCCTTGGTAGCGGCACACCGCTCCCCGTGTTCAATGAGAGTGGTCATATTCAAGCCTCTGAATGGTCATCTCATCTTTACATGGCCAATGAACCTTTCAACAAGATATTCATAGCCAATCCCAATGACAAATACGCCACAGACCCGGACACATATCCCCCTGACAATAATCGCTTGCCTCTGCGAAAATTGGCTCCAATTGCTACGCTGCCGGGTGTGGTTCCTCAAGGTTATGCACTAACTTGTGCCAACGCGCAACTCCCGAAAACATTCATCGGATACGATACTTCCTTCACTACTTCGGCTATCTATGACAATACCGTTGCGACCTATCAATATCAGATGCTCGATTGTGCGATGCTCTATGCGGGTACAAAACATACCTCTGATCCCTATGCTTTCTTCCAGATATTTTGTGAGAGAAGCTGGGGTCGAGCAGGCGCGGTTGGCGACATGCCAGTCCAAAGTTATTTCTTCATTCGCGCTGTAGCTCAGAAAGATATCGACGGACTCGACAATGTTTTTACACTGGTGGACTGGAATGATAGAGCGAACGCAAACTATGTTGGATACAACATCCAATGGGGACAGCTTTACCTCGTCTGGCATTCGCTCACAAACACGAAGATTACCGCGACCTATACCGAAACAATCGCTCTTATCAGTGACGCTTTCGTTCGATACAACAAAAGTGCCCGCGCGGCCTATATGCCTTTCGGTTACTACATTGCGCCGAGCCCAAAGGCATTTGTCACTGATACCCTACAACTCACGACCGGCCAGCAGGCAAGCACGCAGTGGTATGCTGCTCTACCCGACACGGTTCCTGGAAACTATCAGTATGGCTATGCGTTTTACCTTCGGGACTCCTACAATGCATTATTCGAGGGTGCGCCTCGTCAATTCTCGTTTGATGGACCGACTACATTCACACAGATTCGGACTCTCTCGAAGATTGGCAGCACTTCGGTCACGGCCTTCTTTACTTCGGCGAAGACCACGTCTACTTCGTTTTCTCCGGCACCTGTAGTATGGGGAGGAATTGCGGTTCGTATGCGCCGTGAGACTGACCTCTATTATCAGACCAACATACAGGCGATATTCGCGCGAACAGCTTCGCAGGGTGATACCTACTATATCGACCAAACGGTAACGACTTGGCTTCG
>Ga0315275_10004634_pt1 | contig 12888 bp, 4 predicted proteins | sample YL17G03_0_MG_FD_205557 | JGI IMG/M metagenome (GOLD analysis project Ga0315275, IMG submission 205557) | Sediment microbial communities from Yellowstone Lake, YNP, Wyoming, USA - YL17G03_0 | ecosystem: Environmental > Aquatic > Freshwater > Lake > Sediment | place: USA: Wyoming | collected... | reverse complement strand
CCGGCGGCAAGACGAAATACCTCGCGGACTTGAAAGCCGGCGACGAGGTGCTTTTGGTGGATTTCCACGGTAACAGCCAGACAGCGTATTTGGGCAGGAACAAGATCGAGAAAAGGCCCATGATGCTGATCGAGGCCGAGGCCGAGGGCCGGGCGATGAGCTTAGTCTTGCAGAACGCTGAGACAATTCGCTTAGTCCGCCCGGACGGCAAGGCAATATCGGCCACGAGCCTCAAACCTGGCGATAAGGTGCTCGGGCACATCGAGAAGGCGGGCAGGCACTTTGGAATGCAGGTCGATGAGACGCTGATTGAAAGGTAGGATGCCGACACGAAGCTCCTATCAACGATGAGAATTGAGCCAGCGGTGGCCCAGTATTGCGCAGTTTAACATACTGGCACAGTTTCATATTGCCCATTTTACATACAAGCCGCTCGTGTGCATACTGCTTGGGAGACATCAGCGAGCAGAATCGGCGGCCACTTCGACGCGGAGAAAAAAATTTGAGAAATCGTAATTACACGCTGGACATCGCCCGCGCATTTTGGTAAACTATGTTAAGTTCATGGAGGAATGATGGCGACAGTGTCCGCTACACACGGTGCTGTCGCCTGTTTTCTTAATTGGCTGCGGAGGTCTCAGTCACCCCAAGTTCTATGCAGAAACGATTGGCCCACAGTCCCTCTTCTGTCGCATTGCTGCTTCGACCTGGCGTCAGATACGAAGCTCACCGGCTTGGCCGACGGCATCGGACGCTCGAATGTCACTACCTGACCCAGTCGCGCATCAACAGCCTGAGTATCCGTTATCGCAACGCTTCCAAGATGTTCGCAGGAGAAACCCAAAAGAGAGCCTCTCCGCCCGCTTTGTAAATGTGATGACTTGGCGGCGCATCCGGCGTTGGGGCTTCAGTTTCACCTTGGCCGAACTGTTCAGGGTAATATGCGGACTGCCGGTGGCCAAGAGCATTTTTCGCAAAAAAAAACGCGGTTTTTTGCTCAGTCTCTTTTCTCACCACAAGAGAGCCCCGTTTTCTTGGAAGAATTCTCACTTTTTTTGTGGGAAAAGTCTTGACATAACCAAGGCCCCATAATATAATGATGGTTTGACTTCTTCGCAGCAGTGGACTGCAATGGTCCGGGGCGTGAGCTGGGCAAGAAGCTAAACTCAAGTGACCAACTTTGGTATTTTCAAAGTGGTTATTTGTTTCCAAAATAGTCAGGGCAAAATTTACATGGAAGGCGAGAAAATGAAGACGAGAGCTGATATCACAATCATTGTTGCAAGTCTGGTGACGCTGTTGGTATGCGCGGGGGTGGTGCAGGCGAAGCCTAAGAACGTAATCTTCTTAATTGGAGACGGCATGGGCCCGGAGCAGGTCAAGGCGGCTGGGATATATGACTACGGAGCGACCGGGACGCTGTCGTTCGAGTCGTTTCCATACCAGGGGAAGCTGACAACGTACTCAGCCAATTCGAGCATAACTGATTCGGCGGCGGCGGCAACCGCACTGGCGACCGGCTTGAAGGTCAACAACGGCGTAATCAGCATGGCGTATCCGGGGAACGGAAGCGAGTTGGAGACATTGCTGGAATACTACAACTCGCTTTACAAAAGCACCGGACTTGTAAGCACTTCATACTTAACAGACGCCACTCCGGCGGCCTTCGGTGCACATGAGCCAAGCCGCACCAACTTGGATAATATCGCTGACGATTACCGATTGCGGGCCCAGCCTAACGTTCTTTTAGGCGGCGGCGGAAATGGAATGACCACCAGTGAGTTCGCGTCAGCAGGATATACAGTGGTGACAGACCGCGCAACTATGCTGGCTTTGGATACGGAAACTGTGACTAAGGTCTCCGGGCAGTTCGGTACCAGCGATTTTCCCTATGAGTACGATGGTCTTGGGAGTCTCCCGCATCTGTCTGAGATGACGGATGTGGCCCTCAAGATATTGGACAACGACGCCGATGGTTTCTTCCTTATGGTTGAAGGCGCTCGCATCGACGACGCCTGCCACAGCAGCGATTTGGCCCGCACCATACCTGAAGTGAGTGAGTTTGCTGACGCTGTCCAAGTGGCAATCAACTGGGCGGCAGGCCGCAGCGACACGCTGATACTCGTCGCCGCCGACCATGAGACCGGAGGGCTGACGGTTACGGCGAACAACGGCGCCGGCGTTCTGCCAAGCGTGACGTGGGCAGGCACCGGACATTCGGCTGCGAACGTCCCGGTATATGCGTGGGGCGTGAACGCAGAGCTGATTTCCGGGGTGATGGACAATACAAACATGTTTGGCGTGGTTGTGAGCGATGAGCCGATTGAGCTGGTCAACCCCGCATACGACGCGGTCAATGTATCGACATCGCCGAGCCTCGAAGTGACAGTGCATGACCCGGACGGCACAGGCGACCCGCTGGACGTGACCTTCTTCGGGCGCGAGAATCCTTCATTCACGATAGTAGTGCTGCCGGACACCCAGAAGTACGTCTTGAACGGGGCTTATCCGCAGATATTCACGAGCCAGACGCAGTGGATTGTCGATAACGCCGTGTCAGAGAATATCGTTTTCATGACACACGAGGGCGACGTCATCGATACCTGGAACAGCACAACCGAGTGGGGTTATGCAAACGACAGTATCAGCCTGCTGGATGGGGTTGTTGCCTACGGGCTGGCCGTGGGCAATCACGACAAATACGAGAATCCAGCTGACCCGATGTACGACACGGTCAGCACATATTTCAACCAGACCTTCCCTTATACAAGGTACGAAAGCGAACCGTGGTACGGCGGGCACTACCCTGCGGCGCCCGATCCGAATGGAAACTCCAATAACTATCAACTCTTCTCGGCTGGCGGCGACGACTATATCGTCCTGCACCTTGAAGACTACCCTACCCCAGCGGTTATCGCCTGGGCTGACGGCGTGTTAAAGGCCAATTCGAGCCGTAAGGCTATAATCACCACACACGGCTATATGGATACGAGCGGCAACTACACCGGCAAATGGGGCAGCACACAATACATCAGAGACCTTGTTGTTGCGAATGACAATGTCTATTTCGTGCTGTGCGGACACTTCACCGGCGAGTACGCCAAGACCACCAGCGTCAACGGGCGTCTGGTCCACGAGATGATGGCAGACTATCAGGGCCGCGCCAACGGAGGCGACGGCTGGCTGCGGATACTGCGTTTTGAGCCGGACGAGGATAAGGTCTATGTCAGGACATATTCAACCTGGCACGATGCATACGAAACGGACTCAGGCAGTCAGTTCACGCTCGATTTCCCGATGAGCGGATACGCATTCTCGGCTATCGGCACAAACAGCGCCGTGGTTAGCGGCGCGAATACCTCGTTGACCTGGCCCGGCCGCAAGATGGAGACTCACTACGAGTGGTACGTAACGGTTACGGACGCCACAGTCGGGACGACACCGGGGCCTGTGTGGAGCTTCACAACCGGATCGCCTAAGGCCGGCAACCCGAGTCCGCCGGATGGGGCTGCCGACGTGGATACCAACGCGGACCTAAGCTGGAGCGCCGGTGTCGATGCCGTGAGTCACGATGTCTATTTCGGGACGGATGCCGGCAATCTGCCTCTGGTCTCTGATCAGCAGGCGGGAACCACTTACGACCCCGGTCTGCTCCAGTTGAATACGACGTATTACTGGGCGATAGATGAACATAATTCGCTGGGAGGGATTACATACGGGGACGTCTGGAGCTTTACAGCCGCCCCGCCGGCCCCGCTTACGTTCCAGCAGGGCGTCAGCGGCTATACAGGGATGGTTGATACTATGATACGTTCCCCAGCCCCGACCACGAACTACGCCGACAGCGCCGTCAACTACGACAGCGGCTACCAGTACCAGTATAACGCCGACACGTCCACTGGCAGCCCAGCCGGGCCGTCTCACGTGCTTCTGCGTTTCGACGATATCATCGGCAGCAGCCCCGGCCAGATTCCTGCCGGTTCGACAATCCTCTCGGCGACGTTGCGGCTTCGCACGATGGATGCCAGCAACGGCGGTAAATTGCACCGTCTGCTTCAGTCCTGGGTTGCCACAACGGTGACTTGGGCGAATTCTTTCGGCGGCAATGGAATTCAGGCCGACGGTTCCGAAGCTGCCGTCACCGAGGACGACGGCGTCGCTTCAACCAGCGGCGCGGGTGACAACGATTTGAACGTGACAGCTACGGTGCAAGGGTATGTCGATGGAACGATTACAAACAACGGCTGGACGCTTCTGCCCAACAACACCGATGGCTGGCATATCGCAGCCGCCGAGCACCCAACTGTCGATTACCGACCCGAGCTCATCGTGACTTTCAGCCCACCGCAGAATCAACCCGCCGGCAATCCTAATCCGGCGGATGGGGCAGCGCAGGTCGCCGTTGACGCCGATCTTAGCTGGACGGCGGGGAGCGGCGCAGTCAGTCACGATGTATATTTCGGCACGGCCCAGCCGCCCGTATTTGTACACAATCAGACGGGTACAACTTATGACCCCGGATTATTGCTGCCGGAGACGACGTACTACTGGGCAGTTGACGAAGTTGGGCCGGGCGGGACAACCAGTGGCCAAATCTGGACGTTCACAACAAGGGCCAACCAGGCCCCGACCGCCAACGCAGGAGTTGACCAGACGGTCTCCGACGGTGACGGCACAGGCAGCGAGACGGTAACCCTGAATGGTTCAGGCTCTGATACTGATGGGACTATTGCCTCTTATGTGTGGAGGGAAGGCGAGAACATCCTTGGCAGTACCGCCACTATCACGCCTAACCTTGCTGTCGGCGTACATACAATTACACTGACGGTCACCGATAACGGCGGGGCAACAGGAAACGACGATGTGATTGTAACCGTCAATGCCAATAAGGCCCCCACCGCCAACGCAGGAATGGACCAGACGGTCTCCGACGGTGACGGTACAGACAGCGAGACGGTAACACTGACCGGTTCAGGCTCTGATACTGATGGGACTATTGCCTCTTATGTGTGGAAGGAAGGCGAGAACATCCTTGGCAGTACTGCCACTATCACGCCTAACCTTGCTGTCGGCGTACATGCAATTACACTGACTGTCACCGACAACGTCGGGGCCACGGGAAGCGACGATGTGATAGTGACCGTCAATGCCAACCAGGCTCCGACAGCGAACGCCGGCACAGACCAGACGGTCTCCGACAGCGACGGCACGGGCAGCGAGATGGTAATCCTGAATGGTTCAGGCTTTGATACGGATGGTACGATTGCGTCTTATGAGTGGAAAGAAGGCGCGAACGTTCTGGGCAACACCGCCGCCATCGCGCCCGACCTTGCTGTAGGCGTGCACACGATTACGCTCACCGTTACCGATAACGGCGGGGCTACGGGAAGCGACTACGTGATAGTAACGGTGAATGCCAACCAGGCTCCTACCGCCAATGCCGGTACCGACCAGACCGTGACAGATAGCGATTACAGCGGAAGCGAAAGTGTTACACTGAGCGGCTCCGGCACCGACGCCGACGGAAGTATCACAGCATACCAGTGGAAGGAAGGCGCCACTCCGCTCGGCACCGGCCAGGGCATCAACGTTGACCTATCAGTCGGTGAGCACACGATTACGCTGACGGTTACCGATAGCGGCGGGGCCACAGGCAGCGACGACGTGATAGTGACAGTGGAAGCGGGACCTGCGGCAATAGACGACACGGCCAAAAGCGACATCATCGTCAGCGGGACCATCACTTCCGGCAGTTACGCATCCACGGTGGTCAGCGACAACAGTTATGAGGCAATCCGAGAGATTCGACAGGGAACCACAAGTACCGGCAGATCGTTGCTTGAGCACAAGTGGACAATCAATGTTACGGGTGGAAGCGCCGTGAGCTTCCACGTGGAGGCTTACCGTACAGCCAACAGCGAAGGCGACAACTTTGTCTTTGCATATTCGACGGACAATGTGACTTACACGAATCTGCTCACTGTGACAAAGACCGCCGACAATAATACGCTCCAGAGCGCCACATTGCCCAGCACTCTGAGCGGTACGGTCTATATCCGCGTGCAGGACACCGACCGGACGAAAGGCAGAACCAGTCTCGATACAATTTACATCGATCAGATGTTCATAAGGTCACAGGGCTTTGGTCCGGATACCAGTCCTCCTTCGCCGAATCCAATGACCTGGGCGGTGGCGCCATACGCGGCGAGCAGCACGTCGGTCTCGATGACGGCGACGACAGCATCCGATCCGAGCGGCGTGGAGTATTACTTCGCCTGCGCTGCCGGCGGCGGCCATAACAGCGGCTGGCAGGCCGGGACGACATACACAGACACAGGACTGACGCCCGGCGTCGAATACACGTATCAGGTCAAGTCGCGGGATAAGTCGCCGAACCTCAACGAGACGGCTTTCTCAAGCCCGGCCTCAGCAACGCCGCTGGACGCTCCGCCGGTAGCACCTGCCGGACTGGCGGCGACGGCGGGCGATACCCAGGTCAGCCTCGATTGGAATGACAACGGCGAGAGCGACCTTGCCGGCTACAATGTGTATCGCTCAACCACGCCGGGCACAGGATATGTCAAGGTCAACGGCACATTGCTGTCGAGCAGCAACTATCTGGATTCGGGCCTTGTGAATGGAACAACGTACTACTACGTTGTTACCGCGGTAGATACGGGCAGTAATCAGAGCAGCTACAGCAGTGAGGCCTCCGCCACTCCGAGCAGCGCATCGGCGGTCTCTGTAACCTCAATCGTAAAGCGGCCCTTTGTGCCGGCCGGAAAAAGCGTCAAGGCCGTGACTGGGGTGACAATCAGCGCCCCCCAGACCGGCGGCACCGTTTCCGGGGACTGGTACTTCAAAGGAGCGCTCGTTCAGACAGGAGCCGCCGGTACCACCAATGCCAGTGGATATACGGAGATTGCATCAGCACCCGCAAAGGCAAGTACCGGCGATGTATTCAGGTTCGTCGTTACGAATGTGGTCTTAAGCGGATATACGTATGACCCCGGACAAAACGTCGTCTCGGAGATACTCATAACTTATCCCTAAAGCACCACGGCTGTAGATATGCTTAGCTTTGAAGGGACGGCAAGAAAGCCGTCCCTTTTTCTTTGCACCTACCTCCACCACGACTTCTAATGCAAACTTGATCACCGTGCCGAAGAAGAGGACAGGCGGGGCGAGTGAAAGGGGTAATTGTGCCGCCGGACGTGGGTGGACATCTCGACTGGGTGTTGGTGCTGGACGATGCCAGCAAGCAGTTCTCAGAACCAAGAGCGGTCGAAATGAATAATTGACTATTGATTATCAACTATTGGTAAAGATGATGGATGTCATTATTTTTCAGAATCCGAAGCGCGAAATCCTAAATCCGCAGGATGGCTGGCGCCACAATATCAAATGTCCAAAACGACAAATTTCAAAACAAAATAGTGGTTGTCCCGACCGGGCAAGGCTGATTTTAAGGATTTTCTTGCAGCTATTGACCGGCTGATTCACGATAGGGCTTGCCGTCCCCGTAAAGCTTCAACCGGGACTCCAATGTTGCTGTGGAGGCCTTGGGGTTGCTCTGGACTATCTCTATAGCTCGTAGGGTCGTGCGGATAGCCTCGTCGAATTGACCCACTTCAGCATAAGCCGCTGCGAGAGTGTCCAGCAGGGGGGGCGACTTGTATGCCGTAGCCTTGCACGCCAACTCTGCCAACCGCACAGCCCGCGGCCCGTCACGGTGTGTCTTTTCAGGAGAGGTCGCCAGCACCCAGGCCAGATTGCTTGCGACAGTTATATCCCCGGCGTTTGCAGCAAAGGCGGCCTCGAGATGGGCGATGGCTTCGTCATACTGACCGGTGCTGCAGAGCATGGCGCCCAGAAGACCATGAACTGCGGCGCTGTTGGGAGCAAGCAGAAGCGCTTTGCGCGCGTAAGGAAGCGCTTCTTGCTGCTTATCGACTCTGGCCAGACAGGAAGCCAACAGATACAGCGACTCAAGGTGGTTCGGCTGCTCGGCCAGTGCCCTATGGAACTCCTCGATGGCCTTGTCATACTCGCGGCGCTGCTCGTGAAGAATCCCGATGCGGTAATAAGTGTAGTAGTCTGCAAACTCTTGTCGAATCTCGGCGAACTGCTCCGGTCTGACGTTGACAAATTCCGGGATGTTTGCGGCGCGGTCCGCTGCGGTAAAATGCTCCAAAAGTACGGCAGGCGTGTCGTTACCATCGGCGTCAATATGGGTCAACCAAAGCTGCGTGAACGGCCCGCCGACCTTTGACGCAAAGACCAGCCACTTGCCGTTGGGAGACCAACTGTGCCAGGAGTTCATCTTGCCGGAAAAGTTACATCGCATCTTTCGTGGCGTGCCGCCGACTGATGGCATAATGTAGAGTGTGCTGTCGGGTCTAAGGAGCATGAACGAATCGCTCTGGCAGAAAACAATCCACTTGCCGTCCGGAGAGAATCGCGGGAAGTAATTGCTCTTTCCGTTGTTGGATGCCCCGGGCAGCGGTGTGGGGGCACCGCCGTAACCATCATTGAAATCGACGCGATAGATGTCGTAGCGGAACTTTTTGCCGCCTTCAAAGAACTCAGCGACTTCCTCCTCTTCGACGAGGGCAGAGGATGGGTCTTTGAGACCTGTAAGTGTGTAGGAAGTACTGCGCGCAAAGAGGATGGTTTTGCCGTCGGGGCTCCAAACAGGATTGCTCTGAACAAACCGGCGGTCGTCGGCGCCTTTGAGTGGAAAAAACTCTTTTGTGTGTCGGTCATAGACCACCAGGATACCCGCGACCGGAAAGAACCTCTGGGAGTAATCCAACTCGTCCACCGCAGCGAACACGGACCGGTCCTTGACCGTACTTATGACGTATCGACCATTGGGAGATATCTGGGACAGCAGTCCGAAGGTCGGTTCGTTGTCATCACGGCGATAATCACTCCAGGAAATCACATTGTCTTTTGCAAGAACGGTCTGGGGCTGGATTCCTGTGATGACGTAAGAGCCCTTGTCGCTTCCGTAATCGACGTCCATCGCCAGGGTCTTGCCATCGGGTGTGAAGGAATGACAATTGCCACACACCTTCATCTCCTTCAACAAGGCGGGCGGTTTATACGAAGAGACATCCCCCAGATGCCAGCGAATGGACTCGATATTCTTGAGGACGTGGCGAAACGGCAATGGCACGTCGCGATAGAAGATGGGTGCACCAACCGGGTCCTTTGAGGTGCTTATTCTTACCTGCCCGCGTGACAGGCATTTCGCCGGCTCTGTGCTGTGGAGGCCAACAATCGTGACGGTCGCCGGCTGTTCACAAGACACGCTTTTAATATGCTCCCAGATGTCCTGACTGGGTATCCATCGTCTGGGCTTGACCGGTGGGTCCGGCGGTTTGTAGGTGGCCGCAACTTCCGAGATAGTCCTGGGGTCGCTGTCGCGTGCCCGTGGCGGCGTCGCCCCTTGTGTTAAGGCGTAGAGGTGATCACTACCATTGCCGGAGGCTACGTCAATCAGCCAAGTATCGGCCTCAGCCGCAGGGTCGCTCCACACGAATGTCGCAGCGGCTATATCCGGTGGGAAGACGGCCTCATCGAGGGGGTACTCAACTATGAGCGGGAGCAGATTAACGCTCCCTGAGGAGGCCTTCATGGCCTGAAGGATGATCTCGCGGAGCTTCTCATCGGACGTCGAAAGGGCAGGGGCTGATGGTGCAAAAACAACCGCATTCGTCTCACCAAGAAGGGTATGACCTGCTGGCCGTGCCTGGCCAACCAATACCCCAAGCACTATTACAACGATAATGGCGCTTCGCATAACACGGGTTTCCTGGCCTTTACGGCCCTGGAGATACTATTCTGTTGCATTCTTCGGCTTATGCCCCAGCGTAGATGACGAACTGAACAATTCCGGTTCCATCATGCGCGAGCAGGTTGTCATGCTGAGGCGTCAACAAATTTAGGAATAGCTCGCCTGCAGTGGACAGGCTCCTACGTCGTTACATTGAGCAAATCTGGAATATCGGCTGACAAAAAAACAGGGCTGAAAGCGTTTGCTCACAGCCCTGATAGTATTTTACTTAACGAAGGCGCCTAAATCGCGCGGCGGCTGCGGAGCCAGGTGACAAGCCCTATGCCGAGACCGCCCAAAACAAGAGCGCCCGGCGCAGGTATCACACCAGTATCGCCGGCGCCGATCGCGGCGCCAGGTACGGTCTCATACGCCCATCCGTCAAATGTGACGCTATGCGAATCGGTACCGATGTTCGACTGGCCTGACATATGCAGCCAACAATGATAGGGAGGCAGGATGAGATCCGTCCCGAAATTCGTCTCCCTTTCCAGAATAAGCCCGATGTAGCCGCCTTCTGCGCCAAAGTTGCCGGAGCCATAAAGAAGAGACCAGTCGTAGTCGTAAGAAAACGAAGAATTAGGGCCAATTCGGGTTCCAATATCCAGGTTTGATGCCACGTTATTGAGCCCGACTATTCCGCCCATTCCCATCGTCATTCCCATCACACTACCTGGCGTATAAATAACCAAACGGGAACCCATCGTACCCATTGTTCCCATCATATTCCACGACAGGTCTATCGTAAAGTCGTCCCAGTCGTCGCTCTGGCCGGCAATGTCAATGGCCATGGACATAGACATCATCGGATTCATTGGGTCTAATTGAAGCGTCCTATTCAGGGAGCCCGAATAGACAATGGCCCCAAAGGTCGGGACTGAAATGGTAACAAAACACACTGTAGCCAACAGCAGGATCTTTTTCATTGCCTCCTCCTTTCAGAGATTACGTTAAAGCCAATGCACTCCTTCATACGCTCGGCATCAACAACGATTAACTTGTATCTGCTCATTTGGCATTTGTCAAGAGAAAAAGTTCACTCAAAGTTAGGGGTTTCTCCGAGTCCACTTGATAAATAGTTGGCGTTAGTTGTAAAGTTATTTGTTATAAGCACTTATAAGATTTCAAAGCGTTCGGTTTGACTTTTCCTGTTGGCCCAAATGAAAAATTTTCGACGTATTTCAGGAGCTTCGCTGCAAGAACGAATCCGACCACTCACCTATAAACCCATTTTTCTCGAGATTGTAGCATCGTTACAGAGTTAGTTTCTATCCTGCTTTTCGTTTTTCACCGCTTCTGCTCCGATGTAGCGTATTTATTGTTTTCCTCAGACCGATATTGTATTCGTCACGCTGAATGCCCCCTGGGGATTCGGCGACCAAAGCCTCTTTAGCCTATCTCGCAACGCTGCGAAGCGTCCGATTCAGCAACGCAACACGCCTGGCGGGGGTGGAGCTTATGCCGGACAACTCCCAAGAAACGGCACGTGTTCTCTGCATAGCCGGGTCATGGATGAAAGGCAGGGACCCGAACGAGGCCGACCGCTTCTATAAGGAGCTGGTAATTCGCTGCCCGAAGACCAAATTGGGCCAGGAGGCCGACAAGCTCCGCTGGTTCCCAAAGATCGATATGGATCGAAAGAAGCTGCTCGAACAGACAGAATAACACAGCCGACCTTGCCAAATCCAAATAGACAAGACGCCGCATCCACCGGCCCAGCGGAACCGTGGCAGTTTCGGATTGACGATTCGCTCACACCGGCGTAGAATCCACATTAGTATCGCAAACAATAGATGTACGGCGGCTAAGCCGTCTCGCACCGGGCGAGAGGGCGGTTGCCGGAATAATTGTAGATTTACGGAGGCCAAGTAATGCAATCCCGCAGAAACAACGAGTCTAAGAAAGCCTGTTCCAGGTCAGGCGGCAGTCACGCGCACCGAACGAAACGTCGCTGGCCCATACTGATATTGCCGATGGTGGGATTGGCGTCGCTGATATGGTTTCTGGTGCGGGTGATACCTAAGCCCTCACGGGCGACATATCCATGCCAGCGAATCGCTTTCCCATTGGCATCCGGCTTTGTAATCTGGCTGATCGGGTTGGCTGCATCGTGTGCGGCCTTTCGAAAAGCGCGGCTAAGCGCTGCAAAGAGGCGCTATGTCACTGCCCTGCTGTTTGCCGGCGTCAGCATTGGCGCCCTGTGGCTGGCCATAAGCTCCACCGGCCAGAAGCTGATGTCAGCCGAACCGCAGAAAACCAACGAGCCGATAGGCGTGGCCAAAGGAATTTATCCGGGGCGGGTTGTTTGGGTGCACGACCCTGATGCGACCGACTGGAAAGGCCCTGAAAACGGGCACTGGTGGCAGCCCGAGCATACGAATCAGGATGTGGTCAGCCGGATGATGTCGCGAGCGGTGCACGAGCTGACCGGCGCAGACAGCGACGCCGGAGCCTGGGACAAGCTGTTCAAGCATCTCAATTATGCACGCGGCAAAGGCAACGTCGGTTACAAGCCGGGAGAGAAGATCGTTATCAAAGTGAATTTCGTCGGCTTTATCTGCACGCAGGGCGGGGTCAATGCGGAAAACTACAACCTGGAGGACTGGCGCGACTATATGAATACGTCGCCGCAGATGATTATCGCCGTGCTGCGGCAGCTCACCGGCTCGGCGGGCGTCAAGCAGCCGGACATATCCGTCTGCGACACTCTGGCCTATATCGCCAACGAGTATTACGACATCTTCAAGCAGGAGTTCCCGAACGTCCGCTATGTTGACCGCGCCGGCAAGTTCGGCAGAATCAAGACAGAACAATCGAAAGTCCCCTTTTACTGGAGCTGCAGACCCGTAAACTGCACGCAGGACTACATACCGACGTGTTTCGCCGAGGCCGACTACCTGGTCAATCTTGCCAACCTCAAGGCCCATACCGGCGCGGGCGTGACGCTCTGCGCCAAGAATCATTACGGTTCTCTCGCCCGGCTGCCTTTTGAAAAGGGCTATTACGATATGCACAAAAACACATTTGCCAAGGAGGTCGGGATATAT
>Ga0315275_10004633_pt1 | contig 12889 bp, 11 predicted proteins | sample YL17G03_0_MG_FD_205557 | JGI IMG/M metagenome (GOLD analysis project Ga0315275, IMG submission 205557) | Sediment microbial communities from Yellowstone Lake, YNP, Wyoming, USA - YL17G03_0 | ecosystem: Environmental > Aquatic > Freshwater > Lake > Sediment | place: USA: Wyoming | collected... | reverse complement strand
ACACCGGCGTCCCGCCGTCGGACACGAGAGCGACGGTTTTCCCCGCCAGCACAAGCCGGAGGATCGCATGCGTCGCGGCCGCTTCATTGTGTTCATTCAGCAGTTCGACCGGCTTGGTGATCTTGAAATGCCGAAGCAGCCGCTCCCCTTCGCGTCGTTCCTCGCACACAATGAGGTCTGCCTCGTTCAGCACGCGGAGCGCGCGAAAGGTGATGTCCTCATAGTTGCCGATCGGCGTTGCGACAAGGTACAGTGTTCCTGCCATGGTCATCGTCCGGTATGTCCGAACCCTCCCGCTCCGCGGGCGGTGTCATCCAGCGCATCCACTTCCTCCCAGGCTGCCCGCGCATACCGCGCGATGACCACCTGGGCAATGCGCTCACCCCGGCGGACGACGAAATCCTGCTTCCCGAAGTTTGTGAGAATGATCCTCACCTCGCCACGGTAGTCCGCATCGATGGTTCCGGGAGAGTTCAGGACGCCGATCTGATGCTTCAGGGCAAGCCCGCTGCGGGGTCTGATCTGGGCCTCGAAGCCCGGCGAGAGCGCGATCGCAAAGCCTGTCGGAATCAGCGCTGTCTCCCCCGCTTTCAGCACGACCTCCCGTTCAACCGCTGCGCAGATGTCCATGCCGGCGGAATGTTCGGTGACGTACGCGGGAAGCGGGATATCCGTCCTCGTCGGGTCGAGCCGGGTGATACGGACTCTGGTGTCGTGCGTCATCGTGATTTCCTGTCTCGCATTGTGGTAGACCGTATGGATTGGCAAAAAATAGGGTAGGAGGAGGCCCTTGATATTTTAGGGCCTCCGTCCCCCCGTCAAACCGTACAGACGGATTTCCCGTATACGGCTTTCCTGTAAGGTTGCCCCATGACAGGGAGCAACAGGGACTTGGTGTACAGCGCAGCGAGGGAGATCAGACCCATTTTCTCCAGCAGAGCGTTCGGGATGCGACGGTTCTGATGCTTCACGGCACGTTTCTTCTCCATGAAGCATCTGACGCGCATCCTGATCCACTCATCCAGTTTCTCGAACAGGCCCGTGACGTTTGCCCGCAAGTAGTAGGTCCCGAAGCCACGGAGGACAGGATTGAGCAGGCGAATGACCTCCTGCACATTCCGTCCCTGTTGACGTCGGGTTGCGTGGCGAACTTTCTCTTTAAACCTCACGAGGGTCTTCATCCGGGGCCAAAGATACCTCCGGTGCACCAAAAACCCCAGGAAGTCAAAGCTCCCTTCTCTGTGATATAGAATGCGGGTCTTCTCAGGGTGGAGTTTCAGGCGGAGCTTTCCTTCGAGCATCTTTCGTACATCGGCGAATGCTCGTTCCGCCTCCTCCCTGCTCCCGCACAGGACGACAGCATCATCAGCGTAACGCACTGTGTCATGGCCCCGTTTGGCCATCTCCCAATCGAAGTGATTGAGATAGATATTGGCTAACAAGGGACTTATGACTCCTCCTTGCGGCGTTCCTTCTTCGGTTTCCTGTCTCACACCATTCTCCATCACTCCCGATTCCAGGAACAGTCGGATGAGCCGGAGCACGCTGCCGTCGGAGACCTCCTCGTTGACCGCATCCAAGAGTAGCTCGTGGTTGACCGTGTCGAAGTATTTCCGGATGTCGATTTCCAGCACCCATTCTTTGCCTTCTTGCATAGACTTTACCACATGCTCGATGGCCGTGTGGGTGCTCCGGTTCGCACGGAACCCGTAACTGTGCTCATGGAACGTCGGCTCGAAGATCGGTTCGAGGATGTTCAGTAGCGCTTGCTGAACCACCCTATCCCTGATCGTGGGGATCCCCAGCGGACGCCGTTCTCCGTTACCTTTCGGGATATACACCCGCCGCAGGGAGAACGGCTTGTAGCGTTTCTCCCTGAGCAGGCGATGTATCTCCCTGAGGTGCTTATCCTTCTCTCTCGCAAAGTCCGCGATCGTCTGACGGTCTACGCCGCCTGCTCCCTTGTTCGAACGCACCTTTTTCCATGCCCGTTCAAGGTTGGCCGGCCCGTAGACCTTGTCGTACAGACTATACCACTTGCGCTTCTTGACCATTGTCTCTGACATCATGCTAAGATTGTGTGAGGTGTTCCTCAAGCTGTACTTCTCGCGTCTCGCTAGGTCCGGTGCTGCTGAACCAATATGCCGCGTGTTGTCGTACAGCTCGTGTCTCACTGGTCTTTCCCTACAGCAGAGCCCCTTTGCTCGCCCTGGCTTTCACCCGGGCTCCATCGCTCCTATGGGCTCCTCTGACTCCTCATGGCGGCGTAGGCAACACATTTCGCTTTTGGCTTATAGCGCTGCTGTACCTCTCGCGTCTGCTTCGGCTTGCGCGCCTATTGCTCCCTGGCGAGTGGACCCCCATGAGGGCTCCCGTGGTCATATCACAGACTTCCCATTCATGCCGACCGTAATCACCATCACATCCCCAGCTTCCTTTTGCACGCTACCCCTCAGGAAGTCCGGGCCGACTGTTCTGTAGCTGACTTCCCCGTTGTTATGGCGGGTCGTCGATGTGCAAGGCCACCTCCGGTTCGCTTTCGCTTCGGCCTGAATGTTTGCCTCGGCGCCCTTCAGATTCCGCCTCGCGGCGGACACCCTGCGCTCTGGCTACATACCCCGGCTTGCGTTCGAGTATGAGAGGACTTGAACCTCCTAGTTTGTGATACTGCACGGCACACACAACAGAACCCCCTCACCTGTGCAAGACACAGGAAGGGGGTTCCGAAAAGACAGACTTCGTACAACGTGAAAATACGTCTCATCTCCTCGCTATCGTGCCGGAGCAGGAGCGGGAGCGGGAGCCATGGACGCCTTCTTGCCGTAGTACTTCCTTGCGGCGCTCTTCTCCTCCGCCGTCAGCTCATTCCCCTTGGGAATCTGGAGCTTCTGTCCGGGATGAATAACGTCGGGATCCTTGATCTGGTCACGATTGCCCTCCCAGATTTTTGGCCACAGCCAAGGGTTGTCGTAGATGTCCTTCTTCTTCGAGATGTTCCAGAGGCAATCTCTGTCCTTGTGCCATGTGCCAACAGTGTAGACCTTCACCTGAGCGGCAAGCGCGGCCTGGAGGCTCTTGACTTTCTCGTTCAGGGCTGTCAGGCGATCCCAGAATTCGGGGATCAGCGACAGCTTGTTTTCCCACAATGTGTTGACGGTCTTGGCGAGCGCATCGACTTCGCCTGCGCGTGCCATCAGGTCGGCATCGGACAGACGGGTCAGCTCGTTGGCCTTGTTTTCCGCAACTTCGATCTCCGAACGATACGCGGCAGCTTTCCCGGCATCGGACCCGACAAGGGCATAGAGCTCGTCCATGCACTTCTTGATATCGGCATCCAGTTTCGTGGTCTCAGCTTGCTTTGCAGTCACATCGGCGGTGACTGTCTTTAACTTTGCGGTCAACTCGTCACGCTGTTTCGTGAGCTTGTCCATCTCCTGCTTCCACTGGTCTTTCGTCATTTCCTGGGAAGTGGAGACGCTGACAGACACGACCAGCAACGCAGCGAGCATGAAGAAGAAAATTCCATTCAGTTTCATGTGTCGCAACTCCTTCTGGTTGATGTTCATGCACTAGGCTGGCGGCGCATCCTACTTGGCAAGGCGCTGCTTGACAACCTGCTGGTCGTCCGAACACTTCTTCAGTGTCTGATTCTTTCCTGCGATGTCCTTTTCCAACGAGCTCGCCTGCTGCTCCTTCGATGAGATCTCGTTCTGCATGGACGAGATCTCACTCTTCAAGTCATTCAACGCCTTCATCTCCTCGGCGCTCGGGTTCGACGAGCACCCGATCAGGGCGATTGAGCTCGAGAAAAGGAGAGCCACACCAGATACCGTGACCATCCTGACGAGATTACGCATTGTGCCCCTCCTTGATTTGAGAACTATATTGGAATGTACTGCGATGCTGGCAAGTAAATGGTGAAAAACAATAGGGAAATATTTTGTCTTTGTCAATCGCAAAATTTCCGACTATTCGCGGACACCGAGTAGCGGGACCCCGGGAATCAACCCCCGCAATGACTTAGCCATCCGGGCATGCCATTCGTGCAGATATTTCGAGGAAAGCCCACTAAAGAAGGCCCCGTTCGGCCATGCTTGAGTAGCCATTTCCTGCAAGAATGACATGGTCATGGAGGGGAATTCCAACGATTTTCCCCGCCTCAGCGAGCTGGCGGGTGATCTCAATGTCTTCCCTGCTGGGCTCGCAATTCCCACTGGGATGGTTGTGCGCTACAATAATCGCCGCGGCACAATGGTCAATGGCGCATTTGAAGACCTCACGCGGATGGACGAGGCTGGCATTCAGGGTCCCGCGTGATATTTCGACGGTCAGCTTGATCCCGTTTTTCGAGTCGAGGATGAGAACAATAAAGACTTCCTGCGGGCGGTCTCGGAGCAACGGGAGCAGCACCCTCGCCACGTCGGCCGGACCATTGATGCCAACCCGTTCCTCCCAGCCCCCTGACTGCATCCGGCGACCCATTTCAAAAGCCGCAACAAGCGCCACAGCTCGGGCCCGGCCAATCCCCTTCACCCGCATCAACTCGGAACAGTTCCTCGCTGATATCCCCCGAAGACCCTGTTCTGACATCAATATTCCCCTCGCGATATCAAGCGCGCTCCGCCCACCCGTGCCAGATCCGATCACCACGGCAAGAAGCTCCGCGTCGGTAAGCGCCTGGGGGCCTCCCGCGAGCAGCTTCTCCCGCGGGCGCTCAGCGGCTGGCCACTGGCTCATCCGCACGTATCGACGTTCCTGTATTGCCCCCACGGCCCACCTCACTCCACCCGGATCTCATCAAGGCGCTGTACGGCATCGCCCGAATACTGGAGCAACGTCAGCCAGCCGCTAACTCGTCCAGGCCCGAATCCCACAGCCGAGCGCAGCCCACGGAAATTCTGCACACGCCCGAGAGCCCTGGTGAGTGTTTCCCGGGTCGTCGCCCCGCCAGCAACACACGAGAGGACTAACTTCGCCACATCATAGCCGTAGAGCACATTGCGCGACGGCCGCTTGTGAAAACGACCGATGAACCCGCGGACGAACTCCTGATAGGAGAGACTGGCGGAATCAACAAACGTTTCGGATTCGAAAACGACACCATCGCAATACCGCTTGTTCGCGTCAAGCTCGGCAATGTTGTTCCATTCGCCCGAACCCAGGATCAGTGTGTTGAGATGGAAATACACAATCTGGGAGGAGAGTATCCCGATCTCGTTCGGCCCGCTGATCGGCACATAGATACCGTTCAGGTTGTCCACGGGATATTCCAGACTGTCAATCTTCGTTTCATCGAACTCCATTCGTATCTGGAGCGAGTCGAGCAACGCACGCGCGTTCGGCCCGAGGAGCGTCGTCGCGGGAACCACCGCCCCCGCGCTCATCAACGAGTCGAGTCTCTGGTACGGCAGGCCATGGTCGACGAGCTTCATGAGGTCCGCACGTTTCATCCGCCCTCCAAACGCCAGCAGCGGCTCGGCGGAGGCGAGCATGGCCGCCCGCCGAATCCGCGAGAGTTGCACCTTGAGATCGGAGCTCCCTTTGCTGTACCATTCTGTCGCGAGCACGCGCACGCCGAGAGCTTCGGCCTCGTTGATAAACCCTTCGGCGAGGTACTTGCCGTAGGTGTCGCTCGGGGCAAGGACAGCGAGATTCTTGAAACCCTTCACGGTAATGGCATACCGGGCCATCGCCCTTCCCCTCGTCTCGTAATCCGGGTTCGCCTGAAAGATCCTGTTGCCTGTCGCCGCGATGCCGTTCGCATTGGCGGTCGGAGTGATCATCGGGATGCCAAGCGCCTGGGCAGGCACGGCGGCCGCGCTTGCCGTCGTGGAGAACACCGGACCGATGATGCCGATGACGTCAGGGATGTCTGCCAGACTGCGAACACCCTGACCGGCGAGAACCTGTTCACGTTCGGTGTCCCGGGTTTCGAGCGCTACGCGGACGCGCATCGCCGGATCCCGCGAATACTGTTCGAAAGCATAGACAATCCCATCGTACACGTCGTTGCCAAGCTCCTTCACCGCCGACGGTTCACTCTTTTGCATGAGGGGGAGAAGGACGCCGAGTTTGACGCTTCCTTTCGTGACGAGCCGCTGCCTCAAGGCTTCCGTCCGGAACTGGAACGGTGCATCCTTGTACCGTTGGTCCAGCGTGTCGAGCGCAACCGCCACGAGGGGGATATTGTCCATCAACGCATTCTTTTCTCCGATCTTCAGCCAGAAGTACGCTCGCTCCGTCGGCCGGCTCGATCGTCGCGCCAGATCAGCCAGTGTATCGGTGGAAATGTGTCCATCGATCAGCGAATCCATTGCGGCGAGGAGAAGACGGTTCAGCTTGGGAGCAGATGTGGGTGTGAGCGCGCTCCAGGCTGCGCGGAACTCGTCAAGAGATTCTGTGGCGCGTCCGACGCGCCCGTAGACCTCACCCAGCGTCAGCCGCGCATCGGGAACGAAACTGCTTGAAGGATATGTCGCGAGGAATGTTTTGAGCGTCCGTGACGCCTCAAGGTTTTCATTCAGCCGATAGAGCGCCTTCCCTTTCATCACATACGCGGCCGTGATCCTGTGTGAGCTGGGATATTCGCGTATGATCCTGTCAAAAACTTGCGCGGACTCCCGGTAGCGATGATCGTTGAACCGGTTCAGGCCCTCCTGGAACACGCCTTCGGCATCCTTCACGTAGCCAATGCTCTGCTGGGCGAGGGAGGATGCCGCGCACAGACTGAGCACGCCGGCAAGCAAGCACCCCCGCCAGAAACGCGGGTCTCTCATAGCTGTTCTGAACGTAATGAAAGATGGAGGATCCCGTCCATCGCGCGAGGATGGCCGGGGCGTAGCGTCAATGCATCCTGAAACGCCTGTCGCGCTTCATCAACCTTTCCGTTGTGCATGCAGACAAACCCACAGCTCGCGGCAACATCGGCCGAGCCGGGATCGAGAGCCCGGGCACGCCGGATGTAATACTCTGCCTCATGGTAGCGCCGCAAGCGGAGCAGCGTCTCGCCGGAGAGCTGCCAGGCTTTCGCATCATCAGGGTCGATGTCCGCTGCAAGGATGAATTCCTCGAGGGCCGCTGCCCACTGGTGGCTTTCCGTCAGTGCGGCACCGAGCAACCGGTGGGCGTCACCGCTGTAGGGATCATGACGGAGAGCTTTCCGGAACTCGGCGATCGCCAGAGGCACCTGACCCCGCTCCAGGAGCACTTCCCCGAGCGACTCATGGATTCTCGGAAACCGGGGATCGAGCCTCAGGGCCCGGCGGAATTCCTCTTCTGCCTTCTCCAACTCCCGCAAACGCAGGTACACCATCCCCAGACTGAAATGGACCCGCGGGAGTCGACGCTCGCTCAGCCGTCCGTACCAGCTCGCCGCCTGCCCGTACCTCTCCTGGGCGGCCGAGAGATCACCGAGACAGATGATGAATTGCCATTTCCCGGGGTGACGATCAAGGCCGTCAGCGACCACCCGTTCGGCACTCTCGAGGTTTCCCTGTTCCGCAAACAGACGGGCCAACCGGAAGTACGGCTCTTCCAGGGATGGGTCAGAGCCAACGAGACGCGTATAGACCTGGATCGCGTGCAGACGCTTCCCTTCCTCGGCGAGGGTCGCCGCCTCCTCGAGAAGCGTATGAATCTGCAGCTCGTTCACGCCAGGAAGAACCCCATCTCAATAGTCACGCGCGATCGTCCGCAACCCCGCCCGGGTCGATAGGGCGAACAGCCCGACAGACAAAAGCCCGACGACCGCGACAGGCAGCAGCATCCACCCCGTGGTGGAGATACCCTGAAGGATAAGGTTCTCGAAGTACGAATTCAATGGGATAATGAGAATGGCCACAACAAGGGAAAGGTAGACCATCGCGATGAGAAACGTCAACGATGCGCCCTGTGACGATGCGATCCGTATGGGATTCTTCTCGCGGTACGTCGCAAAGAAGGTTCCCGCTCCGAGGTTAAGGCTCGTCAATGCCAATGCCACGAACGCCGTGCACACCGCAGAGAGTGTCACCAGCGCCGGATTGTTCCGGAGCATTGCCGTCGAAAGCACCGCCAGGAGTTCACCCACGACAAACACCAGGAGGAAGGAGAATCGGAATTTGTACCAGTAGAGCGACCGGAGCGATACCGGCGCCGTCCGGACGGCCCAAAACGCCTCCCCCTCCAGACTCACGGCCGGGAACACGAAACGGAGGGATACCGAGGCAATAAGGAATCCGTTGAACAGAAAGACGACAAGAAACGAAACGACGAGGAGGAACGGCTGGCTCATCTTCAGTTGCAGCGAGCTGGTGGATGCCAGAAAGATCATCAGCAGCAGCCCCATCAGAAGAAGGTGAAGCCACTGGCTGGGCTCCCGGAAGAAGACCCAGAAATCCCTCTTCACCAGCACATCCGTCTGCTGTGAGAGGGCCCCCTCCCGCCCGAAGCTCATGAACCCAACGCGCAACAACGGCCGGCCCTTCCCGCCCAGCGGCTGCGCATCGGTAGCCTCGACCCAGCTCCTGTAGTAGAATCGACGGGCAACGTACGAGGCCGCAACGCTCAAGGCGGCGAGCGTGATGATCAGCATGAAGAAGTGCGGAAACGCGCGCACATAGTCACCATGGGTCGACCAGTACAGGAACTCCGCCACCCAGTGATTCGGCAGAAAACGCACCAACGGCTGGTCGAGGTAGCCGAAGTACTCGTTCACGTTGGGATAATGCTTCATGACTTCCTGCACCATCTGGATCGGATTGGTGACAGCGAAGTAGAGGTAAATGGCGGAGACGTACACGGCGACCACCATCGCGAGGAGCCAGCGGATGCCGATGTGCGATCCGATTCTGATCAGCGCCATCAGCATGAGAACAGCAACGATTCCCGCGATGAGCATGAACGGAAGGAGAACCGCAAAGATCGTGAAGAAATAAAAATACCAGGGCATCTGATACAGCGATCCGTAGCCCAGCAGCCACGAAAGCCCGAGCAACGTGAGGGTGGTTGAGCTGTAAAAGAAGTTGTCGACAAACTTGATCAGGAACACCTTCTCGTGGGCGATGGGCATCCCCATCAGGAACTTCACTTCCTCAGACCGGTAGAGCGTCGCGTAACAGACAATGATATTGCCGAGATTCACCGTCACAAAAAATACATACAGCAACATCGAAAGGAAACGGTGATAGAGGAACTGTCCGATGTGCGCCTGCCCGAGGAGGTATGACGTGACCCCCCGGGCCAGGAGGAATACCCCGACGGCGACCCCGCCGAAGACGATGACGGAGGAGAGATTCTTCAGGATACTTGCGGGACGGAGATCGAGGGCATTCTTGAGGACGCTGTTGGCCTTGACATTGAACACCAGGAGGAGGGGGTTCATGGGAGGTTACTTCGTCAGTTCCAGAAACATTGCTTCAAGCTGCCCGTTGAATGCCCGGCCTGCGGTCTCGGCCTCCTCGTAGATGATGCGGCCGTCTTTGATAATCGCAATCCGATCACACAACTCCTCCACAATTTCCAGGAGATGCGTCGACATGAACACCGTCATCCCCTCGCGGGTCTTCTGCTTGATCGTATCCTTGACCAGCCGTGCACTGCGCGGGTCCAGCCCGACGATCGGCTCATCAATAATCAGCACTGTCGGGTCATGCAGGAGGGCGGACGAAAGAACAACTCTCTGACGCATTCCCTGCGAGTACTCTTCGGCGCGCTTGTCGATAAACCGTTCAAGTTCAAACCGTTCAACAAACTCATCGATCCGGTCCCGCATGGTGCGCGGAGGGATTTCGAAGAGCCCCCCCACGAAATACAGGAACTCGCGGCCGGTGAGCTTGTCGTACAGGAAGGGCTGATCAGGAACGTAGCCGAACAACCGCTTCGCGGCAATCGGATCCCGCTGAATGTCGTGGCCGTCGATCAGACAGGATCCGGACGTCGGCACGTACAGCCCGGTGAGCATCTTGATCGTCGTGGTTTTCCCGGCCCCGTTTGGTCCGAGGAAGCCGAAGAACTGACCACGCTCGATCTTCAGGCTGACGGTGTCAACGGCCGTGAAGGACCCGAACTTCTTCACAACGCTTCGTAGTTCGATCATTCCGTTGCTTTCCCCGGGAACGGCGGTCTTGTACCGAAATGCGTCCATAGTGGAGCGTCATGAAGGTGCACCAAACGCTCCTGGATGCGTCTGTTCCCCCGGAGAGTGGTCAACACGCCGTGGGAACACCCGATCCCAGAATTAGTCCAATAATCCAACAAGAATCAATGAATGGCAGGCCATCCCGCGGAGTCTCCCCCCAACGAAAGCTATGGCATACGCGCGCCAAAGGATGTGTTCCGCGTCAACTTCTGCGGATGGCTCCGCTTACGCTCCTGGCGGCCTTGGAAAGCGTTCTGGAGACACGCTGGCCGTGGGGGCTGAATTTCACCATGTCTGTAAAGAGCTGAGGCGTGTCCTGGCGCGCCACATCTGCGATACGGATCAATCCTGCATAATTTGCCGTCAACGGGGCCCAACGACGTAATCCAGCCTTCAGAAGCATCCTGCCGACATACTGTGTCAGAAGAATCGTCTCCGCGGCCATGCGGTCATGGTCCCCTACTGACATTACGAGCGAATGCACATCTTTCCGATCCAGAATCTTCCGAATCTCCCTGAGCTGGGCGCGGGGAAGCCTCACTGGACAGAGGACGACAGTCTTACCCTTCAGTGAACGAGAAGCACTGTCGGGCCCGAAGAGCGGGTGTGTGCCAAGAATGCGGACGCGCGTCGGGAGCATCTCCACCATCCAGCGGGCCGGGAGCGTTTTGACGGCACACACATCAATGATCAGGGCACCGGGGCGCACGTGCCGCCGGACTGCATGAAGCACGTTCCGGAGCGCGGACACAGGGACGGCGAGTATCACCACAGGCTGCCCGGCAGCCTCGCCAAGCGTGGCATGAACGATCCTGCCACCTCGAGAGGCCCGGCCCTTCACCCGCGGATCGTACACGACCACACGGGCACGGGTCGAAAGATGCTTCGCGGCAAACCGACCGAACCGGCCATACCCGATCAGACCAATGGTCACCGTCGCCCTCCTCCCGCGATGGTCGCCTGGGTGGACTTCGCAAGATTGAAGATTGCCCGGAACAGATCCACCGTAAACACCTCGTCCAGGTGCAGCGCACGCGCAACCGGCAGCTGCTTACGGAAAATCTGTTGTTCCCGCTTTCGGTCAACGATCGCCTTCCGTGTGCGACGCTTCAATCCGCCAATCTGCTTCACCAGTGCCTGACGCTCGGCAATCAACAGCAGAATGTTCTGATCGATCAGATCGATGGAATCACGGAGCTTCTGGATTGCCGATTCACGCCGGAGGAGTCGTTGCCGCGTCAGGTGATCAAACAACGTGAGCGCAACCATCGCCTCGGCGACAGGGACAATGCGAGGGCAGATGCATGGATCGTGACGTCCCTCCACCGTGATGACCGCCCGCTTCCCGGTTGTTGTGACCGTCTCCTGCTCCTTGCGGATGGATGACGGCGGTTTCACCGCGATCCGGACCATGATGTCCTCACCGTTAGAGATCCCACCCGCAATCCCACCCGCATTGTTCGTGCGCGTCCGGATCCTTCCTGTGCGCCGCTCGAAGTACATCGGATCGTTGTTTTCACTCCCTTTCAACCTCGCGGCCTGAAATCCATTCCCCACCTCAAAACCCTTCACCGCCCCGATCGACAGCAGCGCCTTGCCAAGATCGGCCTCGAGCTTGTCGAACACCGGTTCCCCGAGCCCCGCGGGTGCATTGCGGACGACGACTTCGACAATGCCGCCCACGGAATCTCCCTCCTTCTTCATCCTCAGGATCTTCCGTTCCATGGCCTTCGCGGCCACGGGATCCGGACAGCGAAGAGGGTTCTTTTCGATGACGGAGAAGTCAATGGACTTCGCCCGGATGCCTCCGGCCTCCTTGGTGTATGCGACGATCTGGATGCCCATGGTTGAGAGGAGCCACTTCGCAACTCCACCGGCGGCAACCCGCGACGCCGTTTCTCGGCCGGAGGACCTCCCCCCACCTCGATAGTCCGAGACGCCGAACTTCGCCAGGTATGTATAGCCAGCGTGACCGGGACGGAACATATCTTTGATCTTCTCGTATGCCGCCGGCCTCTGGTCTTTGTTCCAGATGACCATGCAGATCGGCGAGCCGGTTGTCTTTCCGTCAAAAATGCCACTGAGGATTTCAACCCTGTCCGCTTCCTGCCTGGAGGTCGTCACGGCGCTCTGTCCGGGACGCCTCCGGTCGAGCTCCTTCTGGATGAAGTCAAGGTTGATCGGAAGGCCGGGACGGACGCCATCGATAACCGCACCGATGGCCTGCCCATGGCTTTCGCCGAAGGTTGTGATACGAAAGAGACCGCCAAGAGAATTTCCTGCCATACGCTCCACCTTAGGAATACATCGCGTGAAATTCTGTCCAGAATTCCGGATACGATTTCCGCACGCAGTCCGGATTCTCCACCGCCACACCGGCCACCATGAGACCGATCACTGCAAAACTCATCGCGAGCCGGTGATCATCGTGCGGGTCCAGTTGAGCTCCGTGCAGCGCTGCCGGGTGGACCTCGAGGCCGTCCGAAGTCACTTCGATCCGGGCTCCAAGCCTGCGCAGTTCTTCTGCCAGAGCCGCCAGGCGGTCGGACTCCTTGAACCGGAGATGTGCGACGTTGCGGATTCGGGTGGACCCTTCCGCAAAGAGCGCCATACTCACGACCGTCGGTACCAGATCGGGAACACGATTCATGTCGAGATCGATGCCCCGCAGCACCGCGGGACCCCGGGCCGTCATACCCCCGGAGTGTTCCTCCACAACACACCCCATCCGGCGGAGAATATCAGCGATCGCCGCGTCACCCTGGAGCGAAG
>Ga0315275_10004632_pt1 | contig 12890 bp, 12 predicted proteins | sample YL17G03_0_MG_FD_205557 | JGI IMG/M metagenome (GOLD analysis project Ga0315275, IMG submission 205557) | Sediment microbial communities from Yellowstone Lake, YNP, Wyoming, USA - YL17G03_0 | ecosystem: Environmental > Aquatic > Freshwater > Lake > Sediment | place: USA: Wyoming | collected... | reverse complement strand
CCAGCGACGTAGGGTTGCCTGGCGTTGGCAAGCACGAGCCAGACCATGATTCCCCAATGCTGGATGATGATCGTGTATTCAACCAGATAGGGGAGCTTCACAATATTTGGCATCGCCCAGGGGGGGGACGAACGCAAAGATCCCCACCAGCGCTGTCCCGGCACCGGTCAGCAGGTAAAAGGGCCGGAAGGTTCGGGAAAAAATCCTTCGAGATTCGTCATGCCGAAGCTGCTCCTGTGGAAAAACGAGCGACAAAGGCCGTGTCGTGCGCGATGGCCTGGAAGCCAGCTTCGCACCACGCTACTGCAGCCGGTGGCCCGGCGAACCCACGCGCGCTGGTGACTGGCGCGGTCAATCCATGCATGTTCGTCTCCACTTTGGGTCGAACAAGCGAACTGCACAGGCGTCGATCATGACACCCCTAACCCCGCTTGAGCGACAGCGTGGCACGCTTGCGCTCAGGCGGCTCAAGCAGCGGCTTCACCTCGGCCGCAGTCAGGTTGCGCCACTTGCCCACCGGCAGCGTGCCGAGCTGGATGTGCATGATCCGCACGCGCTGCAGGCGCCGCACCGTGTAATCGAAGTGCTCGCACATGCGGCGGATCTGGCGGTTGAGGCCCTGCGTGAGCACCATGCGGAAGGTATTGCGACCCACCTGCGTCACGCGGCAGGGATTGGTCACGGTGTCGAGGATCGGTACGCCACGTGCCATGCCTGACAGGAAGTCGGTCGTCAGCGGCCGGTCGACCGAGACGAGGTATTCCTTTTCATGCTCGTGCTCGGCACGGAGCACGCGATTGACGATGTCGCCGTCGTTGGTGAGCAGGATCAGCCCCTCGGAATCCTTGTCGAGGCGCCCGATGGGGAAGACACGTTCGCGGTGTCCAACGAAGGCGACGATATTGTTCGGCACGTCACGGTCGGTGGTGCATTCGATGCCGATCGGCTTGTTCAAAGCGAGGTAGACGCGCTCGGGCCTGAAGTTCAGCGCGCGGCCGTCGAGCGATACCTCGTCGCCCTCGGCGACCTTGGTGCCCAGCACGGCTGTCACGCCATTGACCGCGACGCGGCCCGCCTCAACCCATTGGTCGGCCTGCCGGCGCGAACAGACGCCAGTTTCACTCAGGAACTTGTTGATCCGCACGCCGGAATCAGCCACCGGACCGGCGCACCGTGTAGCCGAGTTTGCCAAGTTCCCCGAGCAGCAGATCGCGATGGTCGCCCTGGATTTCGATGCTCCCGGTGTCGACGGTGCCGCCGCATCCGCAACGTTTCTTCAGCTTCGCGGCAAGCGCCTCAAGTTCGTCGCCCACAAGCGGCACACCCTTGATCACCGTGACACCCTTGCCCTTGCGCCCCTTGGTCTCGCGACCGACGCGCACGATGCCGTCGCCTGGCGCCACGACGGGTTGTGCTGGCTTGCTGCGCTTGCAGCGGCATTCGGCCACCGGGCGGGTGCACTCGGGGCACAGGCGCCCGGGCCCGGTGGAGTAGACGAGGCGATTGGAACTCATCGGGTCGCTGCAGCCTCGGGTGCGCTCACTGAATGCCGTCGACAGCCATTGTAAGCCATGGTCCGGCCACGCCATACGGTTCGGACTGTTGGATCACTCCACGAGCCTTTTCGCCGTCGAAACGGTCTACGCAGGACTCGTGGATCACGGCACAATCCGCCCATGGCCGACCCCAGCATCGAAATTGAAACGGAGCGCCTGCGGCTGCGCAGGCTCGACCCCGACGACGCGGCCTTCATCCTCCGACTGGTCAATGAACCCTCGTGGCTGCGGTTCATTGGCGACCGGGGCGTGCACGATCTCGACGGCGCACGCCGCTACATTGCGGAAGGTCCCCAGCGCTTGTACGCGAACCATGGGTTTGGGCTGTTCATGGTCGAGCGTCGAGTCGATGCGCTGCCGCTCGGCATGTGCGGGCTGATCAAGCGGGACACCCTGCCCGACGTCGACATCGGCTTCGCCTTCCTGCCCGAGCACTGGAGCCAGGGGTACGCGCGCGAGGCGGCCGAGGCCACGCTGCGGTACGCACGGGAGCGGCATTGCCTGCCACGCGTCATTGCGATCACGAGCCTCGACAACGTTGCATCGGGCCGCCTGCTCGAGCGGATCGGCCTGCAGTTCGAAGGCACCGTGCGTCTCGCCGGCAGCAGCGAGGACGTGCGCGTCTTCGGCACGACGCGCGCCTACCTGTTCGATGCGCCGAACACCCGTCCCGTCTGCGACGGGTTGTGGACATCGGGCCAGCTCTCGCAGGCCGACATCCAACGCCTGCCGGAATTCGGCATCGAGGCGGTCGTCAATCTCGCGCTGCCGACTGCGTCGAACGCGCTGCCGGGCGAAGCCGAATCCGTAACGGGGCAGGGGATCGCCTTCGTGCAGATCCCCGTGCCGTGGGAAAAGCCCGAGCCTCGGCACCTGCAGCAGTTCTTCGGCGTGATGGACGCGTTCGCCGGCCGCAAGGTCTGGGTCCACTGCGCGAAGAACTTCCGCGTCTCTGCGTTCGTCTACCTGTATCGACGCTTGCGGCTGGGCGAAGGACACGACGCGGCGCTGCATCCGCTGCGCACGGTGTGGCAGCCCAATCCGATCTGGCAGGCGTTCATCGAGCAGTCGCTGTCGGACGCGGATCAGGGTCCAGACGTGGGCACCACGCGGTAGATCACGCCCGCGTAGTCGTCGGTGATGAAGATGGCGCCGTCGGGACCCTGCGCAATGCCGGCGGGCCGACCGAGAACGCCCGCGTCACCGAGGAAGCCCGTCAGGAAGTCGCGCTCGACGATGCGTCCATCCGGTTGCCAGTCGAGAGCGACTACTTTGTAGCCGTCGGGCTGACTGCGATTCCACGAACCGTGCAGCGCGACGAGTGCGGTGCGTGAATAACCTGCCGGAAGGTTCGAGCCGCGCAGGAAGGCGAGCCCGAGTGGGGCATTGTGAGCGCGAAATGCGTGCGCCGGCGGAATTGCCCGTGCGGCTTTGGTTTCGTGTCCAGCGCCCAGGTCAGGGTCGGCGATGCCTGCGCCATGGACGAACGGCCAGCCATAGAATTTGCCCTGTTCGATGCGATTGAGTTCGTCGGGCGGCAGGTCGTCGCCCAGCAGGTCGCGGCCGTTTTCCGTCGCGTACAGCGCGCCATCCCACGGCGCCCAGTCCAGCCCCACGCTGTTGCGCAGCCCGGTAGCGTAGATCTCGCGCTGGGTGCCATCGGGCTGCATGCGCATGATGGTCGCGCGGCGTTCGTCCTGCTCGATGCAGGCATTGCAGGACGAACCCTGTGATACGTAGAGCCAGCCGTCGGGGCCGAAGCCAAGCGTCTTCGTCGTGTGGAGACCGTCGCTCGTGAAGTCGTCGACGATGTGTTCGAGGGCGCCGGACACCTGCCCCGACTCTTCGTCGAACCGGATGCGACCGACGCCGTTCGCTTCACCCACGTAAAGCCAGCCCTCCCGCAAGGCGAGCCCGTGCGGGTGATTGAGCTTGTCGAGCAGTTTGCGCACGGCGTCGGGTTTGCCGTCGCCGTTCGCGTCGCGCTCGAGCAGCACGATTTCATCGGCGCGCGTGCGAGCCACGAGCAGGTCGCCGGCCGCAGTCACGAGCGGCCAGCGGGCGAGGGGCACGTCGGTGGAATACACCTCGAGCCGGAAGCCATTGGCAACCACCAGCTTGGACGCGACCTGCTGTGCCGTCGGCGGCCCGATCGAGCGGCCGAGCAGGAAGTCCAGCATGACTTTCTTGTCGCCGACTGCGATCGGGCCGAACCAGACGTAGCCGATGCCGGCGACCACGAGCAAGGCGACGGCGATCAGGATCGAGAGCAGCAGTTTCTTCATGCGCGGCAGTCTAGCGTCTGGCATCCGGGGTCGGTACCACGCGCATCCTGAGGGTCGGCGGCAGGAACTCCTGGCGATCTACGGTCTGCAGGAAAGCCCCGTCGAGCGAAGGCCGTGGCGCCTGTCGTTTGCCGACCTTGCCGAAACCCTGTAATGATAGAGGTGTAATCGCCGGTTCGCGGATGAACCCGGCGGCAGCCGCCGCAGGGACAGGCGCGACGAACCGTGCCACGCGCGCAAAGACTCGACGGGGCAGATTTTATGAAAGACCAACTCCCATCGGACCCACGACTGGCACTGACACTTGCGACGGCGCAGGACGATGCGTCGAAAGACGCGCCGGAAGATGTGCCGGACCTGTTGCAGGGGGCCAATATTTTCCGCTCGGGTTACCGGTCTGACAGCAACATCGGCAACCTCGGCGAGGAAGACGACACCGCCCGGCTGCCGGGCATTACGAGCCTCCCGGAGGGGATCGAAGTCGTCGAAACCGAGATTGGTCGTGCCGTCGGCCAGTGGATACTGATGGTGCGGTGCCAGTGCGGAAAGCGCTGGTTTGAAATTGAGGCGGTCGAGGCTGCAACCTGTCCGCGCTGCAGCGCACTGGTCTACGTCGACATGCTCCAGGACCGGCCCGACTGACTCCGGGTTGCAGTTCGTGGCGCGCGGCCGACTTCATCAGCTGCGCTCGGCGCCCTCAGTCGCAGGAGACCAGCCATGCAGAGTGTCCCTGGTCGTTTGCTGGCCGTCGTGGCCAGCCTCGCCGCCGTGGCGCCAGCGGTAGCAGATGACAATTTCCGTTGCGGCAGCAAACTCGTCGTGACCGGCATGACGCAGGCCGAGGTGCTGGAGTTCTGCGGACCGCCGATGTCGAAGAGCGAGGAAAAGATACCGGTACGGAGCGGTAACCAGGTCGTCGGTGAGACGACGACCTATCGCTGGACGTACGCATCCTACGGCGCGACCCGCGTCCTGGTGTTCGATCTGGACGTGCTCATGTCGATCAAATGAGTGCCGGCCGTTGCAGCGTGCAAGTGTTGCCTCGAACTGCTGGAGAGTCCTGCCGTGCGTGGATTGATCGGTTGGACGGGTGCGTTCCTCGCTGGATCAGCGGGGTGGTGGCTTGGAGCCAAAGCCGGCCTCGGCATGGCTGTCGTGCTGGGAGCGGTGGCATCCGGCGTCGGACTCTACGTTGGACACCGCTGGTTCGACCAGAACCTGAAGTAATGTTGCGGCCGCTGTGAATCGCGGTTGAGGGGCTCGTGACGAACCCGTACCTCGAGCCAGTCGCTCCCGTGTGGACGCGCATCGCCGGCATCGTGCTGCTGGTGGCGGCGACCGGCCTTACCGCCGTGCTGGGTCTCGGGATCTTCGATTTAGTCGCGCATGCGGCAAGCCGTCGGACGTTCACGAGTTCAACCGTGGTGTTCGCGCTCATACTGCTGACGCTGTGCGGCATCTGCTGGCAGGCCGGGATTCGCCTTGTATTCAAGCGGCGTGATGGCCAGCCGACACTCTTTTCCAGGCCGGCCTGGTTCGCGATTGGTGCGGCATTGATCGCCATGACTGTCCTGATGGCTGCCGTCGTCGTCTCGGCGCGCCGGCCGACGGTCCTTGATTACCAGGTGATCCTGTCCCTCGGTGCGTTCGGGGTCTGGTGCGTCGTGCTGGCGTTTCGTTCGCACGACCCGTAGTCCATCGCGACCGTGTCCAACGGCGCATTGCGAGCTTTCCCATTACACTTGGATCCCATGAGACACAGTGAAGTACACAGGACACATCGCACAGGCTGGCTGCGGGCAGCAGTGCTCGGCGCAAACGACGGTATCGTTTCCACGGCCAGCCTGGTCCTGGGCGTTGCGGCGGCTGGCGCGACTTCCCAGAACATCCTGGTAGCGGGCGTCGCCGGCCTCGTCGCAGGCGCCATGTCGATGGCTGCCGGTGAGTATGTGTCGGTGAGTTCGCAAGCCGACACGGAGCGCGCGGATCTGGCGCGTGAAAGCAAGGAACTGGCTGAAAATCCCGTGCAGGAACATGCGGAACTGAAGGCCATCTACGTCAAGCGCGGCCTCGATGCGTCGCTGGCGGCGAGCGTTGCCACCCAGTTGATGGAGCACGACGCATTGGGCGCCCATGGGCGCGATGAACTCGGCATCTCGGAAACGCTGACCGCGCGGCCAGTGCAGGCCGCGCTTGCGTCGGCGGGCACGTTTGCGGTCGGCGCCGCGCTGCCTCTCCTGATGGTCCTCGTGTTTCCGGTGACTGCGCTGATGTGGGGCGTCGCGGCAAGTTCTTTGTTGTTCCTGACGCTGCTCGGCATCCTGGCGGCACGCGCAGGCGGCGCACCCTTGCTGGCGTCCGCCATGCGCGTCACCTTCTGGGGCGCCCTGGCCATGGCGTTGACGGCTGGAGTGGGCGCGCTGTTCGGGGTCGCCGCCTGAGGCTCCTGCAGCCTTCCGGCTGAATCAGGCAGTGTGGCGGTCGGCCGCGTCGAGTTCTGCCATTTCGGCCGCGGTGAACACGCGCGAGCGGGTGTGAAACGCCTTGCCTTCGGGTCCTTCGAGCGAGAACGTCCCGCCATGACCTTCGATCACGTCGATGATCAGCTGCGTGTGGCGCCAGTATTCGTACTGCGCCTTGCCGATGTAGAAAGGGCAGCCGCCGATCTGGCCCAGGTACACGTCGCCCGCTCCGATCGTGAGTTCGCCCAGCAGGTAGCAGTTGGCCGCACTGTTGTCGCAACAGCCACCGGACTGGTGAAACATCAGTCCGGGGCCGTGCTTCGACTGCAGCAGTCCTATCAGTTCGACCGCTGCTGCCGTGGCGATGACCTTCTCGACCATGCTCAGAAGAAGCCGAGCTTGCTTTCGCTGTAGCTCACCAGCAGGTTCTTCGTCTGCTGGTAGTGGTCGAGCATCATCTTGTGGGTTTCGCGGCCGATGCCCGATTCCTTGTAGCCGCCGAACGCTGCATGCGCAGGGTAAGCGTGATAGCAGTTCGTCCACACGCGGCCGGCCTTGATGGCGCGACCCATGCGATAAGCCACGTTGCCGTTGCGGCTCCATACGCCCGCGCCCAGACCGTACAGCGTGTCGTTGGCGATCGCGAGCGCTTCGGCTTCGTCCTTGAACGTGGTCACGGCCAGCACCGGGCCGAAGATTTCCTCCTGGAAGATGCGCATCTTGTTGTGGCCCTTGAAAAGCGTGGGCTGCACGTAGTAGCCGCCCTCGAGTCCGGCGCCCAGCTTCGCCTGCGCGCCACCGATGAGCACCTGCGCGCCTTCCTGTTTGCCCAGGTCGAGGTACGACAGGATTTTCGTGAGCTGCTCCTTCGACGCTTGCGCACCCATCATGGTGTCGGTGTCGAGCGGGTCACCCATCTTGATCGCGGCCACGCGCTGCAGTACGCGCTCCATGAACTTGTCGTAGATGCTTGCCTGGATCAGTGCGCGGCTGGGGCAGGTGCACACCTCGCCCTGGTTGAAGGCAAACAGCACGAGGCCCTCGATCGCCTTGTCGAGGAATGAGTCGTCCTTGTCCATCACGTCGGCGAAGAAGACGTTGGGTGACTTGCCGCCCAGTTCCAGCGTGGCGGGAATCAGGTTGTTGGCGGCGGCCTGCGCGATCACGCGGCCGGTCGTGGTGGAGCCCGTGAAGGCGATCTTACCGATGCGCTTGCTCTGGGCGAGCGGCAGGCCGGCTTCGCGACCGTAACCGTTGACGATGTTGAGAACGCCGGGTGGCACGATGTCCGCGATCAGGTTCGCCAGGACCAGGATGCTGATGGGCGTGGATTCCGCGGGTTTCAGGACCACGCAGTTGCCCGCGCCGATTGCCGGGGCCAGCTTCCACGCAGCCATCAGGATCGGGAAATTCCACGGAATGATCTGGCCGACGACGCCGAGCGGCTCGTGGAAATGATAGGCCACGGTGTTTTCGTCGATATCGCTGATGCCGCCCTCCTGCGCCCGCACGCAGCCCGCGAAGTACCGGAAGTGATCGACCGTGAGCGGAATGTCGGCGTTGAGCGTCTCGCGGATCGGCTTGCCGTTGTCCACGGTCTCGGCGTAGGCGAGCAGCTCGAGATTGGCTTCGATCCGGTCGGCGATCTTCAGCAGCAGGTTGGCGCGCTCGGCCGGTGGCGTCTTGCCCCACTTGTCGGCCGCGGCATGCGCCGCATCGAGCGCGAGTTCGATGTCTTCGGCCGTGGAGCGCGCGACCCTGGTGTAGACCTTGCCGCTGATGGGTGTGACGACGTCGAAATACTGGCCTTTGACCGGGGCCACCCATTTGCCGCCGATGAAATTATCGTAATGCGCCTGATAGGTCAGCTTGGCGCCAGCGGCGCCGGGTGCAGCGTAGAGCATGTGGTGTCCCCCTTATTGGACGGGGTAATCCTACACCGGAATTTTGCGACGGAGTCTCGCGTCGCTGACCTTTAGAACCAATCTTGGCGGACCGCTTCCTCGATCAGGCGAAACACGCGCCCGTTGTCGTCCGCCGTCGTTCTGCCGAGCAATCCGTGTTGCCAGGCAATGGGCAACCCGTCCTTGCCGTGCAGCGCGCCGACGGCCGCGCCGACGAGGGTGGCGACCGTATCGTTGTCATGCGTGTCGTTGACGGCGCGCACGATCGCTTCTTCCGGGTCGTGCGCATGCCGGGCAAGGATCCACAGCACGCTCGGCACCGTTTCGAGCAGGTATGCGCCGGACGACCAGGCAGCGCAGGCTTCACGGGTGTTCCAGTCGTGGCGCGCGGCTTCGCCCAGCACGAACTCGAGATAGTCGGGAAACGAACCCTCGCGGCCGGTGAAGCGTCCGCTGCGGGCACGGTACGGCTGGTCCGTGCAGACCTGACGCACGGTGGCGACAAACGTGGCGATGATCCAGTCGGACGTCGGCGGTGCCGGCAATCGCAACAGGCGCGCGAGCAGGTCGACGAACGCAACGCACGATGCAACCGAACTCGCGTCGCGGTGCGTGATGATCGAGGCCAGCGCCACATCCAGCCAGAGGGCTGCACTCGTGCCTTGCGGGTGCAGCAGCACGAGGGGCGCGATGCGCATCAGTGCGCCATTGCCCGCGCTCTCGGCGCCGTACTGGTACCAGGACGCCACGCCCTGTTCACGATTGCGCAGGAACTGCTGCATGGACTTGCCGAGTCCGAAGATTTCACGCGAGGCGAAGCGGGCAGACAGGTCGTCCGGATCCAGTCCCGCGCGCTCGAGCAGGCTCTCGAGCGTCCAGAACGCGAGCTGACTGTCGTCCGAGGGCAGGCCTACCCGATGACCCGCGGCTCGGCTGTTCGGCAGGTAGTCGCGGATTTCGCCATAGCGGGACTCGCGCTCCAGGACCGGGAGACTCTCGCTGGTGTTGCCCAGTGCATCGCCGATCGCCAGGCCCAGCAGCATGCCGCGAACTCGGCTCGGTGAAACCGGACCGCTCACGGATTCGCGTGGGCCCTGCAGCAAGGCCGATCGGGCCGGCAGGAATCCTTCGGAGATGACGCGGGCGGCGAGGGACAGGTTCGAAGTCATGATCTGCAGAGTCTCGCAGATTCGCGGGTCGTTGCGGTCGCACTAGAGGCCGGCCGCTGGGTCGTCTGGCGGCCATTGATCCGACGCCGCGCCGCTGCAGACGCGTCCCCGGATGAAGGCGTCGCTGGGGGTCAGACCAAGCTCGCAGCTGCGCACGCACAACGCACGGAATGAGGCGGCGTCGAGGCCCGTGGATTCGTGATACAGGCGCGTAAGGCGCTCCCATCCGGTCGAGGGGATCAACTGCGCGCTGCGCTTGAATGAACGGCAGTCGCGACTGGCCGCGCACCACTCGGCCGCCTTGATCACGGTCGCACAATCTGCGCGACTGAGTGGCCTGGGCGGCTCGCCCTTGCGTGCGACGACAACGTTGCCGGCTGCCGTCAAAGTTGCGCTGCGACGCGCGCCGTTCCACACGCCCAGGTCGATTTGCACGCCGTCGGCTGATGCGACCACGGCCCCGGCGCCGGCGCCGGGGCCAACCCACAGTCCCGTTTCCCGCCGGACAGTCGCTGGATGGCCGGTCCGCAAGTCGAGCCAGAACGGCTGTTGCAGGCCGCAGGGCGCGATCGTGCCATTGCACCGCGTGAATCCGACCACGATCTCGTGGTCCGAGTACACGGCGCGATGCGTCAGCGAAATCGCGTCGTTGCGCAGGCCCGGAACGGCATCGCCGTCGAGCAGGACGACGGGTTGGGAAATGGCTTCTTCTGCATGCCCGATGGTCAGGATGCCGGCGGTAGTCGCAAGCGGCAGCCGCGCCTTGCTCAGCACCTCTTGCGACACCAGGCGGCTGGCGTCGGCAGGAGCGGCGGGCTGGACGGTCGTCGCCATTGCGGGCGCGGGTTGTCGCGTGTCGTGGCCGCCGACCAGCGGCGGGTCGGGTGTCGACGAGTCCTGCCGGTGGACGACTGCATAGACCGCGAGAGCGGCCAGCAACGTTGCCGCGGCCCATGACCACCTGCGCCACGTGCGTCCTCCGACGTCGTCGGGGCGACCTGTCGCCGGTGTCGGAGTCAAAGACGCCGCTGGCAATGCAGGGGGGGGTACGACCAATGGTTGCGGTGCGGCGTTGAAGACGACACGGTCGGTCTTGATGCGGGCAGGCGTGGCCAGGGCAGGACGGGTTCGACCGACGTCGGTGGTGCGGCCTGCTGCCGGCGTCGGCGGCAAGGGCACCGGTGACAATGCAGGGGAGGGCACCATCAAAGGCTGCGGCGCAGCGTCCGTGACGACGCGGTCGGTCTTGACGCCAGCCGTCGTATCCAACGCGGTACGGGTCCGAGTGCGCTGCCCGCGCAGACAGTGCCGCGCTTCGGGCCCAGTCAGCCGGTGCAACTGCGACGCGTCCGTGATCGAAATGGCGACATCCTTGTGGTGCCCGGCGCCACTCCCTGCGCTGTGGACCGGTTCGACCAGGCCGACGGCGCGGACCCATTGCCCCACCCAGGTCGCGTCGGGAACGTTTTGTCCGCTGGCGAGGGCCTCCGGCCAGATCTTCAGACAGGCCATGTCGTGTGATTGATTCGCGAACTCGACGCGCAGGCAGGGAGTGTCGCCTGGCGGCGAAGAACCCATTCCGACTCGCACGATCTTGCCGATCATCTCCACGCGATCGCCGACGTGGCTGCAGCACCGTGCGAAGTTCGTTGCATCGACGACCTCGCACGCCGGGACGTACTCACGGTGCAATGGCAGGGCTGCATTACCGGCCAACACGACCGGACGGGTAGGGATGTTGCGGCCCGCGAGAAAGTCCTCGAAGGTTGGCACCTGTTCGAAAGGAGCGGCGCAAATGGCTGCGAAGTGTCGCACCCTCGGCTCGAGTCCCGGCACCGAGGCCAGCAGGCTGTATGCGGGTGAGCTGGCCGGATCAGCGATGTCCGCGGTCCGCAGGATGAACGCGTCCGCATCGCTGTCGGATTGCTCCCAGAGTTCGGGTCGACGGCAGAGCGCGTCGAGCGTGAGGTCGAGGAGCGAGAACGCAAACGAATCGAGACTGGCGTCGAAATGCCGGCCACGGCGACCGGAGTGCTGAAAATTGCGCTGGCCGAGTTCCGTGCTCTGCAGGCCCGCGAGCTGCGGCACGAACATGCCGTCGTAGTCGATCAGCCGCAAGTGGGTCGGGCTCTGGACGATCACATTGGTCGGCTGGATGTCGCCGTGCGCAATGCCGTGCCCGTGCAGCTCGCGCGAGATTTCCCGCAGCGATACGCGCAATTGCTCGAGCGCATGGACGTCGGTGCGGTGCTCGGCGACGAATGCCGCGAGCGTCTGGCCGTGTGCCCAGTCCATCCGGACGATGGGGTAGGTGCCGCTCTCGGTCGTGATTCCGGACGGTTGGAACTCGAAGTCGACGAAGCACGCGCTGCGGATTGGGCGCACGTGTCTCGCCATGGCGTCGTATCGTGTCTGCAGCGAATCGGAGGGCTTGTGGAAGCAGCGGACGGCGTAACTCCTGCCGTCGGCCACGACCTCGAAGGTCAGCGCGAAATTGCCGCTGCGAACGACCGGTTGGCCCGGCCCACGCGAGCAGAGGGTGCCGCGGCCCAGCAGCGGGTCGGACAATGCGATGCCCAGGCTCAACTGCAGGGCGTCGGAGTACTCCGCGAGTGACGGATAGTGCATGTTCCTGCGCCGGGGACCGGCAGCTGTCGCGGTCACCTCGTGTGGTTTGTAGCAGCGCAATTTTCACACGACCGTGCGGCGCGGCAAAGGTGATTCGCAGTATCAGTGGCGACCACGGACGCGCGCGGCCATATGTTCAATCGACCTCCTGGAATCCGGCGGACAAGTTGGCTGCGGCGAACTGCAGCGAACCGCGGCGCGGGGCGGCAACGCCAGTGCGGTGGCGAAGTCTTGACCGAGCCAGCGAATCGCCAGGAAATCCGCGCTCCGGCGTGCGGTCAAGCGCTTGACCACTGGCCGTGAAATCAGGCGGAATGCACTGGTTGACCAATAGATTCAACCCTGCCGGTCAGGTTGCAGTGATTCGAGCGGAGATTGAACCCAGTGTCGAGTGACTGGATTGCAGAGGCGTGCTCGCGATGAGAGTACTGTTCGTGTGCATGGGCAACATCTGTCGTTCGCCCACTGCCGAAGGCGTGTTCCGCGAACACGCTCGCCGGCACGCCCCGGGTCTCGTCATCGAGATCGACTCCGCCGGCACCCACGCTTATCACGTGGGCGAGCCGCCCGATCCGCGCACGATCGCAGCAGCCACCCGGCGGGGCATCGACCTCACCGGCCTGCGAGCACGGCAGGTGCATGACGACGATTTCGAACGCTTCGACCTGATACTGGCGATGGATCGCCTGAATCATGCGACCTTGCTCGACCGCAGCCCGCCCGAGCATCACGAGCGCATTCGCACGCTGCTCGAGTTTGCCGGCAAGACGGCGCCGGCCGACGTGCCCGACCCTTACTACGGCGGTGCAAGAGGTTTCGACGACGTGCTGGACCTGGTTGAATCTGCGGTCGAGGGTCTGCTGACCGAGATCCGCCGCAGGTCGGG
>Ga0315275_10004631_pt1 | contig 12890 bp, 10 predicted proteins | sample YL17G03_0_MG_FD_205557 | JGI IMG/M metagenome (GOLD analysis project Ga0315275, IMG submission 205557) | Sediment microbial communities from Yellowstone Lake, YNP, Wyoming, USA - YL17G03_0 | ecosystem: Environmental > Aquatic > Freshwater > Lake > Sediment | place: USA: Wyoming | collected... | reverse complement strand
GCACCAGGTAGAGGGCCTGCGACGTGCGCGGCAGCACTATCGGCTCCGACACGTCCTTCACGAACAGCTCCTCGTGCTGCTTGGCCAGCCCGGCGGCCGGGATGTGGGCCACCGCCAGGTCGCGCATGGCGTCCAGCGCCGCGCTGAGCTGGCCCTTGCCCCCGTCCACGATCACCAGGTCCGGCTGGGCCCAGCCCTCCTGGGTCTCCTCCGCTCGTGGTTCGACATCCGCCGGAGGCGGACCCGCCTCAGGCGGGAGCTCAGGATGAGCGGGGGCCTGGGCGGCCCGCTTGAAGCGACGGCGCAGCACCTCCTGGAGCATGGCGCAGTCGTTGGCGCCGACCACCGACTTGATGCGGAAGCGACGGTACTGCGTCGGGGCCGGCCGCCCGTCCTGGAAGACGACCATGCTCCCGACAGCCGACGTGCCCTGGATGTTGGAGATGTCGTAGCACTCGATGCGCTGGGGCAGGTTCGGCAGGTTCAGCTCCTCCTGGAGCTCCTCGAGGGCCGCCCGCGTCTTGCCCGTGTCGGCCAGCCACCTGGCCCGCATCACCTGGAAGGCCTCGCGGGCGTTCTCCTCCGCCGTGGCCACCAGGTGGCGCTTCGCCCCGCGCTGCGGCACCACCAGCTCTGCCTTGCGTCCCCGCTTCTCCGATAGCCAGGCCTGGATGAGGGGCGCCTCCGCCGGGCGGGTGGGGAGGAGGAGGCGGCGGGGGACGTAGGTGGCCGACTGGTAGAACTGCTTCAGGAAGCTGGCCATCACGTGGTCCTCGGGCTCGTCGGCCACGCCCTCCAGGGTGAAGGCATCGCGGCCGATGACCTTCCCCCCACGGATGAAGAACACCTGCACGCAGGCCTGGTTGTCCTGTCGCGCCAGGCCGAAGACGTCCGTATCGACACCAGCGGCGGTGGCCATGGCCTGCCTCTCGGTGACTCGCTCGACAGCCTGGATCTGGTCGCGCAGCACCGCCGCGCGCTCGTACTCCAGCCCTTCGGCCGCCTCGTCCATCTTCAGGCGAATCTCCCGCACCACCTCGTCGACGCGCCCCTCCAGGAACAGGATGACCTGGCGGATGACGTTGTCGTAGTCCTCCTTCGAGCAGTAGCCGGCGCAGGGGGCGATGCAGCGGTGGATGAAGTAGTCCAGGCAGGGGCGCGGGTCGGTGCCGGTGATGGTCTTGGTGCAGGAGCGCCAGGGGAAGAGCTTCTTCACCAGGTCCAGCGTCTTCCGCACGGAGCCGGCGCTGGCGTAGGGCCCGAAGTAGCGGGCGCCGTCGGGCTGGACGCGGCGGGTGATCTCGACCCGCGGCCAGGGCTCGTTGAGGGCCACCTTCAGGTAGGGGTAGTGCTTATCGTCCTTCAGGCGCACGTTGAAGAACGGCTGATGGCGCTTGACCAGCGTCGCCTCCAGGATGAGCGCCTCCTGAGCCGACGACGTGACGATGTACTCGAAGTCGTCGATCTCCTCCACCAGGTGGCGGGTCTTGGGCTCCAGGCTGTGGGGCGAGCCGAAGTACGAGCGGACGCGGCTGCGGAGGACGGCCGCCTTGCCGACGTAGATCACCTCGCCGTGGGCGTTGCGCATGATGTAGACGCCCGGCCGTTTGGGCAGGGTCTGGAGCTGGGCCTGGAGGGACTCGACAGCGGCGGTCATCGCACTTCTATTGTATCGCCGCCGCGAAGGGGGCCTCAACGGGCGCGGCGTGGGGGAAGGATGAGGGAGGAGATTCTGGTGGCAGCGGCAAGAAGAACGTATAGTACTTTCGTCGAGAGTGGTCCTCATTTGGGCGTCAACAGGTTGAAATGGGGAATTCCGGCTAAATCGGCGGCGCCGCTGGTTGCCATAGAACTGGAGTTCGAGGCGCTGGCACCTTGATAGGACTCAACTCAGCAGCAGCGATGGAGGGGAGGCCCAGCAATGATTCTACTGAACCCGAGGAAGCTCAGCCGACGGTACCCAGACGGGCGCTCGCTGGAGGTCATGGCTAGCACGATCGACTTTTTCGAGAAGAAGGGGAAGAAACGGCTCAAGGAGGACGCTCACCAGCGGGTCTGGTACGATGATTTTCTCAAGTTTGTGAAAGACGAGAAGATCTTCGCCACCTTGCTCACCCCTCCCAAGTACGGAGGCGCGGACTCGCGCTGGGATACGTTCCGCAACGTGGATTTCAACGAGATCCTGGGATTCTATGGGCTTCACTACTGGTACACCTGGCAGGTCACCACACTCGGCCTCAGCCCTATCTGGATGAGCCAGAACGAGGAAGCGAAGCGCCGCGCGGCGCAACTTCTGAAGGACGGGGCAGTATTCGCCTTCGGTCTGTCTGAACGCCAGCACGGCGCGGATATCTACTCAACGGAGATGACTGTCACGCCTCAGCCGGACGGGAGTTACACAGCAAACGGGGAGAAGTACTACATCGGCAATGGCAATGTTGCTCCCATGGTCTCGACCTTCGGGAAGATGGCGGACACCGGGGACTACGTGTTCTTCGTGGCTGATTTCGCGAAGCCCAACTACGACCTGCTGAACAACGTTACCGCCTCCCAATCCTATGTCGCGGCCTTCGCCCTGCGCGACTACCCAATAAGCGAGGCAGAGATACTCTCAAGGGGACAGGAGGCCTGGGATAGCGCTCTCAACACCGTCAATATCTGCAAGTCCAACCTGGGCGCGGCGTCCATCGGCATCTCGACGCACGCCTTCTACGAGGCGATCAACCATGCCGCCAACCGCCGTCTCTACGGCATGTATGTCACGGATTTCCCGCACGTCAAGCAGATGTTCACCGACGCCTATGCCCGCCTGGTAGCGATGAAGCTCTTCACGCTCCGGGCCGCCGACTATGTGCGAGTCGCTTCGCCGAACGACAGGCGCTATCTCCTCTACAACTCAGTGGTGAAAATGAAGGTGACAACGCAGGGGGAAGAGGTCATAGACTTGCTCTGGGATGTGATTGCGGCAAAGGGTTTCGAGAGAGACATGTATTTCGAGAGCGCCGCCATGGACATCCGCGCCCTGCCGAAGCTTGAGGGTACGGTCCACGTGAACATCGCCCTCATCCTGAAGTTCATAGTCAACTACTTTTTCAACCCCGCTGAGTACGCCAACATCGGTCAGCGCTCTGAACCAAAGAACGACGACTATCTGTTCCAGCAGGGCCCCGCGAAGGGCATGGGCGGTATCCGATTCCACGACTACAACATCGCCTACAGCGATTGGGATCTGCCCAACGTCAACGTTTTCCGCGAGCAGACCGCCGTTTTCTCAGAGATGCTCGCCGTGGCACCTCCTGATGAGAGCCAGAGACGCGACACTGATTTCCTTCTGACCATTGGCGAAACATTCACGCTAGTTGCCTACGGGCAACTCATCCTCGAGAACGCTCGCATCTACGATGTCCCCGCCCACGTCGTCGACCAGATCTTCGATTGCTTTGTGCGTGACTTCTCGAAGTTCGCGCTACAGCTTTACAGCAAGCCGAGGTGTAGCGCGCAACAGACAGCCTATTGCCTGAAGATGCTAAGAAAGCCAGTGGTGGATGACGAACGCTATGACCGCGTCTGGCGCGATTACGTGCACGCCCTAAACGGTGCTTACGAGATGAATCCCTAGACTATCCCTTCTCACTGTCTTCCGTGCTCGCTGCTCACCACGAGCGGGGGAGACCACAGGCCTTGAAGGGCTTCCCACACCCTTGATATAATCGCGCTGTCGACACAGTGGCAGCGTAGCTCAGTGGTAGAGCAGGGGACTCATAAGCCCTTGGTCGCAAGTTCGAATCTTGCCGCTGCCACCAGACCCCTCTCCCTCATCCTCCGACACGCTCAGGCTCCGGGCCGCCGTTGAGGTGCCTTCCGCGACGGCGATACAATAGAAGTGCCATGGCCAGTGCTCTCGAACGCCTCCAGGCCCAGCTCCAGACCCTGCCCAAACGGCCGGGCGTGTACATCATGCGCAACGCCCAGGCCGAGGTGATCTACGTGGGCAAAGCGGCCATCCTGCGTAGCCGCGTCCGCTCCTACTTTGGCTCGCCCCACAGCCTGGAGCCCAAGACCCGCCACCTGGTGGAGCAGATCGCCGACTTCGAGTACATCGTCACGTCGTCGGCTCAGGAGGCCCTGATCCTGGAGGCGACGCTGGTGAAGCGCCACCAGCCGTTCTTCAACGTCCGCCTGAAGGACGACAAGCACTACCCCTACCTGAAGGTCAGCCTGAACGAGCCCTGGCCGCGGGTGGAGATCACCCGCCGCGTCCAGCCCGACGGGGCCCGCTACTTCGGGCCCTACGCCAGCGCCGGCTCCGTGCGCAAGACGCTGGACCTGGTGAAGAAGCTCTTCCCCTGGCGCTCCTGCACAAAGGTCATCACCGGCACCGACCCTCGCCCCTGCCTGGACTACTTCATCCACCGCTGCATCGCCCCCTGCTCCGGCTATTGCTCGAAGGAGGAGTACGACAACGTCATCCGCCAGGTCATCCTGTTCCTGGAGGGCCGTGTCGACGTGGTGCTGCGGGAGCTACGCCTGAAGATGGACGAGGCGGCCGAAGGGCTGGAGTTCGAGCGGGCGGCCGTTCTACGCGACCAGATCGGAGCGGTGGAGCGGGTTACGGAGAGACAGGTCATGGCCGCTGTCGCCGCCGTCGACACGGACGTCTTCGGCCTGGCGCGAAAGGACAACCAGGCCTGTGTGCAGGTGTTCTTCATCCGCGGGGCGAAGGTCATCGGCCGCGATGCCTTCACCCTGGAGGGCGTGGCCGACGAGCCCGAGGACCACGTGATGGCCAGCTTCCTGAAGCAGTTCTACCAGTCGGCCACCTACGTCCCCCGCCGCCTCCTTCTCCCCACCTGCCCGGCAGAAGCGCCCCTCATCCAGGCCTGGCTATCGGAGATGCGGGGAGGCAAGGCAGAGCTGGTGGTGCCGCAACGGGGGACGAAGCGCCAGTTGGTGGCCACGGCCGGGGAGAACGCCCGCGAGGCCCTCCAGGTGATGCAGGCCAAGTGGCTTGCCGACACCGGCAAGACGCGGGCGGCCCTGGAGGAGCTCCAGGAGGAGCTCAACCTGCCGGCGGTGCCCCAGCGGATCGAGTGCTACGACATCTCCAACATCCAGGGCACGGCGGCCGTGGGGAGCATGGTCGTCTTCCTCGACGGGAGGCCCGCGCCGGCCCAGTACCGCCGCTTTCGCATCAAGTCGGTGGCCGGCGCCAACGACTACGCGATGCTCCAGGAGGTGCTGCGCCGTCGCTTCAAGCGGGCGGCCGCCGCCGCGCAGGGCGAGGCGCCGACCGGCGAGCAGGACGGCTGGGCCCAGCCGGACCTGGTGATCGTGGACGGGGGCAGGGGGCAGCTCAGCGCCGCCGTGGACGTGATGCGCGACCTGGCGGTGGCCCACATCCCGGCCGCCGGGCTGGCCAAGCAGCACGAGGAGCTGTTCGTGAAGGACGTGTCGGAGCCGATAGTGCTGCCGCGCACGTCGCAGGCCCTCTACCTGGTGCAGCGCATCCGCGACGAGGCCCATCGCTTCGCCATCACATACCACCGCAACGTCCGGCAGAAGGCCGGCATTCGCTCGGCGCTGGACGGCGTGCCGGGCATCGGGCCCAAGCGCAAGCAGGCGCTGCTGCGCAAGTTCGGGTCGGTCGCCCGCATCCGCGAGGCGTCGCCGGATGACATCGCTGCTACGCCGGGCTTCACGCGGGCCCTGGCGGAAAAGGTGCGAGAGTACCTGTAGGCCGCTGGCCCGCAGGCAGAGCTGGGAGAAGGCCATGACCTACCGACATCCGATCCATCCCCTGACGCCGGAGGGCGAGGTGCGCATCAAGCCCATCGGCCACGTCAAGTCGACGATCAAGGAGGAACGCACCGGCGGGTTCGTCCGTTGCCGCTGCACCATCGAGCTCGAGTCCGGGCTGGAGCCGCTGCTGGACGGCATCGAGGACTTCTCCCACCTACTGGTCGTCTTCTGGATGACGGACGTGAGCGAGCACGGGGTGCAACGACGGCCCCAGGGCCGCGACGACGTGCCTGTCACCGGCATCCTGGCCACCCGCTGACCGGACCGGCCTAACCCCGTGGGGGTTACCACCGTCCGCCTCCTGGCCCGTCGAGCCGCCCAACTCGAAGTTGAGGGCCTCGACGCCATCGACGGGACGCCCATCCTCGACCTGAAGCCCTACTACCCGCCCTACGACCGGCCCCGTGGCCGCCTGCGCGTGCCGGACTACATCTACCGCCTGGAGTACTAACCCACGACGTAGCTCTATGAAGGAAGGCCACGCAAGTCGCACCGCGGAGTACATGGCGCTGTTCCGGGCGCTGGAATCGTCGCTGCCTGCCGAGAGGCGGCTCTTTGACGACCCCTTTGCACGGGACTTCCTCGGCCGTTCGCTCGCCTTCGTCGCTCGGCTCGCCACCTTGCCTGGCTTGCGAGAGCTCGTGCTCCGGATCATCGACTACCGGTGGCCTGGGGCGCGCTCCTCCGGGGTTGCGCGGACTCGCTTCATCGACGATGCCGTCGGCACCGCCCTTGAAGAGCAGATCGAGCAGTTCGTTGTGCTCGGAGCCGGATTCGACTCCCGTGCGTACCGCCTTCCAGGCTTGCGCAAGATCACCGTTTTCGAAGTCGATCACCCGGACACGCTGAGACGGAAACGGACCGCTTTGACGCGTGCCCTTGGCGTATTCCCGGAGCACGTTCGCTTCGTCCCCACGGACTTCAACCAGGATGACCTCGAGCAGGCCATGGCCGCCGCCGGCTATCGCGAGTCGGCACGCACCGTTTTCCTCTGGGAAGGCGTGACGAACTACCTCACCGAAGCCGCTGTCGATTCCACCTTGCGCTGGTGTTCGAGAGCGGCCCCAGGGAGCCGGCTTCTGTTCACCTACGTTGAACGCTCGGTGCTCGAGAACCCGCAATCGTTCTTCGGGACGGAGAAGCTCTTCGCCACGCTCGCGGCCGCCGGGGAGAAGTGGACGTTCGGCATCGAGCCCTCCGTTCTCCCCGAGTTCCTGGCGCGGCACGGCCTGTCGCTCGAGCAGGACGTCGGCGCCGCGGAGTACCGCCGCTCATACTGGAAGGAGCGCGCCCATAAGATGCGAGGGTACGAGTTCTACCGCATCGCGGTCGCGCGCGTTCCACGGCCTGGCGGAAGCGCACCGCTCGACGCGGAGTGAGGGCGCCCGCCGGGCTTCGCGCGCCCTGGCGGAGAAGGTGCGGGAGGGCCGCTAGTGCGCCTTCCTCCTCAGAGCCCTCAACAGCCGCTGTAGCGACTCTTCGTAGTGTGAATCATCGCTGAAGTCAGCGTAGTTCCGGTCGCGGAGGAATGGCCCGAGGTCCCGGCTGCCCCGCACCACCCGAAACTCAAGCTGACCCCAGAGATCGTCCCTGGAGACTGGGACGATCTTATCCGGATCCTCGTCTATCTGCTCCTCGATCTCCTTGAGGATTCCGCTCCGAATCAAAGCACGCGCCGAGCAGATGACCACCATCTTGTCAGCCTGCCGCCGCGCCTGCCCTATCTCCGCCCAGGGACGCTCACCCGGCGTTGCGTCGAGGGCGAAGAGCCAGCAGGACACTCCCTTGGCCTCGAGATCTCGCCACAGTCTCTTGGCGAAATCGAGGTCCGGCTCTCCATAGGAGATGAAACAGGAATAGAACTTGGCCGCGCGCTCAAGCCGTGGTAGCTGTGTCACCACTTCCCTCGGCACGCCCGCCCCCAGGAAGAAGCGCTCCACATCCGGGGTGAGCTTGTTGCCAGCGCCGCGGAAGGAGGCGATGAAGGTTTCCATCCCGCCCCCCGCCTCCCGGTAGCGCCCGAACCCCTCCTCGTAGAGCTGTCGCGCCTCCTCCCGCTCACCCGCCTCCCACAGCGCCTTAGCCAGATGACTCAGGGCGGTGCCCCAATTGAAAAGCGCTTCGCGCCAGCCGGGCTTCGCCGCTACCGCCTCGCGGTAGCGTTCAAACCCCTCCTCGTACAGCCGCCGTGCCTCCTCCCGTTCCCCTGCCCCCCACAAACCCCTCGCCAGTTCAGTCAGGGCGTTGGCCCAGTTGCACAGGCGAAGAGGGTCACGCTCCAACTCGCAGGCCCGCGCAAACTGAGACACGGCATCGCGGAGACGGCCGGCCCGAACGAGGAAGACCCCAAAATCGTTGCGTCCCTCCGCAACCTCATAGATATCGAGAGCACGGACAAAAGCGCCTTCGGCCTCGGTCACCCGGCCTTGGCTCTCCAACTCCCACGCCTCAATCACCATCTGCATGGAGGCTTCACGCAGCTTAGTGGCCACCGTCTCGACTTCGCCCCTGAGCCGCTGAATCTCGGCCTGGAGATCGGCCATCGAGGTGATGTACTCTGAGGGGGGCCGGGGTTCGCGCGGCGCAGGGGGAGCGGGAAGTCGGACGCCGGGGCCGCTGCGGGCCTTAGTCTCAAATAGCCAGCGGGAAAGGAAGTCGCCGAACACCTGAGTCCAGTGGTCGGGGTCGCGGTAAGCCTGATACAGAAGCAGGCGCTGCCTCTCGACTCGGTCTCGGAACGCCAGTACCTGCTTGAGCTGATCCCCAGGATCGACCAGCCTATCCTCGGGGATGTCGCGAAAGAACAGCCAGATCTCCGGTTCGCCCGTCGCGTTGCGACGCGCAAGCGCCCTTTCGAACTCCTCTTCCACACCCGACGAGTACTCGCCTGTTGGCGTGCCCCATCTCATGGCCAGGGAGAGGACGAAGAGATTGCATTCGTCGACATCCTTGTTTATCAGTTCCTGCGGCCGGCCGCAGCCCGGCATCGTATCTTCCCACCCGCGCGGCTCAACACGGAAGCTCAGACTCCTCGCCACGCGCCGGTCGAGCTCCTCCACGACCTCCCGCAAGCGCACCCGTTCCTCGTTAACATCACGGGGTCCCGCACAAAACACCTTCAGCACGGTCAGAATCGCCATGTCCCGCCGCCGCGCCTCCCTACCCTCCGCCGGGAGTCGCCGTGCGCGTTGCGGTCGCCGTTGGGCTGGCCGCCGTCGGCGTCACCATCGGCGTGGGGCTTCCCGCCGCCCCCGTGGGGCTTCCCGCTGGTGCTGTGCCCGTAACCCCGGCCGTCGGGCTGGCGGCCGCCCCCGTGGGGCTCGCGGCGGGCGCTGTCGCCGTGGGCGTGGTGGGCGTGCCCTCCGAGCCGCCGTCGCCGGCGATGGCGAAGGCCAGGATGAAGGTCACCAGCACCACCACCAGCAGCATCCCCACAAGCAGCGGCCCGATGGGCAGATCGCTCCAGTCAATGCGAGACATCCCGCCTCCTCAGCGCGCGGACAGCTCCGCGTTCAGCATCTCGGCCAGGGTCCTGGCGTTGCTCACCGCGTAGCCCCAAGCATCGTTATTGAAATAAATATAGACGTCCGTCAGGCCTGCCGCCAGCCCTCGCAGGCGGGCCGCCCAGCCGGCCAGCATCTCGTCCGTGTAGTTGCTGGCGTACAGCGCCTCGCTGCCATGGAAGCGCAGGTAGGCGAAGGGCGCCGTCGCCGCCAGCGGGCACTCCAGGTCCGCCATATCGAAGGCGCAGAAGCCGGCGGCGTACTGGCGCAACAGGGCGAGGCAGTCGTCGCAAAACCAGGAGGCGTGGCGGAACTCGAAGGCGTGCTGCATCCCCTTCGGCAAGATCTCCAGGAAGGCGGCCAGCCGGCGCTCGTTCTCCGGCGTGCGATGGAAGCTGGGCGGAAGCTGGTACAGCACCGGCCCCAGGCGGTCCTCCAGCAGGCGGGCGCCCTCCAGGAAGCGGCCCACCGACTCCTCCACGTCCCCCAGACGCTTGACGTGGGTGAGGAAGCGGTTGGCCTTGACGGCGAACCGGAAGCCATCGGGCGCCGAGCGCCGCCAGAGCTGCCAGGTGCTGGCCTTAGGCTGGCGGTAGAAGCTGTTGTTGATCTCCACCGTAGGGAAGTGCTGGACGTAGTGGGCCAGCCAGCGCGAGGTGGGCAGGTCTTCCGGGTAGAAGACGCCCCGCCAGTGGGCGTAGTGCCATCCCGACGTGCCGATCCAGAAGCGAGCGGCCACAGCCATTCCCCGCGGCGATTATAGCAGGAAGCGTCGCTATCGAGCCGCCTCGGTGGTATACTTGGCCTGGGAACCTCCGGGAGGCGGTGACATGGCCAGGATCGCTCATAACCTGCTCGACAGGGCGAAGGAGCAGCTCTTGGCCGAAATCCGCCTCGATGTCCGCGACCCTCGTGTGCTGGCGGCCATGGCCAGCGTCCCCCGCGAGCGCTTTCTCCCCGAAGAGCTGCGCCCCTACGCCTACGACAACCGGCCCCTACCCATTGGCCACGGCCAGACCATCTCTCAGCCTCTCATCGTCGCGATGATGACCGAGGCCCTCCGCCTCACCGGCGGGGAGAAGGTGCTGGAGGTAGGCACCGGCTCCGGCTACCAGGCGGCCATCCTGGCCGAGCTGGCCGCAGAGGTGGTGACCGTCGAGCGCGTCGCTGCCCTGGCCGAAGGCGCCGCCGCCCTGCTGTCAGAGCTGGGCTACCACAACGTCCGGGTGCACGCGGCCGGCGAGACGATGGGTTGGCCCGATGGCGCCCCCTTCGACGGCATCATCGTGACCGCCGGGGCACCCCAGGTGCCGCGCTCTCTGCTGGACCAACTGGCCCCGGGCGGGCGCCTGGTGATCCCCGTAGGGGCTCGCGATGTGCAGGAGCTCCTCGTGGTGTCGAACACTGGCCACGGCCTGACCTCGCGGCGGTTGGGCCCCTGCCGCTTCGTGCCGCTCGTAGGGAGCGGCGCCTGGGCCACCGCCGATATCGGCTACCCTCCGCTCTAGATGGGACGCTTCGCGATCGCGCCTACCCCCAGTTTTAGGGACTTTTCAAAAGATTTTCACAAATTCCCCTAAGAACTGGTTAACCTCCCCCAATTCTTGGCGTTTTACATTGGTGAAAAGATGTTCGGAAATTGCCTTGAAGATTTTCCCTGCGCCGCCTAGACGCGGACAGGGGATGTTGTCATAGAATAGGGTGACCCCCTGTCCCCGGAATCGTTACGGGGGGCCGGAGGTGAACGATGAACGACCTGCTTGACGAGTTTCTGAGCTTCCTCTCGGCAGAGAAGGGAGCCTCTAACAACACCGTTGCTGCCTACCGGAACGACCTCCGCCAACTCGCCACCTACATGAGACCCAAGGAGGACGGCAAGAGCTGGGAGAAGGTCGACCGGGTGATCATCCAGGACTTCATCCTGGATCTTAAGAGCCGCAAGTACGCCGAGACCACCGTGGCCCGCAAGGTGGCGGCCATCCGTTCCTTCTTCTCCTTCCTCGAGTCGGAGGGCACGATCTCCTGCAACCCCACCGAGGGGCTGGCCTCGCCGCGGGTGGGCAAGATGCTGCCCAAGGCCATCTCCCCCAATGAGGTGGACGAACTGCTGGAGCAGCCCTGCAAGCGCTCCACCCCGGAGGCGCGTCGCGACCGGGCGATGCTGGAGCTGCTCTACGCCACCGGGATGCGGGTCACCGAGTTGGTGTCCCTGGACCTGACCAACCTTAACCTGGACCCGGAGAACGCCTACGTTAAGTGCTCGGGCAAGGGGGCTAAGGAGCGCGTCATTCCCATCCACGAGCAGGCCGCCGAGGCTGTCCAGGAGTACCTGGAAGGGCCGCGGCCTCTCTTGGTGCGCAACAAGAACGAGAAGGCCCTGTTCGTGAACCGTCGCGGCGAGAGGCTGACCCGTCAGGGGTTCTGGCTCATTCTCAAGGGCTACGCCCGCGCCGCCAACCTCCGCGAGAACGTGACGCCTCACACCCTGCGCCACAGCTTCGCCACCCACATGCTGCGGGGCGGCATGCCGCTGCGTCATGTCCAGGAGATGCTGGGGCACGCCAACATCTCCACCACACAGGTCTACACCCACCTTACCACCGAGCACGTCCGGGAGGTGTACGAGAAAGCCCATCCTAGAGCATAGTGGCCGAGTGCCGGCCTGGACAGTAACATAAGGGAGGTGAAAGCGAGTCTCGCCTCCCTTATGTTCTTGCTGGTGCTAGCCGCCGCCTGCGGCGGCGGGGATGGCTTGTCTTCGCCGACGCCCGCAGTCGTGCCGCCGACCGCCACGACTGCGGCACCCGCGGCCATTCCCTCGCCTACCGTTTCGCCCCCGGAGAGCGCAGTCCCCGACCGCGACCTCCTGGACCTTGCCCTGCGGCTGGGCCGCGTGGCGAACCCGGTCTCGCCCATCGCTCAGACGGAGGCGCCCGCGCTGGTTGAGGGCGACCGCCACACGTTCAACGTCCTCGACCCACTGACCCCCGCCCGAGAGAACATCGAGGCCACGCTGCGCCTCATCACGCCCCACGCCTACTTCTACTTCCAGGACGGCCGCAACGTTTCCGACGACGACCTGGCGAGGGCGGGCCGTGAGTTCGAGGACGAGGTATACCCGGAGGTGACGCGCTACTTCGGGTCCGAGTGGTCGCCGGGTGTGGACAGCGACCCGCACATCACTCTCCTGCACGCCGGCCTCTCCGGCGTAGGCGGCTTGTTCAGCGATGGGGACGAGTACCCGCAGGCCGGGAGCCCCGCGAGCAACGAGCGCGAGATGGTGTATCTGGGCAGCGACCCCGGCTCCTCCGGCTACAACGGCCTCCTTGCCCACGAGCTGCAGCACCTGGTGCACTGGAACGCCGACCACAACGAAGAGGCGTGGGTCAACGAGGGCCTCTCGGAGCTGGCCGCCGAGATCGTGGGCGGCGGAACGGGCCACACCGGCGCCGCCCTGGCCAACCCTGATACGCAGCTCAACGCCTGGGAGCCCCTGGGCAGCAGCAACATACCCCACTACGGCATGTCCCATCTGTTCGTCCGCTACCTCCTGGACCGCCACGGCGGCTGGGAAGGCGCCGCCCAACT
>Ga0315275_10004627_pt1 | contig 12897 bp, 12 predicted proteins | sample YL17G03_0_MG_FD_205557 | JGI IMG/M metagenome (GOLD analysis project Ga0315275, IMG submission 205557) | Sediment microbial communities from Yellowstone Lake, YNP, Wyoming, USA - YL17G03_0 | ecosystem: Environmental > Aquatic > Freshwater > Lake > Sediment | place: USA: Wyoming | collected... | reverse complement strand
ACAGCGCATTCAGGACCCAAACGAGGTCCCAGGCCGGGCTCTTGATCCAGCGCATGGGGGCAGAAAGTAGCGCATCGGCCCGATTTGATGTTTCCCCGACCTGTGTATAGGCTCGGGTCGACGCAAGGAAATGATGGTGCCTATGTCGCATCGCGAGCCGCCATTGAAGAAACCGAGCTGCATCTTTCCTGCTACGGCAGGCCGGCGCCACCATGCGGCGGGTGTTGCACGAGTGGCAGACGCCTCCGGCGTTTCTCAGTCGGTGGTCTTCGTCCAGGTCTTGTCGGGGTTGTATTCGGCCATCGCCTTGGCCGTCGCGGCGGTGTTCGCGCCGAGGTCTTTCTCGTAGACGTCGCCGTAGTGGTTGATGATGAAGGTCTTCACGCCGGAGGAGGCGTAGTCGGCGGGCCAGGCCAGCAAGGCGAAACCGGCGACCATGCGGCCGTTGATCACGTAGCTGAACTTACCGCCGGGCGCGCTCGGGCCCTGGCCGGTAAGGATCTTGAAAAAGTAGCCATGGTACGGATCGCCCCGGTCGCGGGACGCGCCGTCGGCGACCAGCGGACCGAACGGGCTCGCCTCCTGGCCCTTGGCGGGATCGGATGTCCAGTAAAGTCCATCCTGTTTGCCCTCGGTGCTGAGAATGCGGCGCGCATAGCTGCGCACGTTTGAGCCGTCGCGCGGCTTCGCAGCGAACTGGCGCTGGGCCGCCGGATAGGCGCGCATCACCCCGATCGCATCGAGTTCGTTCTCGCCGATGCGGCGGTTGATGATCTCGTCGGCGCCCATGTCGGTGTCGAACCGCCAGCCGCCGCCGTCCTTCACCAGCGGGATCGGCATCGGCCAGCCGTTGCCGCCGATCACGAGCGTGATGCTGCCGTCGGCATTCTTCTTCTGCAGCAGGTATTCCTCGATGCCCTTTACCACCTTCTGCCGGTATTCCGTGGACGCCGCCTTGTCGGTAGTGACGACGAGGTCCTTGTTGCGCTCGCCGAAGATCTCGACCAGGGCCTTGTCGTCGTTGGCCTTGAGCGCGGCGACCAGCGCCTTCACGGCCTCGTCGGGCGTGGCGAATGCGCGGCCGTCGGGTGTGGCGGCGATTGCCGCCGCGCTCGCGAAAAACATCGCGGCCAGAAAGGAAACGATGCGTGTGGTCATGAATGTTCTCGTGGTTTTCATGGTGTTCTCCTAGCGCCGACCGCCGCCACCGCGACCGCCGCCACCACCGCCACCGCCACCACGGGCGCCACCACCGCCACCCGAGGGCCGGCTCGCCGAGCGTGCCGGGGAAGAAGACATGCTCGAGGCGCCGCGGGAGGACGCGCGATTGGCGCTGGCGCCCGAGGAGCCGGCGCCGCTGAACGCACTGCCGCCCGACGCAGATGACCCGGAACGGTTCTGCATGGAGCCGGCGCTGCCGGACGGGCGCGAGCCGCCGTAGTTCAATGCCGAAGGCGACGCCCGTGAAGAGGCCGCGCCGGTGCTGGCCGGCCGTGCCGAGGCACCGCCCCCGGCGCGCGCGTCACCCGGACGCGAGCCCACGTTTCCCTGCCGCGCCTGCGCTCCCGCCTTGGTCTGGGTCGGCGCGCGATCGTTGCGCCAGTTCTGTCCCCCACCGCCTTGCGACGGACGATTGCCGGTATTGATATTGGTGTTGCGATTGATGTTGACGTTGTTCTCGATGTGGCCGTTGTTCCAGCCCATGCCCCAGGCCCCCCCGATCGCAGCACCAACGATCAAGCCCGTGGCAAGGGCAGCGCCCGGCGCGTAGGGATAGTAGTAGGACGGGTAGGGCGTCGGGTAGTAGCCCCAGGCGTAAGGCGTCGATGAATAGACAACCACGGAAGAGGGCTGGTACTGCGGCACGTAGATCACTTCCGGATTGGCCGGCTGGATCACGATGACTTCCTTCTCGACGATGACCACCTGCTTGTCGTTGCTCTTCAGGTTGCCCGCACCCTCGGCCCTGCGGCGGAAGGCCTGGATCGCGTTCATCACGCCCGCCTCGTCGGTATCGACCGCCTCGCCGAGCGCTTCGGTCCAGTCGAGGTCGTCGTTCATCAGCTTCACCACGTCGGGGTAATTCAGGAGCTTCAGCACCGAATCGGGCAATGACTTGTCGGGTTCGGCCTTGGGGTCCTTCTTGCGCTTGTCGAGGAAGCGCTGCCCCTTCACCAAATCCAGCGGATACGTCGCCGAGGGCAAGGTGATGGCGAGCAACTCGTCCGGGTAGAGCGCGATGGGCCCGACCAGTTTTTCAAGTTGTTCCGGCGTGTATGCCGGGGCGGCGGCGGGCACCGCCTGCGAAAACGCGGGCATGGTGCCGAGGCTGGCCAGCGCGAAGGAAATCGCGGCCGCGCCCAATAGGCGAAGGCTGGATGTTTTCATTGTCCGGAAACTCCGATGCGGGAAAGAATGAGACTAACTTCCATATTACCAGTGGGCAGATTTTTCGGCTCCGACCCCAATTATCGCTTGACGACACCGGCCTGTCGCAGGCTCGCCAGGTCCTCGGGAGCGTAGCCCGCGGCGCCAGGTCGTTCTCTCTGTTGAAACTGTTGGCATACTGCGCAAGAAGCCCGACTGTCCGCCGGGGCGCGCACCAGATCACCGTCGTATCGGTCGGGTAGCCGTTCTTGAGCTCGATGCCGGCAGGTTGGGCTGAGCTCGCGAAGCCCGACGGGCCGGCTGGTGCTCGCCTACGGCCGCGACCTCGGCCATGCGCCGGCCATTGCACGAGGGGCACGCGCCGCGCTCCTCGCAAATCGGCGACGAGCCAAAAAAGAGAGGGCCCCGCGCGGGGCCCCCTCGGTCAATCATCGCGGCGCGATTTACTTCTTGGCGGCGGCGGCGGTGACCTGCGCGAGCAGCTTGTCGGCCGCCTTGTTGTGGACCGACGCCCGCACCAGGATGTCGGGCGGAAGCACCTTCTTGCCATAGAACGAAGCGTTCCAATCATCGGAGGCAGTCACGACGGTGCCGTCGAAGTTCAGGCCGCCGTACACGCCTTTGGCCCGGTTGAACGTGATGAGGTCCGCCACGATGTCGCTTTTCGCGCCCGCGCCGACCGGGCCCGCGGCGACGCTGGCGTCAACGCCCATCTTGAACGACGTCGACAGCAGCGAGTTGAATCCCTTGTCGGTCATCACCAGCGTCACGCCTTCCGACACCGAGATTCCGGCCTGGAAACCGACGCTGGCCGTCGCCATCGCGTAGAACGCCGGGCCGACCCATTTGCCGCTCTTCGGGTCGCGCGCGACCACCAGCGCCCGACCGCCTGACCCGCCGAAGATGAAACCGGCCTTGACGATTTCGGGCGAAATGATCACCGCCTTGGCGCGGCCGAAGTTCTGCTGCAGCCAGGTCATGTCGGGATCGCGGAGGAAGTTGGACAGCGATGCCCCCGAGGCGGTGATGTGTGCCTGCGGGTCGGCCTGCGCGTGCACGTTGGGCACGACCATCGCCGACGACGCCGCAAGCAGCACGGCCATTCCGGTGGAGCGAAACAATCCTTGCATCATGTGGATCTCCTTGGCGCGATTTTCGCGCATTTGCGAAACATGTTTCCGGCCTCCGGCTGCCGGTCCATCCGCCGCCATTTTGGACGATCGGCCCGACTTGCAAAGGGATTCGGCCTGCGGGATCCGCGGGGGCCACCGATCGCCGCAGACTTCTTCGCAACGGCGCCGTACAACCAGTGATTCTACCGTGCTTGGCCGGGCTACGCTACATCCGCGTGCCGTCCAAGGCGGGAGCGGGTGCGCGTGTTAAACTGGTCTCACTCTCCGGTCCCGCGTTTCCCGTGCGCACCTACGCCCTGTTTTCCGCCGCGCTCGTCGCATTCTGCATGGCCTCGATCGGCCCCATGCCGGAGGCCGCGGCGGCGTCGCCGACGCTCGAGCGTATCAAAGAGTCGGCCACCATTGTGTTCTCCTATCGCAACGGCGCGCCGCCGTTCTCGTTCAAGGACCGCGAAGGCCGGGTCCGCGGCTACAGCGTCGAACTCTGCGTGCGCGTTGCGGCGGCGATCCAGAAGGCGTTGGCGATTCCGGAGCTCAAGATCGACTGGGTGTCGCTCGAAGCGTCGACGCGCCTCGAGTCGGTGGCCAGCGGGAAAGTCGACGCCGATTGCGGCACGACGACGATAACGCTGTCGCGGATGCAAACGGTCGACTTCAGCGTGCCGGTCTTCGTCGACGGCGGCGGCGTTCTCGTGAACGCGAAATCGAAACTCGCGCGGCTTGCCAACCTCAAGGGCAAGCGCATCGCCGTGATCGGCGGCACCACGACCGAGCAGGCGCTGGTCGGCGCGTTGAATGCCATCGAGGCGCCGGCGGTTCTCGTGCCTGTGACGAACGGCGCCGAAGGCATGGCGCTGCTCACGGAGGGCAAGGTGGACGGCTACGCCGGCGACCGCACCGTGCTGGCCAACCTCAGATTACGCGCGAGAAATCCGGGCGCACTCGTTTTCGTCGCCGGCGATTTTTCGTACGAGCCCTACGGACTGGTGCTGCGCCGCGACGATCCCGATTTCAAGCTTGCGGTCAACCGTGCGCTGGTGAATCTCTACCGCACCGGTGACATCGACGGCATCTTCCAGCGTTGGCTGGGCGCGTTGGGCAAGCCCGGCACGCTTTTGCACGCGATGTTCTACCTCAACACGCTGCCGGAGTAGGCCGATGCCGCCGCTTTCCGTCGCGCGCCTTTCCGTACTCGCGATTGCGAGCTTGATCGCGATCGCGACTCCGCCATCGGCGCGCGCGCAAACAAGCGGCGTCAGCGCCGATGCCGACTGCGGAAGCTTCCCCTGCGGTCGCGTCGAGTCCATCCGGCAGACGACGGTCAAGCAGTCCTGGACGCCGCTGGGAACGGGCGCCGGCTTCGACGGCGACACGCGTGCCGTCACGGTGTTCCAGATCGGACCGGGCATGTCGAACCAGGGCATGGTGGTGCTCGGCGCCGGGGGCGGCGCCGCGTACCGCAAGTCGCCCAAGCAGTACGAGCAGCCGCGCTGGGAAGTGACCGTCAAGCTCGACAGCGGTCCGAAGCGGGTTGTGACCGTCGCTTACGAGCCGTTCGTTCGCGAAGGCGATCGCGTGCGGATCGCGGGCAACAGCATCGAACTCATCGACTGACCCTTCCGCCACGAGCCACGGACTGGCAGGCCGATGAAGAACTCCTGATGGCTGCGCTCGCGATCACCGACACCGCCGACGGCCGGCGCATCCTCGCGCTGACGGGTCGTCTCGACGCGACGACGCTGCCGGGCCTGTGGGACAAGGCGCGTCTCGCCGCGGACGGCGCGGCGACGAAACCGCTCGTCGTGGACGCCGCCGGCGTCGAGTATTGCGACGGTGCCGGCGTCGCGCTGTTCGTCGACCTGCTGCGGCATCCGCGCGAAGGCAGGATCGAGATCGCGAACCTGAAGCCCTCGTTCGAAGTGCTGCTGAAGCAGTTCGACCCGAAGGTCCTGGAGCACGACCTCGATCCCGAGGCGCCACGCCGGCCAGCCATCGAGGAGGTCGGCTTCGCGGCCTATGGCGTGTGGAAAGACATCCGGACGCAGATCGAGTTCATCGGCGAGGCGTTCGCGGCCCTCGTGTACGCCGCGCGTCACCCGGGCAGCGTGCGCTGGAAGGACGTCTGGCGCATCTGCGAACAGGTCGGCGCGGATGCCCTGCCGATCGTCGCGCTGATCTCGTTCCTGCTCGGCATGATCCTCGCGTTTCAGTCCGCCGTCCCGATGAAACGGTTCGGCGCCGAGATTTTCGTCGCCGACCTCATCGGGTTGTCGATGCTGCGCGAGCTCGGGCCGCTGATGACGGCCATCCTGCTCGCTGGCCGTTCGGGCGCCGCGTTTGCGGCCGAGATCGGCACGATGCGCGTCAATCAGGAAGTCGACGCATTGACGACGATGGGATTGAGCCCCGTTCGCTTTCTCGTGACGCCGCGGATCATCGCCGCCCTGTTGATGACTCCGCTGCTGACGCTCTTCTCCGGCATGGTCGGCCTCCTCGGCGGAGCGCTGACGATGCAGTCATTCTCGATTCCGCTGGTCACGTTCCTGAAGGAGGTCGACTCCGCGGTGACGATGACCGACTTTCTCGCCGGATTCGTCAAATCGTTCGTGTTCGCGGTGCTGGTCGCCGGCATCGGTTGCCTGCGCGGCCTCCAGACCAAGGCGGGCGCGTCGGCCGTCGGCGACGCGGCGACCCGCGCCGTGGTGACCGGCATCATCCTTCTCGTCGTCGTCGACGGGCTGTTCGCCGTCGCGTACTACCTGCTGGACATCTGACCGTGCCCGACGACGTCATTATCCGTGTCGAGAATCTGGACGCCGGCTACGACGGCGTGGCGATCCTCGAGCGGATCAATTTCCAGATCCGGCGCGGCGAGGTGTTCGGCATCCTCGGCGGCTCGGGCTGCGGCAAGAGCACGCTGATGAAGCACATGATCGGGCTCAATCCGCCGATCACCGGCCAGGTGTTCATCGGTGGCGACGACATCGTGACCGCCGACGAAGAAACGCTGGAGAGGATCCAGCGCCAGTTCGGCGTCATGTACCAGTCCGGCGCGCTGTTCGGGTCGATGACGCTGCTCGAGAACGTACGTCTGCCGCTCGAGGTCTATACCGACCTGCCCGACGACGCGATCGATCTGGTCGCCCGGATGAAGCTCGAGCTGGTCGGGCTCGAGGCGTTCACCGGACACATGCCGGCGGAGCTCTCCGGCGGCATGCAGAAACGCGCCGGCATTGCGCGCGCGATGGCGCTCGACCCGTCGATCCTCTTCCTCGATGAACCATCATCCGGTCTCGACCCGATCACGGCCGCCTCGCTCGACGCCACGATCCGCCGCCTGTCCGAGAACCTCGGCGTCACGTTCGTGATCGTCACCCACGACCTCGGGAGCGTGTTCGTCGCCACCGACCGCGTAATCTTGCTCGATCGGGCCGCAAAGGGCATCATCGCCGAGGGCGATCCGCGCCGCCTTCGTGACGAGACGGCCGATCCGCGCGTCCGGGCGTTCTTCCGGCGCGAAGCCGAGGCCGTCGCATCCTGAGCGAGCACGATGAGCCTCAAAGCCAACTACTTCAAGCTCGGCCTGTTCGTGGTCGGCGCCATGGTCGCCGGTGCCCTCGTGCTGGTCGTGATCGGATCCGGGCGCTGGTTCCAGCCGAAGCTCACGATCGAGACCTACTTCAACGAGTCGGTGCAGGGGCTCGACATCGGATCCAAGCTCAAGTACCGCGGCGTGGTCATCGGCGAGGTGAAGTACATCGGGTTCACCTACAACAGGTATCAACTCGATCGGCCGATTGCGCAGCGCGCGCGCTACGTGCTGGTCGAAGCGCAGATCCAGCCGAAGCTTCTCGGCGGCCGCGCCGGGGCGGGCGACCTGACAGAGCAGAAGAGCGCCGACCTGGAAATCGAAAAGGGCCTGCGGATGCGGCTCGCGCCGCAGGGGATCACGGGGACGAGCTATCTCGAGATCGATTACGTGGAACCGGCTCCTCCGGTGCTGGCGATCGACTGGACGCCGGACAACATCTACATCCCGAGCGCGCCGTCGACGGTGACGACGGTCGTCAACTCCTTAATCGACACCCTCCAGCGGCTGCACAATCTCGACATCGAGCAAACGATTGCCAATTTCAACAGATTGCTGGTGACAACCAACGCGCGCATCGACGCGATCGACACCAGGACGATTTCGCAGCGGGCCGCGACCGTGCTGGCCAAGGTCGAGACCAAGCTCGATGGCGTCGATGTGAAAAAGCTTTCCGACGAGGCGATTACGCTCCTTGCCGAACTGCGCGCGTCCAACGCCGAACTGAAGAAGACACTGAGCAATCCCGCGTTGCAAAAATTGCCCGACGACGCGGGCGCGGCGGTAACGCGGATCCGCGCGATCGTCGAGGATCCGAACCTGCCTAAAGCGCTCTCGCACTTGTCGCGCACGCTGGGCCGGGTCGACCGGATCCTGGGGGGCGGCGAGGCGGATCTCGCGGTCACCATCGAAAACCTGCGCCAGAACACCGACAACCTGCGCGACCTGACCGAAGATGCCAAACGCTATCCGGCGAACATCATCTTCGGCGAGCCGCCATCCCCGCCGGAGCGCGCCCGATGAAGCCGCCGAACCCAACATTGCCGCCGCGCATGTCCCGCCGGCGCGCGTTTGCCGCCATCGCCTCCGTCGCCGCCATGGCGACGCTTCCGTCGTGCTCGTTGTCGCGCCCGGCGCCGGTCAAGCGCACGTTTTTGCTCGAGCCGGCGATGCCGGCGGTCGCTGCGACGCCCAGGCCGACGTCGGTGCGCGTCGGCGTCGTCAACGTCGCGGCGCCGTTCCGCGGCAAGGCGTTCGTCTATCGTGAAAGCGAGCTCAAGTACGATGCGGATTACTACGACGAATTCTTCGTCGCGCCCGCGATCATGCTATCCGAAGCGACGGCCAAGGCGCTCACCGCCGCTAACGTCTTCCGGCGCGTGGTGCCGTTCGGCGCGGCGGCCGATGACGGGGACTACGTGCTCGACGGCTTCGTCTCGGAACTCTACGGGGACGTGCGCAACCCGGCGGCGCCCGTTGCCGTGATCACCGCGGCGTTCTACCTGTCGCCGACGAACGTGGTCGCCCCGGGCGTGATCTGGTCGCGGGAATACCGGCAGCGTGTCGCGGCGTCGAACGCGAGTCCCGAAGCGATGGCCAAGGCCTGGAACACGGCGCTCTCGGCGATCCTCGCCGACCTCGCGCGCGATCTCGCTGTGGCGGACCTGCCGAAGCCCTAGGCTTGTCGCGCCGCCGGATCCATGGACGGCGCATTCCGCAACGCTCGATGCTCATACCCTTTCAATGGATCGGCCTCTTCGCGACGTTGACGGTGTTCGCCGTCATGTTCGCCATCGGCCTGATGCTCGGGCGCGAGCAGATCGCGGCGGCGCTGCAACGGCGCGTCGTGCTGGCGGCCGTGGTCTTCGCGGTCGTCGTCCCGGTGCCCGTGCTCGCCGTGCTGGCGCTCAAGGCGTTCGCGCTGAAGGGGCCCGTGGCGGTCGGCATCGTGCTGATGGCCATCTCGCCCGGCGCGCCGGTCGCGCTGCGGCGCGCGCTGGACGCCGGCGGCAACCGGGAGTTCGCACCGGCGCTGCACCTGGCGATCGTGATGCTCGCGGTCGTGACGGTGCCGGCGAGCGTCGCGATCCTCGACTGGATCTTCGCCGCCGATTTCACGGTGACGCCGTTCCAAATCGGGCGCCAGGTCTTCTTTGCCCAGCTGCTCCCGATGGCCCTGGGCGCCGCGCTGCGCGCCGCTCGCCCTGCGCTCGCGGCGAAACTCGAAGCGCCGTTGGGGCGCGTCGGGAATGTCCTGCTGCTGCTGCTTGCGATCGCGGTGCTCGCCGACTTGCCGTCGATCATCGCTGCGGTGGGCTGGGTGCCGACGATCGCCGGCGTGGCGATGACCGTGTGCGCGCTGGCGATTGGCGCGGCGTTCGCCTGGCGCGACGCCGACGTGCGGCCCGCTGCGGCCGTCGCCGCTGCGATGCGTAACCCGGGGCTCGCGCTCGTGATCGCCACTGTCAATCGCGTACCGCCGGACGTTACGGCCGCGGTAATCGGTTATGCGCTCGGCCTGGGTGTGACGATGGTCGCGTTCGTGCAATGGAGCAAGCGGCGTTGAGGCGGGTCTGGCGGACAGACCGCGCTTACGGGCTTCGTTCCAGTGACTGGCTGACAGGGCACCGCGTAAACTGGGTCGGTCCCCCGCATCCGGACTGATTCAAGGGAGCCCGACCATGACATCCGGTTTCACTGGCTTCGACGCCACGCTGCGCGACGGACGCACCGTTCACATCCGCGCGATGCGCCCGTCCGACGAGACGGAGATCCTGCAGGCTTTCGACCGGCTGAGCGCGGACGCCCGCTACATGCGCTTCATGCGCGCCGTCCGCGAGCCCAACCGCGAGCGCATGCGGAAGATTCTCGCGTCGTTACCCGAGGGCGGCGTCGGGATCATGGCGACCGTTCCGGCGGCCGACGGGATCGACGTCGTGGGAACCGCCATCTTCGTTATCGGGAGCGACCCTGCGATCTGCGAGTTCGCGATCACCATCGCCGCCGACCACGGCGGGGCGGGGCTCGGGCGCACGCTGATGACCGCGCTCATCGACGCGGCGAAACGGCGCGGGCTCGAGGAGGTGGACGGCTTCGTGCTGGCGGCGAACAAGCCGATGCTGCGGCTCGCGGCCCGCGTCGGGTTCAGCGTTTCACCCGACCCCGACGATCCTTCCGTTCGCATCTGCCGTCTGCGTCTCTAGCGCCGGGCAGTCTTCGATGGGCCCGAATGACAAAGATTCGAGGCAATTCATCGAGGCCGCCGACAGCGGGTCCTTGTTTTGTTCGAGAAGTTGAGTAAAAATACTCAGTCTATTGAGTAAATGGACCGACCTCGCGATGGCCTACACCCGACCCCAGGCTGCGACGCTTGCCCGACGACTGGCCGAGCCGCGACGGTTCATCCAGGCGGTGGCCGGACCGCGGCAGGTGGGCAAGACGACGATGGTGCAGCAGGTCCTCGACGCGTCGAATCGGGTCGCTCGCTTTGCAAGCGCGGACGAACCGACGTTGCGCGGATCGGGGTGGATCGCGCAGCAGTGGGATGCTGCACGCCTGGAGGCTGCCGACGCCGGCAAGTCCGGTGCAGTGCTGGTGCTGGACGAAATCCAGAAGATTACCGGCTGGTCGGAATCGGTCAAGCGTTTGTGGGACGAGGACACGCGGGCCAGGCGTCCCCTGCGCGTCGTGCTGCTGGGTTCCGCGCCGCTGTTGATCTCGCGCGGCTTGGCGGAGAGCCTAGCGGGCCGCTTCGAGGTGCTGCACCTGCCGCATTGGTCGTTGACCGAGATGCGCGACGCATTCCACTGGTCGCTGGACCAATACGTGTTCTACGGCGGCTATCCGGGAGCCGCGCCGCTGATCAAGGAGCCCGCGCGGTGGTCGCGTTACGTCCTGGACGCGCTGATCGAAACGACGCTTGCCCGCGATGTTCTGCTGCTCTCGCGCGTGGACAAGCCGGCACTGCTGCGGCGACTGTTCGAGCTTTCGTGCCGATATTCCGGGCAAATTCTCTCCTACACCAAGATGCTCGGTCAGCTTCAGGATGCTGGCAACAGCACGACGCTGGCGCATTACCTGGAGCTGCTGACGGGGGCGGGCATGATCACCGGATTGCAGAAGTTTGCCGGCCAGGCGGTGCGCAGTCGCGGTTCCAGCCCCAAGCTGCAGGTGTTCAATACGGCGCTGATGACGGCAGGCAGTGGCCTCACGCTCGCCGAGGCAGCTGGCGACCCTGAAACGTGGGGCCGGCTGGTGGAGTCCTGCGTGGGCGCGCACCTTGTCAATGCGGCCGCCGCCGGCGAATGCGAGCTGTACTATTGGCGAGAACGCAACCAGGAGGTCGATTTCGTCGTCAAGGCGGGCCGCCGTCTGGTCGCGATCGAGGTCAAGAGTGGGCGCGCGCCTCTGGCTCACTCGGGCATTGCCGCATTTGCTGCAGCCTTCAAGCCCAAACGCAGCCTGTTGGTCGGCGGGGACGGCATCGCGCTGGACGTGTTTCTCGCGCGACCCGTGGCACATTGGGTGCAGTCATGACGAAAGGGTTCCCGGAATCGCGCAAGGAAAGGTGGAGCTCGGATTGATGGATTTGAATGTGAACGGACTGCAATGAGCACCAAGATCGTCATCGAGGAAACAGCGCGGACTGAAGGAAATCCTGCTCAAGAGGCGGCAGGGTGCGCCTCCTCGGTCGCCTTCGCCTGCATGGCCTGATAGCGCTCGATCGCCGCGCGCGCGTTGAACAGCATCCGCTCGCGGCCGAGCCGCTGGTCCAGCCCGGCCTTGCGCGCGACCTCCAGCACGCCGGGATTGAGCCCTGCCAGCCATACCACGGCGCCGCGCTCGGTCGCGCGCTGCTCGCTCTCCAACAACATCTGCAGCGCCGAGAATTCAATGTCGGGCACGCGGCTCATGTCCACAACCAGCACGCGCGGCTTGTGCTGCGCGACCAGTGCACGGATCTGCTCCGCCACATACTGCGCGTTGACGAAGAAGAGGCGCCCCTCCGGCCGCACGATCAGCAGGCCCTCGAAGGTCTCGTCGTCGGGGTGCTCGGGCGACAGCGGCCGCAGCACGTCGGCCCCGCGCTTCCTGCCGATGATCGACACGCGCGGGTGGGCGGTCTGGCTCGCCAGTCCGATCATCGACACGATGATCGCCACCACGATGCCCTTCAGGGTGCCGAACACCAGCACCCCGACGCAGGCGATCAGCGCCCAGCGAAACTCCATCGTGCGCACCTTGCGAATGGCAAGGAACTCCACCGGTTGGATCAGTCCGACCGAGTAGACGATGACGACCGCTGCGAGTGTGGCGTTCGGCATCAAGCCCAGCAACGGTGCGAGCAGCAGCATGGTTGCCGCCGCGGCGCCCGCCGTCACCAGCGACGCTTTCTGCGACCGTCCGCCCGCGGCGCGCACCACGGCCGTCTGCGACGTGCCGCCGCCCGCCGGCATTGCGCCGAACAGCGCGCCGCCGAGATTGGCTGCCCCGGTGGCGATCAGCTCGCGGTTCGCGTTGATCGAAGGGTCGGCCGGGCGCGCGAATGCGCGACCCGCCGCGATCGTCTCGGTGAAACTCATCAGCGCGATCCCGAGCGCGCCCGGCAGCAATTGCTCGATCAGCGAGACGTCCGGCAGCGCGAGCGACGGGAATCCCTGCGGAATCAGGCCGACCGTCGAGACGCCCATTGCCTGCAGGCCAAGGAACCACGACGCGGCGATGCCGCCGCCCACCGCGACGAGCGGCGCCGGCGAATGCGGCCACAGGCGCTCCATGCCGATCAGC
>Ga0315275_10004626_pt1 | contig 12897 bp, 5 predicted proteins | sample YL17G03_0_MG_FD_205557 | JGI IMG/M metagenome (GOLD analysis project Ga0315275, IMG submission 205557) | Sediment microbial communities from Yellowstone Lake, YNP, Wyoming, USA - YL17G03_0 | ecosystem: Environmental > Aquatic > Freshwater > Lake > Sediment | place: USA: Wyoming | collected... | reverse complement strand
GGTCGATGCCCGTTCGGACATCTTCTCCTTTGGGTCGGTTCTCTACGAAATGCTGAGCGGCCAGCGCGCCTTTGACGGAGAGACGAAAGCTATGACCATGGCCTCCGTGATCGCGCTCGACCCGTCGCCGCCGAGCGCCATCGCGCGCCGCCTGCCGGCGGAAGTCGAGCGGGTCGTGATGCGCTGCCTGCGGAAGGACCCGCTGCGCCGCTGGCAATCGATGTCGGACCTGAAGATAGCGCTCCAGGAACTCAAGGAAGAGTCCGACTCGGGTAAGCTTAGGCCCGCGCCCGCCGCCCCGGCCCGGGGGCACCGCACGAAATGGATTCTGGCGGCGTCGGCCGCGCTCGTGATCCTGGCGGCGGGCGGTGTCGCAGCCTGGTTGCTGTTAAAGCGCGCTCCAAGCCAGACGATCTCCCAGCCCGAGCGCATCTCCTTCGAATCGGGGGTCGCTTTCTATCCGGCCATCTCGCCGGACGGCAAGTTGATCGCCTATTCCTCCGACCGTAGCGGCAACATGGATATCTATGTGCGGCAGCTGAGTGGGCAACAGACGGTCAGATTGACGCAGGACCCGGCGCCCGACTGGTATCCCTGTTTCTCGCCGGACGGGTCGAAGGTTGTCTTCCGGTCGGAGCGGGACGGCGGCGGGCTCTACTTAACGGAAGCCCTCGGCGGCACGGAGCGGAAGATCGCCCCGGGCGGACGGCTGCCCGCGATCTCTCCGGACGGATCGACGGTCGTCTATCTCGTCGCATCCGCGCTCAACAAGATGGCCAAGCTTTTCCTGGTGCCGACGGCCGGCGGCGCTCCCCGCCCGTTCCAGCCGGATTTCGATATCCTCCCCAGAGGGGCTTCCCACTCGGCGGTGCTGTGGTCGGCCGACGGGAAGCTAATCCTCTTCGACGGGGCGAAACCCGACGACCCCGACGGCCCCGGCTGGTGGCTGGCCCCCGCGGCGGGCGGCCCCGCGGTGCGCGTCAAGCCCCCCGCCCGCGTTCCCCACGCGCCGCTCCGGATCCTCATGGCCTGGTGGGATGAGCATGTCTATTATTCGGAGGGCACGACGATCGGGGGCCTGAGCTTGTACCGGGTTCCGCTCTCCATGGGGACCCATCCGGAGACCGGCCCCCCGGAGCTCGTCGCCTCCCCGACCGGGATGCAGTACGGGGCTTCGATCTCGGCGGACGGCAGGATGGTCTTCAGCACCATGGCCCCGACGCCCAACATCTGGTCTGTGGCCCTGAGATCGAGCGACGGCACGGCATCCGGCCCGCCGCAGCCGGTAACCTCCGACGCGACGGGAAAGATGGATGTCAGCGCTTCCGCCGACGGCTCAAAGCTTGCCTGGACGACCTATTCCCTCAACCAGACCGAGATACGTGTCCGGGACACGGCGACCGGACGCGAAGATTCGTACGTCTGCTCCAACAGGTCGATCCAGCTCTACCCGCGGCTCAGCCCTGACGGCTCCCGGCTGGCCTATCGCGATCTGGCGGATCGTACGCCCGTCGCCTACATCGTCGAAGGCGGCGCCCCTCCCCAGCCGATCGCGGGAGGAGAGACCGTTTTCGGATTCTTCTCGAAGACGAAAGATATCCTCTGTATCGCGGGCGATCAGCTGGTCCGGCGGGACACGGCCGGCACCCGGCGCACTGTTGTCCTGGACACGTCCGCCCAAGGCGAGTTGTTCTGGGCAACGCTGTCCCCCTCGGACCGCCGGCTGGCCTTCGTGCTCCTCCTGCCCGATAGGACGGCGGGCCTGTACCTGGCGGAGGTTGGCGACCGGCCGGCGCCCGTCGAGACTTGGACAAAGCTCGACGATGACCGTAACTATCTCGGCTCACCGACCTGGTCGAGCGACGGCAGGATCCTCTATTATGGATCTGACCGCGACGGGTTTATTTGCGTTTGGGCCCAGCGGATCACGGACGACGGCAAGCCGTCGGGCAAGCCCTACGCGGCCTTTCACGATCACACCTCCCCCGACATGACGTTTTATGGGATGAGCCGCCTGGCGGCAGCCGCGGACCGGATATACATGATGCTGGGCGTCTTCAAGGGGGACCTCTGGTCCCTCAAGTTACCCCGATAAAACAGCGATAGGTTCTTAAAGGCTGAAGCGGTCACCGCCACTTTCCTTCGTCGGCAACGATCATCCAAATCCAAGGCCTAAGTCGTGCAGAATTAGCGTAGATTATTAGTCAATTTTCCGAATCTTGACAATTAGCGTCACCGAGACCTAGTATCTGCGTGTGGGAACCTCTCCATTGACCGGTCGGACTGTCGCCCACTATTCCATCATCGAAAAATTGGGCGAAGGGGGAATGGGTGCGGTCTATAAAGCGCGGGACGAGCGCCTGGACCGCTTCGTCGCCCTGAAAATCCTGCCCGCCGAAAAAATGGCCGACCCGGAACGGCGGCGGTTCGAGCAGGAAGCCAAGTCAGCTTCCGCGCTTAACCATCCGAACATCGTCACCATCTACGACATCGGCCAGGCGGACGACGTGAACTTCATCGCCATGGAGTACATCTCTGGCCGGACGCTCGACAGATTGATCAGCCCGAAGGGGCTGCCGCTTAAGGAAGCGCTGAACTTCGCGATCCAGATCGCCGACGGACTGGGGAAGGCGCACACGGCCGGCATCGTTCACCGCGACCTTAAACCGTCGAACATCATGGTCACCTCGGACGGCCTGGTCAAGATCCTCGACTTCGGGCTGGCGAAACTCGTCGAAAAAGTTGAACCCACCTACGACCTCGCCGTGACCATGACGCTCGCCCGGCCGCCGGTCACCGAGGAGGGCATGATCCTCGGGACCATAGCCTACATGTCGCCGGAGCAAGCTGCCGGCAAATCCGTGGATGCCCGTTCGGACATCTTCTCCTTCGGGTCGGTCCTTTACGAGATGCTGACCGGCCGCCGCGCCTTCGACGGAGAAACGAAAGCCACCACGATGGCGGCGGTCATCGCTCTGGACCCGGCGTCGCCGAGCGGAATCTCGCGGAGTCTGCCGGCGGAGATGGAGCAAGTTGTGATGCGCTGCCTGCGGAAAGACCCCAAGCGCCGCTGGCAAAACATGTCGGACCTTAAGGTCGCGCTTCAGGATATGAAAGAGCAGTCCGAATCGGGCAAGCTTCAAGCCGCGGCTGCCGCTCCGGCACGGACACATCGGAGGACCTGGCTTGTGGCTGCGTTGGCCGCGTTGGGAGTCCTGGCGGCGGGGGGCGTCATAGCCCGGTTGATGTTGAAGCCCGCTCCGGGCCCGGTAATGGTCCAACCGGAGCGGCTCACGTTCGAGTCGGGGGGCGCGTTCAATCCGGCGATCTCGCCCGACGGAAAGATGATCGCCTATTCGTCCGAGCAGAGCGGCAACATGGATATCTACGTGCGGCAGCTGAGCGGACAGCAGACCCTACGGCGGACGACACACCCGGCGCCCGACTGGTTTCCGTGCTTCTCACCGGACGGGTCGAAGATCGTCTTCTGGTCCGAGCGGGACGGCGGGGGGCTCTATATCTTTGAGGCTCTTGCCGGGACCGAGCGTCGGATCGCCGAGGGCGGACGGCTGCCGACGTTCTCTCCCGACGGGTCGACGATCCTCTACCTGGTCGCTTCAGCGGACCGAACCGCCAAGCTGTTCCTGGTCCCTGCGGACGGGGGTGTTCCCCGTCCCTTCCAGCCGGAATTCGTCGTTCTCCCCAAAGGAGGGTCGCATTCATCGCCGTTGTGGTCGGCAGACGGCAAGACTATTTTTTTCGACGGGGTGCGGCCCGACGACCCGGACGGCCCCGGCTGGTGGCTGGCGCCTGTGGCCGGAGGGCCGGCCGTACGCATCCATCCGCCTCAATTCACCGTCCCCCGCGCGACCCGTGTTGTCATGGCCTGGTGGAATGACCATATTTTTTATACGGAGGGCACGTCGGTGGCCGGTATGAGCGTGTATCGGGTTCCGCTCTCCGGAGGATCACGGCCGTCGGCCGGCCCGCCGCAGCTCATCGCGTCATTGCCCGCGATGCTGTGGGGACTCTCGATATCATCCGACGGCCGGATGGTCTTCAGCACCCTGTCTTTGATACCCAACATTTGGTCGGTACCCCTGAGATCGAGTGACGGTATGGCCTCGGGACCGCCCGAGCCGGTCACCTCTGATTCGACGGGGAAATGGGACGTCGCCGTTTCCGCGGATGGCTCCACTCTCGCCTGGACGGCCTATTCCTCTCAACGAACCGAGATCCGGGTCCGCAAGACGGCGACCGGCCACGAAGAATCGATTGTCTGCTCCGGCAAGACGATGAACGCCGTCCCGAAGTTGAGCCCGGACGGATCAAGGCTGGCGTATCACGATATCGTCGCCGGTAAAGGGACCTCCTATATCGCAGAGAATGGCGCCACGCCTCAGCCGGTTTCCGCGGATGTTGACATCGTGATCGTAGATTTCTTTCATAAGACGAGGGATGTTCTCGCCGGGTTGGGTAGCCAGCTGGCTCGGCTGGACGCGGCCGGGAGCCGGCGCAGCACGATCCTGGACATAACCGGCCAAGGGGAAGGAGGGGATGTAGCGCTAGCGCCATCGGACCGGTGGGTGGCCCATACGCTGGCCCTGACCGATGGAACCGCGGGCCTTTATCTGACGAGCGTGGGCGACCAGCCCTCGGCCGCCGGGACGTGGACGAAGCTGGCCGGAGACCGCAACTATATCGGCTCGCCCGCCTGGTCGAGCGACGGCAAGATCCTTTACTACGGCTCGAAGCGTGACGATTTCATTTGCGTCTGGGGACAGCGCATCACCGACGACGGGAAGCCGTCGGGCCAGCCCTTCGCGGTTTTCCATAATCATGTCTCTCCCGACATGAAGCATTATGGTATCTGCAAGATGGTGGCGGCCCCGGGCCGGTTGTACATGGTGCTCAGCGAGGTCAAGGGGGACCTCTGGTCGCTGAAGCTTCCTCGGTGAAACACGAACCTGCCGGGAGATTGTAAAGATCTCGGGGACGGTTCTCCGACGAGAACCGTCCCCAATTCGGTTCGAATTTCTAAGAATCTTGGGGACAGTCCCTCTGCGGGACTGTCCCCATCTCACTTTCAGAAGCTGAAGCGGGCGCCGAGCCGGACTGAGATCGGCGGGACGAAAAGGCCGTTCATCCGAAAAGCGTTATTGGGGACATAACCCACGCTCTCATCAAGCTCCCAGTCCGTTGAAAGAAGCTGATCTTCAGTCACCGTGAGGTTATAGAGGTTGCGATAGGGGAAATACGCCGTCGTCGTCGAGGCGTTGAAGACATTGTCGACGTTGACATTGAAACTGAGGGAAGTCTTCCCCATCCTGAGGCTGTATTCCGCGTAGAAGCTGGTAGCCCAAAGGAACGGTGTGCGCCCCAGGTTCCCCCTGTTATAAGGCATATAATTATCGTTATCGAGGGTCCAGTATTCAGTCATCGGCCTCCCGCTCATCGCGGCGACCACGGCGCCGACGGTCAGACGAAAGGGGAACGTATAGGCGCCGTAGAGCTTGAAGACGTGCGGCCGGTCCGTGGCCAGCACCCCGTCGATCACGTTGAGATTCTTGTCATAAGCCAGATACCATGTGTCGAAGTTCCTCTCCGCGTTCGGGCTGTTCCTCCCCTCGCCTGCAACGTTATACTCATCAGAGCTGGCAATACCGGAGTAATTGCCCGTGAGCCGGCTCCAGGTGTAGGAGAAGCCGCCCAGCCATCTGTCTCCCAATCTCTTGTCCAGGCTGAGATTGAGGCCCCAGTATTCCCGCTTGGCCTCGGGGCACGCCGGGTATCTGTCGTCGAACTTCCCGCCGTCCGCCGTCGACTGGGAATACCCATAGCCCGGGTTCGCCAGATAATAAGTGACATCCCCTCCGCTGATGACTCCCACATCCTCGATGGCGTAGAGCAAATGCTTCTGGACGAGGCGCGCCGTTGCGGAGAGATTTTCCATGAGCTTCTTCTCGACGCCGAAGGAGATCTCCCGCTGGCTCATCGGCTTTATGTTGGGATCGGCGAGGTCCAGTGTGACGGGCAGGAAATCGATGGTTTTCATCAGGGTGCCGGGATAGTACCCGTTTTTCCCGATCTTGTCCCATTCGTAGGTATCCAGCGTGTAAGCGGCGCCCACACTCCTTCTCCCCCCGAAAACCACCGACGCATAATAGAGCTTCATAACATCGTAATAGAGGCCGTAGCTTCCGAAAACCTTGAAGTTCGCGTCCCCGAAGATGTCGTAGACAAATCCCAGGCGGGACGCCAGCTTGTCCCCGAAGCTGAAGTCGATCGGCTTTATTCCCTTCAAGGCCGGATTGTTGCTGTAGCTCGGGATATATTCGCTTTCCGTCCGGAGGCCGAGGTTCAGGGTGAGCCGGCCCTCGATCGTCCAACTGTCCTGGAGGTAGAGCGCCCAGCGGTCGGAATGGACATTGTAGAAGGAGCCGTTAGGGCCCGTGGTTTCGTTCCCAATAACGGTATAATAGCCATAAGTTCCCCGGCCGTAGTTTTGTCCCACCCAGATGAAGGGCCGGTTCCATTGGAACGAGATACTCGGACAGTCCGGATACTTGTAGCCGTCCGCCCAATCTTCAGAGGTCCGCACCCATTGAGCCCCGAATTTAAAGGAATGCTCCCCGGCGAAGTTCAGATAGTATGTCAGGTCGCCGCCGGCATAGGACCTCTGGGCCATCCTCCTTACCGTCACGTTGTTCGCGCCCGCAGCCATATTCGACCATCCCCTGGGCCTGATGTACTCCGCGGGGATGTTCGGGAAAACGGAGATGCCCGTCCCGCCGTGCGAGTAGCGCGGCTCCGTGGGTTGAACGAGCTGGTCGGTCTGGTTGTTGAAAAAGGATCCTCCCCTGACGCTCACTAAAAGGTTGTTTCCGAAGGTGAAGTCGGCGTAGGCGGCGGCGGTCCAATAGGGAAAGCGAAATCCATAGTCCGGCCAGACATCGTTCGGATTGCCCGTTCCGTCCCGAGGAGGGAGGTTCCCCTTAAAGTTATAGAAATTGCTCACAAAGCTCGCCCCCAGGCGCACGAACCGGAAAGGCTGGGCCGTCAATTTCGCCTGGGAGTTCCAGTAGTAGTCCCGTTTGGTATAGTCCCCTTCGATCATCGACGGGTCGAATTTCACATGCCGGGTCGTCTCGAGATAAACCGGCAGGAAAGATCCGAAAAACCACAACCTGTCTTTGATGAAGTATCCTCCGAGGTTGAACCCGGCCTCGACGCGGTCCACCTGGTCCTTGCCGTAGAGGTCCTGGTAGTTCACGTACTCGGCTTTGCTGATATCGTAGGGATTCAGCCGGAGGGTGTCTCTCTCTTTTCCGTTCAACCGCGAGCCGCTGTAATAGCCGAGGACGTCCCCGTGAAACGCATTCCCGCCCTGCCGTGTGATGACATGGATGACACCCCCGAGCGAGCCGCCGTATTCGGCCTGATACCCGCTGGCCTTGACCTGGACTTCGTCGACGAACTCGAAGGCCACGCCCTGACCGCGCCTTCCGTAATAAAGGTTGGTGATGTCCGTGCCGTCGACGTAGAACATGTTCTCGGCGCCCGAGGCGCCGTCGACCGAGATGCCGGAGAGCATGGACTCGTTCTGGACGCCGGGAACGGCGCCGACCAGGGAGTCGAAGTCCCTTCCCCGGGGGAGGAGTTCGAACACTTCCCTGGTCATCGTCATACCCTTGGCTGTGCTCTTGACGTCGATGAGCGGCGACTGGCCGATGACCGTCACCTCCTCTTCGATTGCGCCGAGCGGCAGGACGACATTCAGTTTGACGCTCTGCTCGATCTCAACGATGATCCCGTCGCGCGTAACGGACTTAAACCCTTGGAGAGTGAAGGTGACTTTGTAGATGCCCGGCGTCAGAGCGAACAGGCGATAGACGCCGTTTTCATCCGAGACGGCCGCGCCCTTGCCGACGAGTTTCGGGCTGGAGGCTTCGACCGTGACCCCAGGAAGCGCCGTGCCCTGCTCATCGGTGATGGTGCCGAACATCTTGCCGGTGGGCACTTGGGCGAGAAGGTTCGGGCCCGCGAGAGCTACGACAAGGAGAGCCATCCCGAGAAGCACAGGAGAATACGGTGTTGGTCGTCCCATCTTCTTCCTCCTTCGCTCGCAATAGCGGCGGAAGGCCGGCGGTGAAATGAGCTTACCCTTTCTGGCACGATTATCTCCCCCAACAGGGGAGCAAGTCAAGCCCGTCGTATCCCGGGTCAGAATGCTTCCCTGGCCTCGACTTCTCCTCACATTTTCGGGAGGTCCGAAGGTTTGACTAATCTTGGGGCAATTGATATCTTTTCCATATTGCAGGGGGCCATGAAAAACGACACGGTCAGCTGCCCGCTCTGCCATTCTGATAACACCGCAGATGCCTTCTTCTGCAGCAAGTGCGGGACGAAGCTCGGGATCGAGGGCACCCCGCCGTACTCCAAGACGATGACCATGATGGCTCCGGCGCCGCTGCTCGAGCGGGGGAAGCTCTTTGCCGGCCGTTACGAGGTCATCGAGGAGCTCGGGCGGGGAGGCATGGGGAGCGTTTACCGGGTCGAAGACAAGAAGGTCAACGAAGAGATCGCCCTCAAGCTCATCAACCCGGAGATCGCCCAGGACCGGAAGATCATCGACCGGTTCAGCCACGAGCTCAAGGTGGCCCGGCAGATCTCCCACCGGAACGTCTGCCGGATGTATGACTTGGGGGAAGCCGAAGGCTCCCACTTCATCACGATGGAGTATGTGCAGGGTGAGGACCTGAGGAGCCTGCTTAAGCGGATCGGCCGGCTGCCCGAGGACAAAGCGCTTGCCATCGCCAGGCAGGTGGCGGACGGCCTGGCCGAGGCCCATCATCTGGGGATCGTCCACCGCGACCTCAAGCCCGGCAACATCATGGTGGACCGCGAGGGCAACGCCAAGATCATGGACTTCGGGATCGCCCGGTCGACGAAAACGAAGGTGGTGACCGCCACGGGTCTGATCATCGGCACGCCCGACTACATGTCGCCCGAGCAGGCCGAGGCCAAGGAAGTGGACGGGCGGTCGGATATTTACTCTCTGGGCGTAATCCTCTACGAGATGACGACGGGGCAGGTTCCCTTTGAGGGCGAGACAGCGCTGGCCGTGGCCATGATGCACAAATCGGAGAAGCCGCGCGACCCGAGAGACCTCAACCCGCAGATCTCGGTCTCGCTCAGCCGGCTGATCTCAAGATGCCTGGAGAAAGAGAAAGAGAAGCGTTTCCAGACGGCCGCCGAGCTCAGCGCGGAGCTCAAGACGCTCGAGGGATTGCCCACAGCCGAGCGGATGAAGCCCAGGCGAACGCACCTCACCGCCAAAGAGATCACGGTGACGTTCAAGCTGCGGAGGTTTCTCATCCCTGCTCTGGCCGTGGTCCTCCTCGCCGTGATCGGTCTTGTCCTCTGGCGCGCTGTCTTCAAACCCAAGGCCGTGGAGCGATCCGTCGCCGTGATCAACTTCCAGAATCAAACTGGCGACGCCGCCTACGACTACCTCCGGGACGCCATCCCGAACCTCCTCATCACGAGCCTCGAGCAATCCAAGTATCTCCAAGTCACGACCTTCGAACGCCTGCGCGACCTCCTCCGGCAGATGGGGAAGACGGAGGTTAAGATCATCGACGGCGACCTGGGATTCGAGCTCTGCCTGAAGGACAATGTGGAGGCCCTCGTGCTCGGAAGCTACGTCAAGGCCGGGGAAACGTTCGCCACGGACGTCAAGATCTTCGACGTCAAGACCCGGAGGATGCTGAAGAGCTTTACGGCGCAGGGTGTCGGCGCTCAGAGCATCCTGGATAAGCAGATCGGCGACCTGAGCCGCCAGATTTCGCGCGGCGTCGGCCTCTCCAAGCGGGCGGTAGATGAAACCAAGGCCCTGATGGCCCAGGCGCCGACCGCGTCGATGGACGCCTACAAGTACTATCTCGCAGGGCACGAAAAGATCGAAAAAAGTTTCTGGGACGAAGCCCGGAAAGACCTGGAGAAAGCCATAGAGCTCGACCCTCAATTCGCCCTGGCCTATCACGCTCTGAGCATCGCCCTCGGGCAATCAGGGAACCTCCTGGCTTCTCGCGAGGCCCTCACGAAAGCCAAGGAGCTTTCCGCCCGGGCCCCCGAGAAGGACCGGCTGTACATCGAAGCGGCCTGGGCTTCAAGTAACGAAGGCGACTACGAAAAGCGTCTCCGGATTCTTCAGGAAATTGCGGCTAAATATCCCAAGGAAAAGGAAATCCACCTCACCCTGACCGAATACTATTTGGCGCATGGGATGTTCCCTCAGGCCATCTCCGAGGCCGAAAAAGGCCTCACGCTCGACCCCAAGTGGAGCCTCATGCTGGGTACCCTGGGCTTTGTCTATCTCGGATCGGGTGATCCCGCCAAGGGAGAGGAGATTTTGAAACAGGCGGCGGCCGCCGCGCCCGGAGAGCCCGACCCCCTGGTTTCGCTGGGAATAATGTGCTATCTCGACGGAAGGCTCGACGAGGCCGTCGAATACTGCAGACAGGCCCTGAAGGTCAAGCCCGATTTCGGCTGCGAGGAGATCATCGCTTATATTCACGCCGTTAAGGGGAACTACGGCGACGCGCTGGCCTGGATCGACCAGTTCATTCTGATGGCGCCGAACAACGACAACAAGGGCCGCGGGTACTGGTGGAAGGCCGTTTTTAACCATATCTCCGGCCGGCGGGGGCAGGCCAAAGCGGAGATGGAGCGATTCAAGCGCTTCGCGGAATCCGGCGGGACCTATAGCGGAATCGCACTCATCGCCGCCCTGTACGGGGAAGCCCTTCTCTTTTTTGACAGTGGTGATTATGAAAACGCCGTCCGAAGCCTTTCCCAAGGCCAACAAGTAACCCTGGATTTTTACCGTCCAACAAACGATGCGCCTTCCGTCGAGGCCCTGATTTCCTTTGAGCGCGACCTGGTGTCGGGATTCGTGGCGGTGAGGGAGGGGCGGCTCGAGGCCGCGCGCGGTAAAGTCGAGGCGGCCGCGGCGGCTTGGCCGGGATCCGAGCGTACCAGACTCCAAAGAGATCGCGTGTTGGAACAGGCCTTGATAAGGCTCCGGGCGGAGGTCCTGGTCCTTGAGGGAAAACCGGCAGAGGCCATCGCCCTCATGGATAAGGAATTCAAGCCCATCATGCGCGGGGTTGGCTTGACCGTTATGCTCTTCGCCACTTTATTCCTGAATTTCCCGCTTGACCAGGATGTCGTGCCGCGCGCTTACGAGAAGATGGGAGATATCGACAAAGCCATCGAGGCCTATCAAAAGCTCCTCACGTTTGACCCCAAAGGCCAGGACCGCCGCATGCACAATCCCATTTATCACTACAGGCTGGCGAAGCTTTACGACGCCAAGGGGCTCAAGGAACAGGCCCGGGCGCAATATCAGAAGCTGCTCGAGGACTGGAAGGACGCCGACCCCGGCATCCCTGAGTTTGTGGACGCCAGAAAACGGCTCGGCTCCTCGCGTTAGAAGACTTCACAAGCCCAAATGGCGATCGAGAATCTTGGGGACGGTTCCTCTGTGGAACTGTCCCTATTCTTCTCCTCTTAGAAGCTGAACCGGGCGCCCAGCCGGACCGAGGTCGACGACGCCAAGGCCCGCCTGGCCGCGCTGAGTTGATCCATCTCGCCCGGGTATCGGCCTTTTTTGGGCAGGCGGTCATCCTAAAAATCTAAGTTGGCATACTAAAAAGACAGGCTGATTAAACCGCTGACAGCAAGAATCTCGGGGACGGTTCCGCTGTGGAACGGTCACCATATTCCCTTCCCGGCAGGCTATTTTTTGGGGGATAGTCGCAGCCGAGTGACGAGACGATGGCTCAAAACCTGGATCTCGTCAAGATGATAGGCGCAGATATCGAAGAGCTCTTCAGGGCTGATTTCATGATAGAAATGAACCATCCGGTTTCGATAGCCGGCCATCTGCCTGAGAAGGTCGGCATCTTTACGAGCGAGGATTTTCTTCTCGAAAAGCCCGTCGGCGATTTCCTTATATTCAGCGGCGGCGACATTGTGCGGGTTGCGCAAGAATTCATCCTTATCTTGGATGGGCAGGTCTTTTATGGCATCTCTCATCTGCTTGATCCACAGGACGCGCTGGACAACGACGCGCTCGTTGATTTTTCCGGAGGTCATTTTCGCGCCTCCAAGATAAGATCCCTCTTCATCCTTTCATAGGGAGCGAGCTCGGCAGCGAGCCGCATGATATAGAGCTGGTACTCAGCCTCAAACCGGTCGTCTTCGGCATAGAGCAGTTCCCCCTCGACGATTTCGAGCGCCAGCATAACCGGAGCTTCCGGCAGCGCCACCACGTCCACCCTCGGCACCTGGAACAGGTCTTCAAAAAAAACGGCGATCTTGACCTTCTCCTCGACGCTGAGGGGTCGCTCGGGCTTCACTCCGATATCGAGATCGGAGGAAGTGGCCGGGCGCGGCGCTCTTTTTTCGTGGACCAAGCTATGAGCCTCTTTCGCCCGGCTGCCGAAGGCATAGATGAGCTGGAGATGGTACCGGTTCGCCACCTTTCCTATTTCTTCCTTGAATTTGCGCACGTCAGCCCTCGCTCGACAACACGATTCTATCACGGCGGTATGTCGTGTCAATTTTTTGTTTGGCCGGTCCAATGTCGGGACGTCCTGACCTTAAGCACTGCGTTTGACATGTTATTTTCAAGTTGATACTCTTTGGCCAACTTAGCGATAGGCGAACCGAATGGCCGCGAAATGCCCGAAGTGCGCGTTTGAGAACCAGGACGGGGCGGTTTTCTGCGCCAAGTGCGCGACCAGGCTCGGAATTGGGGGACATGTCACGGATTCTCCGGGATCAGGTACGAGTCCCCAAAATTCAGGGGCAGGCTCAGTGCGGGCCTCG